>Ga0206682_10003020_pt1 | contig 14737 bp, 7 predicted proteins | sample M240m12015metaG_FD_155444 | JGI IMG/M metagenome (GOLD analysis project Ga0206682, IMG submission 155444) | Ammonia-oxidizing marine archaeal communities from Monterey Bay, California, United States - M2 40m 12015 | ecosystem: Environmental > Aquatic > Marine > Intertidal zone | place: USA... | reverse complement strand
CGGGATGGTGGCGGCGGAGATCGTGAAGCGCGCCGGTTACCCGCCGGCGTTCGAGCTCGTGGCGGTGGACGTCGAGGCGGAGAACGGTCGGGACGCACACAGAGTGTACCTCGCAGGCGGGCTGCGCGAGCGCGAGCGCGCGGACGCCGTGGTCGCCGCTCTGCGCGCGCCCCTGGGCGTCGCGCTGGACGAGGCGTACGACGCGCTCCGCGCGGGGGACGCCCGCCGCGCCGAGGAGACGAGAAACGAGAAACGGAAAACGGCGGCGGCGGCGGCGGCGGCGCGCGTCCCCAAGCCGCTCGACGAGGGCGGGGGGATGTGGCCCGCCGAGCGCGCGATGGACACCGCGGCGTCGATCGCGCACGGCGCGAGGCGGTTGTGGGGGAGGGCGACGGGGAGGCGGTCGACGTAGGCGCCGACGATCGTAATCGTAGTGGAAACCCGTACGAAAGTACTTTTTTTAAGTACATATAAAACGTGTCACTCGCGCGCCTCGATTTTTTTATTAGTCGACAAACTTTAGGTACGGGTCTTCCTTCCCCCCCTCGAACCGCTCCATCGCCAGCGCGCCGCGCGCGACGTCCGCGTCCCTATGTATGCGTTCGACGAGCGCCTCCAGGCTCGCGAAGTCAGCCTCCGGGCGCACGTACCCGAGCACGGCGAGCCGTAGCTCGCGCCCGTAAAAGTCCCCGTCTTTTCCAAAGTCGCGTAACAGCCAAGGCTCCACCGTCTTGGTCGCGTTGTCGAAAAACGGGTTCCAGCCGATGCTCATGACCATCGGGGCGATGACGTTTTCGATCGGCGCTTCGCCGTCGCCGCGGCTATCGTTCGCGTCGTTCGCGTTTCCCCGTAACCCCGCCCACCCGAAGTAGATCCCCGGCGCCAACGCGTCGCTCTCTTTCTTGATGGGCGCGACGTCGAGGTTAGCGGTAGGGATGCCGAGCGTCTTCGACCCGCGGCCGAACCCGCGAACCACCGGCCCGCCCAGCCGAACCGCCGGACGCAAAGGCAACACGGACTCAACAAACGCGTCACTCACTCCGTCGTTTCCGTCGGCTTTCGTATCCGAAGGCGCGGCTAACGCCACGTCCACGCGGTCGCGAAAGGGCGGTAACCCCCACAGAGACAAGTCCAGGTCGTACAACGAGCGGATCGTCTGATCCGCGCCCGCGTCTTCGTACGCGGCGAAGTCGTCGTGTATGCTGGGAATCGCGATCGCGAACGCGCCCGCGGCTTTCGCCGCCTTCACGCCTAACGGCGTGTCTTCTAAGACCACGCACGTTCGCGGATCGACCCCCAACCGTTCCGCGGCGAGTAAAAATATGTCGGGCTTCGGCTTGCCGTTTTCAACCTCGTCCCCCGTCGCGACGACGCTGAGCCGCTCGACCCACCCGTCGTGGCTGAGCATCTTCTTCGCCAAAAAAGCCGCGGGCGTGGACGTCGCGAGCGCGGTCTTCACGCCGTGCACGTGCAGGTGGTCTAAAAGCCGTCGCGCCCCGGGCATCATCGAGACCTCGCCCCAGCGCGCGTCCAGTAACGCGCTCGTCTCGGCGAGTAGCGCGTCCACCGAGACATCGGTGATTTCCAAGAGATCCATGACCGCCCTCGTCCCGTCGCCGGGGCGCATGCCACGCACGTGCTCCATCGCCTTGCGCACGCGCGACGCCGTGAAGTCGCCGCGCTTGTGCAGCACCGCGGAAACCACCTCGTCCACCAGCTGCTCGGTGTTGATCAGGGTGCCGTCCAGGTCGAGGATCACGTGCGTCACCTTCGCGAACGGCGTCGTCATGGTGTCGCGCGCGTTCGGTGCTTTTGGGTGCTTTCGGAGACGAACTCGGCCGCGCGGATGTTCGCAGCGCTTCGGAGACGGACGAGCCGGCTGCGTCACGCGAAGACACCGCGCGCGACCTCGAGGTCGTCCGTGTCCGCGACGTCCGGTGTCACGCGGTGTCGGCACCGAAAAATCCGACGTGCCGGCGTCATCCGGAAATGCAGCAATTTCCGGAAACGCGAAAAGAGGCGGCGGCTGCCGATCCGCGACAGTCCCACCCGCGTCGCGGACAGTCTCACCCGCGTCGCGTTCGCTGACGGTACGCGTCGAGCCTCGTGCGTTGTTCCGCCGCGATGTCTGACGGTGCCATGACGCTTCCCGCGAAGGAGAACGCGCTGTTCAAGCAGATGGTGCGGTCCTACGAAACGAAGACCTTCAAGAAAGGCCTCAAGACGGCGGACGCCATCCTGAAGAAGTTCCCGAACCACGGCGAGACGCTCTCGATGAAGGGCCTGATCCTCGGGAACATGGAGGGCGAGGGCAAGCGCGAGGAGGCACACGAGTGCGTGAAGCTTGGTTTGAAGAACGACGTCGGGAGCCACGTCTGCTGGCACGTCTACGGCCTTCTGCACCGCATCGATCGTAACTACAAAGAGGCGATCAAGTGTTACCGCCAAGCGTTGAAGATCGACGAGGGCAACTTGCAAATCTTGCGCGACTTGTCGTACATGCAGATCCAGCTCAGGGAAATCGACGAGTTCGTGAGCACGCGGAATGAGATCCTCAAGCAAAGGCCCACGTCTCGCGTGAACTGGATGTCCATCGTCGTCGCGCAGCACTACGCCGGCGAGCACGCGCGGGCTCTGGAGACCATGGCGCGGTTCGAAGGCACCGTCGACGAAGCGACGTTCGTCGCGCAAAGCGAAGACGCGAAGACCGCCAAGTTCGAGCTCTCGGAGACGCACATGTTCAAGGCGAAGATGCTGGAGGACGCGGGTAGGGTCGAAGACGCGCTCGCGTCTCTGCTGACGCACGCGGATAAGATCGTGGACCGCGCCGGCTGGATGACGGCGGTCGGCGGTTTGCATCTGCGTCTGGCGGAGTCAGACGCGACGACGGTGGACGCCGTCACCGGCGAAACCGTCGCGCCCGCCGCGCATCGGCGAAAAGCCTCGAGCGTGTTCCGCCGTTTAGTGGACCGCATGCCGGACAACCACGAGTGGCACGCGCTTTTAGTGAAAAGCCTGGGTTTGGAAAACGACGAGGCTGGGTTGAAATCCCTGTACGCCGAGTTGGCGCGCGCGCACCCGAGCGCCGAGTTTTGCGCGCGAGCGCCGCTCGATTTCACGTCGGGCGCGGATTTCGAAAACGCTCTCCGCGAGTACGTCACCGTGCCCCTGCGCAAAGGCGTCCCGTCTTTGTTCCGGGAGCTCGCGGGTCTGTACGCGGACGCGGCGAAGACGCCCTCGATGGAGAAGGTGTTCGTGGAGGTGGTGGACGCCCTGCGCTCGCGAAAGGCGTTCCCCGGAGCGCCCTCCGGGGAGACGGAAAAGAAACCCGAGGCGACCCTCGCCAACGCGTTGACGCTTCTGGCGTACCACCGGGACAAGACGCACGACCGCGAAGGCGCGCTCGCGTGCGTCGACGAGGCGCTCGCGCTCGACATCGAACCAGCGATTCTGGAGCTGCGTCTCGCGAAGGCGGCGTTCCTGAAGCGGTCCGGAGACTACGCCGGCGCCGCGGCCGAGGCGCAAATCGCGCGGCGCGGCGATCTCGCCGACCGGTACCTGAACGGCGCGTGCGTTAAGCGCCTGTTACAGAACGGCCAACACGAAGAGGCGGAGCGCGTGGCGGCGCTATTCGCGCGTGACGGCGACCAGGCGTCCAACCTGTACGACATGCAGTGCGCGTGGTTCGAGAACGAAGCGGGACGGTGCCACGCGCGCGCCGGCAATCGCGCGCGCGCGCTCAAGTACTTCGCCGCCGTGATTCAGCACTACGAGGACACGGAGGAGGACCAGTTCGATTTTCACAGCTATTGCATGCGGAAGTCCACTCTGCGTTCGTACGTGGAGATGCTTCGCGCGACAGACGCGGTGTACGACAAGCCCCGGTTCCGCGAAGCGGCGCGCGGGCTGATTCGCGCGTACCTCTCCGTGCACGACGACCCCCCGGCGGACGCGGCGGCGGCGGAGGAGGCTGCGCTCGCCGCGCTCCCCAAGGAGGAGCGCCAGAAGGCGCGCAAGAAACAGAAGCAGGCCAGGGAGCGCCTGGAGAAGGAAACCAAGGAGCGTCTGGAGAAGGAGGCGCGGGAGCGCGCCGAGGCTGCCGAGGCGGCGGCGCGGGAGGGGAAAAAGGTTCCCGCCAAGTCGGAGAAGGCGCCCGACCCGGACCCGCTCGGCGAGAAGTTGCTCGCCACGAAGACGCCGCTGGAGGATGCCGCGAAGGCGCTGGCGCTCCTCGAGCGGCATGCCTCGCACCGCGCGGAGACGCACGACCTGGCGTTCGCGGTGTACATAAGGCAGAACAAGCTGCCGCTGGCGCTGCGCTCCGTAAAACGAGCCTTCGCGGCGGAAGCCGACGACTTCGCCGCGCGGCGCAACGTCGTTCATCTGGCGTCGCTGTTGTCCGCCTCCGACCCCGCGGACCGCCTCGCGCAGGTGGTGGTGAAGGGCGTCGAGGCGCTCATCGGCGAACCGATGCACGCTGGTTCTTTGACTAAATACGTCGACGCGATGCTCGCCGACGCGGGTTCGCCGAACGACGCCGCGGCGGCGGCGGAGGCGGCGTACTTCGCGAAACACGCGTTGGGCGCGGAGGGATCCGCCGCGCGCGCGGCGGATGTCGTCGCGCGCGTCTCCCTGGACGGCGTCTCGGCGAAGCAGTGCGTCTCTGCGTTGGCGCGCGTGCGAGCCGTCGACGCCGCCGCGGGAGAGGCGCTGCGTGTGAAGTGCGCGTCCGCGTTCCCGCGCGGAGAGGCGTTCAAGGCGTGAATACGGACGATATCATCTCGTTTTCACCTTTCGTATTTTTCACTAAAAAAGTACTTTCCTCGTCTACGGTGCTACGCGCGTACCGACAACGCGCGTGTTCGCTCTCGTTTTCTCTACCCGCGGCTTTTGAGCGCGGCGAGCCTCTGGGAGAGGTCATCTTCCTGGGTCGCCTGCGGCAGCTCCGGCAGCGCGTCTTTGTTCGCCTCGGGGAGCTCGGACGCGAACGCCAGGCCGTGCTCGTCGGCAACCGCCTGCATCAGGTTGGTGACCTCATCCGCGGGGGTGGTGGCGGCGGTGGTGTTGCTCATGGCCTGCTCGACGAACTCCGTCTGCACGTCGAGGTTCTCGAACTGCCGCTCGAACTGGTCCATGTTGTTGCTCACCGCCTCGAGGTTCATGTCTTTCAACGACTGATCCAGGGACTTGACGATGCCGGCCATGTTCTTGTTCACCATGTTCATCTTCGCCTGAGTCTCAAGGCGTGACACGACCCCGTCTAATCGGCTGGAGAGCTTGAGCATGTTGAGCTGTTCGTTCTTCTTGCGAATCGCGTCCGTGGCGTGGATCTTGGCGCCATCCAGGTTGCCCTTCTCGATAGCCACCTTCACCTTGGCCTTGAGCTGGCGCTCCTCCTTCTCGCACTTCGCGGCGGTGCGCGAGAGCTGCTTCGCCGTGAACTTGAGCTCGAAGATGCGGTCCAGAAGCGCATCTTCTTTGCTCTTGAAGAAGCTCGCGAAGGCTTTCATGGCGCGAGATGAGCGGAGAAGATCTCCCCTCTCGGCGCGCGCGGCGCGGTCGCGCGCTTCCCGCCGGTCGCGTGCGGCGGCGAGCGCGCGGGTGCTTCGCCGAGGAAGTTGGGAAAGCGCACCCAGGCGCAGACAAGAATGTGCAACGTGGTGATTTCATTTCGGCACCTTTGTCGCTCGAAAAAACGCGAACGTGATGATATATTCGTAATTAGTCACGAATTTACAGTTTACATAAATACATGACTTGAAAACTATATGAATACGCAACAAGAGCCGCGCCTCGGTGAAACACCCGCGGCGAGAGCCTGTCTTCTTGTGGGTGTTCACACCTGACTCGGCACGCACAACCGCGCGGGCGGGCGTATCGCGTGCGGAGAGCGACGCGAACGCACAGCCGCGCGCGCGAGTCGCGTCTCTTCGCGGAAGGAAGAGCGCGAGGTTCGGGGAAGCGGGAGTTCCGACGCGCGTCGGGACCGCGTCGGTGCCGAGGCGGCACGGCGCACATTCGCATTCGTCGACCGCTGTTTTCCTCGGAAGCGACAGGCGAACGCACGAGCGGGGCGCCCCGCGGGGACATCGCCCGCGGGACTTCGCGGCGGTCACGAGGTCGAGCGCGACTCGCGTGAAGCGCGGTTCGGACGCGCGATGGAGTGGTTGTTCGGCAAGTACGATGACGGCGTCGCCGCGCTCGGCCTCTCGGAGGATCCGCCGATGGTGGCGCCCGCGGGGTCGTACCAGGTGCGCGTCCGCGTGGTGGAGGCCAAGGACCTCGTTGTACAAGAGCATCATGAGCTTGTCGTGGAAGAGCCAGGTGGAGGCTGAGGACAAGCTCCCGAACTGCCAGACGGTCGTGCGCTTGCAGCGGGACGGGTTCAAGGATCAGAAACGCAAGACGATCGTAGAGAAGGAGACGTCTTCGCCGTTGTGGAACCAGCTGTTTTACTTCGAGGACGTCGAGGTGGCGGAGGGCGAGCTCGAAGCGTGCACGGTACAGATCCAGGTCAAGGACCGGACGAGCATCGGGCGCGCGTTGACGATCGGGACGTGTGACCTGAACCTCGCCGCCGTGTACCTCAACGACGGCCACGAGGTGTGGAACGAGTGGCTCACTTTGACGGACGCGAAAGGGAAGCGCGAGGGGAGCCAGGGGCAGGTGTGCGTCTGCGTCACCGTGCTTCGCGGCTGCGACGAGCCCGTCGTGCACGGGGACGACGAGTCCGACGATGACGCGGGGGGGTTCATCACCGCCGCCCCCGCGGCGGACAACGTCGAGCCGGAGACGTGGATCCTCAAGGCGCAGGTGTACGCCGGGCGCGATTTGCCGCGGATGGACGTCTTCGGCAAAGCCGGCATCGAGGCCTATCTGCGTCTGCGGTGCGGATCTTCCAAGCCGCAGCGCACGCGTTACAAACGAAGTCGCAGTCCGGAGTGGAACCAGGAGCTCGTCATGCGGCTGGTCGTGCCCCCCGGCAAGGGCGGCATCGCGAACATGCCGCCTTTAAAGATGTCCCTCATGGACGCCGACTTTGGCGCCGACGACCACGTCGCGTCGCGAACGGTGGCGCTGCGCGACTTGCTGCTGCACCCCGAGGACTTCTCCCGGCCGAAGTGGTACGCGTTCTACGGCGGGCCGCGAGGGATGGAGCTGGCGTGGTTCACGCGCATGTCCAAGCTGGCGAAGCGCATGAACGCCGGGTACGTCGAGGGGAGCGCGTACCGAGGCCGCGCGTTGCTGGCCATGACGCTGCAGAAGGAGTCGCGGCGGAACCGCGGGGTACGGCCGAAGAAGAAGATCCCGTCCGTCATCGACAAACTCGGCCAGGAGTGGCCGGTGTTCCTGCACGCGGAGGTGTACTCCGTGGAGCTGAACCAGAGCCGACACGCCGGCCGCGGCGCCGCGGTCGAGTTCACCATGGGCCTCGTGAAGCTCGCGTCGCCGCAACGAACGCTGCGCAAGGAAGGCGGCGCGCTCGGCAAGGAGTGCTACGCGCACTACAACCTGAAACTGAACCCCATGCGCGTCAAGCTGCCCACGCCCTTCGAGGGGCCGTTACAGGGCGAGGGCGCGCCTGATTTATTCGTGGATGTCACGGTGGGGGGTAAACGAATTGGGTACTGCCGCGTGCCGACGAAGCACCTGATGCCGGTGAAGGAGTGCCACGCGCCCATGAAGGACCCCAACGCGGCGGAGACGTGGAAGGTGCAGGGGTGGTTCCAGCTGCACGCGGACGCGATCGGGGGGCACAAGCGGGGGGAGTCGCGCCGCGCCGAGCACGTCAAGCCGGTGGGCCGCGTTTTGCTTCGCATGATGCTGCAGGGATCGCCCAACGCGAAGAGGGACGCGAAAACGATGTCCCCGGCGGAATGCGCGGCGCTGGAGAACGAAGCTGAGGCGGCGGCGAGCGAGGACGAGGGCGACGGCGAGGAGGAGGACCCCGAGAAGGCGGCTGGGGCGAACTCGGAGAAGCGCGCCGAGGCGATGCGGCGGAAAGCGGAGGCGCGCGCGATGCGGCAAGCCGCGTCGGAGCCTCCAACAGAGATTGAGCCGCTGCCCGTGGCGTCGTACATGCTCACTGTGCAGGTGTACCAGGCGAAGGACCTGCCGGCGGCGGACGCGCAGGGCTCGTCGGACCCGTTCGCGGTGGTGCGGTGCGGTCGCGCGCAGGCCAAGACGCACGTGTGCCACGCGACGACGAGCCCCGGCTGGTTCAAGGAGATGATCATGCAGGTTGAGCTGCCGCTGATGCCGCGGCCGAAGCGCCGGGGCAAGCGCGGCACCTTCGACGGCGACGGCGACGACGAGGAGGAAGACGAGAGCTCGGAGGGTTCGGGATCGGAGGGGACGGAGAGCGACGTCGAAAACGGCGGCGGCATGTCCATGCGCCAGGCGTCCGCGTCCGGCGTCCGGCCGGGCGGCGGCGGAGGCGGCGTAGTTGGGTTCGACGGCGTCGCGTGGTGGGCGGCGCCGGCGGTCTCCGTGGTGGTGCTGGACGAGGACGTGGGCGTCCTCGGGAACGACGTCGACCCTCTGTCGGTGGTGGCGCTGCCGCTGCTGCACCCCGCGCGGCGCAAGCCCAAGGGCGGCGTCGGGGGCAACCCGGGCGAGGAGGAGGAGGACGGATTCTCCACGCTCGCGTCGTCGGCGTCCTTCTGGACGGACATGGGCGTGGACGACGTGCCCGACCAGTACGAGGACCTCGCAAACTACAAGGTAGGCGCGCCGCAGCCGGAGTGGTACCCCATGACGCAGCTGAACCCCATCACGCAGGGTGGCGTCGAGCTTCGACCGGGGGGCAAAATCCTTATGCACTACAAGCTGGCGGAGCTTCCCCGGGAAGGCATCTTCGCGTTTGCGGGCGAGGAGCCCCCGAAGCGGATGCTGAGCTCGTACACGCCCCGAGTGGTGCGGTCGCTCGGGGACTTCTTCGGGTCGTACCCGGTGGAGGTGCAGGTGATGCTGCTCGGCGTGCGCGGGCTCGAGCCGTTCCGCGGCATCCCGATCGCGAACCCCCGGGTGGAGATCGAGCTGAGCGGCGCGCTGCCTCTGTTCCCCGGCAGCCCGTTCACGGTGCAGCAGAGCCAGCACTCCAGCAACCCGAACGGCGCGAACGCCAACTTCAACGGACACGTGCTGCGTCTGCGCGGCCGAGTGCATCGCCTGGAGACGATCGAGCTCGCGCTGTCCATCCGGATCATCGACGCGCTTCCGTTCAAGCGCATGGTCGGCACCGCCGAGCACAAGCTGCGGCTGGGGGCGGAGGAGAGCGATGACGAGGACGAGGACGACGCGACCAAACCCAAGAAACGCAAGCGGCGCAAGCTCAAGCCGATCCAGGCCAAGCCATTGACCGCGGAGGAACTCCGCGATCTGGAGACCCAGGACATGGCGTCGACGGCGTCGGAGGCGTCTTTGGACTCGAACAGCGCGACGGAGGATTCCGACGAGTTTCACGACGGATCTGAGACGATGTCCATGGAGTCGCGCGACTACCGCGACCGGGATGCCGATGGCTATTCGCGGCGCGAGAGCTTCCTGAGCAAAACCTCCTCGTCCTTCAAAGCGTCGGTGCACTCCACCGGCAAGTTCATCGCCAAGACGCTGTCGAAGGCGTCGTCCAAGTCGTACCGCGAGAAGCGGCGGAGGATGAAGGCGATGGAGGGGATGCTCCCCTTCGATGCGTCGGCGGAGGGCTCGAGTTTCCGCAAGGCGGGGAGTTTCCGGGGGTCGTTCAAGAAGCCCGTCGCCATCGAAAAGGCGGGCTCAATCTCGAGGCGGAACTCCGTGTCCGGGCGCGCCGAGAGCGTGGACGTCTACCGCGAGCGGGGCGAGAAGAACCAGAGACGACTCGAGGCTGGCGGCTCGGACGAGGACGAGTACTTGCGCAAGAGCGCGCGAAGCGCGGGCGGGAAGTTTTCCACGGCGATGAGTGTTTTGTCCGGCGGGCTCAGCGCCATCTCGGAGATGTCCGAGCTCGGCGGCGGCGGCGAGGGGTCCCCCCGCGCGTCCCCCCGCGCCCCCTCGCGACGACGCGGCTTCGGTGGCGGGCGGTCGCATGTCTCCGACGACACCGACCGCGACCCCGACGGCACGGAGTTCACGGGCGACCCCACGGAGGAGTTCTCCACCGATGACGAGCGCGGCTCGAGCGACGAGGACGAGGAGGAGAGGGATGGGAGCCGCGGTGGATCGAGCGCGGGCGGCGACCCGAGGGAGGACGGAACCGGGGGTATCACGGATGGCGGTTCGGACGCCGGCGTCGAGCCAGACGAGGGGTTCGAGGAGGAGGACGACGCGCCTCGGTTCGACGACGGCTCGGGAGCCGTCCCCGAGTGGATGGTCGGCCGGTCGATGATCGTCGACGGCACGCTGGAGGACGACTACTTGCGACCGCTTCCGTTCGTGTCCGTCCCGATTTACCGCGCCAAGGGAGGGAAGGACAACACCAGCGAGCGCGTCGTCGGGGGCAAGCTGAAGTTTTGCGTGCGCGTGTTGCCGCTGATGGAGGCGAGCGAGGCGGGCGCGGACGCCGACGCCGAGAGGAACGAAACGCTTCTCACGCGAGGAAAAGGCGAAAAGGAAAAGGCGAAACCCTTGATCGAGACGAAGCGAGGGAAACAAAAGCGCGCGCTCGCGGAGGCGATGCGCCGCGACGCGGCGTTCATCGCCGACGAGGAGGGCGCGACGATGCCCCGCGATCAGTTTTTGGCGTTGCAGCGTCTGATCGGCGGAGGGCCGAGCGCGCTTGCGCCGCAGGAAGTGGCGGTTCGCGCGTACGTGATTCGGGGGAAGAACCTTCGGCCGCTGGACCCCAGCGGCTTGTGCGACCCGTACCTCAAGGTTGAGCTCTCGGGCACGCGCAAGCGGTTCGGCAACCGCAGAGATCACGTCAAGGAGACACTCGCGCCGTGGTTCTACAAGTCCTTCGCGTTCACCACCGAGCTCCCGGGGTGTTCGCAGTTACAGTTTAAGCTTCTGGACTGGGACAAAAACGACGCGGACGACTTGATCGGCTCGACGACGATCGACCTGGAGGACCGCTGGTTCAGCGCGGCGTGGAACGCGGACTTCGCCAAGACCCCGCCGCTCGAGCTCCGCGCGCTCACCGCGCCCGGCGCCACGGGCAACCAAGGCAACTTGGAGGTGTGGGTGGAGATGTTCGAAGCGGGGGACGAAGCGCCGAAGCCCTTGCCGATTGCCTCGCCTGCGATCGTCGAGTGCGAACTGCGGGTGATCGTGTTCAAGGCGCGCAACGTGGTGAACAAGGACATGGGCGGCCAGAACGACCTGTTTTTCAAAGTCGGGTTGGTGGGGGTGGACCACAAACAGACGAGGTTCGGGTCGACGCAAACCACGGACACGCACTACTTCGCCACCGACGGCAAGGGGAGCTTCAACTACCGGTTGCTGTACCGGTTCACGATTCCCGTCACGAAAGCCAAGTTGCGGTTAGCCGCGTATGACCGGGACGTGATCGGCGCGAACGATAACATCGGCGAGGCGGTGGTGCCGCTCACCGGTTTGTGCCGCGATTTGATGCGCGCCATCGACGTGTCCCCGGAGGGCGAGCTCGGGGAAAACGCGTACGCCGAGATCTCGAAGAAGGACCAGCCGGAGACGAATTCGGGGTTCGGCGGTAAATTCGGGTCGTTCATGGACGGCGAGACGGTCGGTCTGTGGGTGCCTTTGTACCACCCGAGCAAGAACGAGCAGATGCAGGGCGAGGTGGAGATCATGGTGCAGCTCATGCCGGTGCGCAAGGCGGAACAGAAACCCGCGGGGAAAGGGCGGGAACAGCCCAACCGCGATCCGGTTCTGGAACCGCCCGTGCGCGTGCATTTGAACCCGTTCGACCCGATCGGGTCTTTGGCCATCATCATGGGGCCGGACATGCTGCGCAAGGTTCTGATCGTGGGCTTCTGCCTGCTCTGCTTGTTCCTCGGCGCCTCGCTCGCGGTGTTCATCGTGAACGACGTGCTGGCGGCGTACATCAACATCGCCATCTCGCAAGCCACCGCATCCATGCCGGGGGGGATCGCCATGCCCTCGACGCCCTCCGCGCCGCACTTCCCGTGAGGGACCCGAAACGCGCGAGAAACGCATGGGGCAATTCGCGCGGCGCGGCGCGTAGGTACACCGGTCGCACCGCCGTCTCGCGCGTCCGTCGCGTCTTTGCGTAATAATCACGCATCATCTTAGCCAATAGCTCTAATAGTTCACCCGCGGCGTGTTGATATACGTATCGCGATCGTGACATACGCGCGACTGCTCGTGCGCTACCATATGGTTCCGTGTCACGAACAAATAACACACCTAAAAAGGTTGAACAACAAGTGCGTCTCTCTGTCTTCAAATCGCCACTTCAAATCGGCGCTTGCTTCATCGCGCGAGCGCTTCGTCGCGCTTCGCGCGCAGCGCGCGTTCCATCTCGGCGACGTCTTCCGGCGAGTACCGCGTTCCCGTGAGCGCGTTGGCGCTCACGTGCTTCGCGGCGGGCGCGCGGTCGAAGTAGAACCCGCCGCTTCGCAACGCCGCTTCGCTTTTTTTCGCGTCGACCGCGGCGAGCCAGATCACCGTGTCCGCGCCTTCCCGGGGCGACCGCAAGCGCCCCTTGAGGGATTCGTAAAACCCGGGAAGCGCCGCGCGCACCGCCGCGGTGTCGCTCCAGCCGGGGTGCTGCGAGAAAAATGTCACCCGCCCCCGCGCGTTTTCGTTTTCGTTTTCGTTTTCGTGAAAGGGAAAAGAATTCTTTTCCCGCTCCGCCCACGCCTCGCACATCGCCACTTGCGCGCGCTTGTTCTTGGCGTACTGCCTCGTGCCGTCGAACGTCCCGCGCCGCATCTCGGGATCCTCCAGCTCGAGCCGCTCCGTGAGCATGCCCGCGGAGGACACGCAGATCACCCGCGACGGCTCGCCGGCTTTCGCGGCGGACGCGCGCATCGTCGGCAAAAAACCCTCCGTCAGCGAAAACGCGCCGAGCGCGTTCGTGGCGAAGTTCACCTCCAGACCCTCGTCCGTTTCCGCCCGCGCGTGCGCCATGCACCCCGCGTTGTTCACCAGCACGTGTAGTGGCGCCCCCGACGCGACGTACGCCGCGACGAGGTCGCGCACGGCGCGCTGCGACGACACGTCGCACACGCGCAGGGAAACCCGGGAATCGACATCTTTCTTTTTTAGTGAAAAATCGTTTTCCGCGTTTTCGTCGTGATGCTTCGCGCCGGTCACCTCCTTCGCGCTCCCGCTGATTCGCGCTTTGAGCTCGGCGCGGATCGCGTCCCTGGCGTCCGCGCCTCTTTGATGATCGCGGCACACCATGCACACGGTCGCGCCCTGGAGCGCCAGCTGTCTCGCGGTCTCGTATCCGATACCGCTGTTCGCGCCCGTGACCAACACGTGGCGCCCGGACAAGTCGCGAGCCAGATGGCTGTTCTCGAAAGACTTGGCTGCGCGCTCGTAGCCAGCCTTCATGTAGTGCCTCCACCCGTCGATGCCGAACAGCAACGAGCGCCACGCGTGTCCAACCATCGTCGCGAGACAGGTCGCGCTTTTAGGTGACGTGCGCCGGAGTGTGTGCGCACGTCGACTCGTGTCGGCTTTCCCGAGAAGGCTACGCTTTTCGGCCACGTGCCGCAAAAATCATCGATTCATTTTCTTCGTCGTGTCCTTTTCGCCCCGAATCACACCGGCGCGCGCGTTGGTGCGCGTCGCGTCGTCCGACGCGCTCGATGGGCGCGCCGGCGTTGCCGACGTCGACGCACGCCACGCTGACCGGCCACGAGGCCCCCGTGCTCGCGGCTCGGTTCAGCAAGGACGGCGCGTATCTTCTGACCGCCGGGAAAGACCGGACGTTCCGCCTATGGAACCCGCGGAAGGGCACGTGCATCAAGACCTACGCGGGGCACGCGCGGGAGGTGCGCGACGTCGACGCCGCGGCGGACAACAGCCGCCTGGCGACGTGCGGCGGGGACAAAGACGTGTTCTTGTGGGACGTGACGTCCGGCTCGAGGCTTCGCCGGTTCAGGGGGCACGAGGGCGGCGTGAACGCCGTCGCGTTCGCGGGCGAGAACGACGCCGTGCTCGTGAGCGCCGGTTTCGACCGGACCGTGCGCTTCTTCGACTGCCGCTCGGGACGCGCCGACGCGATCCAGACAATCGGAGGCGTCGGTCACGGGTGCACAAACAGCGACCGTGGGTTCAAAGACGCGGTGAGCTCGGTGGCGGTGTCGGACACGAAAATTCTCGCCGGCTCCGTGGACGGCTCGGCGCGGACGTTCGACGTGCGCGGCGGCGTCGAAGTTCTGGACGATTTCGGGACGGATCGGCCGGTGGTCTCCGTCGCCTTCTCGGGCGACGGGAACTGCGCTTTAGTCGGAACGCTACGCGATCGGCTCGTTCTGCTCGATATCGATCGCGGGGACGTGTTGGCGACGTACGAAGGCCGAGTCTGCCGAGTATCGAAAACGCACGCGCGGCTCACGCACGACGACGCGCACGTCGTCGCGGCGAGCGAGGATGGATTCGTGTCGATGTGGGATCTCGTGGACGCGACGACGGCGGCGCGCGTGGACGCGCACACCGGGCGCATCGTGACCGCGATGGACTGGCACCCGACCGCGCCGGTCATGGCCACCGGCGGGGCGGACGGGCTCGTGCGCGTCTGGGTGCCGCCGGGGGGGAGCGAGGCGTACGCGCGCGCGCGATAGAATAGAACGAAATAGAACGAAAG
>Ga0206682_10003015_pt1 | contig 14745 bp, 24 predicted proteins | sample M240m12015metaG_FD_155444 | JGI IMG/M metagenome (GOLD analysis project Ga0206682, IMG submission 155444) | Ammonia-oxidizing marine archaeal communities from Monterey Bay, California, United States - M2 40m 12015 | ecosystem: Environmental > Aquatic > Marine > Intertidal zone | place: USA... | reverse complement strand
ATCAATGATCTTCCAAGATCTTTGTTGCTTGACGATCTCTTTCTTCATGTACCCCATGGTACCATTCTCAACGATCTTGTATCCCACGAACTCGTTCTCACCAACATGTTGGAGATACGTTGGAGTTTCCCACGATTCGATGTGGTTTGACACATCGAAATCACAGTCGTCTATCAACTGTGCATCAAGAACATACTCTTCTTGATAGTCATCCGCACTGGATACAGCATCTTCGCACTGCTCCATAAAACACTTGGTCTGTGCCTGTGCCATAGACACATCAACGATGTATGTTTCACCACCCTTGAACTTCCAGTACTGCGGACACTCACCAGTGCCATCCCAATCATGGGCACCGTAGTTTTCTTTGAATTGGGTTTGCATCACATATTTCATAATTTATTTCCTCACTTTATACAACCATTATACTTGTTTTCAATACAAATGTCAAGCGATATTTTCAATTTCCCAGTCAAAATATCTATGAGACTCATACCAACCTTGAACACCAATAGCAGAATTGTCACACCCTCTACCATCCATCCAGATCTCTAACTGGATCTCATCATAATTATTATGCCAAAAGGTTTGGGGGACAAAAGTCCTATCGAGATTACTCTCGTAGACATTGTTACCCATCCTACTGATAGGTTTCACGGTTATAAATTTCGGTGTAATCTCTTCGATAATGGCAGTAGTTGTTATGCCATCGACAGTGTACTTACAGGTATCTAACCCAGTTTCAATCCAATTAAACATTAACACTTACCTCCGTAACCCAATGCTTTCATTGCAGGAGCAGGATGAATCTCTTCTGCCAATGCAAGATACTGTTCAACAGTTACATTCTTCACAAGGAAGTTAACCCATGCTTTCCATGGTTTGTAACCATACTTGAACCTTGCGATAAACTCTGGTTTTGGTAAACCATGCCAAGATGGGTGACAGTTAGGACTTGCGACCTCCATGTTCACACTCTTAGTGTGCTTACCTCTGTACATCAAGTACATACCGTCCCAAGTAAACTGGTCTTTTTCAAATCGTGTCATAATCATTCCTCTCTCATTAATCACTTTATACAACCATTATACTTGTTTTGGAAACAAATGTCAAGCGTTTTTAGCAATTAATTTCAATTAATTTGACAGATGGGATATTTTGACCAGTACCTCTTCTGCTTCGGTCATGGTCAAATGACCTATCACATCGGATGTGATGGGGGTGTCGTAACAAAGTTCACCATCTGTATTCAAGACTGCCAACTCATAGAGACCTTTCCTGCCTCCATATGAGAAGTCATGCTTCACTACAGATGCACCGTAACCATTGTCAAACTTATAAAGAAGTTGATATCCATTCTGATCTGGCATATCGAACTTCTCTACGGTTGCTCCACCTTTCATAACAAGTTTGTGTATGCTGTGTACGCTCATCTAATCGTCCCCCAATTTATTGCCGTAGTAATCATGGGTACCTGCTCTCATCTGCTTCTTACGTATTGCTGACTCTTCAGCGGCGGCAATGGATCCGACTACACAGATTACTGCACCAATCGATACTACTATCAAACCAATTATAAATTCTAAAATTTCCATTAGATTCTCCTAAACGTATTGCACGTTCTTCTTCAACTTCCACTTTTCGACTACGGCATTTCCGTACTCATCTTCATCGACTGCAATATATGCTACAGTCTTCTTGACATTGGCATAACGATACTGTTGACCGATACCACCAACCCACACTAAATGAGGAAAGTCTTTACAGAATTCATAATTGTCGGGATTCTCACTGTAGTGGAAGTAGTTCCCACAGTCCTTCTCGACAAACTCACCTAAAACGACTTCAACACTCATTGGGGCAAGACTCATAAAACAGTTACTCTTTCATCAAAATAGAATACTATTATCTCATAATATAAACAAGTTGTCAAGTACTTTTAAGACTATTTTGTTATAAGGGTAGTTTTATTTATAACTATTTGGTGGTAGCACGGTATACACCGTCCCAATCTTCTGATAGTCCTGCTTCCTTCATTTCATTACAACGGTCTATCCATTTGGTATAGAAGTCCGTCATAGTACCCAGAAAACAGGGTTTGAGATCTTCGCAGAATCTAATTGCTTGATCGAATTGTTGATTGTAATATAAACCCATCATCTTCTCATGCTGTTGGGTTTCATTAGCATATGCGGAATTGTCGTTCCACCACTCATGTGTTCCCAACACGGTATAGATCTTTACGGGTTCAGTCTTTCCTTTGACTGCTATAGTATCCAGTTCGAGTAATGCAAATTCATCCTCTAATTCTTTTGCTGTTTCGTATCCTAATATAGTCTTCACACCATACTCCTTAGTTTGTCCTTCAAGTCTTGCCGCCAGATTGACAGCATCTCCTAACACAGAGTAATCAAACCTCTGATCACTTCCCATGTTCCCTACAACAACAGATCCACTGTTGATTCCTACACCAATGTTAATTGGCAATAATCCTTCTTCCTTTAATTCGGCGTTGAGTATATCAAGTCTATCATACATTTGCTCACTTGTCAAGACCGCAAGTCGTTCTTGTTGCTCTACGTCTAAAGGAGCATTCCAGAATGCCATGATACAGTCGCCCATATACTTATCAATAGTTCCTTGGTTCTCCATGATGATCTCAGTCATGGGTGATAGGAACCTATTTACCAACTCAGTCAATCCTTGGGGATTGGTTTTGTACTGTTCTGATATGGGGGTGAATCCACGGATGTCACAGAACAGGAATGTCATGTATCTGGTGTCTCCACCTAATTTTAATAAATCTGGGTTCTCTTGTAATTTTACAACCATCGCCGGTGATAAATAAGTACCGAACTGCTTTTTAATTTGCTCTTTCTGTTTATATGTGATATAATACTTATTAAACGAACTTTGAGCAAAAACAAGGAACCCCGCAATTGAAGACCAAATGGCATCAACGAACAAGAATGAATCATACCAGAAGTAGAAGGAACTACTCAATGGGACACAAAGAATACCTAAACTCACTATCCCCGCAGGAACTGTGGAAAGAGTGTAGACCGATACAAGGATACCTAAACATACTACCAGAAGAATCAAGGTCTCGACTGCTACAGTCCAGTCGGGTATCTTTATTTGAACGCCTGAAATTAAGGTCTGGATTTGATGACCTTGAACTTCGTGGGGATACACTGCTCCCGTTGGGGTTGCGACTGGATTAGCATAACCCTCTGCGGTTACACCAAAAATTAATATCTTACCTTCTGGGAGGGGTTCTACTATGGACTGTGAAACAAAGTCGTTCCAGAAGGCAACAGGGAGTTCTGAGGAGGGTTCTGTGACCAAAGGATCCTGTTTACCCAATCTTATCCATTCTACACCAACAGAATTGTATTTAACGGTGTAGGATGGTTCACCCATCATTACACGTACCGCATCAAGTCCCAAACTGGGATATGGTTGCCCATTGATTGATACCATCATCGGTACACGTCTCAACACTCCAGTAGGTTGATCCACCACTGCGGATACTGCACCAACACCCATTGACATCTGTGCGAGTTCTTGTAATGGGGTGATGACACCGACATATTCTGGTAACGTGTCGATTTTTTTGCCAAACGTAGACACGTTAGCATAGATACCTAAATCATCCGAAGTAGTTTGGTGGGTAGGTGCGGACGGGAGGACTACTGCTTTTCTTGACATTGATTCTGCCAGAGCACTGTCTCCCTTGAATCGATCTTCCTCTGACCATATCATTGTGGATACTATGAGAGATGATGGGGGTGTCTTGTTGATGTACTTTGCTACGGTGTCTCTGGGCCATGGATATTGTCCTTCAAGTTCAATTGCTTTCTCATCGATATTGATCAATACTATGTCATCTACAGAGATCCGTTCTTGACTCTGCTGTAGATAATCATAGAAACTATATTGTACAGTCTTTGCTATATCTCCCTGCTGTACCTTTAGAAAGGCAAAGAGAAATATAATTGGCAGTACTGACCACCACTTGGTCATTGTTGTGTTACTGTAACAGAACATCCACCTACAGTTAAACAGTTCTGATATAAGGTATAGGTTGATGTTGAGTTAAATTGTTTTAAAGTTAGGTCTGTGCCATATGTACCGTCAAGTTCTATAGTGGCATTATGAGTTGCACCAGATCCCTTTTGACGAATGAATACGTCATTCTCATCATTGTAGATAGTAAGGTCTATTGTCTTAGCACCATCGTGTTGTTGAATGGCAGTGACCTCATTATCGTCACCTGCCAAGTGTAGATCAAATGAATGACCATTATTTCCTGCATTACCTTGATTTGTTTGTTGAACCGAAAGACCGTTGTTGTCTCCGTACATGGTTAGATTAACGGAATGTCCACCATCTTCCCAAGTATCATACCAATAGTCGTGGTTAGTATAACTCTCTGGATAATCGAATGCACAACCTTGACAGATCTTTACACCATTTCCAGTACCACTCATCTCATCTATTGTAATATTATTTTCAGCATTATCACCTTCGTTGTGCTGTATGAATAGAAGTCCACTGTATGTTGTATTGATAAATGATCCATTATCCAACATCTCCACGATATTGTTTGCACCCATTTGTTCTATACCTAAACTGAAATTAGTACCAGACTGCTCGATCTGGATCTCATTATCTGCCACAGCACTAAGTGCTACCATAGATAGAATGGTTACTACTGTCATCACTTGCCAAAATTTATTTTCTTTCATATTAATTACTCTGTTTAATAACAACTACTATATCACCACCACCATCGGCAGTAATGATTCCCTTGTACCCATCCACTTCGGTATCTACTGTGATACCACCACCAGATAGGAAACGTAAACTTATCACACCATTAACGTCTCTGTAAAATACAAGACCACCATCTTCATTGAAGATATTGTATTGACTGTCATTATTTAGTCCATACGTAGCACCCTTTAATACTGCTTTGCCCATACCCGTACTTGCTTGTTGATCAGATAGATCACCCATAGTTCTTTCTAACTCTTCTATTATATCGAGTAGATCTACAAGGAAGTCTCCACCCAGAGCATCATAGTCCAGTCTGGTGAAATCATCCTCTTCGAGATAATCTTCGTAATCCTTATCTAACTCATCGAATGCAAGAAAGTCTGCATCCAGTTGACCATAGTCAAACCGTGCTTCTTGTGCACGTTGATCTTCTATTGCCTGTGCTACCTCTTCGGGTGGATTGACAATAAACATATTATCAATCGTGTTTGATGTAATGTTATCTATCACTACTGTTTGAGTTGGCATTGTGGATATACTGGATACCATAGTCGCCGCATATGCTTGAGTTAGTGTTACGGATCCTGCCTCATTAGATACTACAATCTCTCCAGACGGAGCACCGTACTCATCTGGAAGTAGAATCACAAGTGATCTACCCAGTTCATCGATTGTAGTAGTGAAATCTGTTCCCCGAACCGCAATGGTTGCGGTGGGTGTTTTGATATCGATATTAGATTTGTCTACCATACCCAAACGACCAGACGCAAATCTTGCAGTCCCAAGTGCCATCTTCATGACCATCTTGGACTTGCTAGGATCTGGATCGTAATAGATCTTATCGATATAGACTTTGGTATGTTCTATCAAAGATAATTCTGCATCATCAAGAAACTTAATGAGCATTCTACCCTTCGCAGTTTGTGCAGTGTCGTTTAGTTGGATTTCAGTCCCAACTGCACCTTCCACAATTTGCTTGGATTCACGCTCTAAAGAACCTACTCCAGTAGATTCGACTACCCCACCAATCGATTCGGCATTGACCGAACCAATTAGTAGAACAGTACTAACTGTCGTTAGCAGTATCTTTTTGATTAATCTGGATAACGGCATTATCGGACGTAATATCTAAAGTGATGATACCCTTACAAGTGTTAATACCTGTAGGACATGTACCACTTAACTGATTAATGTCGATGTTTGCATTATCTCCGTCAAACTCAACTGTTTGCGTTTGGTAAAAACCATCATTCTGTAAAGATTTAATGTCATTACCGTCACCAGTAATATCCCAGTTCCAAGTAACATCATCTGTTTCAATGTCTATATCAAATACGTTTGATGATCCAAGAACAGTTAGATCGAAATCTAAACGTTCAGAAGATGCAACAGATCCTTGATCAAAATCGATTGTGTTAGAATCACCAGTCATAGTGATATCCATTGTTGTTGAATCCGAAGATCCAGTGTCACCAATCAAATAATCAAGAACGTTAGCATCACCAGTCCACATAAGATTGTATGTAGAACTGTTTGCTGTTAACGTACCATATAGTAAGTTTTCGTTACCAAGTTGATCTATATTAAAGGTCAACGAAGTACCAGTAATGGGTGTTGCCGCCGATGAAGTTTCAAAATTGTTTAAACCAATCTTGTTACCATAACCAACTTGATCGATATAAAGAGTCAGAGTGTTACCAGTCTGGTCTATATTGATCTCGTTGTCATCTGAGGCTGCTCCCCACGCAAACGAAGTTAGCATTAATCCTGCCATAGCAATAAAATACTTATTCATTTATTTCTCCTAAAGGGTGAGAATCGTTTGTCCCATCTGCTTGATGAGGGTGTCGATGCCCTGTCCCTACTTTCCAAAGTCCTCTATCATGACCTTGGTATATTAATTCCAGTACACTTGCTTCAATAGCAGAACGTACCGCATATGTCACTGACTCATTATTACCCACTCCGTCCTCGTATTCCACGAGTTGGGTTCCCTGTTCATAAAACCTAAACAGATCCCCACCAGAACCATAGGACAAAACTGTCTTTTTGGTCTGGACGTTTAACAAAACTTCTCCCGTTAGCACAGAGACTGCTCGGACAGAGACGGTAACAATATCCTTGCGATACTGTCTGGAGAATCCAATGCCTAATGTTCTGGCACCTCGTCCACCACTTTCTACATTGGTGTCAAAACCAATGATCCCACCTTCGATAATCATCCCTGCGAAAAGCAGAGGGGCAATGCCCTGCGATTTCTCATCGGCATATTCTTTACGGGTACTCCTCACAATCTGGCGTTCTCTGACCAAATTGTCTATACCTTGTCTCTCGACTACACGGAACCATGTACCTTGTCCCGCAGTCTTGAGTGCATCGATCAGCATCTCAGTTCCACCTTGAGTGACGGCAGTACTAAAATCTGCAATACCGTCTCGTGCCTTTCTTTGTCCAGTAAGATCTTTGAACCCGTATACGGCAACAACTGGTTTTAGGGTTGCCGGTGGCACCTGTAGAAGTTCTACATACGCCGGTAGTTTAACCACTTCTGGCAGATCGACACATATATATTTACGTGCCATCGTTTTTTGAAGTCCCATCTGCAAATGTCGTTGGTAACCTTCAGAATATTTTCCTGCTCTGTCATTACAATCTTGAGGTTGATCCGACCACTGTGGTACGGATGCACAACCTGTCAAAAAAATGAACAGTACAGATAGTAGTAGCAAATTACGTGCCATCTCCACCATCTCCACTATCTCCATCCGAACCAAAGTTACCGGTTCCGATTGGTATTTCTATAATTGTTTCAGTACCATCACTATCAATGATGGTCATTTTAATAAATTCTGTTCCGTCTTCTCCTGTAATTACTTCATAGGTTATAACGGATCCTTCTAATGTAAATGATCCGAACGTTACCGCACTATCATTACTAAACATATTATCAACCAACTGTTTAGATAACTGAGCATAGATTCGTGATTCCAGATTACGTATAAATTTTGCCAATACGGTGTTATCTGCTTCACGTTCTGCCGCCTTCTGTGCCGCCTCTAAAGCATCGGCAATTGCTTTCTTCCTTGAATGCTCTTGGTTCTCAATTGTTAAATAGTGTGCTCCAGTACCAATACCACTAAAACTTGGGTTCTTAAATTGATGTACTATCTCAGTCGCTTCTATCGACTGGATTGGTATAATCATCATCATTAATGCGAGTAATGTCTTCTTCATAGTTTATTCCACTGTCATCCCGTTGCCTTAACAACATAGTAAGTTTAGTTTCCAACCTAATTAGATCGTTATCGAGCATCCGTACTTTGTCGATCAAATCAATTAGTGTCATATGTGATTCTTCGATCACGGGGTTCACTTCCTGTGTAACCCAAATCCAAATATAGTATATAAAATACCCAAGACCAAGTGCCGCCATAATGGGGAATCCGTATGTTGCGATACCGTCAACAAATCCTTCCACTAGTCTTTCCTCGAATCTTCTTGTCCACGTGAACGGGAAATCCTATTCATGTCTGGACGAATTTTAAATGCATGAGATATCAATATATCGATTCTCAGTAATTCATTATTCATTGTGTGAATACGGTTCTGTAATCCTTTCACAAACATACGTTGTGTTTTTATGTCATCCAATACTCCGGCAAGAATAAACTTTAATGTTAGAAACACAAAGAATCCCCCTGCAAGTGCGGATGCAATCGGAAATCCAACATCTCCAATTACTTGCATTATATCCATTTTATACCTTTCATCTATAAATAATTATATTACTATTTATACGATTCAACTGTTAGAGGATGAATAAAATTCAATTAATGGGATTAAAACCAGTTATGGTATTGACTCTAATATCAGTCCATACTTCATTATCTACATCGTAAACAACAATGGTGTCTGTATTAGGTGATTGATTCATTTCGTTATTAGAACAACGAACGGTGAGGGGTGCATCTGTTTTCCAGTGTTTAAACTGAACATCTACAATACCTGCTTTGAGCAGATCTAGTAGGTCTTTAGTTTGTCCCATTCAATAATCCTTGTCTTATTAATCTGTGATAGTTATTTAGTTTAGTGTCTTTAGGGCCGTGAGGTCTTATCTTTGTTCTTATATGTATAAAGTTTGCCTCTTCTACAGTAGGTTCAAAGGAAGAGTAATTCCACATTTGCCCATTTAAATACATACCTTCATCATCATGTCTCATACCGGCAAGGTTAGCAAGAGTGTGCATAACACCTTCGTCCACCCAATTATTTGCGAAGGTCATAACAATCTCTTCGGTAATAAGACTACGAAACTTTTGTCGGATCTCTAAAGGTAACTTAATAATAGATCCACCCCAGTACGGAGCATTCTCATTTCCAAAACGAGGAAGGGTACGAGCAATACCTGCACGTAGATTAGTTTGTATTTGAGTATGTCTGCCTATTCCGATATCTTCAAAGATATTTGGTATGACACTATCATCACGTTTACGTATAAACATGTCTGCATCTACCATGACTAAAGTGTCATACATGTCATACTTTTCATCTAGGTAAATTAATTTCTGTAGACAAGGTGATATCTTGTGGGCAATTCTAGGCATAAATGGTGAGTGTCTTACTAACTCATAATCGCAACCAAGTGATTCAGCATATGCACTAAACTCTTTACTTGACGCAGTAACGAGTTCGTCCATGGGCCCTGCCCAGTGCTGTAATATTATCCTACTCATCTTTTATAATAATATCGTATAAGAGATTAGCAAATTCACTGTGAGTATTTTCACATGGATGACCATGCTCTCTTATATCACAATGGGGGTACTCATCGGATCCCCCTATAGTAAACATATCTGTATATCTACCTAATCCAATTCTACTACTATCTCTTAAATTATCCATCTCACCATGTACATGTTCAATCCATTTAGTCCATGGTGCTTCGGTTTTTGTGTAATAAAGACCGGTTGTCTCTAAAAAATTGTGCCACATACGTCTATGAAATCCACCCTGTAGTAACTTAATACCGACAGCATCACAATATAATTGTAGGGTATTCATATAAGTTAAGGTGTTGATGATACCAGTACGAGTGACATCCATATAATCATAGTAGATATCTAGTACTTGGGATAGTTCTGGTTTTGCAGGACGCAATCGAGAAGGTGAGATCTGAGACATACACTGCCACCTTTGGATACCACAAGTTTCTTCATATCCAATTTCGTGGTTCTCTGCTACTTCGTCTCTTTGCCACGCAGACCAAAGTACAACAACATGTGATGGCAAATCGTTCTGGTGCTTACGTAAGAAGTTAATGGTATCACGAAAGATCTTACCGTTACATGCACCACAAGTAGCAAGGTTGACATAGTCAACCCCTAATTTATCTGCTAGTTTATATGTGAATGTGTGGGGTTCTTGATCCGGAGGATTTTCATGTCCTTCCAATTCGTCTCCCCATACGAAACTACATCCATTAGTCAGTAGATATGTTTTTTCCATTATTGATCCTGTCATGTTCATATAAAGCAAGGAATCCGTAATGGATAATTTTCATTAGATCTTTTCTATGATCTGCGGGAGTTCCTTTCTTGCCGTAACGTCCATTGTATTTATCAACATTTCCAAGAAAGAATCCCATGCCATGACCACGGTCAACAATTACTTCAGAGGATTGTAATCCACCTTGACCATAATGACCACCATAGGTGTTATCAATATAATCAGCAAACTCACGAATGAGGTTATTCTCATTGAATTTGTAATCTGGAGCATCAACAACATTGACTCTCTTGAGATCATCGGAATGCATATGGATTCTGGGTTCACCAAATTGCTTTTGGGAATCTTCTACAGTATCAAACGGGGGTACATGTGCTTTAACCATTGAACAACTCCTCATACAAAGTATCGATGTCATCGTTCTCGGTACGCACTTCTGTCATGTTAGACTTGTGGTAGATACCTGCAATCTTACGAAGGTGCTTCTTATCTACTCCATGGAGTTGATTTGTTACAGTTATAATATCTGTAATCAATTCTTTTTCAGCATCGACACGAGTCATGCTATTAGAGATCTCTTTGATTGCACTTGCAATCTTCTTCTTATCTTCTGGTGTTAATGTAATCATTCTGTTTCTATTTCCTCAATTAATAAATCACGCATTGCCCGTGCTTGTTTATCACGGGGATCATCTTTTCCATATCCGCAGAACTTGTATGCAAGGGTAATGCGTTCATCCCCTGCGTAGGCAGAATGCCAACAATGATCTTCGGGTTCATTTTCTGCACCAAAATAATAGTGCCTACATTGCCAACCGGCAACGTCTTGATGTGTAACTATCTCACCTGTCTTATTGTCTAGGTATCGGAAATATCCATTACCAGTAGACCAAGTAAACAGAACTTGATAAGCATTAGCATCATAGTTAGTATGCCATCCCACAAACCCGCCAGGCGGATAGTACGAAAGAAGTGCACTTGTGTGTGCACCAATCTCAGCGGCAAAGTCATATTTCACTCTTTGCATATAGTCTTTCCATTTAGGATCTATACGCACCATCTTAGAGATGGGTTGTGCAAAGTGCCGTTCTGGTGCTCCGACCAAGTGTGAGTTCATACATTCATCTAGATATTCTCTATCACAATAGTATTCACCTTTACTCCGATCTTCTTCAGAACTAAACACCCACGCACGTGGATCATTATGATCCGGATCCGACAGAAATTTATCAGAGAAACCGTTTAGAGTTTCGATCAACTCCTTGTTCCTAAGTTCAATTTCCATTAGACAACCTAAACAATAAGTCCACTAGTTGCTTCAATCCATGAAGATTCAAAGTCACCATTTGCTTTTACAACAAATAATACATCATAGAAATTCAATGCCTTTGGGTTTTCTATACCGGACATACAGACACCACGTCCAAATCCGATCTTACCATCTTCTGATCTTACAATCAAACGTGGATTCTCTACACTAACATATCCAGTGTTCAGTTCATTCAGTCGTGCGATATACTCACCGACACCAGTCATAACAGTGACAATGTCACCTTTTTTTAATTCACTCATCTTCTTCTCCGATTTTAATAAGTTTCCATTCATTATTTGGAAGTTGTTCCCATTGTAACATATCTCCCACCTTAAAGTCAAGCGTTTCCATCAATTCATCTGAAAACTCTATACACAATTCTCCGTCACTATCTTTGACGATTGGACACGTAAACTTCATCCTAAGAACTTCCCAGTCTCTACGTCACATCCTGCATCATCTACAACACGCACCTTTGGTTTAGGTTCCAGTGCTTCCATAACATCTGGGAAGTGAACCCCAACATGTTCCCAACACTTCTGTGCAACTTCCCTGTGCTCCTTCTGAGTCTCGATACCCATACGCAATTGACAATAGTGAATCCACGAACGTAACGATCCTGCCATATACAACGTAGTCTCCGTATTACCTTCGGGCAACAATACACGTGCTTGTTCCTTTGCGATACCATTATCTAGTGCCCAGTTATAATTCTTTTTTGCGACATTGATAACTTCACGTTGTTTCATGTTCCAGTCTTCTGCCAGACGGGAGTCATCTGTCTCAATAGATGCTTGTCTATTCTTGGCATCCTGCATACGTGCTTCTCTGGTATCGAAGTCTTCTGACTCTGCATACCTCTGTGAGAATTCTTGATATGAAAACGAGCGATGACGTAAGATCTGTCTACTGATATCACGAGTAGTCTTGATCTCCAAAGTCATATGCACCATCTCGAACGGTGACCAATGACCATGTTTAATCAGATACTTGATCAACCTTGGGGCAGTCTCATTATTACTTTGGTTAGCAGGATTAGATACACGTGCGGTATATGCAACTAATTCATTTGCATCCCATACACTGGTATGTCCTACGTTTGGTTTGGTTACACCAACCAGATTTACTTCACTCGTCATCATCAAACTCCTCACCTTTAAAATTTATTATTCCTTCCTTCTGGAAGTATCTTAGGCACATTTCTATTCCCTTTTGTTTACCGATATAGTATCCAAATACATGTGATATGCCCATACATAACATAAAGAACACTGTCATTTCCCATGGTTCCCATACTGACATCATAGTTTAAAGTCTCCAAACCTATTCTCTTGATTTAATCTTTGACCACTTGCACTATTATCGAATGCAGGGCCGTCATCTTCTTCACGATTCATAGGATTAGTATTCTGATCCACATCATACAAACGCATCTTGGATCTATCTACACCGACCACAAACCTACCATTAGCAACTGGATCATTGTATCGATTCTTCAATTGCTTTACAAGGATCTGTCTATTGTTTGACAATTCTTCATTTGAAATCAAGGCAAACATTAGATCGGCAGTAGCAGGTAGACCAAATGACTCAGAAGTGTCTTCCAAACCAACATCATCATTATTGTAACCACCACGAGTAGTTTGAGTTGCAGACACTATCGGCACATTCATTTCAACTGCCAATCCACGCAACTCTTCTGCTATCGACTTGATATATGTATATGAGTTGATAGCACCACCCATTGCTTTCATTCTAGCAGATGAGCAAATGTTTAGATAATCAATATAGATCATATCTGGCACAAAGTTCTTCTTGAGTTTCAACTCATTCAACAATGCACGGAAGTGAGATGCATTCGCACCCCCAGTCGGATACTCTTTAATAACCAACTTACCTTGAGTTTTCTTTCTGATCTTGTTTGCTTTGTCAACAAACATATCTTTAGAGAGATTCTCTAACTGATCAATTGCAACGTTCATTAGATTAGCATCAATACGTTCTGCGATTCTTTCTTCTGCCATCTCCATAGTAATGTACAGAACATTCCTACCCTGTTCTAGATTGGCACCTGCACAATGACACATGAATAATGACTTACCAACACCTGTACCTGCGAGAGCAATGTTCAGAGTTTTGTTAGGCAAACCACCTTTTGTAATCTGATTGAACATATCCAAATCAAATGGGATACGTTCTTCTTGTAGGTGATAGAAATCAAAACGTTCATCTACATTCTCAAGATAGTCGTGACCAATGTTAGTATCAAAGGTTACACCCAATGCTTTAGATAGAATATCTGGTAATGCATTCTTAGTTAATGTTTGATGTTTGCCATCAATAACTTGTATTGATTCCATGATAGCATTATACACTGCACGATCTTGACACCACTTCTCAGTGCGGTCAATTAACCATTCTAGGTTCTCTTTCTCTGGTGTAAATATGTTTGGTAAGATCTCCATCGCATGTCGATAGTGTTCGTCTGATAAACGATCACCCTCATCAATCTCAATCTTGAGTGCTTCCATTGTAGGAAGTTTATTATACTTCGCAATGAATTTAGTAAACTCTTTAAATAGTCCTTTATAGACTCCTTCGAAATATTCTGGGGTTAGAAAGGCGGCGACCTTTCTAGCATACTCATCATTAGTGAGTAAGTTCCTCAGAATTGTCTGTTCTAATTGTATTTCCAATATCTTCTCCATTATCTACTTCTTCTTTCGTACCATATAACCATCCCTCACTGAACCCACGTTCCAGAATATCAAATAAGATATCTCCGGCACAGTCTTGTAGTTCAACAACTTCCGAACTCACTCCGGAAATTGGTGAGGTTATTACACGGAAGTCAAACCTCAAATTATCCTGCTTACCATCAAACTTGATAGTGCCAAACCGTATAACAGTTTCAGTAAATTCACCACGTAGGATTCTTACATCCCACGCATCCTTATGATCTACATAGTCAACGGGGATCAATTCATAATCAATCCCCTCTGACATTTTATCAATGTTCAGTTTACCCGACATCTGATTCTACCATTATATCAAGTTCTACGACACTTTGCAAGCCTATCTGATATTGTTTCTTCAGAAATTCTTTGAAGTCTGTCTCAGCAAAGATAGGTGCCCAGAACTCTTCA
>Ga0206682_10003014_pt1 | contig 14755 bp, 13 predicted proteins | sample M240m12015metaG_FD_155444 | JGI IMG/M metagenome (GOLD analysis project Ga0206682, IMG submission 155444) | Ammonia-oxidizing marine archaeal communities from Monterey Bay, California, United States - M2 40m 12015 | ecosystem: Environmental > Aquatic > Marine > Intertidal zone | place: USA... | reverse complement strand
ATGGGAATAAGTGACTCTGTCGCAATATCAGGTGACACCTTGAAACTATATTGTCAAGCAAAAGATGGTGATGATGATGATATTTCTTATAGTTGGGCCTCTTCTGGCGGAACTTTTATGGTTAATAAAGATACTGCTTTATGGGTAGCTCCTAACCGAAGTGGTTTTTATAATATAACCTGTAAAGTTTCTGATGGTGTTGGATCTTCTGATGCTAAATCTGTAACTGTAAGAATTGCAGGAAAAGTTATAAAAGGACAGGTATTAAATGCTCTTGATGGAACAACTCTTCCGAATGCTGATGTAAATATTGGTGATAGTCATGCAATTACAGATTCAGAAGGAAACTATACTGTTTATTTGATATATGAAGCTGGAGAACAATTCAGCTCATTTGCTTCAAAAGATCTTTTCTGCCCATTTGAGGGATCATTCAAGATTCCAGATAATTACAGTTTAAACAGATATACTTACAACCTTTCAATTAGCCCTGTCCCTCAAGAGGGTGAAATTAGATTAGTATTGAATTGGGGAGAGAAACCAAATGACCTTGATTCTCATATAAAAACTCCAGAAATAGAAGGAGAATCTTACCATGTATTGTACAGTAATAAAGGTAGCTCTGACCAGATTCCATTTGTAAAGTTAGATATAGATGATACATCGGGTTTTGGTCCTGAGACATTTACTATCTCACAGACATTTGAAGGTATATATTCTTATTATATTTACCAATATTCTTCGGATGAAACATTATCAAATTCTAATGCAACCGTAAATATTTATAATTCGCCTGAATGTGAAGGCGAGACAATAATTGTACCAGATACTGGAGAGGGTAGGTATTGGTACGTTTGTGATATCAATGGACTTGATGGTGCGATTATTGTTAAAAATATAATTCAAGCAATTGAACCTGAATAAATACCTTTTTGATTTTTAATGAATAATTACCTAATTAGTCAGGGTTTATTGAGCTTAAATATAATTCTTGCAAAAAGGTATAGTTTTTGTACATTCAGACCCATTTAAGATTGTAGATAGTATTTTTTATCTATAATTAATGGAATTAACAAATAATAACAACAATAGGAATATAGTTCAATGAGTGATACTAGAAAAGGAACGGTTAAGTGGTTCAACGATTCAAAAGGATATGGATTTCTTACTCCGTCTGAAGGTGGTAAAGACCTTTTTGTTCACATGAGTGAAATAAAAATGGAAGGTTTTAAGACGTTAAAGGAAGGACAAGAAGTTGAATATGAAGAGGGTGAAAGTGATAAAGGCCCTTGTGCAACCAACGTTAACCCACAGTAGAATATTAATCAAAAGTAAGAAATATTTTATTCAAGATTTTTAAGGATATAATACATGTTTTACGAAGATATTAATATTACAAAAAGAAAGACTATCACTAATGGAGCCAAGTACGATTTTTTTATTTATGATATGTTATCCCTTGAAAAAAAAGTTTCCAAAGGAAAATTTGGAAAGGGAGATACAACAATAAGTAGATTCAAAAATTATAAAATGCTTGACGATGAAACTGGTGAAATGCTTGATGTTAAAATTCGATGCTCAAAAAGAATTGACGATGCATTGGATGGGATTGACCCTACTGAGAGTAAAAAAGTATTTGACGAATGTCTAAAAGAGTTAGAAAATAGAGGTCTAGTTAAACAATAATTAAGATTTTAAGTTCTGCCGAAATACTTTAACAAAGCCCCTGGTTAAACAGGGGTTTTGTTTTTTATAAATAATCGAATTATTTTTTTTGTTTTTTTAATATTTTATAATAATTATTATTCAAATAGTGTAATTTATTATGCAAATATCACAAGGTTTTATCTTAATAAGTAAACACTTTATCTAATTATAAAATCTTGAATTCTTACTTTATTGTTTAAATAAAATATTTTAGGAGGGGTGGCAGAGCCTGGCTGATTGCACTAGTCTTGAAAACTAGCAAGGGTTTATACCCTTCGGGGGTTCGAATCCCTCCCCCTCCGCAAATTTTTAAATAATCTAATCAAAATATGGAAATATAAAAGAATGATTGATAATCCCCTGGTAATAGATAGCGAGCAACCGTTTGGAACCATTCCATTCAATGAAATTGAAAATGCAGATTTTTTACCTGGTATAAAAATAGGTTTAAAAGAAGCAGAAAATAATATCAAGCTTATAGTTGATAATCTTGACAAAGCTGATTTTCATAACACAATACTAGCTTTAGAAATGTCTTCGGAAAAGCTTGATAAAATAAGTACAATTTATTTTCATTTATTTGGTTCTGAATCAGATCAAGAATTTCAATCCCTGGCAAGCGAGATTAGTCCTATTCTAGCCAAATATAATAACGATATAATGTTAGATGTCGATCTTTTTAAAAAAGTGGAATATGTCTATAAAAAATTAAATCCAGAAATGAGCAAGCAAGATCAAAAATTAACCGAAGTCTGGTACAAAGAGTTCATAAGAAATGGTGCTCTACTTGATACCACTAAAAAAGATGAATTGCGTCAAATAGATGAAGAACTCTCAGTTCTTTCCCCTAATTTTCAAAATAATAATCTTAATGCAACAAATGCATATGAACTTTGGTTAAGCGAAGGAGACTTAGCAGGTCTTCCATCTACAGCTATAGAAGCAGCGGAGATTGCAGCTAAAGCCAAAGGAAAGAAGGATAAGTTTTTGATTACTCTGCAAGCGACAAGCTTTCAACCTTTTATAACCTTTTCTGAAAATAGAGATTTAAGAAAAGAAATTTTCACAGCTTTTACATCTAAATGTAATGGTGATGAATTTGATAATACATCTATAGTAAAACAAATTGTTAAACTAAAACACAAAAGAGCTAGATTGCTTGGATATGAAAATTTTGCTGATTATGTACTAGAAAAGCGGATGGCGGAAAATCAAAAAAGTATATATAAGCTATTAGATGATCTTTATGATTCTTGTTTTGAAGGTGCCCAAAAAGACCTTGAGATTGTTAAAAAATTGGCATTTGATTTAGATGGTATCACAGATTTCCAAAAATGGGATTTCCCTTATTATAGTGAAAAATTAAAAATGCAGCTCTTTAATTTTGATGATGATGTGTTGAGACCTTATTTTAAATCTGATAATGTGATTAAAGGTGTCTTTGAAGTAGCAAGAAAGCTATATGGATTAGACTTTAAAAAACTCGAAAATGTTCAAACATACCACAAAGATGTTAATGTATATGAAGTCCTCTCTGAAAATGGAGATCATATTGGTATTCTATACGAAGATCTTTTTCCAAGAGAGACAAAAAGGTCTGGGGCTTGGATGAATGAGCTTAGATCTCAGGGTATGATGAAAGGAAAGATAGAAAGGCCGCATGTAACATTTACATGTAACCTTACAAAACCAACTAAGCAAAAGCCTTCATTGCTCACTTATCGCGAGGTAGAAACTATTTTTCATGAATTTGGACACTGTCTTCATGGACTTTTATCTAATTGTGACTACAGGTCTATTGGCGGAACTTCTGTTTTCTGGGACTTTGTAGAGTTACCATCTCAAATAATGGAAAATTGGGTTGGAGAAAAAGAAACATTGAAAATTTTCGCAAAACATTATAAGACAAATAAACTAATTCCAGATGAATTGATTGAAAAAATTAAAAATTCAAAAAACTTTTTAACGGCAACAGCTTGTTTAAGACAATTGTCACTTGGATATTTAGATATGGCATGGTACGGTAAAGATAATGATGTTGAAGATATTGAGTTGTTTGAAAATGAAGCAACCAATAAAACATCGTTACTTCCTCCATTACCAGGAAGCTCAACATCTTCTAGTTTTGGACATATTTTTGCAGGAGGGTATTCAGCTGGATATTACTCATATAAATGGGCTGAAGTTTTAGAAGCGGATGCATTTGAAAAGTTTAAAAAAGATGGAATTTTTAATAGAAAAACAGCGGATTTGTTCAGAAAGCATATATTATCTAAAGGTAACCAAGATCATCCAATGAAGCTATTTAAACTCTTTAGAGGTAGGGAACCATCCATTGAAGCCTTACTAAAAAGAGATGGATTAAATTAAGTAATCTGTTGAAACTCAAACCTAGAGTAAGGTTCGCACCTAGTCCGACAGGGAAACTGCACCTAGGAGGTGCAAGAACGGCGTTATCTAACTTTCTTTTTGCTAAAAAAAATAATGGTAAGTTTTTAGTTAGAATAGAAGATACAGATCATGAACGTTCACATCATGAGCACACTCAACAAATTTGTGATTCTTTATTATGGATGGGATTAAAATGGGATGAAGATTTAATTTATCAATCTTCTAGGAGCATATTATATAAGAAAGCTGTTGACAGTTTAATTAAAAATAAAAAAGCTTATAGGTGTTTTGCTTCTAAAGAAGAACTTCTAGCCGATCGTGAAAAAACTGGTAGTTATTCATATTCGGGTATTTGGAGGAATAGTTCTGAAGAAGAGGTAAATGCTAAACTGAAAATGGGCAATCCTTTTACAGTTAGATTAAGAAATCAAAATACTGGAAAAATAAAAATTAAAGATCTGATTTATGGTGAAATCGTAATATTGAATTCTGAAATAGATGATTTCATTATTGCAAGATCTGATGGAACTCCAGTGTATAACCTTACCAATGTTATTGATGATAATGATATGAAGATAACTCATGTAATTCGAGGAGAGGATCATCTTGCAAATACATCTAAGCAAATTCTATTATACAGGGCTCTTGGTCTAAATGTGCCCCAATTTGCTCATTTGCCTATGATTTTAGGACCAGATAAAAAAAGATTAAGTAAAAGACATGGTGCTACTGGAGTGCAGTCATATCGTGATCAAGGTTATCAGTCTCGTGCTCTATTGAATTATTTAGCCTTATTAGGGTGGAATCCGGGTACAGATGAAGAAATTATGGATCTGAATAGACTGGTTAACTTATTTGATTTAAAGAAAGTTCAGAAAAAGAGTGCGGTTTTTGATTTAAAAAAGTTAGATTGGATCAGTGGACAGCATTTAACTCTTCAAGATAATAAAGATATATTAAAACGAGTTAGAAATATCACACCTGGGTGGGGAATAAGTAAATCTGATCCATATTGTATTCAAGTAATAGCTTTAAATAAGTCTAGGTCAAAATCACTTATAGATTTAATTAATCTTTGTTCATGTTTTTTTGAAGAACCAAATTTTTCTGATAAGCAATCACTTATAAATATTTGGACAGACGAAACTCAAGAAATATTAACATCTTTTATTTCAGAGTTAAAAAAAGTCAAAATATGGGAATTAGAAATTTTAGAAAAGACTTTAAAGGAATATATTAAAAATAGTGGCTTAGGATTTAGTAAAATCATGAGACCAGTAAGATATTTTATAAGCGGTGTTTTAAATGGAGCTTCTCTTTTTGAGATTATTCATTTATTAGGTAAAGATTCAACGATATACAGGCTTGAAAAAGTAATAGGAATATTTTCAGATGAAAGAAAAAGTAACTGATAATACTAATTTTATACAGAAAATTATTGATCAAGACAATTTATCCGGTAAATGGGATAGTCGTGTGCATACTCGATTCCCACCAGAGCCAAACGGGTATTTGCATATAGGGCATGCTAAATCAATCTGTTTAAACTTTGATCTAGCTTCAAAAAATAATGGGAAATGTAATTTACGGTTTGATGATACAAACCCGTTGAAAGAGGAAAATGAATATGTCCAATCTATTATCAATGATGTGGAATGGCTTGGTTTTGATTTCGGTAATAAGGCTTTCTATGCTTCTGATTATTTTGATGTAATGTATCAACATGCTATTTCCCTAATTAAAATGGAGAAAGCATTTGTCTGTGATTTAAATACAGATCAAATCAGAGAATATAGAGGATCCCTTAGCAAACCAGGAAAAAATAGTCCCTATAAAGATCGCTCCGTAAGTCAAAACCTTGAGTTATTTATGAAAATGAAAAATGGAGATTTCGGTGATGGTGAAAAAACACTTAGGGCGAAAATTAATATGTCTCATGCGAATCTTAATTTACGTGATCCCATAATTTATCGAATATTACATGCAGAACATCACCGTACAAAAAAGAATTGGTGTATTTATCCAATGTATGATTGGGCGCACGGATTAGAAGATTCAATCGAAAAAATTACTCATTCAGTATGTACTCTTGAATTTGAAGATCACCGGCCCATTTATGATTGGTACTTAAGTGCACTTAGCCTTCATCATCCACAACAAATCGAGTTTGCAAGATTAAATTTAAATTACACGGTATTAAGCAAAAGAAAGCTGAAAATGCTAGTTGATAAAGGTTTCGTTGAGGGGTGGGATGATCCTAGGATGCCTACATTATCAGGACTTAGAAGAAGGGGGTATTCACCTGAATCAATCAAAAATTTTGTGGATAATGTTGGAGTAACAAAAAGAGATTCAATTATTGATGTGGTGCGTCTCGAAAATTCACTTAGAGAAGAACTTAATAAAACTTCTATGAGAGTTATGGGGGTACTTGAACCATTAAAAGTAGTAATTTTAAATTATCCAGAAGGTGAAAAAGAAAAAGTGAAAGCGGTAAATAACCCAGAAGATTTAGATACTGGAAAACGAGATTTACCCTTTTCAAAGGAATTGTTTATAGAGAAAAATGATTTTATGGAAGACCCGCCGAAAAAGTTTTTCAGGTTAGGTGTTGGTCGCGAGGTTAGGTTACGTTATGCATACTTTATTAAATGTGTAGATGTGATAAAAGATAATAGTGGTGAAATCAAAGAAATACATTGTACTTATGATCCTGAAACTTTGGGTGGTAATGCTCCAGATGGAAGAAAGGTAAAAGGTACAATCCATTGGGTTAGTTCATCTGATGCAATAGATGCTGAAGTTCGACTTTATGATCGTTTGTTCTCTGAAGAAAATCCAGATAAAAATAAGAATATATTAGATGCCTTAAATCCAAAATCATGTGTTATTCTATCTAATGCTAAGTTAGAGCCTTCATTGGAATCCCCATTAGAAAGCATCTATCAATTTGAACGAAATGGATACTTTAAGATGGATAAAAAGTTTTCACAGAAAAATAAAAATGTTTTCATTCGTACTGTTTCTCTTCGCGATTCATGGGCTAAGTTTAATAATCACAAAAAATAAGGTCTATCCTAAATGAATTTGAACTGGATTAAACTATTTATTTCCCCTAATTTGAGTTAATGATTGAAATCTTAAGAATATCAAAAGTTCTATATCCTCTTCTGCTTACTTCACTACTTTTTGCAGGAGAACCCCATACATATATTTATCTTTTACCATTTGACAATATTCAAAACGATCCAGCCGTAGAATGGATTTCTCCCGGTCTAAGTGATATGACAAAAGAACAAATAAAAAGTTTGTATGGAGTGAAGGTTAAAACAAAAACCGATCTTGAGGTTATAATGAATGATCGTTCGTTGATGTTGAACCAACCTAGGGGATCTCGGAATTTATTAGTTTTAGGTAAGTATAACCGGAAATTAGACAGAGTTTATGTGACAATTCAATTAGTGGATGTTGCAAATTGGGAAGAACTTGGAAAAACTCAAATAACAGAAGTTTACACTCAAATTCCATCTTTAAACAAGAATGTAGGTAATTCAGTGATAACAATGTTAACCCCTTTCTTGCTTAAAGCACCCCTCGAAAAAGTTTCAGCATTTCCTAAATATTCAGAACCTAAAATTAAAAATACAAGGAACCCTGTCTCGACACAAGCAGAAAGATTAGCATCAGGACTTGATAAACAGATAGAAGAATTAGAGGCTTCTATGGATTTCTTATTAGGGGCAAGAGAAAGGGAAAAGGAAAAACCAAAAAACGAAGTTCCAAGATTTAAATCTGGCGAATGGACTATGGATTTTGATGTCGATAAAAAAGTAAAAGATAACCCTGAAAATGTGGGTAATACTCAAATGCTTAGTAGAGTTTTAGATCAATTATTGACAAATCCCTATGAAGTAGAATTGCAACGACCTGAATTTGAATATCATAAAGATGATGAACTTTACATGACTGTTCGTTTTCCTGTTACTTATAAACTTAAAGATAAAATACTTAAAGATATGCTTTCCAGCCTTCCATATACTGGTCTTGAGCAAAATGGATCTCTAACTATTTTTTATTTTGATCGGACAAAGTTTAATTTTCCTCAAAGACATGTTGAATCAATATCAAATGGCGACTTTAGGATTATACCTGTTCTTAGGATCTTTGATAAAAATAGAAATACACTTATACTTGTTGCTGATACGCCTGAAAAATATTGGCATTCTAGAGGAAGTGATAAAGTCCACTATGTGCCTCAACATCAATTCTCACCCTTGATTGATTTTACCGTCGGTGGATGGTCTATACAGGTCGCGATGGAAACTGTTGAAATACAAGCTGTTTATGAATTTATATTGCCAGTAAGCGAAGTAGAGTCATTAAGTAATGTAAGTTTAAAATTTATCAACGAAAATGACCTTAAAAAGTTTCTCGACCCAATATTATAATAAGTTTTTATCATAGGATATTATAATTGATTCAAGAGTTTTATAAAGTTAATTTCACATTTGGAACCGTTTAATTAATAAAATACTTGGGCAGGTACTAACCAAGGCCTGTTTCTTCAAAGTTGGTGATTACATGAAAATAGGTTTTACTTTACTTTTTTTATTATCTTTTTGTTTTAGTCAATCTATTAGTCAGTTAGATGTTGCAATAAACGAACTTAATTCAATGGTTGAAACTGCATCAAGATCTTCTCAAAAAGTATTCATTGAAGTATTCGGTGGGCTCTCCTGAACATATTGTCCAATTGTGAGTTTCACAATTTCAGACATGATTGATGATTACCCTGAAACTCTAGTGGCTATGGAGTGGCACGATCCAGGTTGGACCCCTGGTAATAGTGACTTTTCGATTGCAGATTTTTATGATAGAGATTTATTGTATCCTGCACTTCAAGCAGGAGCATCTCCACATTTATTTGTAAACGGGTCATATAATTATGGTCCTGGAGTACCTGGGCAATCAACTACTGATCCTGATTATTATCTTGAAAATATAGCCTTGCCAGCATTTAACAATGTCGTAAATAACCAAACACCATATGAAATAATTATAGTGGGAGACAGGCAGGGAACTCAGATTAATTTGAACATAGTTATCACAATGGAAGAAGCTGCTTCCAATGAAAATCGATATGTTGATATTTTTGTAGTTGAAGATAATATAAATTCATGGTGGAGTGGCGCTGGTACATATGAAGATGCAAGAAATGTTGTAAGAGACTGGTTAATTTCAGAACCTTTAAGTATAACATTACCTGAACAATCACAGCAGATAGACATTTCATTCCCATTAGGCAATAATTGGGATGATGGAAATGTCCAAATAATTGCCTCGATACAAGATCATCAAACAAAACAAATGAAACAAGTTCAAATCATAAATATTAATAATAGTTCTTTTGATAATGATATTGATAATGATGGTTTTACATTGTTCAATGATAATTGTCCTGTCATTTTTAATCCAAACCAGGAAGATCAAGATAATGACTCCATTGGTGATTTATGTGACCCATGCAATAATTTAGTATATTTGACAGGTAACCTTAATGGTGACACTGATTCTGGCAACAATCCTATCATTAACATATTTGATGTTCTCTCATTAGCCGATTATTTGTCCAATGGAGAAGCTCAAAATATTTGTATAGAGCCAACGTTAAATATTAACGATGACACCAACATAAATATGGTAGACTTAATTTCGTTAGTTCAGGCAATCTTAAATAATCAAATTTGAACATTCAAGGTAATAGTTCAATTGAATATTTACTCTTACATTCATGCATATTAATTTAATTTAGAGAATGAAAAAACAGGATTAATTTCTGAAAGTAAAAAATTTTGAAATTTATATATATGATTAAAGTAATACACTTTTTCACTATTTCTGTCTGTCTAAGCCAAAACTTAAACATTAGTAATAATAAATTAGATGATTTGCAAAATTCTCTGGAAATAGCATCTAGAAGCTCTCAGAAAGTTTTTATTGAGGTTTTTGGTGGCCTTACCTGAACATATTGCCCCATTGTGAGTTTCACAATTTCGGATATGATGGATGATTATCCTGAAACATTAATTGCTGTAGAATGGCACGATCCTTCCTGGTCAATACCTGCATACAACTTAGATATCGATGATTTTTACGAGAGAGATGCACTTTATCCAGCTCTACAAGCTGGAGCGTCGCCTCATTTGTTTGTCAATGGTACATATGATTACGGTCCTGGTGTTCCAGGGCAGGCTACTTCAGATCCTGATTTTTACTACGAAAATATTGCTTTTCCTGCATATAACTCTTTTGTAAATGATCAGACACCTTATGTCATAGAAATGAGTGCTTATGCCGGTATTTCAGGGCAATACCAAGTTACTATTTTAATGGATGCTGATTTTGATAATGAAAATATAAAGGTTGATATTTTCCTTGTCGAAGATAATATTTGGGCTTGGTGGAGCGGTGCAAGTAATTATGCAAATGCCAGAAATGTTGTCCGCGAATGGCTTATATCAGAAAACCTATCAATAAATACATCAGGCGAATCTCAACAATTAAATGGCTCTTTTACATATGATGAAAGTTGGAATCTGGATAGTTTAAAATTAATCGCGATTGTTCAAGATCATTCATCAAAAAAGGTACATCAAGCCCATTCAGTTTCAATGGATCCAGATATTGATGATGATGATATTCCGAATGGAGAAGATAATTGTATTGAAGTATCAAATCCTTTGCAGGAAGATGAAGATAACGATATGGTAGGTGATATTTGTGACCCTTGCGATAATTTAGTATACATATTGGGTAATATAAACGGCGATTTAAATGAAATAGAAGAACCTCTTATTAATATATTTGATATCTTGACAATATTAGATTTTCTTGATAGCGGCCTAGCTTATCCATGTGAGGAGTCAGCAATGGATGCTAATGGAGATAGTTTTGTAAATATTCAAGATTTTATATTTTTAGTTCAGGGTATTCTTAATGGTACAGTATAATATGAAATTGATCAGAAATAAAATTATTGTCTCATTTTTCATCATAATAAGAATTGGCTTAAGTAATGAAACAAATAAAATACCTAACTTAGAAATAAAGTTATTAGATGGTTCCAAGAAAAAAATTCATGAGCTGCTTGATGAGGGACCTTTACTGATAGATTTTTGGGCTACCTGGTGTATCCCTTGTAAAAAAGTGATGAAATATTTAAATCGATATGATCAAGAATACAAAAAGCAAGGCTTTAAAGTATTAATGATAAATACTGACAGTCCAAGGTCTTTTGGTAAAGTAAAATCTTATATACGATCTCAAAAATATAAATTCCGTGTAGGGTTAGACCCTAATAAAACCATAGCAAAAAAACTAAATGCTACAACCATGCCCACACTTATTTTAGTTGATAAAACTGGTGAGGTGAAATGGAGACATCAAGGTTATCTTCCTGGAGAAGAAGTGGAAATTGAAAAACAAATAAAAGAGCTTCTCACAAAAAAACCAAAATAGTAATGAAAATTAGATCCTTTTTTTTTACAACCATTTTTTTAGGGTTGGCAAGTCTATATGGGCAAAAAATAAACTATAATGCGTCAATTAAATCTAGCTTTGGTAGTAGTTACGATTTTTACTCATTTTCAGAAAATATTTTAGATATTAATTTGTTCCTCAATGGTTTTGAGAGTTGGGTTCAATATGAGTATTCTAATCCCCCTAACATAGGTTTCCCACTTAATGATATTAGAAAATTCCGTTTTGAGTATAGTTCTAGAAATATTAAAATACAAATAGGTGATATATATAAAATCTGGGATAGAGGACTAATTCTTAACCAATTTGAAGATCAGGATATAAATTTTGATAATGGAATAAGAGGTTTTTCTCTAGATGTTAAAAGAGGATTTTTTACTTTTAATCATATCAATGGCTCGGCAGAGATTTGGGAGTTGGGTAGTGATCTACGTATTCCTTTTTTTAATAATAAGCATGCTTTATTTGCAAATAGAATAAATTATAATTTAAATAATTTCAACTTAAGTATAAGTCATCTTGTCTCAAATGAAGAACATAAAAAAATGTCTCTAGAGACTGTAGATGTTAAACACGATTTAATAGGAATTAGTAGTGGTATTGCATCAAATAATTTTGACTTATTCTTTGAATATGTAGATAAAATATCTACTGTAAGGCAGGTTGAGATTGAAAGCCTTCCAAATGATACACTCAAAAAGGGTTTTGGTTTATATGGTAACATAAATGTTTATTTAGGAAGTTGGGGGTTGACAACCGAATATAAAAAATATTCTTTTGATGTCCTTCACGGCGATGTCACCCCAGATGATTATGGGAACCAAATTTCATTCCAACAAATGCCAACTCTTGGAAAAGAACAGAGTACCACTTTACTGGGAAGAAGGAGCCATAATTATAATTTTAATGATGAAAGAGGTGTGCAGTATGAATTGAACGGGTCTATCGCCAGTTTATCTCTCAATGCTCAATATTCACATTTAAGTCGAAATGAGATATGGGTTTCAGAAAGAGGTCCTTTTAGTTGGGCTCAAAGTCCAATCAAAAACAGTCTACCTAGCTCAAATATATTTGCTCTTCCGTATTATGAAAATTATCAAGAGGTTAATGGTTATTTATTTGATGATAGGCTTTATTTTAAAATTGGTCATGGTGCAAATAAAGAAGTTCTTAACGCTAATTGGAATTATCATGGAATTCAAAACGATACTACCCTCAACCTAGAGGTATTTTCAGATACATCATATTCATATTATGCCCCTGACTATCCAATAATTACTATAGACAGTATTTATGACTCATCAATAGTCTCATATGATATTTTAGCAAAAAACTGGAAAGAAAGTAAATCTTTCACAATTCCCGTTGAGCTTAATCTGATAAGTGATAATGGACTTACATTTGGAATAAATTTTCAGTATCAAGAAAGAAAATTGTATGAAAAAAGAGAGGGGAATGCTAAATCATATGATATATCTGAATCTAAATGGAAGTTGATCGACTCAACCGATCCAACAAAATTTTTCTCATCTACAAATTCGCAACTTTCGTATGATGGTTCTACAAGAGAAAAACAGTTTAACAGATTACTCTCATTGTCAATCAGTAAAGCATCTAAATGGTCATTTACCATCACACAAGACTGGACATCTGCATATGAAGTCCAATCCAAGGATCCTTACTATAATCCCCTTGAAGCATTATTATACGGTGATATAAAATATTTTCTTGGTAAAAGAAATAAAATTTCCCCCCCCTCGTTTATACAAAATAAATGGGTTTCCGCAGAGCTTGCTTATGACATTACTTCTGCTCAAAAAATTTCCATCCTTTATGGATCAATTCAGGGAGGACTATCCTGTAATAATGGTATTTGCAGATTGATTCCTCCATTTAATGATGGTTTAAAGATTCTGTACAGTGCAACTATCTAGTTAAATTATAATTTAATCTAGTTTTCTCAGTATTTGCTATTCTAACTAATTTTAGAGTAATTTGAACAGTGCTCAATAAATCAATACCTAAACTAATTTTATTCGTATTCTTTACAACAAATAATTGTCTATTTTCTCAATTACAAATAGGAGATATTTCTCCTAATTTTTCAGCTCCCATTTGTGCTAACAGTAATGAAATAACTTTTGACCTTTATCAAAATACCAATGGTGCGGTCAATGGTGGTAATTTTAAAGTTATTTGGTTGAACCTATTTACCTCTTGGTGACCTAGTTGCCAAGTGGAGGCTCCACTAAGCGAACAAATATGGCAAGATTATCTGAGTGAAGGTGAGGATAAGCTTCTTGTAATGGCAGCTGGATTTGACTGGGGACAACCTTACAGTTGCGCTGAATGGTCAGATAATTTTGAATTAACTTATTTAATGGTTGATGATTCAAATAATGAAGCATGGAATCTTTATGGAGATGGATATATTCCGCATAATGTTGTTTTAGACCATAATATGGAAATTCTATATACTGGATCAGGATATAATGAGAGTCAGATTCTTGAAGCAATTGAGTTAGGCTTGTCTTATGTTCCACGTGATGATGATTTAGATGGTATAAACGATAATGATGATAATTGTGAATTCATACATAACCCGAACCAAGAAGATATTGATCTTGATGGTTTCGGTGATGTTTGTGACTCATGTGATAATTTAAATATCTTTATAAATGGAAATCTTGATGGTAATAGTCGAGATAACGTTGCCATAATTGATATTTATGATGTGTTGAACCTTGTTGATGTCGTATTATTAAATGAATCTCAAACTTGCAGAGCAGAAGCTTCTGATATTAATAATGATAATAACCTGACAATTATTGATGTCATAAGGCTAGTTCAGAGTTTACTGAATGGAACTATTTAATATTTTCAAGTTATTTAAAACATTCATATGAATATCATCAAAACTTTATTGATATTATTTGTATCAACTCCATTTTGCTTTTCTGAGGGTGATTATTCTTTTAAAAATATCTCTGTGGAAGATGGTTTAGCTGAAAGCACAGTTAAAGTCATTCATGAATCAAAACAAGGTTTTATTCTTTTTGGAACAGAGAATGGCCTTGATATATTTGATGGTTATCGATTCAAAAATTATCATATGGAT
>Ga0206682_10003010_pt1 | contig 14767 bp, 10 predicted proteins | sample M240m12015metaG_FD_155444 | JGI IMG/M metagenome (GOLD analysis project Ga0206682, IMG submission 155444) | Ammonia-oxidizing marine archaeal communities from Monterey Bay, California, United States - M2 40m 12015 | ecosystem: Environmental > Aquatic > Marine > Intertidal zone | place: USA... | reverse complement strand
ATCATACCTGGCAATTCAGCGATTGAATATTTAATCAATTGATTGAATATTTCAATGGCAAAATCTCCTCGATTTGTAAATTCCATTAATCGAGCTCCCCCATCATAACAGGCTTTCAGTACTGATTTGGCTACCTCAATATCATGATGATAAAAAAGGGGAACCATTCCAGAGTCCTGCATTTGTTTTACTACTTCTAATCTTGTGTACTGTGCCATAATAAGTTATCGAGCGACACGCCCTGAAGCGTCTCCTCCCATTAATTTTTCTACTTCATCAACTGTTGCTAAGTTTGCATCTCCTTTAATCGTATGTTTTAAACAAGAAGCTGCTACTGCAAAATCAAGTGCATTTTGATCATCCTCAGGGTATTTTAATAATCCATAGATTAAACCTCCCATAAAAGAATCTCCTCCACCTACTCGATCTACTATATCGGTGATTTGATATTGACGGGTTTCATACATTTTTGATCCGTCGTATAGTACTCCAGCCCAAGTGTTATGTGAAGCTGAGATGGAACCTCTTAAAGTTGTGATTACTTTTTTAGCTCGTGGAAATTTTTCCATCATCTGTTTGCAAACCGATAAAAAAGCTTCCGCTTTTACATCATGTCCATGTTTGTGAACATCTAATCCTTCGGGATGAATTCCAAAATGTTTTTCAGCATCTTCTTCGTTTCCTAGGATAATATCACAATAAGAAGTTAGTTCTGACATTACTTTTTCTCTATGATTATCATCACAATACTTCCAAAGTTTTGCTCGATAATTCAAATCTGTAGAAATGGTAATTCCTTTTTCGCTTGCGGCTTTTACAGCCTCTAAACATACATCTGCTGCTCCTTGTGAAATAGCGGGTGTAATACCTGTCCAATGAAACCATTCAACTCCATCAAAAACTGTATTCCAGTCAATCATTCCGGATTTAATTTCTGAAATAGCAGAGTGTGCCCTATCATAGACTACTTTACTTCCTCTAGAAACGGCACCCGTTTCTAAGAAATAAATTCCAAGGCGGTCTCCACCATAAACGATTTTATCTACACCAACACCGCGTTTGCGAAGTTCCATCATGGCACAGTCTCCAATATCATTTTTTGGTAAACGGGTCACAAAATCAACAGGGACACCATAATTTGCCAAGGAAACGGCAACATTAGATTCTCCACCGCCGTAAACAGCATCAAAACTGTTCGCTTGTGAAAAGCGTAAAAAACCTTGTGGAGCTAGTCTCAACATAATTTCTCCAAATGTGACTACTTTACTCATCTTTATATATTATATTTTATTATTAGATACCTAAAGCTTGTCCTCCTCCAACTTGAATCGTTTCTGCTGTTAGGAAAGCGGCATCTTGGCTAGCTAAAAAAGAAACAACACCAGCTACGTCTTTTGGTTGCCCTAGTCTTCCTAACATAATATTGTTCTTCCATGAAGCAAAAACTTCTGGTTTTGTGGATTTAATTTGTGCATGGAAGGGTGTATCTATAGTTCCTGGAGAAACTGCATTTACTCTAATACCATATTCTGCTAAATCTTTTGCTAAAGCTCTGGTTATTGTGTGAACTCCTGCTTTTGAAGTTCCATAAATACCTGCTCCAGGTCCACCTGCGTTCCAGCCTGCATTTGAGGTATAATTTATGATGGTTGCATTTTCTCCTTTTTTAAGAAATGGTATTGCTGCTCTTGAACAGAAAAATGTTGAGTCTAAATTCAAAGCCATTACAAATCTGTAAAATTCTGTGGTCATTTCTTCAAAACGAGATCTACCACCCAATCCTCCAGCATTATTGACTAACACATCAATTCTGCCATATTTTTCTCCAATTTTTTGAATGTTTTCAGTCACTTGTTCATCGTTAGTGACATCAAAACCATAATATTCTGCAGTAATACCTTCTGCAGTAAGTTCTTCTATACGTTTAGTTCCAGCTTCATCTTCAATACCATTTAGAATAACGGTATATCCATCTTGACCTAATCTTCTAGCAACTTCAAAACCGATTCCGCCAGTGGCTCCTGTTACAATTGCTATTTTATTATCTGCTTTACTCATTCTTTTACTTTCTTTTAGTTGTTTTAAATTTAATCTGTGATTGTTTTTCTTACGGGCTCTATAGTTTTTATTAAAATAAAAATTGATAATACACCCAAGAGAACCGATACCGTAATTGCAATAAATGCTGGAGTATAGGATGCTGTTGTAATTTGTCCAATAAACCAATTCATGATCATGGGTGAAAGGGCAGCAATGGTTCCAGCCAAACCGGCCAAAGTTCCTACCGAAGGACCTCTAAATAGATCGCTTGATATGGTTTGTACATTGCCAATAGCAAATTGAAATCCAAAAAGGACTACACCTGCTAAGTAAATAAAGGTCATAAAATTATTTTCTCCAACAAATTGAATGATGGAGACGAATCCAATAAAGACCAACAACCCTCCAATGGTAATTGTTATTTTTCGTGCAGCATCAACTGATTTTGTTTTCATGAGATATCCAGAAAACCAACCTCCAACGATACTACCTGCAGCGGCCATTAAATAAGATATCCACATAGTAGCTGCAATTTGTTCAATGCTTAATTCAAATGTTTTATTTAGATAAATGGGCATCCATCCAGCAAAAAACCACCAAATGGGTTCAATGAAAAAACGGCACATAAGGACTCCCCATGATTGTTTGTAGCTTAAAATCTGACTTACTGAAAGACTCTTGGCTTTTGTTTCGTTTTCAACCTCGTTTTTATCAATTCTATCGGCAAGGATAAGATCTCTTTCTTCCTGAGTTACCCATGGGTGTTTTTCTGGTGTAGACTTATTGAGAAATAACCAAGGGATTACCCACAATAAACCAACAGCACCTAAAATAATATAGGTTGTTTTCCACCCAAAACGCGCATAAAGGAAAACGATAACAAAAGGGGCAATTACATTTCCGATAGAGGCTCCAGAATTAAAAATTCCTTGTGCAATTGCTCGCTCTTTTACAGGAAACCACTCTCCATTACTTTTTACAGCTCCTGGCCAATTTCCTGCTTCTCCAAGGCCTAAAAGCCCTCTGACAATCGACAACGAAATTAAGCCACGTGCAAAGGCATGAAACGCGGATGCCAATGACCATACAACTATGGATACAACAAAACCAAAACGTGTACCAATGGTATCGTAAAGTTTTCCAGACAAAAACTTCCCAATGGCATAAGTAGCCATAAAAACATTTAGCATGATGGCATAATCTGAGTTATCCATTCCTAGGTCTTTTCCCATTTCTGGCCAGAGTAAAGCAAATGCTGTTCTGTCAATGTAATTTATAACCGTAGCTATAAATATTAGAATAATAATCCACCACCTTAATCCTTTAATTTTCATATTTAAAATTTTATGGCATTAACTGCTTTATATGTTGTATAAATATTGATAAAGTACCTTAAAGTGTTTTTTCATTGCGTTTTTAGCCTCACTAGGATTTTGGCTTTTTATCGCGTCTAAAATTGCTTTATGCTCTTTTATTCCATTAAAAGCAGTGTCTTTATCACAAACGTGATGTTTTTCAAAATTTGTTATTATTTCTGGTGTTATCTTCAACATAAATGTATTTATGGTAGGATTACCACTAGCCCTTGCGATGGCAAGGTGAAATAATAGATCTTCTTGAACAGCCTCCTCTCCACGAATTACCTTTTCAGAGTATTCTGCAAGAGAATTTTCCATATGAATTAAATCATCTACTGTTCTATTTAAAGCGGCAAGTTTTACTCCTTTCAATTCAAGAAAAATCCTCGCTTCTACAAGGTTCTTAAATGAGGGAGCTGGCAAGCCTAAGATGTCGTCAATCATTCCATTTAAAGCAGTAACTCCTATGTCTGCGATAAAGGTTCCACTTTGTGGAATAGATTTTACTAGTCCAAAGTATTCTAATGTTTCTAGTGCCTCTCTAAGGTTATTCCTTGAGATTTTAAACTTTTCCGAAAGAATTCTTTCAGATGGCAATTTATCTCCAGGCTCGAGATTCTTTGAATTAATCAATTCTTTAAGAAGAGTAATGATCTGTTTTTGATCTTCTTGAATTGCGTTATCTATTAACATTTGTAACTATAAAAAGTTCTAATTAAAAAGTGTAACAAGCTTGGATAATTCGTGTTTACGAATCGGTCTTCTAATTTGGTGTTTCAATTAATATTATACTAAGGTAAAGGATTAATAAACCATTATTACTCTACTAAGCCTAAATTTATATTTAGTTTAATATAAAGTAATAATGGTTATATTAAATCAAATTATGATGTTCTTTTAGTACCCATCATTTTGAGTGATCACACCACCTGTAGCTAATACTTCTGATACAGGGATAGGGAATACATGATAATTACTATCCACAGATTGTCCCATTTCAGCGTTAACAGTTCCTGTTCTAACTAGGTCAAACCATCTTTGACCTTCAAAAGCCATTTCTAGTCTTCTTTCGTCAGCAATAGCTTGCTTTACATCTGCTTGAGAACTTACTGTTCCAACTAAACTTGTTAAACCTGCTCTTGTTCTGATAGGATCTAATAGAGCTAATACAGTACTAGCAGAAGAACCTGTTTCGTTTAATGCTTCTGCATATAACAAAATAACATCAGCCAATCTTAATTCAATCCAGTCATGCTCACTACCTAAACCACCATCTTTTGGAAATTTAACTGATTTTAAACCATCTGAACTTAGCGTTACTGCTCTTCTTAAGTCTGTTCCTCCACCATTAGCATCACTTGCATCAAATGCAGCAACTAAATCTTGGTCTACAGGATAATCAGATTTAGAATCGTCTCCTACAAACCAGTTCCAGAAATCAGAACCAAAAGAGTATTCGTCTACAATTGAACCTGAAACTCTAGTAGCATAAATGATTTCTGAATTTCCAGATTCATTAGCCGCTCCAAAAATCTCACTAAAATTTGACTTTAAGCTTATTCCAGCACCAGCAGCACCATTAACAACGGCACCTAAATTAGTTGCTGCGTTGTTATAATCCCCTCTAGTAGCGTATACCTTCCCAAGTAAACCTTGAGCAGCATATTTAGATGCTCTACCATCAACAATTGTAGAACTCAATCCAGCAATTGCATCATTTAAGTCAGGAATGATTATACTATCGTAAACTAGATCTGCTGACTGTCTTTGTAAAATAGAAGTGTCTGTTAAACTAGGAGCTGCAGACACATTGATTGTTACTGCACCAAAAGATCTAACTAATTTAAAATAAGACAATGCTCTTAAAAATTTAGCTTCTGCAACTTCAGTAGCATTAGATGAATTTTCAATTACATTATTTGCACTTAATATTGACTTATACATTGCAGTATACAATGGACCAAAAAATTGGTCTTCCATTGTTGTCAAATTACTTGTAAATGTATCAAACTCAGTGTAAGGTGCTTCAAACATCTTCGCGTTATCTGATCTAAATTCTGCCATTACAGCCAATGGAGTAACACTACCCAATTGGTAATAATATGCTGCATTTAATACTCCGCCAAAATCAGTTAATGAATCTGCACTAGCAAAGTTTGGTGGAGATTGGTCCAAATCTGTTGAACATGCTGTCATTATTAACAGCGATCCCAATAATATGTTTATATATTTCATTTTTTTTTATTTAAAAGTTAACATTTAAACCTAAAGTAAAACTTCTAACAACTGGACTCGCACCAACTTGTGCACCATAGATTGTTGGGTCAGTTCCTTTTACACCTTCTGGGTTATATGAAGTATAATTGTCTCCCATAATGTATAATAAGTTAGATCCAGCTACATAAGCTCTAACAGAGTTTAAACCTAGTGTTTCAATTAAAGAAGAATCAAAGGTATAACCAATTGTGAAATTTCTTAATGCGATAAAAGAAGCATCTTGAATCATTGCATCGGTTTGGTTTCTATTTCTTTCAATCAAACCACTAGTAGCAGGAAGATCATTTCTAGCAATTCTACCACCCCATTGAGATCCATAATAAAGAGGGTCAATGTTGTAAACTTCTGCTCCATGTGATCCTTGGAATTGTAAGGTAGCATCAAATTGTTTGAAACTTAAATTATGCGACATACCCCAGTAGAAGTCAGGTGTGTTTTGACCAATTTTAACTAAGTCTCCACCATCTTCAACAGTTCGTGTTCTATCGATAACGCCATCTCCATTTTGATCAACAACATAAGACTCTCCAGTCATACTGTTTGGATGTCTAGCTCCATCTGCCAAGTAAGTCATTTCAACTTCACCTGTAGTTTCTAATCCCCACATCTCTCCGATTTCACCACCAACATAGTTTCTAAATACAGCTCCTCTACCACTTTGACCAAAAATCTGTTGTGGTAATTCATCTAAACCACCTAAGTCAGTAATTTCAGTATTTACTGTTGATAAGTTGGCATTCATGTTCCATGAAAAATCACCGTTACTAACTAAAAGTGCACCTAGTTCGAATTCTAAACCAGAACTCGTTACATCTCCAACATTAAGGATAGAAGATGGGTTTCCTAATACTTCAGATTGTGCTTGATTAATCAAGATGTCATTAATATCAGAGGTGTAATAATCAATACCTAAAGTTACACGGTTATTTAACAATCCAAGATCAACCCCAAAGTTGGTCTCTGTATTTGTTTGCCATGTCAAATCTGGATTTGGCGAGTTTGAAGGAATCAAAAATCCTGTTCCATAAATTGTCGCTGATGGAGATAAAAGACTTAATGAATTATATGAACCTAAGAAAGAAGTAGTTCCTAATGAACCTGTACTAAATCTTAATTTTAATTTGCTTAGTGTTTCATTATTTTCTAAAAATGATTCATTGTGTATGTTCCATCCTAAAGAAAATGCAGGGAATGTTTCAAATCTTTTGTTAATTCCAAATCTAGAATCACCATCTCTTCTTAAAGAAACAGTTGCTAAATAACGATCATTGTATGCGTAGTTAATTCTTCCGAATACACTTTCTCTAGCTCTTGTTTCTTTTCTTTCAGAAACGCTGATGTCTGAAGGTGCAAATAAATTGAAGTTAAGAATCGCTTCGTCAGGTACATTTACCCCACTCAATCCAGTTCCAATAAATTTAGTTGTTTGGTATTCAATTCCTGCTACTGCAGCAATATCATGGTTTCCAATCACCTTTGCATAATTTAAAGTAGTCTCACTTAATAAGGTAGATACTTTTAGATCGGTTTGTCTCATAAAAGTTTGAGAAGTTCTCGCTCTTGAATCAAAACCAAGGAGTCTATGAGAATACGTTTGAGAATCTCTAATGTCTCCACCTAAAACTGTTTTAACATTTAATCCCTCAGCAATATCATATTGTAAGTAACCGTTTAAGTTTGCGAAATATGATTTTTCCCAACTTTCTACGTTATCAAGCTTAGCTGCTGGACCTGCATCACCAGAACCACCAATACCATTGTTTGCTCTACCATAATGCCAGTCTTGTGCTGCCATTCCAGGCTCTAATTCATAAATACTACTCGCTTCGTATCCAGAACCTCTATATCCATTATCAAAAGCAGATTTTCCTAAAGCTTGTGCTGCAGCATCCATTTGTTGAACAAACGCAATAGATTCAGCTGTATGATATACTGGGTGTACTCCATATGCTCTTAACAAGTCTCTCATGTCGTGCCCTAGAATGTCTCTTTTTGATGAAAACCCATTAGCACTAACTCCCGCACTTAATTTATCATTCAATTTTGCATCAACATTCATACGAAAGTTTAATCTTTCATATCCTTGTGTGATCACTACTCCTTCAATATCTTGGTATCCAACAGATGCAAAATACTTAACATCTTCGTTTCCACCACTCATACTAAAGTCGTGACTTTGAGATTGTCCATTCTGAAAAAGCCAATCTTCTGGGCTAATTGCACCAGGAGAGTTTTCGTAAGAACTCAATCTGAATTCTAAAAACGCAGGATCAACATTTGAAACAGTACTTGTCCAGTTTCCAGCAGCAATTTCTGCTCTTGCAGTAGCAGCCCATTCTGGTCCTGACTGAAGAATGTTCTCTCTGTACTTGCTAGATGTACTTGCATAAGCATTGTAGCTAAAAGTTGGCTCTCCTGACGTACCTTTCTTAGTTGTTACCAAAATAACACCATTTGCACCCCTAGAACCATAAATAGCAGCTGAAGCAGCATCTTTTAAAACCTCAAGACTTTCAATATCATTTGGGTTAATAGATTGTATACCTCCTGAAATTGGGTAACCATCTACTACAACCAAAGGATTAGAAGCTCCTGAAATTGAAGAGGCAGCTCTAATTTGAATTTTTGGAGCAGCACCTGGTGAACCGTCTTGATTTTGAATCAAAACACCCGCCAATTTTCCTGCTAAAGCATCATCAACACGTGCAGTTTGAACAGCAGCAACTTCACTACCTCCAATTTTAGCAACAGCACCTGTGATTTGTGACCTTTTACGTGTTCCGTATCCAGTTACAACAATTTCGTCCAATTCATTTTGATCCTCTTGAAGAACAACACTGATGCTGTCTTGGCCTGTAAATTGGATAACTTCGCTTGTATACCCTAAATAAGATATTTGAACGTTTTGGTCAGCTTCAACTGAAATGGTAAAGTTACCATCAAAGTCTGAAGTTGTTCCATTGCTTGTTCCAAGTACAAATATAGATGCACCTGGGATTGGTACACCATCGGCACCAGTTACGTTTCCACTGAGTTGTGTTTGTGCAAAACCAAGGGTTGTCCCTAGGAGCACAAGCATCAGTGATAAATAAGATCTAATTTTCATAAGATTTTTAAAAGTTAGTTAGTATTGTTAGTTTTGAAATAAATGTCTCTAAAGAAACAAAGCATGAAAAAAGGGTTTACAAAATTAAATTCCTTTATTTAGGCTGTTTTTATTTCATTATTATTTGGTAAACCAAACTGGTAAACCAAATTGGTTTTCCAAATATATTAAAAAAATTGATTTTTCATGTTTTTTTTTAATAATAATCGTACAAAACCTTTATTGATTTAATATTGTATCCTTTTTTGTTTCACTTTTCTTTGAAAATGTAGAGTGTAAACTATTATTGGGTATCTAAAGATTTTTTAATGTGGTGTAAGTTCACTTCAGAGTAAGTTCTAAGTCCTTCATTTTAATTCCAAAACTTAAAAAAAGAAATATTAAAGAATTATTCTTCTGTATTGTAACAATATTGGTAGAGTATTCCAAAGTGTTCTTTCATAGCACCTTTGGCCTTGGCAGGATCTTGATTTTTTATTGCATCTAAGATTGCTTTATGTTCTTGAATTCCCCTAAATGCAGTGTCTTTATCACACACATGATGTTTTTCAAAATTGGTAATTATTTCAGGGGTTATTTTCAACATAAATATATTTATGGTAGGATTTCCGCTAGCTCTTGCTATTGCTAGGTGAAATAATAAATCTTCTTGAACAGCATCCTCTCCGCGGATTACCTTTTCAGAATAATCGGCTAATGAGTTCTCCATATGAATTAAATCATCAACTGTTCTTCTTAATGCAGCTAGTTTCACTCCTTTCAGTTCAAGGAAAATTCGTGCCTCAACAAGGTCCTTAAATGATGGGACAGGCAAACCTAAAATATCGTCGATCATTCCATTTAAAGCAGTAACTCCTATGTCTGCAATAAAGGTTCCGCTTTGTGGAATAGATTTTACTATTCCAAAATACTCTAATGTTTGAAGAGATTGCCTTAGATTGCTTCTAGATACATTGAATTTTTCTGAAAGCATTCTTTCAGAAGGCAATTTATCGCCGGGTTCAAGATTTTTTAGATTAATTAACTCCTTTAGGTTTAATAAAATTTGTTTCTGGATTTCTTGAATTTTATTATCGATGATCATTTTTTAATATGTTTTTAGAATTCCAAATATAAAGGTTCGTTTAGTTATACGTCTAATTTGTAAAATTTAACCTTTGAAAAAGCTGTATTTTCTGAGTCTATAGATAATTACCTGCTTTAAAATAATTTTCAAAAATACCCCATTTTTGAATGTGAATGTTGGCATAAGAAATAGAGTCAGTCTCGTTTAAAATAACACCCATTCTTCTGTCTGAAACGAGCACTTTCAGCTTTAATTTATTAATCCCTACTGGTTCAGGGAAGGTATAGCCTTCGTCATCACCCCATGCATCTTTATGAAGAAGCTCAGTTGTTGTATCTGATAAATCTTTTACTTCTTTAGTTTTCACCCTCAGATTTCATTATTCCATGAAATCTTCACGAATAGGGCTAAATACATCAATAAGTTCTCCCGCTTCAATACAAATTGCTCCATGGAGTACGTTGGTAGGAATATAAAAATTGTCTCCTGTACTCAGTCTTTGTGTCTCTCCATCAATGGTAACATCAAATACTCCAGAGGCTACATGTGTTACTTGTGAATGATGGTGTTGATGCATGGGTCCAATACCGCCCTTTGCGAAAGAAACATGAACCAACATGATTTTATCATCATAGCCCATAATTTTTCTTTTTACACCTTCTCCTACGGTTTCCCATTCTTTATCTTTAGTCAATAAGAAGGATTTACTTGTTCCAAAACTTTTCATAATTATTTATTTAATTGTTATATAATAAGGGCCAGTCCATTTTTTTTCAACCCCATTGATTAAAACGGTATGGGACTGGTTTTTGTTTTGATTTGTGTTGGCTAGATAAATCACTAAGGGTGTTCCTTCGTTTAGTGTAATAGAAACAACACTGTATTCTGTGGTATCCACTAGCACGGAAATTTCTTTGATTTTAGTGCGTGTATTTATTGCTATTTCACTGACAGGACTGTAACTCCCGTGAGTTTCAAGTGTATTTACAAAAAGTGTATTTGCCGTATTTTCTCTTCGAATGATAAAAGAGGAATCCTTTCTTAAATTGAACTCTGGATCATTAGCTCCAATTTGGGTGAACAAATAATTATCCCCTTTTTGAGCCGCCATACTCAGGGTATGAAAAGTGTTATTTGAAAACCAACTCAGTTGATCTGTGGATGATTTGGTATTTCCTTTTCCTTTTAACCAAAGATGCTGATAGCCGTCTTTTTCTCCAAGCGGAACAAGAGACTGATAGGATTCGATTGCAAAATTATGCGTCATTACTTGTCCAAAATAATGATAGGGTAAATCATATTGATTCTCATTGTCTGCATTTACTTTAAATACATCTACAACTAGTGGATTTTCAAAACGTTCATCTTCGACCATGATAAGTGTCCGATGCATTTGAAGATCTTTATAGGCATTGTTTTCTCTAGCACTAATTAGCTGATGACTGTTATCAGAAAGTTTACTGGTATATTTTGAAGAATGAAATTGACTTCCCAGTTCATATTTACCATTAAAATGTGAAGTTTCATTTACCACTAAGGTGTTATGTGCAATGGTTTGTTTTGCCCAAGTTTTATTTTCCTTCAAATATCCTCCTCCATTTTTTTGATCAATATTAACAAAACGAGCTAGACCATAGTCTTGTAGTACTTCATCACCTTTATAATAAAGAGAGAACGAAAGTTTGTCGTAATGGCCGTGGCTGTTTCCTTGAGCAGAGTATTTGGCGACTAGATTTAATTCGTCTTCAATATTCCCGGCTCTAAGTATGGAGATTCCACCTTGTTTTCCATCAGGACCATCGGTAATTTCTAAAGATTTTTTGGTAAAAGGGACCGCTTTTCCTTCCTCTAATGCCTTTGCTACTGCAAAACCTGCATCGTCTAAGGTGATTTTACCTTGAGCCTCTGCAATTGACAACAAACCTGGATTGCTGTTGCCGTAATGATAAGCAATGTCAACAGAGGAGACCAGTTCACGTGAAAAATAGGACATTCCCTTTTGTGCGTCATTGAGTGGATAAAACTCTCCATCTGTATCTGTCAAATTTAAGAGGGTGTTTACCGCTTTGAGTAAGACTCCATTATTGTAGTCAAATATCTTTTGCTCTGGACGTACATTGTGTAAACCAACTGCAAAAAGAAGATAGGGATACATCGCATAGCGCTGATAGTAGGGTGCTTCAGTATAATAACCTTCAGGGGAAAAAGGCGCATCTATATTGGCCAAAAAGCCTGCTTTTTCATCAGCTTTTTTGATAAAACCCCCATCATTGTCCTTTGCATTGGCGTCAATACCATCTTGGGATAAGCCATAGAGAGCTCGTTGAATGAGCTCTTCATCTTGCATTACTAAGCCCATCATGCCGACACCTGCACTTCCCCATGTACTATGGTTATGAATGCGATTAAAATATTGTGGATTTTCAATTGAGATATAATCGGCAAAGGGACGAAACAACTCTTTTTCTAAATACTTGCGTTCTTTTTTCGATAAAAATGGATGAATACAATCATATGCCTGACTGACATAGACCAACCAGTTGGCATCATTCAAACATTGCCAAAATATTTTTCCTCTTGCATAGGATCGTGGTTGAGGATGTATAGGTAAGGTCTTGTAGATACGCGCGTATTCCATCAATACTTCCTTGACATAAGCTGCATACTTATCTTGTTGTAAAATTTGATATAAAGCCCCTGCTTTTTGCAAGATCAAAAAGTTTCTCTTGTGACGTTCGTGGGTATATCCTCCAGCCATGTCTTTAGGAATAGGGACATGAACACCTGTGAGTATCTCTGCATCAACTTCAGCTTTTACTCCAGCTAAATGGGTGTCGAAAAAAGGGACTTTCCCTAAATTCTGTCTAATTTCTTCAATTCCAGCTTGGGTTAAAATTAAATTAGGATGATCTTGTGCTTTTGAAATAAAAGCAAGCAAGAAAACAATTGAAAATAGCGCTTTGTTCAATAGATTATTTTTTAGTTGTGTTGATTCTTCCAATAATTTTTCCGTCAGTTCCTTTTGGAGTAACCCTTGGAGAAGTGAAAAGCTTACCAATACTGTACTTCTGATCTCCACTAACCTTTATAAGATTTTTTTGATCCAATTGTAAATGATCAACCTTTACAATAGGCTCTCCAACAACTAAATGCATTTGAATTTTTTTAGTCTTCTTAAAAATGGAGTTTTTCATTTGGATATCCTGAACTCCGTAAAGATTTATTGCAGCTTTATATTTGTTTCGAGAGTCGAAACCGACATTTTCAAAGGTACAGTGATCCATGTCTAAGAAGGGGCCAAAAGTACTTTCGTCTTTTCCCCCTCTATGAAGGCTTAGTACTGCTCCTCCAATATTTGTGAATATGTTATTATGTAGAGTTACAAATTCAGCATTATAAATTCCCACGTCGTCTGTTTCTTTATCCAATGCCATAAGATGCCCCGTGATATTATTGAAAGTTGAATTGGAGATGTGAATCTCGTCCGCAAAAGTATTTTTGTATATACGAATCACATCAAAAGAGTGGTTTACATCCAAGTTGTCAAATGCACAATTTTCAATACGCAAACTGTAGTTTTTATTCATGGAATATTTACTCGTTCTTATCACTGCGTTTCCAGAACCATCAGGTGCGTTTTCACCGTCAAAAGTCAAGCCTTTTAATCGAAGTTCTCCTCCATTAACAATATCAAATGCAGCTTTCTTTTCCCATAAAATTAGAGGTGTTTTTCCTTCGCTTGCTTTTATAGTGAGAGGATGTTGAATCAAAGGAAGTTTAGTTAGTTCGTAGCGTTCATTATCTCTTAACTCAAGAATATCTCCTGGCTGTGAATTTTTAATTGCATCAAATAAAGTATTAACACCAGCAGCCACAATAGTAGTTTTGCCACTTTCAAAAGCAATGCGTTTATCTGCTTTAGAGTACCAGGCAGCACCTGTGTTTTCTGTTGATGGAATTTCATCTGCTAATGCTGGAGCGATTACTTTTTCACCAATCATTGGCATTAATAAACCATTCTTATCCTTAGTTAAGGACATGTTTTCGACTTCAAAGCCTGAAGTTAAAGTTTTGTTGATCGGATGATTTGTCAAGTTGTTTTCAAAAGCAATTCCACTAATATCATCGTAAATTGTAACCAATTTTGATGGCTTTTCTAGATAGAAAGTGTTGCTTTTGAATGTTGAGTTTATTGGAGTAGCTGAGCGTTCTGCATCACTTCCAGCGCATAATTGTACGTGGTCTGAATCAACAAATACGTTATTTTCGATTATTGCATCTTCCACTTGAAAATAACGATTCAAAGGTGAATTAGGCACACCGTTCATGACAACTAAGGCTCCTCTAAATCGATATCCGGTAAGACCGTAGCCATAATTGTTACGAACGGTTTGTTGACCATTAATTACTCGAATACCTCCAGTATTTCTCTTTCTGTTTCCTAGAAATACATTCCCTTCCACTAAAGTTTCATCCCCATGACGCATGGTTAACGTTCCAATACTTTCAAAGAAAACATTGTTTTTATAAGTAGTTTGATCACATTTGTTGGAGATGATTTCGTGCTCACCATCACAACGATCAAAATAATTGCCTTGAACTAGGGTGTTTGATTTTTCCATTGAGTAATGGCTAGTTCCCACACGTAAAGTTTCTCCACCATTTGAACCAAGATTTTGTCGAGGGCCAAAATAATTAGCTTCGATTATATGATTGTTTTCGATGCTCTCTTTTGTATTCAAGCGAACTATTAAAGTAACACCCCTGTTTCCTTTGCCTTCAAAATGGTTGTGATCTACGCGATTATTTTTACCATAAAGCGCAACCCAACTGTCTTGTTCGTGACGTTCTGGATTGGAATAATTATCAATCACACATTCAGAAAGGCGACTATTGTACGCTAATTCTTTATTGTTTTTT
>Ga0206682_10003008_pt1 | contig 14771 bp, 7 predicted proteins | sample M240m12015metaG_FD_155444 | JGI IMG/M metagenome (GOLD analysis project Ga0206682, IMG submission 155444) | Ammonia-oxidizing marine archaeal communities from Monterey Bay, California, United States - M2 40m 12015 | ecosystem: Environmental > Aquatic > Marine > Intertidal zone | place: USA... | reverse complement strand
TATTTAGAGTCAATGGAAATGATAATATAACTATGGGAGATGGTAATATGGGTATTGGAACAAGTAATCCAACTGAAAAATTAGAAGTATATCCGGGCACACATAATTCTGCTGTATTTGGAAAGGCACATATAGGATATATGGGATTCACCAGTGATTGGACTGGATTTTCACATGTTGGTTCTAATGGCACGGGAAGTTATGCATTATTACAACATTTGGATGGTACAACAATATTAAATGCTGCAGGTGGAAAATTTATTGATTTTAGAATAAATAATAATCCCGTAATGAAATTAAATGCCCAGGGTAATTTTGAGGTAGGTAATATAATTACAGATGATAAGATAGGAACATCGACAGATCAAGAGTACATAAGTTTCAGCACAAATAATGAAGTAAATACTTTTGTAAACAATACAGAAATATTAAGTGTTAAAAATTTGGGTGTTGATATTACTGGTAATATCACTGCTACCGGTGATATAACAGCCTTCTCCTCTGATAAAAGATTAAAAGAGAATATAGAATTCATTAAAAATCCTTTAAAAAAAATAAAAGTGTTATCAGGATTTACTTATGATTGGTCAATAGATAAATGTGAAAAAGCCGGATTTACACCCAATGAAGAAAGGCAAATTGGTGTTTTTGCTCAAGATGTTCAGTCGGTTATTCCGGAAGCTGTAAAACCTGCACCATTTGACACGGTAGATGGTAAATCTAAATCGGGTGATAATTATTTAACAGTTCAGTATGAAAAAATTGTTCCATTATTAATAGAATGTATCAAAGATCAACAAAGCATGATAGAAAATTTACAAGGTCAGATTGATGAAATAAAAAGTAAGATAATATAATATGAGTTTAATAAATGCTTCAAATATAAATATCAGCGATTTGAGGACGAATTTAATAAATAATCTTACTGGAAATTATGTTTTCTCAAGTTCAAATATATCTTTATCATCTTTTAGAGGATGTAAATTAGGAACAACTACTACATTCGATAGTAGTTACGAAAGTATATTTACAGTAAGTGGAAGTTTCTCTGTTCCGAGTGGTGTAACACAAGTTTCTGCTGTATGTATTGGTGGTGGTGGTGGTGCTTCTGGAAGTCCTGGTACAAGTTTTTATAGTGGTGCTGGAGGTGGAGGAGGTGGGTTAGCATATGGTACATTTACAGTCACGCCTGGTGAATCATTAAATATTTCAACGGGTCCAGGTGGAACGGGCGCTTCAGGGACAAATCCAGGAGGTGTTGGTATAGCGAGTCGTATTTCAAAGGGTCCCATGAGTTTATTAATAGCTTATGGAGGTGGAGGGGGGATAAATGGAGGCCCTGGAAACACTTCATCTGGTACAGGTGGCACAGCTGGTAGCATTGGTGGTGGTGAAAGAGATGGTGGAGGGTATGGAGGCATTGGTGGAAACTCAAATAATAATAGTGGAGGTGGTGGAGGAGGTGGTGTTGGTGGATATAGTGGTAATGGTGGTAATGGTGGTATAGGAAATGGTGGTGTTGGTGGAGGTGGAAATGGGGGTGGTGGTGGTGGTGGTGGTGGTCAATCAGTAGGAGGGGTACAAAATAATGGTGGTGGTGGTGTAGGTTACAGTGGCGAGGGAAGTAGTGGTAGTGGGGGATCTGTTAACAATCCGGGGACCGGAGGTAGTGGTGGTAGTTCAGGTGGTTCCGCAGCTGTTGGTGGTTCATATGGTGGTGGTGGTGGTGGTGCTGAAGACGATACAAATAGAGTAGGGGGAAATGGTGGCCCAGGTGTTGTAAGAATAATTTGGGGGGCTTCTGATAATCAAAGATCATTCCCTTCTACAAATACAACACTAAATTCAACAATAATCAGTGAAATTAGTATACCTCTTTCGGGTCAAATAAGCATGAATGATTTTGCTAGCAAATCTTTTAGTGATATGAGTCCTGTATTGACAATAACTACTTCTGATGTGACACAGGGTGCTCTATCATCTTCAACAAGTGTAGATTTTACTTTTACAAGTAATTTTAATACAACCGATTTTACATCAAGTGATTTAAATTTAACAAATGGAACAATTAGTAATTTTAATGGTTCCGGAACAGTTTATACTGCGACATTTACTCCTACAAACAATGGGTCATGTCAAGTTTCTATTCCGGCAGATAGTTTTACAAATAGTGAAATACCAAATATAACATTGTATAATGTATTATCTTCTTTCAGTTGGTCAAAAGTTTCAGCACTGTATGAATTTGCTATTCACACAGCGGGAACATATACAATTAATGGATCATTAAGTAGTATAACCCCGATTTCTAGTGGATACAATCATTTAAATCACCAAAGTGCAAATACAAATTATAGTAGTTATTCTATGGGAGCAAAAATTCAATTTTTATCTGCTGGTTCGATTGTAGCCGTTGGTGCTCATAATTATAATGGTGGGAATATAAGTGTTTTTAAAGAAGGTAATAATACGGCTCTCGCAACAGTGAGTATTGTTGGAACAGGTAGTTCATCGACCACACCAAATTACAAGTATACAACATTATCATCGCCAATTAGTGTTGCTGCGAATAGCACTTATCAAATAATATTTAAAAATTCTACTGGTGGATATGCTTATCATAGCGTTACAAATCTTGTAAATACAAATACAAGTAGTGGAAACATGAAATTAGTAAGTTTTGGTTTCTACAATCATAGTGGTACGTTACCCACAACACCAATAAGACCGACAAATAATATTACTTCTTGGGGATATGGTGCTACTGATTTAATATTTCTGCCATCTTAAATATATATTATACATTATATGGGTTTTATTGGTGGTTACTTGGTTCCCGATTCAGGAATAACAAATGAAGACTTAACAGATGCTTATTACATCATTGATGATATATCTATTAATGCGGATTTAACTCCATCCGATAACAATTTAAATTTATTGATATCAGTTAATATTTATCCAAGCATAACTGATAGAGAAAATCGCGTTAATTTATTAGGTAGCGATACATTTACAAGAGTTATATTAAGATCTGAATTAACAAATAATTTATTATCTGATTCATATATGTATGTTAAACCTATACTAGTAAACAGATTAACTGAAATGATAAGAACAAAATTATCTTTACAAGATGGTCAAGATATACCAGATAGTTATTCAGATTATTATTCATTAACAGATCATTAAATTAGTTTATTTAAAGATATTTTAATGAATAATTCAGTAAAATGGATTTAATTGAGAAATATCATTTTTATATTAATCGCAGTGATAGAGGTTTTAAGAGAAAAAAATGTTCAGATACTTTAAAAAGTTTTGGAATAAGTCAACCAATTCGGTTAGATGCGATCAAGCATGAAATAGGATATGTTGGATGTGCTCAGTCCCATATAAAATGTATTGAACTAGCAAAAGAAAGAGACTACCCTTTTGTATGTATTTTTGAAGATGATATAGTATTTAGAAACATTGACAAGTGCAAAGAAATGATAGATAAATATATAAACTATGAGTATGATGTATTATATTTAGGTTGTAATATAACAAATAATAATTATACATTTGTAACAGATGATCTTATTCAAGTGCATAATGTTCTTTGTAATCATGCTTACATAGTAAAATCGCACTACTATGATAAACTTTTACTGAATTATAAAGAAGGTATAAATTTAAAATTAAAAAATCCAAATGATAAGAGATATAATCTTGATGAATATTTGAGTATTTTACAAATGGAAGATAGATGGTATTCTTTTTATCCACATTTTGTTTCTCAAAAAGCGGGTCACAGTGACACTGTCAATGAAAAGGTTGATTTATGCGAAGAAATATTTGATATACCAATCCATGATAGTAAATTACCTCATGTATCATTATTAACACCTTCTTTCAATCGCAAGATATTCCTTGAATTAATGATTTCGAATATTCAGAATTTTTCATATCCTAAAGAAAAGATTGAATGGAATATTTTGGAAAGCAATGATAAAGGGATAGAAAATTATCAAAGATTATTTGATAGTGATCCTACAAAGCTAGAGGAATTTTTAGGTATTAAAATAAATTATGTTTATACAGATAAAAGTTTAAGTATAGGTGAAAAGAGAAACATGTTATGTGAAAACAGTAATCATGATTATTTAATTAATATGGATGATGATGATATATATTTGCCCGAATATATTAATCACAGTATTGGTATTTTAATGAATCAGAATAAAGATATAACTAGCTGTTTAGACATGTTGTTTATATATCCACAGAAGGATTTCAAGACAAGTTATATAAGATGTGTAAGAGATTATAAATTATATCATGAGGCACCTTTGTGTATGAAAAAATCACATTGGGAAAAATATAAATATACGAGTTCAAATAAAGGTGAAGGAATTACGGTTTATGGTAATAAAGATGTGTGTGGTATAAGCAGTGTTCTCAAATGTATGATATGCGTCTGTTGGGCCGAAAATACAGTAAATAAGGATATGTTTTTACAGTATCCGGTAGATATGAGTATTAGTGGAGAAGGTATGAGAATATTAAAAAATATATTCACTGAATATAAAAAGATTGACTCGGTAAAAACCCAAGAGAAAGATATAAAAGTAAAAGAAATAAAAGAAAGTGGTGAAGATAAGGTTATGATATCAAAATCATTATTAAAAGAAATAAGAAATCTTATTGAGAATACAACTTCGCGTATTCATTGGACGGTTGATGAATTGTTACCAGTTGGATTAATAGTCAAAAAAATAGATGTATTACTAACAGATTAAACATGTCTGTTAAGAATGGTTAATTCATAATATTAAACATGTCTGTTAAGAATGGTTAATTCAAATTCAAATGAATTATCATTATTTTGGCATTCATAAGGTAAATTTGTCGTATCTTCATATAATTGAATATTTAATGAATTTAAATTAATTGGTGTAAAATAATTTACCAAATTAATATCACTTGAATAATACATAATACTCCCCTGAGGACAATCGAGAGGTATTCTGTCAATTAAATGTTTTCCAATACTATTGCGTTTACATGCTATATAAGGTATATCTGGTATAACAAGATCAACAAATTGAGTACTTTGTTGAACAACATTATCAGAAGTATATGTCGATGATCCAGAATAAGTAGTATTATTAAAACCGAATAATCTATATGCATACCCTTCCGCATCATCCCACTTTAAAGTAAAAGTCCCCGAAGATATAGTAATATCATATTTATAAGTAACAGTGTTACTTACAACAGTATATATACTGGGAGATAATTCGGCATTTAATCTTGTCTGTAAATGATTTCCTAATTCATTAAAAGTATAACTACCAACTTCTAATGTAACTAAAGTTGTTCCTATTTTTAAATTCTTATTATTTTCATTCACTGTATAAAGTGAGTTAAATATATTCGCTTTTATTAAACGGAATCCGATAACATTGTTGAAATTACCATAACCACTACTTGAATTTACTTGATTATTTTCAAATCTTACAGTGTAGTTAGAAGTATTTCTTTCTTGACCTGAAACATATGCTATATTTTTGCTTTCTATCATTAATCTTATTTTGGTTATTTCTGGTGTAAAATATTTATTGCGAATTGATTCATATGTATGATGATCTTCCATGTTGATAAAATTTCCATCTTTGACAAATTTATTATAATGAATACCGATATTATTTGATAGCAAATGAGAATATTCATCATTTTCATCTGAGTCTCCTAGAGATTCATCAGATGATTCTTCAACATCGGTATAAGGAATTATAGTGTTATCCATTTTATAAATTTACATTATAAAATAGTTTTAAGTAAGATGAATTAATATCTTAATGAATTCAAATGCAATGAATACAACTTATTATCGTATTTAATTTTATAAATTTTAGATTTGTATCTTTTTAAAGATACAAAGCTTCCATTGATTTCATGTATTTCATTTAAAAATGAAGATTTAATGTCTTCATAAAAAAATTTCTTTTTCTGATGATTGTGAAATATTTTAGAAAATCTTATCCATTGCTTAATATTATATTTGTAAATTAAATATCTTTCAATTTGTAAAATATACTGAATAATATCTTTTGGTAAATTTTTTTCAGAGAATAATTGAATGATTTGATTTGATCTATACATGTATTATTGTGTTATCTTATAAAGTTAATTGTTTAACTTATTATTATTTAGGTTCGTTATTTAGTATAGGACCACTACCTCTACAATATCGCTGTGTGTATGGCATCTCGTGGGAACAATCTGCTCCATAGATCTTAGGGGTGCCGTCAGCAAACCAGCCTTGCTGCCAATCAGAACATTGCGAATCCTCGCCTTCTCCTTCTGACTTGCTGTCGCAGGGGGACCCCCCTCTCAAAGCACCTAGACAATAATATGGCCCACTATCCTTTAATTCACCTCCACCCGAGTATTTCTTTCCACAATATCCCGGAGTGAATTTGGAGAGTGAGTTGTTGTCACCTTTACTTGCTACGCCTAATGGCGCGCATGAAGTTTTCCCTTCTTCGCGCGAATTACATTCTTCTCCCAGACCAAGCAAAGGTTTACAATATGTATATTCTTCAATTTTCTCCGTTACGGGATTCGTGTGTTTGGAGGTGGCTGGCCAATATCTATCATTCATACTAATTAATTCTTTGGGGGCTTCTGTTGGACGTCCTTCTGCTAGATATTTCCTTTGCGGGCAAAGGTGCCCCGCTAATATAAGTTTATCCAGATCTGTTGTGCCCTTATTATAGCTCGACGCCGCCACCATTCCACCTGGATTAACAGGGATCTTTTGAGATGTTGAATCGGTACCCCATTTTGCCATAATTGGTTCAGTATTATAATCACAATTACCAAAATTTATACCTATATCACGAATTGTATTACTTGCATTGTATCCCTTAAATTTATGATCTGTATCATATTCTCGTGTTTTTAAGCCCAGAATCTTTTCCATAGCACTAACGTAAGTTTTACAATCTGCTGAATTCATGTTTAGATTACCTTTATTTTGACAATCACTATAATTATTTCCTATTTGAGATTTAACATATTGATCCGCAACTATAGGATCTTGCGTATAAAGGACGGGTGCCGATGTATATTTCTTTCCATCCGTATCAGTGTGTGTTGTTAATGAAGTGGGATCGGCATTTTTAGCAGTAGAAGGCCATAAAAATGCAGTACAATTTCCTGTCCCTTTATGACATTTTCCATCACTTCCTTCTTTCCACTCACCACTTGATTTATATTGCATACGTTGTGATGCTGTACCACATGCGTTAATATATGTTTCAAATGGCTTTACCATAGGGGACGACCCTGTATTACCAGAACTATCACTATCTACTAAGTATGAATTTAATTCATCACAAGAAAGACATTTATAAACTGATTTATTTGATCCCCCTGTATTAACAGAACTGCCTACATCAACTAAGTAATATCCTTCATTACAATAAGACGGATTATTTTCTGTAATAGTGTCATTATTTATTGGGGAAGATGAAGCATTTCCATATAATATCGGATTTCTACCATATGAATCACAATACATGGTTACTGGCGGAGCGACTATTCCACTGAATGCATCAAAATTATATCTATCTCTAATTTCACAATCATCTGAAAATTTACACTCTCTAGGTTTAGCATCAATTCTAGATAAACAAGGGTGTCCACACATAGTTTGATCATTCATCCAATCAGGGTTTGTCACACATTTACCACCATCATCCGCAGACCAGTTACACATATTAAAATTTTGCGAAGATGGTGAAGTCCAAGAGTGACTCGCATTCACAATACAATCACCCGATGTTGTTTTATCTTCACACCGATCCTTGTGTAAATCACAAGTTGGAATATTTATTGGAGGAGAACCTGGACTTAATTGATTTGATAATCCCGTTGCCCCATTAAAATTTTTATCAGTTACTTTTAAATCTGTAGCAGAGGATTCACTCCACCAAGGAACAAAATGAGTCGAGTATTCTCCAATAGGTATTTCAGTTCTTTTTGTAGAAGATGTATTAATACTACAATTACTCATCTTATTTTTATCATCTTTATTTGGAGAAGTTTCATTTAAAATTATATTTTGATTTCCACCGGGACTCGGATTGGGACTGGGACTAATTACTCCAGATAAAAATACAGGTTTACTCGCATCAGAAGATTTAGGATATATATATTGATTCATATATGATTGTTCATTCGGATTTAATTTATTTAACTCCTTAGTATAAAATTCATTATATGTAGTTGGGGGTGGTGGTGAAGGAGGGTATGTATCCCTTTGATATCTACATGGAGTACATTTTTGATAGTTTTCGCCATCTTCGCCAAAGAATCTTAAATATTTATTATCTCCACACATTGTCGAATAATTGTTATGGTATTTTATATTGTTATGGACATATTCCATTTGTGAGGCATTATAATCTACCCCACCTATATTCTGTATATTTGTAAATTTATTTATTCTAACGTTAACATTATCACCACTATTAATATCATTAATATCTGTAACTGGTGTTAATGTACAGCTTGGATCGCAAGCTGGTTTAGCGCCAAGAGATGCTGTTGGTCTAGCGCAATATTCGGATGGTTTATCTTTATTTATACAAGCATAGTGATCTGTAAGATTAAAAGTTGTTAAGGGTAGTCCCTGTAATGGTCGATAATCGTCAACTGTGAATGATCCATTTGCTCGAATATAATCACCATCATAAAAATCTTTTTTGGCATTGGACACAGTTTTTTCTTTTACGCTCCAATTATAAATGAGGGGATCTCCATTAATATAACTCGTGAAAGATGTTAAATTTGGAAGATCTTTAGGTAATTGAATATTCAGATTATTATCCTCTTTACAAGTTTTATCTTTACACATCCAAGTTGAATCTACTACACGAGAATGAAATTTATCTGTATCATTTTGCGATTTTGGTTTATATCCACAATAATTTGTTCTCCTTGATACTTCTCTTGAAGATGCTGGGGGTCCAGCTGAACCAGGAGATGGAGAAGGTGTTTGAATTATTCGTGTCGAATCTCCCTTTTTAAATATACTTTTATCTTCATATTTTTGATTTTGAAAACCTTCTTTTAACCAGAAAGCATCTGAAAATGTAGTTTCAGAATTTAGATTATCGCCGCAGCTTTTTCCAACCTCCCCCCCATATGTTGGAAAAGGGCGGGGCTCACATACGGCAGGGTTTTTACTGGTATTCCAATTACACATATGTAAATATTCTTCATCTGTACATGAAGCAGAGTTAGTTAACTCATGGCAATCATTTGGGTCAGAAGATCTTGTATAAAATTCATACCCACCTTCTTCTGAGAAATAAGTATTACAACCAGAAAATTTAATATAATCATAAGGTTCATCGCAAGGTTCCAAATTAACCATTCCATAAGGATCAGAAGTACACGCAATACCTCCATAATTAGCCATTATATCACCTCCATGTTTACTTTCTGAACCACCTTGAGCAGTAGCATACATTGATATATAACTACCTTTATTGTTTTTCATTAAACCGGTTAAATCATAAATACTAGCATCATATGTATCACTACCAGTGTCTCCTTGTGTATAGGAATTTGGTATTTTACAAAATCTATTATCACCATCTTCACATCCGGTTAATTTGTAATAATATGTACCATCTGAATGTTTACTAACACCATATTCAGGTATACTCGCATTGAACTTACATTTGTAATTTGTCGCTAATTTTTTATTCATATTTGGATCTTTTGGTGTAAATTTACCATCTACCCAGTGAAATTCAATACTAGCTGACAATGGAATTTCTTTATTAGTCTTTTTAACATATGATCCAAATTTATCTCCAATTGTGTTTTTTCCCGCTATAGTACCAGGCGGGTTCACCGCAGTAATATTACCTTCTACACAACATTGATTTGACGCATTAATATAAGATATTGGAGTACTAGGAGTCCAAGGAGCATCTTCATCAAAATAGGTTCCACTACCACAAGATTTAAAACCTGAACTGGCGGATGAGTTACCAGATAATATACTTACTTTGTCTGGTGGTAACATATTACCACATGTGCTTTTAAAACAGCAGTAAGAATTATCTCCATTTAACACTTGATTAGCAGATGATGATTCTATAATATCGCAAATACCTTTTATAGACCTACAATCAGTTAAAATTGGATCTGAGATTTTACTGATATTTGGATCTGACTTTGAGATTTTATCTGTTATATTCTTAACAGTAGTATATGCTTCGCTAATATTAAATGATATAACACTCTTACTATCATATTTTTGTGATGTTAATATATAAAAATTATATTCATTTTGATTTCCGGGTATGTTTGTCCTCTGTTGTGCTTGTGTCTGTGTTAATGCGCGGTCCATAGTTTGTTTATCTGTTGGCAATTCCATGAAGGTTGTCTGATTATTTATGAAATAAAGATTATCTGCTGTTTTGTTAATATTATCCGAATTTATAGAATCTAATGTAAGTTTCTTAGAAGTCAATAATTGTTTTAATATATAACTTGGAAATACATTTTTTATACTTTTATCTTGATTAGTTATATTCATTAAACTTGTTATATTTTTCTTTAACGTAATAGTTATTTGTATATATCCATTGCAACAAGTTGGTAATATATAATTACTACCATCGCCTGTTGTAGGAGTTGTTCCTTCCACACATTTATTATTATTACCAGTAACATATTCAGAACATGTTTTTAAAACACAACAATCTTGAAATGACAAGGGATTACCAGAAGATCCTGGTGATGGTGAAGGGCTAGGTTTTGAATAACCGTTTGGACATTGTGGATATTCATCATCGCAAGTTTTATTTACACAACAATTACCTACAGCTGTCTTTGAAAAATAATCTTTTATTGAAAATGGACTAGATGAATCGGGATCACAATCTGAAGCAGGTGGTAAAGATATTGCTGATTTCTTCCCTGGCGATGGTGTTATAGGAGTCATGTTATTCGGGCATTGACCATAAGTAGAACCCGTTGTTGCTGAGCGGTCAAAAAGATTACCACAAGAAGCAGCTGAACAATTATTATAAACATCAAATATGTCACCTCCTCCTTGACAAGGTGGTGATACAGAACTTACAGATCGAACGTGATTCTCAATATCACTTTTGACACCGGAACAGTTTTGATCGCTAGAACAAATATTATAATATACATTTCCTTTAAGGACAGCAGAATTCGCACAAGGACTTATATGAGATGTACTAGTAGTAAATATTTTATTGGTTATATCTGTAAAACCACATTTATTAGTCCAAGATAACGGCATTTCATTTGTATTAAATGGAGTATAATCATTATTTGGATTTGGATAACAATTCTTACTACATGTATCTATCATAGAATCTAAATTTACAGTTGAGCCAGGATTATCACACATTTTATAATTCCCATTAGAATCTTTTTGTATACTATCTGCCTTAAAAATTGGTTTATCTAATGATTCATATTTACATTGTGAAGTTTCTGGTTCATAAATCCATTTATGTTTAGCATTTTCACAATCTTCTTTTGTATGTATATCCGGATAACCACTACAATTACCTAAACAATTTATTTTATTATTTTGTTTCCCCGAAATACTACATTGAGTAGAAGCACCGGATGTTTTAGAAGAACATTGTCCATATTTACCTTCCGGACATGATAATCTGCTTATAAAAGCATCGAGTTCACCTTGTGATAAATATTGTTTTATACCTTGTTTTTTATCTTGATCTGATAAAAGCACATTATTATAAGATTTGCCTAAACTACATATAGGTGTATCGCATATATTCGATTTCGGGTTCCATGTGCAAACGCTATCTGTTTTTGTAGGTATTCCATCTTCTGGAACCAATTTTTCAGGGTGAGCGATGGTGGGGAAAGTATAACCTAACGCAGTTGGACCCGATGGAGCATATTCTGGTGAATTAGTGCTCGCGTTCACTTTACATGTTAAAATATTACCGGAACCATCATAATCAAAGTCTTGCTTGTATTCTGATACAGCGCTATCAATAGGAAATAATTCTATTCCACTATCAGAAGCTACATTAAAATTATCTTTATTAGTTCCACTTGCATTAAATGTACAGTATGGTTTCCAAGTGGGTGGCGGAGATCCATTCGGTGGTGGTGATGGAGGTGAGGATGGCGAAGATGAACTAGGCCACATCATGTAAGCTATTATTGCTATGAAAATAATTACTAATAATCCAGCAACTATCATCTTACCTTTTCCACCCCCTCCAGTACCTGATGGCACATAAAAATCTGGTTCTGGAAACACTGGTCCATTCATAATATATTAATATTATATAATATTTAAAATTTGATTTAAAACCCAAATATAAATACAAATAATAAAGAATAATGAAAACCGTTATTGTTGTTGAATCTCCAGCAAAAGCCCGTAAAATAAGTGGATTCTTCAAAGATGGCACAATTGTTACCTCATCTTTCGGACACATCATCGATCTTCCTAAAGAACAGATTTCTATCGATATCAAAGACAATTTTAAACCGACTTATAAAACAATGCCAGGAAAAAGCAAAGTTGTCAACACCCTTAGGAATTATAATAAAGGTTATCGTGTATTATTGGCTGCTGATGACGACCGAGAAGGTGATGCGATCGCGTGGCACTGTGGAAAAACAATGAATTTAGATTTCAATGATAAAAATAGAATTATCTTTCATGAAATATCAAAAAGAGCAATTCAGGAATCAATAGAAAATGTTCATCATTTAAATATGAATTCAGTAAATGCTCAACAAGGGAGAAGAATTCTTGACAGATTAGTTGGATACAGTCTCTCACCACTTTTATGGAAACACATTCAAACGGATAAAAAGGGATTATCAGCTGGGAGAGTTCAAAGTACACTATTATTAATACTCAAGAATCATGAAGACAGTATCAATGAACATGTATCAGAAGACAAATATTCATATTTGGGGAAATTCACTGATTCATTAAAATGTGATTTAATCTTAAATAGAGATGAAAAACCTGAAAGTATATTAAATCTTCTGAAAAATGATAAATCTTATAAGATAGTGAAGCAAGATCATAAAGAAGAAAAGAAATATTCTTCAAATCCATTAATTACATCTACATTACAGCGAGTAGCACAAGCTGAATTAGGATTCAAAGTGAAAAAAACTATGGATATTGCTCAAAAATTATATGAAAATGGTAAGATTACATATATGAGAACCGACTCTACTAATATTAGCAGCGATTTTCAAGGTTATCTATGTAATCATATTAAAGAGAATTATGGTAAGGAATATTATTTACCGAAGAATAGTAATAGGAAGGTGAAGGGAGCACAAGAGGCACATGAGTGTATTCGCGTAACTAGTTTAGATTACAAACCAAACGATAAATATAGTGAAGATGATCGAAAATTATATGAATTAATTAAGAAATATACAATCATTTCACATATGAAATACGCGATTTATGATAATCATACTATTATATTAAATAATAGTAATCTGGAAGACAAAGGGTATTTTCAAGGTATAATAAAATCATTACTCTTTGACGGTTATTTACGATATAATAATGATTCATTACAAATTGTTTCCGAAGTAAAAGACTTTGAAGATAAAGTTTATAAATTAAAATCGTGTCATTGTGAACAAGTATTTAGTAATCCACCTGGATATTTAAATGAATCTTCAATTGTTAAAAAATTAGAGACTTCTGGAATAGGAAGACCTAGCACTTATGCATCATTAATAGCGACCCTTTATAATAGAAATTACACAGAAGTAAAAAATATCAAAGGTGAAACACGTGAAATTCAAACTTATTCACTAAATATTAAAAATGAAATAAAGAATAAATCGGTAAAAAAGAAACTACCCGATCAAAAATTTAGAATAGTCTTAACTGATTTAGGAAAACAAGTGTTAGAATATTTAATGAATCATTTTTCCATGATTATTAATGTTGAATTTACATCCTTAGTTGAAAGAGATTTAGATCAAGTATCAAATGGTGAGTTAGAATGGCAAACAGTTGTAGGGAAAGTTTATGATTCATTTAAGGGTGTTTTAATGATTCAAAATTCATTAAAAACGACTAAAAGTAGTAATAAGAAGGTTATTAAAGATATAAATTTAGGAGAATACAAAGGTGAAGTAGTTATCTTAAAAAATGGTAGATATGGGCCATATCTATCATATAAGACTAAGAATTTCACATTACAGTATCTGTTAGAGAAGAACCCTTGTGAATATGAAAAGATAAGTTTAGAAAATGTCTTAGATGTTATTCGGTATCCATTATGTTTAGGAAAACATGATGGTCATAAAGTTGAGATATACATCGGTCCTTATGGAAAGTATATAAAATACAAGGGTAAGAATTTTAGAATTCCTCAGAAAGAAGAGTATTCATTTGAAGAATGTTTACATAAAATTGCATAGATTTTAAATCATATTAACTTTATCCTAATTAATTTAATTTAATTTAATTTAATTGTTTTATGATGTTTTTTTATGATGTTTTTTATGATGTTTTTTTTGTTTACAAGGGTCATCTTTCGATGTTGCGCTGTCATTCCCATTAGCACAGCAACCATATCGAGTACCGGCGCAGCCACCTTTCCTATCGGCTATGATAGGAAGGAATGGTATCTCACCAGAATTAATATCATTTGCATTCTCTGGACACTGTTCATATCCCCTGAGATCAG
>Ga0206682_10003004_pt1 | contig 14796 bp, 21 predicted proteins | sample M240m12015metaG_FD_155444 | JGI IMG/M metagenome (GOLD analysis project Ga0206682, IMG submission 155444) | Ammonia-oxidizing marine archaeal communities from Monterey Bay, California, United States - M2 40m 12015 | ecosystem: Environmental > Aquatic > Marine > Intertidal zone | place: USA... | reverse complement strand
AAAAAAATTGTTATAATGAATTATTAAGATTTCACAAAGCGTTTAACGGTATAATAATGAACGAGAGTTGCAGTGTAATGTTTAGATTAGATAATAACGACAGCGAAGGTATTGAATTTAATCAGTATATTAAGTCTAATAATCTTAATAATGTGGTTGACAACAATACAAAAATAGTGTATATTAGTAATAATAAAATACCAAAGCCTATGTTAAGTAGTGGCTGGTTACCAAACGCCGCTGTTACTACTAGTAGTTCTCCTAGTGTAAAGACAAAATTTGATTCTTATTTGACAGGATTAGATTTAGTAATACACTATGAAGAAGACATTAGTCAGTGGAAGAGAAAAACTATAGAGAAACTTTAATGGCAACTTGCAAACTAATAATTGAAGATGAAGTAAACATTAAGCTAGAAGGACTAGAAGTTGATGTACGAAGGAAGCTCGCGAATGCTCTCAAGTTTGAAGTGCCTTACGCAAAGTACATGCCACAATATAAACTTGGCCGCTGGGATGGAAAAGTTGCTTTCTTTGGTATTGGTGGCACTGGCTATGTCAATCATCTTGATACTGTTAGTGAAGTGTTACAAAAAAATAATGTACAAATAGTAGACATTCAAGACAACAGACATCCTATACAATTTGACTTTCAACCAGTAACAGAACGTTATTGGGCTGATCAAAATGTATGTTGGCCAAAAGGTCATCCAGCAGAAGGCGAAGAGATTATTCTACGTGATTATCAAGTAGAGTCAATCAATAACTTTTTAAAACATCCACAGAGCTTACAACAAATTGCTACTGGTGCAGGTAAAACAATTACTACAGCAACACTTTCACACATAACTGAGCCGTACGGACGTAGTCTTATTATTGTGCCTAACAAGAGTCTTGTTACACAAACGGAGGAAGACTATATTAACTGCGGACTTGATGCTGGGGTGTACTTCGGTGACAGAAAAGAACTAGGTAAGACTCACACTATTTGCACTTGGCAGAGTTTAAATATACTCGACAAGAAGCACAAGGACGGAACAGCAGTGTTATCACTAGCAGAGTTCTTAGATGGTGTAAGCACTATTATTGTCGACGAAGTACACCAGGCTAAAGCAGAAGTGCTAAAGAATTTACTTACACGTAATTTAAAGAACGCTCCAATACGTTGGGGACTTACAGGAACAATACCAAGAGAGAAGTTTGAATTTGAAAGTATTCATGCTAGTCTAGGTCCTGTGATTGGACAAATTAGTGCTAAAGAACTACAAGACAAAGGTGTACTATCACAATGTCATGTTAATGTAGTTCAGCTATTAGATGTAGTAGCACACAGTAACTATCAAGAAGAATTAAAATATCTAACAACAAATCAGGCAAGACTAGAATATATAGGCAAATTATTAAGCACAGTAAAAGAATCAGGAAACACACTTATACTTGTAGATAGAATTAGTGCTGGAGAAATACTTCAAGAACTAATACCGGGTAGTGTGTTTGTAAAAGGCGATGTTAAATTAAAGGATCGCAAGGAAGCATATGATGAAATCAATGAAGGAACGAATCATGTCGTTATCGCCACATACGGTGTCGCGGCTGTCGGTATTAATATACCGCGCATTTTTAATCTTGTTCTTATTGAGCCTGGCAAAAGTTTTGTCCGGGTAATTCAATCAATTGGCCGAGGCGTTCGAAAAGCAAAAGACAAAGACTTTGTACAAATTTGGGATATCACGTCATCGTGCAAATTTGCAAAGAGACACTTAACACAAAGAAAAAAATTCTATAAAGAAGCAGAGTATCCGTTCACTATAGAAAAAGTAGACTGGAACTAAAATATATGCAAATACTAACATTAGAAAATAAAACATTTCCGTTAAAGGATGTACCAGACGAGCTTGAAGAAGAAGTTCGTTTTGCCGTACTAGATAATTCAGATCCTAAGAATCCTGATTTCTTTTTTGTACCAATGATTTTTTTAGAATCATTTAGTGCTCCGGCAATGGTATTAGAAATAAACGGACACGAGATTACTATGCCAGTTGATTGGCATATTGCAGTAGGCGATAGTACAAGCGGTAATGACTTAGAAGTACTACCTTTAACATCAATTAACGATAGAGGCTTTGAAGCATTCTTGTTTAATCCTCTTACAAGTTATAAATTTGACTTTGGCACTATTAAGATAACAAATTTTTATTCTGATGTTAAATGGTATTTTCCAAAAGTTAAAAATGGACAGCTACTTGGTGTGCCACTTACAAACAAACCAAAATCAGTTTGTGCTTATTTTATCAAAGATATAAGTCGACAAAGTGAAGTAATAGATTATACAAACTTGTTATAAAAGGAAGGATTTAACATGGGAATTAAAGCAGGTAAAATATGGGGCGGAACAGAACTTATACACGCTAACGGCGTACTAGAGTTTCATCGCATTGAATATAAAGCAGGATACAAATGCTCAGAACATGAGCATCAGTTTAAGTGGAACGGATTTTTTGTTGAATCGGGCAAGATGATTGTTCGAGTTTGGCAAGATGATCAAGGACTAGTTGACGAAACTATTCTTGAAGCCGGAGACTTTACGCAAGTGAAGCCAGGCAAGATTCACCAGTTTGAAGGTTTAGAAGATGGTGTCGCCTTTGAGTTATACTGGGCTGAATTTAATCATGACGACATTGTTCGTCGAACAAGCGGCACCGCAATCGGAAAGAAGTAAGAAATGTTTAAAAACATCGATAAGAAAATGATGCTAAAACTTGCATTATTGCATGTTGTAGTAATCACAATAAGTAACGCACTAGTTGCAATACCAGTAGAGATTGCTGGTTATAAATTAACATGGGCGGCGTTTACGTTCCCAATTGTTATTCTAGCAACTGACTTAACAGTTAGAATGTTAGGTAAGAACATTGCTCGAGCAACAATTGCTATGGCATATCCAATTGCAATTATCACAAGTATTGCAGTTGTACTAGCAGAAGGTGCACCGGAATCAGTAGCACTACGTATTGGCTTTGCATCAGCAACAGCATATGCTGTAGGTACATTTATTGACGTATATGTGTTCCAAGCAATTAGAGAGCGTATGAGTGTATGGTGGTTAGCACCTGCACTATCAACTGTAGTTGCAAACGTAATTGACAGTTATACATTCTTTGCAGTAGCGTTTAATAACTCAGCAGATGAGTATATGGCAGCTAATTGGATTGAAATTGCAGGTTCACAGGCTGTACTAAAAATTGCAGTAGGTTTAATTATCTTCCTACCAGCATATGGGTTACTACTACGTTACATCAAAGGACGTACAAATGACTCAGAAGCAGGGTAAATTGCTACCAGGCGAAACACTAATATACGAGCGTAGCGATGGAGTCGTCTACGCTCGTTATCAAAACAAGCCTAAGATTGATCGTTGGATTGTAGGCGGAGACCCGGCAGGTGTTGCTAGAGCTCAAGGAGACTTAATAAGTTATGCCGAGTGGCAAGAATTATGTGAGTTGTCAGAAGAATATCCAACACTAAAAAAACTATTAGATACCTTGGTAACAACTTATTATACAATTAAGGAACACAAATGAAATACAGTAAATGGGATATAGGTGGTGACGTAGTTAAAAATGACAATCGTTATATTGTTAAAGATAATACTATGTTAAAAAATCTAGTTGTAAGTAGTACAATGTTGTCAGCTCATAAAAGTACAACAGGACACAGACATGCAGGACAAGAAGAAGTGTATATGTTTGTTAGTGGTAGCGGACAAATGGAACTTGATCATACCATATTTGATGTTACAGCAGGCGACACTGTACTAATTGAAGACAACGTATTCCACAAAGTACATAATAATACAGACTTTGGATTAAAATTTATTTGCGTATTTGACGGAGGAAGAAAACAATGAGAATTATAGCAGGTCCTTGCCAACACGAATCATTGGCACACAGTGCAGAGATTGCTAAAGAATGTAAACGTGTATGCGACAAGTACGGTATTGAATATATATTCAAAGCAAGTTTTGATAAGGCAAATCGTAGTAGTATGCAAGGTAAGCGTGGTGTTGGACTAGAAACAACTCTAACAGACTTTCTTGCTCTTAAAGTACAGCATGGTGTAAAGACATTAACTGATGTACACTCTGTAGAACAAATAAAATATATAGAAGCACAATTTAAAGATGCAATTGATGTCTATCAGATACCTGCATTCTTATGTAGACAAACTGACCTTATACAAGAAGCCTGTCGTACAGATAAAATTGTTAATATTAAGAAAGGTCAGTTTATGGCGCCCTGGGACATGAAAGGTGTGCTAAGTAAAACTGAAGGCGCTAAAGACGTTTGGATAACTGAGAGAGGAACAAGTTTTGGCTATAACACTCTTGTCGTTGACTATACTGGTCTTATGTATATGCTCGACACTTATGAACATGATGTTGTTTTTGATTGTACGCACTCTGCCCAAAAACCCGGGGGACAAGGGTCTAGTTCAGGTGGCAATCGTGATTACGTGCCTGGGTTGGCTCGTAGTGGGGCTGCTCTTGGCATCAGGAACTTTTTCTTGGAAGTCCATCCTAACCCTGATATAGCACCAAGTGATGGTCCTAACATGCTACGCTTAGAAGACTTTGAAAAAGTTGTAGCAGATATCGTGGCATATAGTTACGATATGAATAGAAGGCCACCGCAATGAAAACAGCAATACTAATCCCTGCACGTTACAATAGCACACGCTTGCCCGGTAAGCCACTAGCTATGCTGAACGGTGTTCCTATGATAAAACGTGTGTATGACGCTTGTGTTGCGTCTAAGAAGCCAACATATGTGCTTACTGATAATCAAAACATATACAATATAATAGGTGCAGATTGTCTATTAGATCACAGCGAATACGAAAACGGAACCGAAAGATGTGCAGGCGCTGTTGCTAAGTTTGACATATTAGACGAGTACGATCAGTTTATAAATGTACAAGGCGATATGCCGGACGTAACAAATGACATGATTCTAAAGGCTGCTGGTTGGTTAAGATACTTTCCTGTTAGTACAGTGTTTACTCATATGCCTAAAGAAAAACAGGCAGACCCTAATACAGTAAAGATGGTTAGAGCAGGTGATCAAGCATTATGGTTTGGTAGAGGTATGACCGGGTATGGAGATTGGCATTTAGGTGTATACGGATATAAACGTAATTCTTTAGAAATGTACAAAACTCTTAAAGTAACTGTAGAAGAAGAAACGGAAAAATTAGAACAACTTAGGTGGCTCAAAAGCGGTTGGCAAATAGGCTGTAGTAGTGTACAATATAATGGAGTAGAGATAAATTCACCAGAGGATGTAGACGAATGGCATATCAAGAATTCCCAGTAAAAGATGTACTAGCGTGTATTGACAGCAACGCTAAATCTGTTTGGAAAGAATTAACTGACGAACAAAAGAAGTGTGTTAACTTTTGGTTGCTTAACAGATACGCAAGTAGTGTACAAGGATCAAGAGAAGCACAGGAACTTGCTGTTGTTATGACTAATCAAATTTACAATAGGAATTGGAACGAACTAGGCACACGTCATCCGCAACTGCAATGGCAATTATTATGTTCAACACATAATGCATCTGCATCAATTAGAAAACATCAATGGATAGGATTTAAGAAAAAGAAAGGCAACAACAATGCACAGAAGTTGCTAGAAAAAATTTATCCTAATATGAAACAAGACGAGGTAGACTTACTTGCTAGAATATCTACAAAAAAAGAACTCAAAGAATTGGCTAAGGAACATGACATCGATGCCAAACTCTGAGAAACCATATGTATGTGAATACTGCGGAAGCGGCTATGTGAGAGAGAAAACTCTTGCGGCGCATATGTGTGAGAAGAAACGCAGAGCTTTGCAAAAAGATGAAAAGAGAGTACGTTTAGGGTTTTATGCTTTTGGTAGATTTTATAAATTGAGTGCAGGTAATAAGAAAGAAAAAACGTATGAAGATTTTTGTGCTAGTCCCTATTACAATGCTTTTGTTAAGTTTGGGAGTTTTCTTAATAACGTCAAACCTTTATATCCTGAACGATATATTGATTATGTTGTTACAAGCGGCGTCAAATTAGATCATTGGGCAAGAGATGAACTTTATGAAAAGTATGCATTAGAATTTATACTAAAAGAAGATGTAACAACAGCATTGGAACGCAGTGTAAAAACAATGATGGAATGGGCTGCTGAAAACGAACCGGCAGCATGGAATCATTATTTTAATTACATTAGTTTAAATAAAGCTGTATGGAATATTAAGGACGGAAAAATAAGTCCTTGGTTATTGTTGAACTGTGCTAGTGGTAAAGCTATGCTAGGAAAGTTTAACGATGAACAACTAGGAATGGTTTATCATGTAATTAATCCACAACACTGGGCTATGCGTTTTAGAAAATTACCTAATGATGTGCAACTTGTTAAAGACGTTGCAAAAGAGAGTAATTTATGAAAATACTAATATTTGGCTTGCCTGGATCGGGAAAGACAACGCTTGCAAAACCATTTGCAGACTTAATAGGCGGCGTACACATAAACGCAGACGAAGTGCGTACTAAGTATGATGATTGGGACTTTACACCCGAAGGACGTATGCGACAAGCACAACGTATGCGTCATCTAGCAGACGGTGTAGTAATGGCAGGCAAAATTGCTGTTGCTGACTTTGTTTGCCCAACTCCAGAAGCACGGTTAGAATTTAATCCAGATTATACAGTGTGGATGGATACTATTTCTCGTGGCCGTTTTGAAGATACAAATGATTTGTTTGAAACGCCAGAGCTTGTAGACTACCATGTAGAGAAATGGTTTGACAATGCACACGAGGCATTATTGCCTGTAATTAATCGTTATATGGGAAGAGATTATAATGCCTGATATTGACATAGACTTTGCTGATAGAACTATTATATTATCTAAACTCAAACATCGTGTTGCAAAACTAGATAGTGGTAAGAAACATAATACCGGTGTTTATGCAACCGAAGTTCCTCATAACCCTATAGACAACTTATCTACAATAGAGCACAAGACAGCCGAAGACCGAGGATACTTTAAACTAGATTTTCTTAACGTAAGCATATACAAAGACGTTAAGGATGAAGCACACTTAACAGAACTAATGGAAAGGACGCCATTATGGCAACTACTGGAACACAAAGACTTTGTCGACAAAGTTTTTCATCTAAGCGGACACGACAGTCTATTAAAACAATTGAAGCCTACTTCGGTACAACAATTGGCGGCCACACTGGCAATAATACGCCCAGCGAAGCGATACCTAGCAAACGAGAGCTGGGAAAAGATAATAGAAGAAGTTTGGGTGAAACCGACAAACGGTGATTACTTCTTTAAGAAAGCACACGCATTTGCTTACGCAATGAGTGTTATAGTACATATGAATTTATTGTGTGACGATCTTAATTCTTAGGTTTCTTAACTAGCTGTACTGATTTACGCTTCACACGTTTAATAGCAAGATTGTTTAAGTTTACACAAGGACCGATAGTTACTTTTACGTCCTTGCTGTTCATCGTCATTATTGCATATTTAAAACGGTCCATTTCTCCACCTAAGAAGATGTTAATAGGAATCAATCGATTTGACTCCCACCACCACGTGTCGCCTAATTCTAATAATTGTTCTTTTTCTGGATCAGTATGTAGTAATGTATAAACATACATACTAGTAACGTATTGATCTTGATTTATAATTATGCCGACATATTCATTGCCACCGTAGTGAACAACGCTGATGTAAGGAAGATTGTTTTCGATATCTTTTAGTAACATATGTTTCCGATAAATAGTTGTATGCAAACTTTAAGGTATTTAGTATCAAACAGAACAGAGGTCCTCGCAAATGAAGCAGGACACGTCACGGAGTATAGACCAGTGTATAGCAGAAACTTACAAGTGTATAAAGGCATTGATAATGTCTTAGAATTTAAATTAATTAATCCAGATCAGAAACCATTAGATGTAGATAGATACACACCTAAGTTTGTTGCATTTGATGAGAACAAACAAATGGTTATCGAACGCGACGGCGTCAACTTACAAGAAGGCGATAGTACTGCATATACTAAAAAAGGTCTGTTTAGTGTTACTGTTACTGAAAATGATTTACTAAATGTAAAAGATCAATATCTATCTTACAATATCTATCTAGTAGATTATGACGATACTAAAGTATTAACATATGCTAATGAATGGTTTGACAGCGCAGGAGTTATTAGAGTAAGTAGTAGTGCATTTCCAGGACCAATAGATAGTAAGGTAGTTGATACCTTTGTAATGGACAACGATGTTTGGTATTCAGAAACTATTGAAGCTCAGCCCGGAATAAACGGTAATGATGCTTTACACACTGCGGCAGTATATACTGATTCGTACATTGGTGATATTATTGTACAAGGGACATTAGAAAATCAAATAACCGGAACAACTAACTGGGCTGACATTAGCACAACAACACTAACTGGTAGCGAAACTGAACCTACGCCTATAAACTTTAACGGTGTGTTTACATACATACGTTTTAAAACAACAGCCAATCCAACCAGCACAATATCTAAAATACTAGTGAGGAACTAATGTCAGTACACGTAGTAACTACGTTACACGAAGACGGGTATAATCTTTACGGAAAACAATATATAAAAACTTGGGAAAAGTTTTTTCCTGAAGATTGGACTATTGATTATTATGCTGAAGGACACACTCCTACATTCGGAAGTCGGGTACGAGTATTAGATTTTAATAACACTTGTACTGAATGGACAGAGTATTATAATTACATACAACACCAAGTAGGTTCTATAAAAGGTAAAAAACAAATTAACAGATACAAAAAAGCATTACGTTGGAGTTTTAAAATGTTTACGTTATTACACGCATTAAAAACTTCTACTAGTGATTATGTTATATGGCTCGATGCTGATGTGTATGCTACTAGTAAACCTAAAGACAGATGGATACAAACTATACTTAATAATAAATGTATTGCAGGACAATTAGAAACTGTTCGAGGATTCCCGCATATAGAAACTGGTATAATACCTATAAACAGAACTCATAGCGAAACACATAAAATTATTGATTGGATTGAGCAAGGGTATGTACACAAGAAGATACTTGACGAAGCTAAACCCTGGGATGGAATATGGATTGCCAAATTAAACAGTTTAAGAATAGTTGACATGAATATACTATCAATACTAATAAGACAAAAAAATAATATTCAAGCAAAGACATCTTCAAATGACAATCTTAAATGGCTAGTACATAATGTAGGTGATAAAAAGTTCGGCAATGCATATAGTGGTAGAAGTGGACGATCTAAGCAAGCTGAACTAATATAAAATATTAGTTGACAACGTAATATAATTACGTTATAATAAGTGCATGAAAAATAAAAATAACTTAATTGCCGCTTTCTGTGCGGCTTTTTTAATGACCCCAGTATATGCAACAGAACTTGTAATTTATGTATATGCTGATAGAACCCCTTCAATTATTGCTAGTAATACATATTCCTATGACATAGTTGAAACTGATGAGCTAGAGGATATATCAAGTCTTGATATATTATCAAGCGGACCAAAAGGACAAATGAGCTCCTTGTTTATAAGAGGCGCCGATAGTGATCAAAGCCTTATAACCCTTAATGGTATTGCTATTAAAGACCATAGTAGCCCAACAGGTACAGACGATCTTGGGCAACACAACTTTACAGGTATAGATGTTGTCGAAGTATACAAAGGACCAATGAGCAGTTTGTATGGAGCAAATGCAGCCGGAGGTGTAGTTAATCTAGTATCAGATGTAACAAGCAGATCCTATATAGGTTCTGCAATAGGAAATAATAATTCAATTGCAGTAGAAACACAATTATCTGGAAAAGTAAAAAACTTAGATTACACTCTTACTATTGACGGCGAACGCACAGACGGTATTAGTGTGTACCCAGACGGTGAAGAAACAGATCCATACGAAAATAAAAATATAAATCTTAACTTATTGTATCACACTGATTATAGTGACTATAGACTTATACACATAGACGAAACTAATTATTCAAATCTAGATTCGCAAGGTGATACCCTTGAGTATACAGGTGACTGGAACTGGACCAATACACAGTTAGATTATAATAACGAAACAGTTCGTGTAACACTCAACAATTCAAATCATAGGAGAATATATACAAAAGGTAGACGGCTTGAAGGTGACTACGATAGTACAGTAAACACGCTATATGCTTCTAAACTTATTAAAGTTGATAACAATGATATAATTGTAGGTACAGAAGTTGAAAAGATAGATGCAGATTTCTTATTAAACACTGGAGGAGTTTTTCCTTACTATAGTAGTGTAGATAAAAAACGTACTACCAAAGGTATATTTGTAAATAATAATTCTGTTGTTAATAGTATTGTTCTTTCATATGGTATTCGACACGATGACATTGACGGGTTTGGAGAAAAGGACACTGGCAGGATTGGAATATCTAATAACGGTGTAAGAGCTAGTGTATCAACCGGATACAGAGTTCCGACACTATACGAAATGTACGGAAAAGATAATTACGGGTTCAACGGCAATCCTAACTTACTAGAAGAAGATACTATAAGTTATGAAATTGGATTTAGAAATAGTTTTATAGATACAGCAATATTTCTTACTAAAGAAGATAATGCAATCATATACAACGGCACATATGTTAATGATGACGGTACTAGTTACACAAAAGGCATCGAAAACAAAATGATGTTTGAACTAGACGGATTTTTTATTGCAAATAGTGTTAGTTATATAGAAGCAAAGCAAAGTAATGGTGACGAAAAACTAAGGCGTCCTAAACTTAATAATAATTTAAAAGTATCAAAGTTAGTTAATGACTTTATATATTCTTTTGATGTAGACTACTATGGTAAGCACAAAGATATCAGTAATACAACATTTCAAACTATAGATGTAAGTAGTATTATAACATACAACACAGAAGTAAAGTATGATAAAAATAATTTAGAAGTGTTTGCTGGGATATATAATGTTAGTGATAAACAATATGAAAGACCAAACGGGTACAGTCAATTAGGACGAAACTTTAAGTTGGGCTTTAGGAAGTACTTTTAATGAAAAACTTAACAAAACAACCTGCCTTCTGGGCAGGTTTACTATTAGCGTCACCAGTTATTTACTATGTGTTATATAGACTAGGATTAGAAATTTGGTGCATTGCATACGGGTTAATGTACTAAAACTTCTTGACTTACTTATATTTAGATAGTATAATATTATTATGAGTATAGTAAGCGATACAGTTCTGACATACATACCGCCTAAGCGTAAAACAACGCCTAGTGGTTGGTTATCCTTTAATGCACCATGCTGTCATCACAATGGCACAGGCGCAGATACTCGAGGCCGCGGTGGCCTTATAAGCAACCCCGACGGAGGCGTAAGTTATCATTGTTTTAACTGCGGCTTCAAGGCATCTTGGCAACCGGGCAGGAACTTCTCACATAAACTGCGTAAACTCCTACAATGGATGGGAGCACCTGACGATATAATCAACAAGGTAGCACTAGAGGTTATGAGAGAAAATGAAGGGGTTGAAGCTAAAACACAAATAGCCCAACTACCAACTTTCAATACTGTCCCGTTGCCAGATGATGCTATTAAGATTACAGACATAACAGACTTCAACAAGTATAGTATGGCAGTACTTGAATACATGGCCTCACGTAATTTAAACACAGATGATACAGACTATTACTGGAGCCCCAGCCTAGGGTATCGTGATAGATTAATCATACCCTTCTACTTTGAAGGCAGGGTAGTAGGTTGGACTGGACGTACAGTGAACCCAGACAAGAAGCCCAAGTACTTAACTGAGGTACAACCTGGATACGTATACGGACTAGACGAACAGGGTCATGCTAAAGTGTTTGCTATTGTGTGCGAAGGTCAACTAGATGCTATACACGTAGAAGGTACAGCACTGGGCGGGTCTGAGATAAGCGATCAACAAGCAATGTTACTCAACAGACTACAGAAACAAATAATTGTTGTTCCTGATAGAGATCAAGCAGGTAGTAAACTAGTAGAGCAAGCTATCGAGCTAGGTTGGAGTGTGAGTATGCCTGAATGGCCTGCTGGCTTAGATGACATAGGCGATGTAGTAAACAAACACGGACGTCTGTATGCACTGCACAGTATTGCAAGTAGTGCTAATGATAGTCCACTTAAAATAAGATTGAGAGCAAAGAAATGGTTCGATTGATCACTTTACTTTTTGTAATAACTGTGCTATACTTAGCAGTAACTAAAAAAGAAATCGAACAAGAGCCGCTTGGGTTTATCCCGAGCATAATTACAATAGAAGAACTAGAACCGAGGGTATTTGATGACAACTAGACAAAACACAGACTACGGATATGATATACAAAAAGTATATCTTGAAATGATGTTGTCTGATGCTGAGAGCTTTGTAAGATGTCAGGCTGTGTTTGATCCAAGTAGCTTTGATAGACGCTTGAAGGCACCAGCAGAGTTTCTTAACAATTATGTTATGGAACACAATGCATTACCTACGTTTGATATGATTAATGCAGCAACTGATATTAATTTAAAAGATCCAGGTGAACTGCAAGAGAATCATTATGATTGGTTGCTTGCAGAGTTTGAAACGTTTAGTAAGCACAAAGCACTAGAAGCGGCAATCCTAAAAAGTGCTGACTTGTTAGAGAACGGCGACTATGGTGCATGTGAAGACTTGGTCAAGAAGGCTGTACAGATAGGTCTACAAAAAGACTTGGGTACAAACTACTTTGCTGATCCAAGAGCAAGACTAGAAGGCATCAAGAGTACAAACGGACAGGTAAGCACAGGTTGGCCAGCTATGGACAAGAAACTATTCGGTGGCTTCAACAGAGGCGAGCTGAATATCTTTGCAGGTGGTTCGGGTGCAGGTAAGAGTTTGTTCTTGGCTAACATTGGTGTTAACATGGCCGAGAAAGGCTTGAACGTGATCTACTTGACACTAGAGCTTGCAGAAAGTCTAGTTAGTATGAGACTTGATTCAATGACCACGGGCATTCCAAGTCGTGATGTGTTTAAGAGCATTGATGATGTTGAAATGAAAGTTAAGATGATTGGCAAGAAGAGCGGTAAGTTCCAAGTCAAGTATATGCCTTCAGGCAAGACAGCAAATGATGTGCGTAGTTACATCAAAGAATATGAGATTAAAACAGGTACTAAGGTAGACTGTTTGTTGATTGACTACTTGGACTTGTTGATGCCAGCCAGCACAAAGGTAAGTGCAGAGAACTTGTTTATCAAAGACAAGTATGTATCGGAAGAGCTACGTAACCTAGCAATGGAATTGAACACAGTGTTTGTTACAGCGGCACAGTTGAATCGTGGTGCTGTTGAAGAAATTGAATTTGATCACTCGCACATATCAGGTGGACTTAGTAAGATCCAGACTGCGGATAACGTGTTTGGTATCTTTACATCAAGAGCTATGCGTGAACGTGGACGCTATCAGCTACAGCTAATGAAGACACGTAATTCAAGCGGTGTAGGACAAAAGATTGATCTAGGCTTTGACATAGACACACTGCGTATTGTTGACATTGGTGATGAAGATGATGACGGATACTCAAGTGCGCCACAAGGAGGAGGTTCTAACATACTAGCATCACTCAAACGTGGCACAGGAACAACCACACCCGAAGACAGCATAAGTGATGATCCTGCTGAAGGCTCAGGTGTTGGAAAGATAAGAGCTCAAACAGATTCAACCAAGTTGAGAGACTTTCTCAACAACCTAGACGACGAATAAACAAGCCAAAACTTTGAGTATGCGTGATTACTTTTTGTAGTTGACTTTTCTATCTTTTTGTGTAAACGTAGTGCGTTCAGGCTGTGCCTTTACTGTAACACTACCTCTAGATCCTTTTGAAAAGTCAAGACTTACTGAGTAATTACCATTGCGACTGGCAGGTGAGTTTGAAGTTGCGAATACTTTTTTTCTATTGTCCATACTGTATTTATGATGTGATCGGGTTAGGCCCAAAAGCGCGAAGCGCCTGCGCCGCAAAAAAGCTGCGAAGCAGCTAACGCTAGTTAGTTTAAAGCAAAAATTTTCCCCACTGTCAACATACTATCGAATACTAAAACACGCTGTATGACGCTTATATAAGCACACAGACGCCAGTCTAATCCCACTCTAAACTAGCGTTTCCTTTATAAGCTAGTGTAGCGTACACAAGGTCCTGTTGACTCGCAAACAACAGCGTATTGGCGTTGGGTTGTTCGCTGTATACACCACGCAACATAAGATCAGTTGCAAATGAAAATGTGTTTATATCCTGTATATACTCTGTAGTTGAGTCGTCTATAAATCTTAATTCTTTCATATCATAGTCCTAATGACCACATCCACAAAGGTATCACAACAGCATGTAACACTACACACACTGCTAACATGAGTACAACTATTTTAGGATTACCTCTATCTCCGTGCATACAGTTACTTATCGTTCGTAGCACTGCGTTGACTCTAGAGCAGAGTTAAGAGGAACCGTTAGACAACTATAATAGCGAACTGCGTTCACTACACACTCACGTATGCTCGTGTGTATACGCTACGCTAGAAAAGGGTTCTTGTACTGTAAAAAAATTGTGCGCAAAAAATTTTCAAACTGAATTCTATATATGTGATTCACGAGCGAAATGGGTCCTGTAGGGTAAAAAC
>Ga0206682_10003003_pt1 | contig 14801 bp, 27 predicted proteins | sample M240m12015metaG_FD_155444 | JGI IMG/M metagenome (GOLD analysis project Ga0206682, IMG submission 155444) | Ammonia-oxidizing marine archaeal communities from Monterey Bay, California, United States - M2 40m 12015 | ecosystem: Environmental > Aquatic > Marine > Intertidal zone | place: USA... | reverse complement strand
CACCTGAATCATTATAAGTTGCGCTTACACCTGTTGTTCCAGTGATTAAGCTTCCAACAACATCTTGAATAGCTTCTGTTGTAGCCGCTGTTGGATTCCATTGAGTACCATCATAAACCTTAAGTGATCCACCGCCTATGTTAAAGTACAAAGCACCTGCAACAAGAGCATCACCATCATTATCAACGGTTGGATCTGAAGATTTAGCCCCTAAATAACGGTCATCAAAGCTATCTAAAGCTGTCTCCGCTGCTGTTTGAGCGGTTTGAGCAGCCGTAGCTGAAGTAGCTGCGTTAGTAGCAGAAGTTGAAGCACCGCTTGCAGATGTAGCCGCATTAGTAGCTGAAGTGGATGCTCCACTAGCAGAGTTAGCTGCGTTAGTTGCAGAGGTAGCCGCTGCAGTAGCACTTGAGGCTGAAGCTGTTGCGCTATTACTTGCATTAGTAGCAGAGGTAGCTGCATTAGTTTCGCTAGTAGATGCTGCAGAAGCAGAACTAGCAGCTGCCGTAGCAGAATTTGCAGAGTTAGTTGCTGAAGTAGCTGCTGCTGTAGCACTACTAGCTGCATTTGTCTCTGCTGTTTCTGCATTTGTCTCTGCTGTTTCAGCAGCAGTTTTAGCTGTTTCTGCAGCAACTTTTGAAGTGTTAGCTGCTGTTGCAGAGTTACTAGCATTAGTAGCACTTGTAGCCGCTGCTGTAGCACTATTGGAAGCTGCAACGCTAGGTGCTTCCCATGAACTACCGTTATAAAACTTAATAGCATTACTGCTACTATTGTAGTACATAGCGCCTTCTACTAAAGCATTACCGTCATTATCAACACTTGGATCAGAACTTTTAGTTCCCAAAAATTTATCATCAAAGTTATCAAATACTAATTCAGTAGCTGCTTGCGCTGTTTGCGCTGCTGTAGCTGAAGTAGCCGCTGAAGTAGCGGAATTACCAGCATTTGTTTCCGAAGTACTTGCATTAGTAGCTGAAGTGGCTGCATTAGTAGCTGAAGTACTTGCATTAGTAGCACTTGTAGCCGCTGCTGTAGCGCTGTTACTTGCACTAGTAGCTGAAGTGGCTGCATTAGTAGCACTAGTTGATGCAGCAGAGGCACTATTACCTGCGTTTGTTTCAGCTGTCTCCGCATTGGTTTCTGCAGTTTCTGCAGCTGTTTTAGCGGTTTGAGCCGCTGTTTTAGCCGTATCAGAAGCAGTAGCAGAATTTGCAGAGTTAGTTGCTGAAGTAGCGGCTGCTGTTGCTGAGTTTCCAGCGTTAGTTTCACTGGTAGCTGCATTAGTAGCAGATGTTGCAGCTGCAGTAGCACTATTACCTGCGTTTGTTTCGCTAGTAGCTGCGTTAGTAGCCGAAGTAGATGCTGCACTTGCAGAATTACTTGCATTAGTAGCTGAAGTAGCTGCTGCAGTAGCTGAACTAGAGGCATTAGTAGCAGAGGTTGCTGCTGCTGTTTCACTTGCAGCTGCTGCTGTTGCAGAGTTACCTGCCGAAGTTGCGCTAGTAGCTGCAGCAGAAGCGCTATTAGAAGCACTCGTTGAGGGTGCTACCCATCCAGATCCACTATAAACTTTTAATTCATTTGCTGTTGTGTTGTAATAAAATGTACCAACTACAAGAGAATTACCGTCATTATCTGTAGCAGGATCAGAAGACTTATTACCTAAAAACCTATCATCAAAATTGTCATAAAGAGTTTCAACTGATGCTAAAGATGCTGCTGCATTAGATGCGCTAGTAGCTGCACTTGTAGCACTTCCCGCAGCCGCTGTTGCGCTTGAACCTGCACTAGATTGTGAGGTTGCTGCATTTGACGCCGAAGTAGAAGCTGCACTTGCAGAACCACTAGCCGCATTTTGAGCATTTGTAGCAGTTGTTGCTTGAGCTGTCGCAGTAGTAGCACTATTACCTGCACTAGTAGCAGAACTTGCAGCGTTAGTAGCCGAAGTATTAGCAGCTGTTGCAGAGTTAGCTGCATTAGTAGCTGAAGTATTAGCGGCTGTTGCGCTATTAGCTGCATTAGTTTCACTAGTACCTGCGTTAGTCGCCGAAGTAGTGGCATTAGTAGCTTGAGTGGAAGCTGTGGTGGCAGAATTAGCCGCTGCTGTAGCACTTCCTGCAGAAGCAGTAGCACTTGTAGCGGAGTTATTAGCTGACGTTAAAGAAGCCGCCGCAGAATTAGCTGCATTGGTAGCTTGAGTAGAAGCTGTAGTAGCACTTGCAGCAGCATTTGTCTCTGCTGTTTCGGCATTTGTTTCAGCCGTTTCAGCTGCTGTTTTAGCCGTTTCTGCAGCTGTTTTTGCTGTTGTTGCTTCTGTTACAGGATACTTCCACGTACTACCGTTCCAAAAAGCAAAAGTATTACTTGTTGTGTCAAAATAAATAGCACCTGTTAATAAAGCATTACCATCATTATCTACACTAGGTGCAGAGGACTTTTGGCCCAAATAACGATCATCAAATTGATCATAAAGATTAGATGTAGCTGTAATGAAGGCAGAACCACCTACATTGGTAGAAGATACTTGATTACCTGCTGCATCAATAATTACAACAATAAGATCTCCATTGCTATCCATAGTAACACTAGAAACAGAGTCACCTTTAGTACCTTGACCACCTGTTCTAGCTAAACTTAACTGCATCTGTTGATTGTTAAGAGTAAGATTATATGCCATGACTTAAGCCTCCGTAGGTGAATATAAGACCTCAACGAGACCACGCATAGGTTTCCAGATTTGTTGAGCATTACCTGAAGCGGTATCTTGAATCTCTAAGCCAATAAAACCATAAATAGGTTTATCAGGTTCAGGTGTTGTATTCCAAGTTGCAATAAGAGTCTGTGGAATAACTATATCAAATTGATTGTCCGTTGGAGTAGCATCAATAATAGGTAAAGTAATAACAGCGCCACCGCTGCGTGGATCAGTAGGTTTTACACCTGAACCTTGTATGTTATTACCTTCAACTACTTTAGCTGTAATTGTATAACCTGATAAGTTTGTTAACCAACCAACTACCATGTCTAGTCTTGTTTGTTCACCGTGGATAACTGAAGCTAGTATAGCCCCATCATCCGTAATCAAGTCTTTTGAACTTGACGTTATCTTTGAGCGTGGCATATTGAATCCTCCTGCCGATCCTCAGATGGGCTTTATTGTTTTTATTATTATTTATTTTTTATTAGACCTTGGAAATCAAGTTTAATTTTCGGCCCATCAGGATTTTGTTTTTTATATTTAACGTTAGCCGCTACAGTTAACCCTGTAGTTGCTGCTAATGCACCATAAAATCCCTTATCAAAACTTCTAGATAATGCGTCTGCTTTGGCTTTAGTCATGCTAGTATCTGCCGCTTTAATAGCAACTCCTGATATTTTAGCATACTTTTTAGCATCGTTTAAATGCAAAATTTCTAAAGCATTAGATTTAGCAAGACGTTTTATTAACTTATCATCTAATTTTTGAGCCTTCATAAGTCTATTTTGGAGAGAAGCAATTGACTTTTCACTCTTGGTAGTTTGTACCATAGCTCTTACATAAGCTCTATCTGCTCTTTTAAAGTTCCTTAAAGCTTTTTCAGGATTATTAAGCCCTAATTGCTTAGAAATAAAACTTGGATTTTTATATTTGTTTTCGGCTGTTGTTTTTGCTAACAATAGCTTAGATGAACGAGCGGCTCTACCAGCATAAAGTTGTTTAGAAAAACCTAATTTTTTAGTAAGTTTAACTTTCCTAGCAGCTACTCGACCTTTACGTGCTGTTATTTTAAATGCTTTGAATTTAGCTTTACGACTACGCTTTAATGCGCTAGCTTTAATAGCTTTTGCCAAGGCTCTCTTTTGTGCAGCTGATAATCTCGAACTACCAAATTTAAATGCTATCCTTGCTAAAGCCATTATACTGACATCTTCTTGTATTTAGTTTCTTGAGATTGCTTAATACTATCTGCAGAAGCTCCATACATTCTCTCTATTTGTCTCATTTGTCTGCGCAACCCTATAATACTAGGTGCTGCAATAGCGGCTTGTACAGGTAATAAAGCTGCACCAACTTTTAGGCTTCTACCTACGTTTCTTGTAATATTTTCACCTAAAGTTAAATCAGAATAGCGTCTACGAAATACACCTGTAGGTGCTACTAATCCCACAGCAGCAGAACCTGCTTTACTACGAAATGAAGATGCTTTATACTTAGCCCTTGAAGAAGCAAGTCTTGCTGCATAGGTTGCCCTACGCTGTCCTGCAAATTTACCCCCTGCTCGGAAGTTAGATCTAAGTACACGACCACCTGCTTTACGTGCTAGCTTCATAGTAGCTACTTTTTTGATAGCCTTTTTACGGCCTATTGTAACCGCCTTACGTTTAGCTGCTTTAGCCGCTGCTCTTTGTGCTTTTTTAAGGGCTAGCTTACGGGCAGGCGTCATAACAAAATTAAGTATTTTACTCATTTTAAATGTCCCTATATGTTGTTTTGCCTCTAGTGTCTAGCATAGTACGTCTATTTTCAATCTTAGATAATCTACGTTGAGCACTGAGTAGGTTCTCAATTTTTTTTCTTTTATATTCTTGTTCAGCAGCTTTGCTTCGACCTACATTTCTCGGTCTATAAGGTTTAGGTGTTGATAAAGAATCCATAAGAGTATTTCTTCTTTTTTTAGCTTCAACATTTGCTGCTATAGCTGTGCCGTACCCAGCTAATGCTATTCCTGTAGCAACTTTTTGAACACGACTACGGCCTGTTGAAACGCCTTGTGTTAAGGCTGCACTAGAAACCGCTCTTGTTGTTTTTCTTTGAATTCTTTTAGAAGCAGCTTTTACTGCTTTCCTTTTTAATTTTCCTGCTATAACTTTCTTACCTTTACGTCTAGCCGCTGCAGCAGAAGCTCTTTGAGCTTTACGTAAAGCAAGTTTTCTGGCTGGTGTCATAACAAACCTAGCCAAGCGTCTTATTGCCATAGTGTCCTTTCTAGAATCCAAATCCACGCTTAACGGATTTAGTTCCTGCTCTGATTGGGTACAGATATTCTACTGCATAGCGTAAAGCATCTGTCCAGTGTTCAACACCTTCCTTTTTATCAATCGTAGCACTATCTGGATTAGATTCTATCCACTGTGTACGCTCTAGAGACCTTATTGTATTAACACACTTAGGGTGTATAAGCATATCAATATCACCATTGGCGTTCTTAAACTTTTTATTTACAGCTGCTACTGAATCTACAATCGGTGGAGCTTTTGTATGTGCTCTGGTGAGGATTTTATTTGTCTCTAGGATTTTAAAATCTGTAACACCGACAGCAGCTGAAGTTTTTCTCGCCCTCCCAGAAGGGTCAGGATAGCTTGTGATACGATGACCATCAAACTTCTCTGTAAGCGCCCTTGCTAGGGTTTCTGTGTCAGGGTGGCCTTGCATCTCATCTAAGATGTGTATTTGGCTACCTCTAATGGCAAATATGACGGAGGCCATGATACCAACGTTAAAGTCGATAGCAACATGAACATCTTCTCCGTCTTCGAAAGAAGGAAGTGTTTTGTCTATATGATCCTTGCGGTTAAATGTATAAAATACATTGGTGCCAGAGTCTTCGAAGCTTGCAGTATACTCTCTGGCAAACTTTAAAGGATCAAGTGTTAATTTTACTCTCTCAATCTCATCCTCATCGAGGAAGGGAGAATCATTATAAGTATATGTATAGCTCTTCCAATCATTGTCGGAATCTTGTCTGTTGTACATTTCATAAAAGTAATCATAACCTTTAGGTGTACTAATAATAAGTGCTCTACCGGAATTAGCACCGAACTTTTTAGCATTCTTGGGAGACCATCGAGTACTGACACAAGGTTGGATAATAGACTCCCAAGATTCTTTGAGATTCATACCCGCACCTTTCCATGATGTAACCTCATCGGCTACTACAAAGTATTGCCCTGTACCCCGCATACGCTGGGATGCTTCATAAGACCAAAGCTTTAATTGTACGTTATTTGGAAACCAAAAAGTACCTGCAGCCTTTGATGCCTTATCAGCAAAGTCTTCCATGCCTAGTTGCCAAGCTATCAGTGGATAATAAATATCTACTGCTTGGCTGTATGTAGGCGCTATCAGTGCTACGTTTTTATTAGGCACTGATTCTTCTAAGTCCATTAATTCTTGTACCGCTACTATAGCAGCTGTTGCGGCTAAATATGATTTACCAAAACCACGACTAGCATTAACTACTGCATAACGACAAGACTTGTCAACAAATAAATCTCTAACGACTTCTGACTGTTTCTCATGTAACTTTATCATTACTTTTTATAACTCTTTTTATAAGCTTTTATAGCTGGCTTTATAGCTCTATAAGGATTAAATCGTTCACCCTCTTTAGATCCATACTTAAAAGCTTTGTTCATTTGACGTTGAGTATCTAATTGTTTTATTTTATTAATATTACTCATGCTTTACGCCTTTTAGGTTGTGATGAATACTGTTTACCTGCTTTAGTGTCTTTACGCTTTTTAGCTGTACTAGCTGCATATTTCTTTTTAGGCATAGCATTAATAGCATTAGTAGGTAAGTATCTTTCACCTGTAGCATTGGGCCCAAGAACAGAAGGTTTACCGCTTTTAGTACGCCACTTCTGTTTAGTCCATTTAGTCATAGACTTTTGAGCTTTTGTTTTAGAGCCAGTATAACTACCGCCACTATCTTTATATATTTTAGCAGCCAATTGCATAGCTCTGGCAGAGTGTTTACCACCCATACGAGCCTTGGCTTTTTGTTTGGCACGTTCCCAGAGTCTAGGGTTAGACCGCCCCATTACTTCTTTTTGCCGCCCTTTTTAGGTGGACGACCACGTTTAGTTCCGTAAGTACCCATTCCTTTTGGCATAGTAATTCCCCTATTATCTAGTTGTTGCTCTACGTGCGTTAAGACCTAAACGGCGACCAATACGGCTATTAGATACACGTTGACCTAAACGACTATTACGTAAACGGTTTCCACCACGGCTACCTGATCTACGTGCTTTAGCTGAAGCTTTTTGTGCTTTTTGTAAAGCTGCTTTTTGTGCTGCACTGCCCCATGATTTAGCTGCACTTGCCCCTGCTGCTGCACCTGAAGCTGCTGATGATGCTGCCTTACGAACTTTACGCCCTGTTGGTGAATTGCTTGCTTTACGAAGACGTTTAGTTAACCTACTAGGTGATTTACTTCCACCTTGACTAAACTTACGTGTTGCACTCTCACGACCGCTTTCTTTAATAGTTCTACCTGATTTACGAACAGCACCTTCACGCCTAGTTTGACCTATTGTTGAGCCTGATTTACGTACAGCACCTTCACGCTTAGTTTGGCCTATTGTAGATCCTGATTTACGAACAGCACCTTCACGCTTAGTTTGACCTATTGTTGAGCCTGACTTACGAGTAGCTTTTTCACGACTACTTTCATATATAGATTGTCCAGCCCTTCTAATACCGCCTTCACGACCGTCTGGCCTCCGACTAGCTCTGTAAGCTGCAACCCTACCTGTTATAATGTTTTTTATTTTTGTTGAACGTCTTACCGCCATGTTATCATTTCCTTTAATTTAATGTGGTTAACCATACAAAGCCTGTGAGACAAGCCAGTAAAAATATTAATAAAAATATTCCGGCGCTCCACTCAATTATAGACTGTTTAATTTCCATTTTACGAAATTCATGGTCTTTTTTCTTTTTACGAATTTCTGCTTCAATACCTAAAAGTTCTTCCCAATGTGATGGGCCATAAGCAACACAAATAAAGTCTTTTAACTCTTTACGCATTGCGTCTCTTTTCTTTTGTGCAGCAAACACTTGCATAGCTTGTGCTTCTACACCACCACCTAAAGCTTTATACCAAGGCGGGTTATCTGTTTGTTTCTGAGCAAAATCTATGTCAGCCATAGCTCCTGCCCATTGAGAGAGTTGACCTCCCATATCTTGTAAATCTTTGCCTATGCTGATACCCTTCTTAATAGCGTTAAACGCAGCAGAGGCTCCAGCAATAGCAGTGATTGGATCTATCATAGTTTTCCCCTAGCTGTTAGTCGTGCTATCAGGGATATATCTGTTATCTAATCTGTCGGTCTTTTTCCATCATATTTCTTATGGCTTTTATGTTTTCATCCATACGAACTAAAGTTAATGCTTGTGTCTGTACAATAGACTCTAAAGCTTCTAATCGTACTTCTTGCCGCATTAAATCTCTAGTGTTATTTTGTATAGCATTATCTAAAGAAGAAACATACCATACAAGAGCTATAGTTTGTGCTATAATAGCTAATATAAATGTAAGAGGTACACTCTTAGAGAAGTGCCATGGCTCTGATTCACTCATCGTCGTTTTCCTTCTTATTATCGGTGAGCACAATAGAAATAGGTTTTCTCTCGGAGAATTCCTGTTCAATTTTATCAGGGATTTTCTTATAGCCATAAGCCATTAAATTATTTATTAGAGTTCCTTGTGTAGCTGTCATCTGTGCATAAGCACCAGAAGTATGCTTTCCAATTCCCTCTAAATAGTTTAGTTTCTCTTGTATGTCATTGTACTTGCGAACCATCATTTCGATAGGATCAAAACCAAGTTCCTCAAGTTTTTTAACAGAGGCCATAGAGTTAATGTTTTTAGAGCCTTTAGGACGTCCAGCCCCAGGCTTCCGACCGCCCTTTGATATCATGGGGTTAGAATTTCCAGGCATTTTATTTCTCCAATGCTTTATTTTCAAGATATTATTTAATTCAAATTTTTTTATTAACACTTTCAATAACTTAAAATATTCTTTAAATAAGCCTTTGAAACTATTAATAAAATTAATAATAATAAAAGAAAAATTAAATAGTTTTAATGTACTACACTAGGATACCAAAGTGATACTTAATAACCCCCCGAAAAGAGCTATCAAGTAGCACAATTGGACATCATCGGGGGGAATTAGCAACTATCTTTCAGATGTCAGTAGATAGCAACTATAAGTATCACTTTGGCAGAGCCTAGCAAGTTTATTCTTAAACGTCAGGTATTATTTTTTACAAATACTGCTAAGTGGCTTGGAGTGTTATAAAGAATATTTTCTATAGTAAAATAATCTTCAAACCTATTTAACCACCACTCACCATCTTGTATTATCAAGTGAGCATTTCTACCATCGCTTAAAGTATGTCCTGCAGCAACTAAGCAAGGTTGAAGTACTGCCCCGTAAGTATTTATTGATTGAATATGTGATAATACATCACTTAAACACTCTGGTTCTACGTGTTCAAGAACATCAAAACAAACTACTATATCAGCCTTATCAGGGCAAATACTTTTGTTAATAATTCCAGGATCATATTCTAATACTGAAATATCAGGGAAGAGTTCATTACAAGTTTTTTTAAATGATCCATTACCACAACCATAATCTAATATTGTATTAATAGAACTATTCAAATAAGTTTTTGCTTTAGGTATAATCCACTTAACTTTAGTGCCTACACCACCACCCCAGCTTACTTTATCATGTTTTATTTGCAGTTGTTGTTTATAATTTTCTGTATATAACATTTTCAAACCGATATGTCTAAAACTTCACCTTGAAATAATCTTTGTCTTTCATAGTAAGTATTGTTCTGTTGTTTATGACGCTCCATGAGCTGTTCAGCTTTTTCTCTCCAATTTTCCTCTAAAACTTTTTCTGCTTTCTTTTCTTTAGCAGTTACCATTTCTTCTCTAGTTTCTCGATAAGCACCATCTTCAGGCATTAAAGCTTCATTATGAGGTTTAAAAAGAATGTTATCATGAGTCTGAAAAGGCATACTAGGAAGAGGCATATGAGAGACTAACGTCATTGCAACAAAGAACTTGTTATACGAATACCGACATGAATGTTACTAGCTACATCATCTGTATCAAAATCTTTTAAATTACTTTGACTATAAAATTCAATATTATCATTTAAAGCATAACCTGCTTGAATAGAGGGCATCAAGTCTTCATCTTCATTGTCATAAGTTAGAATACCACGGAGAGTAGCACCGCTGTAAGTCATAGCATAAGCACCATACAAAGAGAAATCTTCGGTAGCATCATAAGTGCCTCCAACAGACGCACCATTATAGGTTAGCTCAGCAAAAGGTATTGTAGTGGGGTATTTATCCACTGACTCGATTTGTGCCGCTAAAGCGACTCCTAATAAAAGATCCATTAAAGATCCTCCTTAATTTTTTATTAAGTTTCCAAACTAAATATCGAATATATTTAGCTCTAAGTTCTACTGCACGTTGATAGTATATACTTGAAGGATCATCCATAGTTATAGATTTTCCTTATTAGTTACAAAAGTATAAAGTACTTCAGCGTTCTTTTTAATTTCTTCAGGTGTATACATTTTAGGTACATGATTTTCCCAAGCTTTTAAAGCTTGTTCTGTATCTTCTTTATAGAGTTCCATGGCCTTAGTAGCTATCTCCATATTAGTTTCATAAGCCTTATCCATCATGTCTTTAGCCATAGCTAGGACGTCATAGCGTAGTTGGAAAGGGTTTTTTGTATAAGCTTTAAACATATCTTTTTCTGTCATTTTGTGTCTTTCTGTGTGTGTGTAAAGAAAAAAAAAATAGGGGAGACCCCCTCAAGATATACCATATAGATATACCTTGAGAGAGTCTCCGGAGATTAAGTTTGTGTTTTGTTTTATGTGATTTCTTTTTATTAGGAATCACTTGAGGCCTGTATTTAGGCTGACGTAAATCTTTAGCCATAGGGTTTTTAATAACCGATTTAGATTTCATTTTATTTCTCCATATAAAGGGGTACACACCAATAAAGCATGTACCCCACTACAGTCTTCCACTATACTAGCCTTTTCAGAGCGTGTCTTCCACAGCCTCTAGGGTTTACTAACATACCTATAGAGCAGAGATTTCAACAACCTCAATTCCTTTACCTTTTAAATGACTAACAATTTCTTCCCAACCTTTTAATTGTTTAGGGTCTCGTGTTAACCACGTAAAGTCATCTTCTTCATTCTGACATATAACCTCAAAGTTAGAATTTTCTTCTAAAGGGCCATAGCATTCTACTTCATCGATTATTTGAATAAGTGGTTTAGGTAAGTATTCTTCATAGTAAGCGCTCATGGAATATATCCTTGCTCTCCATTAACTTGACCTGAAAAATAAGAATAATAGTTATCCCATAACAAGTCATAAGTTTTTCCTTGGTATTCTACTACCATAATATCAGGCATAACAGCTCTATGAGTAGATTTCATTTCAACAAAATCAACAAGCATATAATCTTTATTTTGATTTTTAGGAATAAAAGTTTCAGTATTCATCAAATATCTTCCAACAAAATTAACTTAACATGATAAGGGTTAGGTCTTTTCTTAACAGCTTCATACATATCTTTAGATACTAATATTACTTCAACAGGGGGATGTTCTATAAATCCACTTGTATTCATTACATTAAACCTATACATAGAGAAACTTCTTTGACCAAAGTGTCTATTCATGTTAGTTAATCTAGAACTATTTTCATCTGTAACATAAAATGTTATTTCAGGATTAAGCCACAAGTGTTCTATGATTTCTTTAGTAAAATCATCTACACCATAAATACCTATATCTGTAATATCTTTATATTGTTTTAAAAAGTCAGATTTAGCTGTTGTTGGATTATGTTTTAACTTTACTTTAGTTGAGGGTCTTCCTCTCTTCTTTTTTACCTGTGTATCACTCATTTAAATGATCCTCTAAGTCAGTTGATGCGCCAATCATTTGGAATATAACAGGTACAGTTGTCATTGATAGTTCTTCTTTGATAAAACGTTTGTACATTTCTCGTTTACTTTCAACCATAGTACTTAAGTTTTTATATACATACGCAGTGTGATTTTTTTCTAATAATTTTTTAGCATTATCACACCATAAACAATTATCCTTGCCAATAACATAATACATTATTCTTCGTCATCACCTTCTAGTACATTTAAAGTCATTTGTACTGCATCAGAGAATATCATTAAGAAAATATCATTTAAAGATTGATCTGTATTAAAATCAAATCCACCTTCAATATAAGTTTCAAACATGTCTCCAATCATTGATGATAACTTTTCTTCATCACTTAACTCTATCTTTTTAATCTCAGTCATTGCCTCTTCCACGCATAGTTTCATCTTCTTGTAACCAAATTAATCTGTTAATATCTCCTCTTGAGATACCAATATCTTTTAGCTCATTATCTGTTAACCTATTAAGTTGTTTAATAGTTTCTCGATGATGTCGCCATGTTCTTAAATAGCGCCAATATCGTACTATCCAATTTTCAAGTATTGCTTTTCTAAGCATTTCCACCCCATTCTATACACTTCCAGTCATATACGGCCCAGCCATATTTAGTAACATATTCTATTCCTACTTGTACCTGTTCTTTACAGACTTTTTCTGAAGGGTATAAAAGGGGATTAGCCATAGCTTTGCAATCTGTTCCTTGCATGTTGCAAGCTAGTAATATTGCAGTAAACATTAGTCAACCCCTTTTATTTTAAAAATACATGATGCAAGCATATCCATCATTTCATCATGATCTTCAATTCCGCTTGCAGAAAATTGAATTTCACCGTCATTACCTTTAGTAATAAGAAGTGTACCTTCAAATATATCATCACAATGATTTAATACAAAACAATGATCATCTATATATTTGTTTTCTTTTTTAAGTTCTTCTTTTTCTTTTAGTTTTTCGGTAAAATTTATAATTTCTGTCATTGAAACGGCAGCCATCCTAAATTAGTTAAAGCCCAAAGTCCAATCCAAGTATGAATGATAGATGCGACAATAACGCCGCACCCCCATCCAACTAATTTACCAATTTTTTCAGAAAAAGTTCTAGTATTATCCTTCGACATGTGTATACTCCGATGCATGAGCTATTATATCTTTGATATAAGAGTTACAATTTTCCCAACTAGTATATACTTTTTTTATACTATGATAATCATCATTTTTGTCTCGACCGCTATAACTAATTACAAAGCCATTTTCACAAAATTCAATTTCAAATCCAGATACATCTTTTACTATTTTATTCATTTTAATCTTTCTAATATAATTGTTCTTTAACGTCAGGTATTATATTTCGCAACCACCAGCAGCGCAAGCTAAAGTTTGAGCGCCTTCTGTGGTGTCCTCTATTTCATAGTTATCTAATAAATTAAAGTTTACTTCAGGAAAAGCATGAACTGCTTTAATATATTCTTGTTCAGTGCAAGGCGAATAAGGTGCTTGTGCATAAGTATGTTCACTATAAGGCAAGAAACTGATACCAGTTACATTATCAAAATTCTTAAATACCCAGTCGCCTACTTCTAACCATTCATGCTCTTTTACATAAATAGTTACTGAAACTGAATGTTCTGACCACCAAGTTTGGTAGGTTAACCAATTCTCAAGCTGTTCAATAGCTGTTTGTTCGTTAGCTAATGTAGCACCTTTCGGTGATTTAATTGGAAAATAAAATACAGTAGTACGTTCTAAATTCATAGCGTCTGGTTCGTTGGGCACACCTTGATCTTTAAGAAGTTGTGTTAAAGGATCGTTATTCGACTGACGAACAGATCGTATATAATAAGGGGCAAACCGACCATGAATGCCACTAGCACTGTCAACAAGCTGGCTAACAGTACCGCTTGGCTTAACTGTAGTAATAGCTGTAGCGGGGTTAATTGAAAGTCGTTCTGCGTATTTTTTATTAGTTTGAATAGCAACATCTTTCATTTCTTTTAACAGCCTTGGGTCAGGATTTTGTAATAGTTTACAGTCTTGAATACCAGTTAAACTTACACCTAGTAAGCTCTCTTCTTCACAATTCTTTTGCCATACTTTACGAACATATTTAAAGTCTGTCAGCGAGGCTTGAAACGTACCAAGAATAGTAGCAATACGTACTTTACGCTTGAGATCTTCTTCTGTGTCATCTACTCGGCATACTACTTCTGATAAGTTGCAGAGTTGTCCTGAACGCAATAAGATTTCTGCACAAGGATTGGTACCACGAATTTGTGAGCTATCTCTACGACCACCATTAGTATTACGTTGAGCACCATAACGGCTGTAAATACCACGTTCACCAGAACCTGATTTTTTAAGTGCTAACCACTCTTCCATAAATACATCCATAGAAGGCTTTTGATCATAAGATGCAGAATTATTAGCTAAAGCTCGTTGTGAGTTATTTTCCCACCACATTCCTGACTTAGCATCACGTACTTCTGGGTCTGTAAGATCACTTAAAGAAATAAGAGCAGAACGCCGTACACCACCTACTACAACAATTTCTGCAATTTTACATACGATATCGTGTACTTCAATAGGGCGCAATTTACGTCCTGCTGCATTTTTAAATGTATTTGTTACAAATTCAAATAAACGCTTAAGAGGTTCAGGGCCAGAAGCTCGGCCTCCCATTGTTTTAAGACGAGCACCTTCTGGTCTAACTTTAGAATAATCCCATTCATGGATATTTCCTAAATATAAATCTGCTACAAGTTTACGTAATCCTTTTGCCCAACCTTCGGCACTATCTTCAATAGAAATAGTACGTTCTGTTTTAACAAATTGATCGTTAATAATGGGTAATTTATTTACAGCACTAGCTTCAGCTGAAAACCCTACACCTGTACCAGCCATAAGGATATAAAGTATTTCATCAAATACTCTTGGGTGATCTACTTCTGCAAAACTACAATTGTAGCCTCGGAAGTGATTTTTTGATAGTGCGTCTCCTGCGCTCCACATAGAACGCAT
>Ga0206682_10002998_pt1 | contig 14823 bp, 7 predicted proteins | sample M240m12015metaG_FD_155444 | JGI IMG/M metagenome (GOLD analysis project Ga0206682, IMG submission 155444) | Ammonia-oxidizing marine archaeal communities from Monterey Bay, California, United States - M2 40m 12015 | ecosystem: Environmental > Aquatic > Marine > Intertidal zone | place: USA... | reverse complement strand
CTGTATCTAAATTACGCGTTACTTTTTTAGTTACGTCAAATAATTTCTTATGATTGAAAAATTTCTCTCCATTTTCTTTTTCAGAAATAAACATTGGCAGAGCAATTGACGCGAGATTACACACAGCAACTTCATCTTTTGCAGTGTACTCCATGATTTCTGTACAAAGGTTCGAAGAACGAATAGTTCCCAAGTTTTTCTGATTTGACTTTCTATTTGCTGCATCTTTATACAACATATAAGGAGTTCCCGTTTCTATTTGAGATTCTAAAATTTTCTCCCAAAGTTCACGCGCTTTGATGGTTTTTCTTCCCTTTCCAGCAGCTTCGTAACTTGTATACAAACGTTCAAATTCCTCTCCGTGTGTATCGTATAGATGTGGACACTCATGAGGACACATCAGAGTCCAATCTGCATCTTCTTGTACACGACTCATAAACAAATCTGAAACCCACATTGCATAAAACAAATCTCTAGCTCGCATTTCTTCTTTACCATGATTTTTCTTTAAATCTAAAAAATCAAAAATGTCGGCATGCCAAGGCTCTAGGTACATCGCAAAAGACCCCTTTCGCTTTCCTCCTCCTTGATCTACATAACGAGCAGTATCATTAAATACCTTTAGCATTGGCACAATACCATTCGAGGTTCCATTGGTCCCTGCTATATATGAACCAGTTGCTCTAATGTTATGTAGAGACAACCCTATTCCTCCAGCAGATTGGGAAATTTTTGCCGTCTGTTTTAAAGTATCGTAAATTCCTTCTATGCTATCATCTTGCATTTGTAATAAGAAACACGAAGACATCTGTGGTTTTGGTGTCCCTGCATTAAACAACGTAGGAGTTGCATGGGTAAAATATTTTTTACTCATTAACTCATAAGTTGCTATCGCTTCATTAATATCCTTTTTGTGAATCCCTATAGAAACTCGCATTAACATGTGTTGTGGACGTTCTGCAATCTGACCGTTTAACTTTAATAAGTAAGAACGCTCTAAAGTTTTAAAACCAAAATAATCGTAATTAAAATCTCTGTTGTAGATGATTGTAGAATCTAATTTTTCTGCATTTTCTTTTATTATTTCGTAGACATCGTCTGCTAACAATGGTGCTTTTTTATTTGTACGAGGATTTACATAATAATACAGATCATCCATCGTTTCCGAGAAGGATTTTTTGGTGTTTTTATGTAAATTTGAAACGGCAATTCTTGCGGCTAATTTTGCATAATCTGGATGAGCCGTTGTCATAGTAGCAGCAGTTTCTGCTGCTAAGTTATCTAATTCTGAGGTTGTTACTCCGTCATATAAACCTTCAATTACACGCATGGCAACTTTTACAGGATCAACAATTTTATTCAATCCGTAACACATCTTCTTCACTCTTGCAGTGATTTTATCAAACATCACTGGCTCTTTTTTGCCATCTCTTTTTAGTACAAACATAAATCTATAGGTTTTATTTGAATATTAAATACGTCAAAACATCCACTTTTTGACAAACTACTTTATTTTTTTATTTTGGGTGTGTAAATTCTAAAAATCCGAATCGAAACTGATACTACCTGTACCTCCAGATTTTACCCCTGCTTTTTGATATTCTGAAACTCTTTTCTCGAAGAAATTAGTTTTTCCTTCTAAAGAAATCATCTCCATGAAGTCAAAAGGATTTGCGACATTGTATTCTTTTTCGCAGTTGAATTCTCCTAATAATCTATCGGTCACAAATTCTAAATATTGTGTCATTAATTTAGCATTCATGCCAATTAAACTAACAGGTAAAGACTCTGTTACAAACTCTCTTTCTATATTCAATGCGTCTACAATAATTTCTTTTATTCTTTCTTTTGAAACTTTATTAACAACATGGTGATTGTGTAGATGAACAGCAAAATCACAATGCAATCCTTCATCGCGAGAAATCAATTCATTGGAAAAGGTCAAGCCAGGTAACAAACCTCTTTTCTTTAACCAAAAAATAGAACAAAATGCTCCTGAAAAGAAAATACCTTCCACCGCAGCGAATGCGATTAAGCGCTCTGCAAAAGAATCTGACTCTATCCATTTTAACGCCCATTCTGCTTTTTTCTTAATGGCAGGAAAAACTTCAATTGCTCTGAATAATTGATCTTTTTCTTCTTCATTTTTAACATAGGTATCTATTAACAAAGAATAGGTTTCTGAATGAACATTTTCCATCATGATTTGGAAACCATAGAAAAATTTTGCTTCTGAATATTGTACTTCATTTACAAAGTTTTCTGCAAGGTTTTCATTTACGATCCCATCTGACGCAGCAAAAAACGCCAGTATGTGTTTGATAAAATAACGTTCATCTTCTGACAATTTTGTATTCCAATCTAAAACGTCTTCTGACAAATCAATTTCTTCAGCAGTCCAGATACAGGCTTGCTGTTTTTTATACCAATCCCATAAATCATCATGTTGGATTGGAAAAATAACAAATCTGTTATCATTTGGCTGTAAAATTGGTTCTTGTGTAGGCATTATCTTGAAAAATTTTGTGTTGTTGGACGTTTTTTAATCGCTGAAAACGATCTCTACAAATATTCAATTTTTTGTTTCAAAATGAAAGCCATAGTTATTCACAAAACCTTAAAGTTTTTAACAAAATGATAATTTAATCCTTTTTTTGATCAAAAATAAGATTTGTCAAAGTATTGATTATCAGTATTTTAAAATTCAAAAACCGCGGAAACCTCTATCTTTATTGACATTCCTAAAACATGTCTTAAAAAAAATATTTATAGAAATTATTATTAAAAATATTATTTTTTTTGTTCAATTTTTATCTCAAATGTTAAACAAAATTGATAAAAAAAAGACTTTTGTAAAACCAAGTAATAATAGTATTATATTTGAAGTATTATTAACAAATATATTTAACAAAGTGAAAAAAGGAACCGTAAAATTCTTCAACGAATCTAAAGGATTTGGATTTGTAACAGAAGACGACTCAAATACAGAGTATTTTGTACATGTATCAGGATTAATAGATGAAATTAGAGAAGGTGATTCTGTAGAATTTGATCTAAAAGAAGGTAGAAAAGGATTAAATGCAGTAGATGTTAGAGTACTCTAAACCTACTTTTTACACCTTCAAAACAAACAAGTCGCTTGAATTTTTTTAAGCGATTTTTTTTTGTCGTATTTTTGTAAAAAATCATTTAAAATGAAACATAAATTTCCAAAAATTGTACAAATTTCTATCATTTCTCTCTATTTGATTTTTTTAGCAGGAGCAATTGTGAGAATGACTGGTTCTGGCATGGGGTGTCCTGACTGGCCTAAATGTTTTGGATACTATATTCCACCAACCTCCGAGGATCAAATTAGTTGGAAACCTTATACTGAATATGAAGAAGGGATCATCATCATTAAAAATGACACACTCTATGTTACTGAAAAGAACTTCACAACATCCTCAGAATTTAACACAAGTAACTGGAAGAACTACACCAAACACGATTATGCAAAATTCAACAAATATCATACTTGGACAGAGTACATCAATAGACTAGTTTCTGTTTTAGCTGGATTTATATTCCTGTTCCTCATCTATGGATCAACAAAATTTTGGAAGGAAGACAAACGTATCCCAGGAATTGCTTTTGCCGCTTTTTTTCTAATGTTGTTTGAAGCTTGGTTAGGAAAAACAGTGGTAGACTCCAACCTTACTCCTACTATAATAACAATACACATGGTGGTAGGCCTAATCATCATTGGGCTTTTATTACAATTACAATTTATTATTTCGAAAAGAAAAAAAAGCTTTACATATCATTCTGCCTTTAAAAAGCTACTTATTATTTCGTTAATCTTCTCTCTAGTTCAAATTGCAATGGGAACTCAAGTGAGACAATTTATAGATGAGCAAGTAAAACTTTTTGGTTTCGAAAACAAAGAATATAGTTTGATGAACCCCAGCTTTAAATTTTATTTTCATAGATCTTTTACCATAGCAATAGTGCTTGTAAACTTTGGGTTATTTTACTTAAATCAAATAAAAAAATTGGGGTACCAGCTTGTCAATTGGATTGTGTTTTTAATTTTTCTAGAGACCATTACAGGAATTTTAATGTATTATGCAGAATTTCCAATGGGAACCCAAGCCATTCATTTATTATCTGGTGCCATTTTATTCGGATTACAATTTTATTTGTGGCTACAAAGCCGTTCAGCTACACATTAAACATAACCTTCTTAAATACCAGATTGTATACATTAGAATATGATTGTTACATTTTAGGCTCATGAATGTGTATTCTCCCAATCCTCAATATCTAGAGAATATTCTTTTTTCCAAATAGGACCCCTTTCTTCTAGAGTATTTATAGCAAGTTCACAGGCTAAAAAAGCAGCTTTTCTGTATTTTTCAGAAATAGCTATAATCAGAGGGATCTTACCAATTTACAACACTCTTTCTACGTGTTGTATTGCTATTTTTTGGATGTCAAATTTAGCGAAAGTGATTGCGGCTATTTTTTGCATTTCTTTAATTACCATTGACTTATGTGTAGAAAATTCCAACTGCGCAACCTCTTTTCCTTGAGTATCATTTCTCAGTTTACAATAAACGTAGAAATACCACCACAAGATTCATCAGCCACAGAACGATTGCATTCTTCAGGATGTGATTTTTATGGAAGTTCTTTTCATTTATTTACAAAAAATAATAATTCAAAATGTATCTTTGACTTGTAATTTTTAATACTTAATAAAAATGAAAAATCTTTTTAGAATTATAAGTTTTTTAGAAGGCGTTTCTTACCTATTATTAATGAGTTTGGGGCTGTACTATAAATATGCTCTAAACGATCCTAGCTTTGTGAAAATATTTGGAATGCCACATGGAATCCTATTTATGCTATATATTGTTTTGGCAATAGTCATCAAAAAGGAGATGAAATGGAGCTACAACATCTTAGGAATTGTACTGATTTCCTCGGTAATCCCTTTTGGTACTTTTTATATTGACAGGAAATACCTGCAATAATTTTTAACCGACTGACCAGAGGTACAACCGCTACTATACCCTGCTCTTTTAAAACCAAGTCATCGGCGGCACAACTCTCATTTACAGCAATTACATAAGATTCTATCCCTTTCAACTATGGATGATTTTTCTTTAACAAGTTCTTAAAACTTGCTACTGTTGCAACTTCAACAAGATCCAAATCTAATCTTGAAACTTAAACAATTTCCGCTGCAACACCTAAAAACAGTACCTAGATTTGCATTTTTCAAAATTAATTAAATAGGCTTAATTTAAATATTAACCCCTCATTTTTTATCCCTGCATGATTTGACCGGACATACTCTACTCTGAGGAAACGCCATTTCCCATAACCAATATTACTCAATCCAACCGCGTATTCCATATACGGATTCTTGTCTGCCATAAACAATCCTTTCCCTCCAGTAACTAAATGAAAATTTAATCTATTTAACCCTGGAATTTTACTTAAAATAGCCCCTTTAAAATTGTGTTCCAAATGCATCTCTGCATATTTATCATTGGTAAAATATTTGTAATATGGCAACAACCTAAAACTGTTTGATCGATTATCAGAAAAATAATTTAACTCATTCCCATTCGCTTGTAAATTATCCATAAAAGCAATTTTTTTCTTCTTTATAAAAAGCCCCCCTTTGATATTGTAAGCTAATTTTCCATAATTCCCAGTACTTATTTTGTGTCTTAAATTTGAAGTAACTAAGTCTGAATGTAAATCTGAATTGGACGCTCCAAAAGTTTTTCTGTAATTGAGTCTCAGAGAAGGGTACCTATCATTCCCCATATTCGATTTCCTATTTGGATAAGACAGGTATTTTTGCCCGAAAACAACTCTTACTCCCAAATCTAGCGTAGCTATTTTGTGCTCAAAAAATGGCGAATTGACAAAGTCTAATGGAGCAATTGGATTGTTGGAAGTATAGGAATTGTTGGTGTTTTTTCGTTCAAATGAGAAGTTGGTTGTATTCAAAAGAGGGGTTCTGTTTGCGTACTCCAAAGATGAACTAAAGTAAACGCCATTCTTTATCTCTTCTGAATAACTAATTTTTGCAAACTGTTTTTCATAAATTTTTAAATAATTCAACCTGTAAAATAATGAACTAAAAGTATTGATTATTCGTTGCACCGGATTCCTTCCATTGAATTGAAAAGTCGCGATTCCTCCGGAGATTATCATTTGAGGTCTGGAAAAATTATTCCACTTTTTAGTGAAAAAAAATGTAGGTCTGAAACGTTTCTCTGAAAAACCATAATTGACATTTACCTCTGCTTGCCACCACTTCCCTTTTTTATTCATTTGCTTAAAATAACCCAATCCTACACTAGTATTCCACCCTTGAACAGTATTAAAATTTGTTTGCAACAAAGGTCCGTTGTAAAATACCCGCTTATTTTCATAAGAATTTTTGTAAGTGTACCCCGTTATTGGATCCAACCAACTAAAAGCATTTGATTTAATATCTAGTGAATCTAAGTATTTTTTGGAGTTTCTGACCTCTTTAATACTGTCCTTTATTTTATAATCTTTAACCTCTTCTTTGGTTAAAGGAACAGGTCTTAATTGGTTCCAAAAAACAGTATCTTTTTCTGTCGCTTGGTCCTCAAAGGTGAGCACTTCATTGGTAAATGTGTTTTCATCAAAATTAGGAGAGAAATCATATTCAGAATATGCAGATGAAAAGCGTCCATTGAGCTTAAAACCGAAGAAATTTACTTTAAAATCAATACTCTGACTTATTAAAACCCAAGCATCAATTGTCTCTGAATAATTATAACTTTGTTTTAAATGTAAAACATTCACCAGAGGAATGTTTACTTGAGCCCCAGTCACAGAAACATCTGCTCCATATATCGCCCAATCATCCTCTACTATATATAAGAACCCATTAAAAACAGCATCGTTTTTACGTTTTGGAATGAGTTTTATTTTATTAATTAACCTCCCGTTTTTATCATAAAAGCTTCCCTCTAACTTATAGGTGTAATAATTAAATGCATTTGTTGAAATTGGGGAAATTAAGTCATTCCCAAAGGTTACCCTATTTTCATAAAAATTGATATTTGCATCCTCTGCCCTATTAAAACTAATTCCATTATCTCTTCCACTAACCTTAGATGCGATAATTTTTTCTTTGAAATTATTTGGTGTTTTTTGAAACTTAATATCGGAAACAGTTTCAGATAGATAGACAATACCGCTTCTTGTAGAATCCAATCCTCCTCCGAAATCGCCAATTGTTTGTCCTAAAAAATTTTTTGGAGCCTCTTTTATTTTGTACAACCCTCTTGAATAAAACTTCGCCGTATACTTTGAATACTTGTTTGTATTTTGCTCTTTATTCGCAATTACATTCCTTATTATTCTATTGGCTGGATTATCTTTTGTGGAAATTAAAACTTCCTCTAATTGAATGTTTTCCTCTTCTAATTCAACGTTTAATTCAAATGGGAAAGAGCTAATATTTACCTCTTTTTTCAATGTCTGATATCCTAAAATCTGAAAAACAATTGTGTGTTTCCCTTTTTTTGAAATATTTAAAACATAGACTCCGTCATCATTGGAAGTAGTTCCCGTAACAGTTTTATCTACATAAATACTTACAAATGATAAGGGATTTTTTTTTGCATCTGTTATTTTCCCTTTTACCTGAGTAAAAATTGATGATGACATCAACCATGCGACAAAAAAGAGAATTCCTTTTTTCATGATGTTTTTTTGTTAGACTCAAATATAGGTTTTTTGTTACAAAATTTCAGTTACTCTTTCTGTGAAAAGCCTATATTTGTTTACTACAAAATAGTAACTATCAGTTTATGAGTAATTCTAGAAAAAGACATGAAGCTTTATTATATCATGCAAAACCAAAACCAGGAAAAATTGAAGTTATTCCAAGTAAAAAATATGCCACTCAGCATGATTTAGCACTTGCATATTCTCCAGGAGTAGCAGAACCTTGTTTAGAAATAGCAAAAGATAAAAACAACATATACAAATATACGGCCAAAGGAAATTTAGTGGCCGTGATTTCCAACGGAACTGCTGTTTTAGGGCTCGGAGATATTGGTCCAGAAGCCTCAAAACCAGTTATGGAAGGAAAAGGATTACTCTTTAAAATTTTTGCAGACATTGATGTTTTTGACATTGAAGTAGATGCAACAGATGTAGAAGCTTTTATACAAACCGTAAAAGCAATCGCACCTACTTTTGGGGGTATTAACCTAGAAGACATCAAGGCTCCTGAAGCCTTTGAAATTGAGAGACGTTTAAAGGAAGAACTAGATATTCCTGTCATGCATGATGACCAACATGGAACTGCAATCATCTCTGCAGCTGCGTTAAAAAATGCGATTGATATTACTAAAAAAGATATTGGCCAAGTAAAGTTAGTTGTAAATGGGGCAGGAGCTGCGGCCATCTCATGTACAAGACTGTATCTAAAATTAGGCGTCAAAAGAGAACATATTATAATGTGCGATAGCAAGGGAGTTATTAGAAAAGACAGAGAAGCCCTTACTTCTCAAAAAGCAGAATTTGCAACAGATCGAGATTTACATAGCTTAGAGGAAGCTATGCAAAATTCAGATGTTTTCATTGGGTTGTCTAAAGGAAATATCGTTTCGCCAAAAATGCTTTTATCTATGACAGAAAATCCTATTGTTTTTGCCATGGCAAATCCTGAGCCAGAAATAGAATATAATATTGCTGTTGCTACTAGAAGTGATATTATCATGGCAACAGGAAGGTCGGATCATCCAAATCAGGTAAATAACGTACTTGGTTTTCCGTTTATTTTTAGAGGTGCTTTAGATGTTAGAGCCACCAAAATTAATGAAGAAATGAAAATGGCAGCAGTGCACGCTTTGGCTGATTTAGCAAAAAAGTCTGTCCCAGAACAAGTAAATATTGTGTACGATGAAGTAAGTTTAACTTACGGAAGAGAATACATCATTCCAAAACCTTTTGACCCTAGATTAATTTATGAAATTCCTCCTGCAATTGCAAAAGCGGCGATGGATTCTGGGGTAGCGAAAGAACCTATTGAAGATTGGGATCGATACAGAGAACAGCTCATGGAAAGATCTGGTTCTGGAAGTAAAGAAATTAGACTTTTACACAATAGGGCTAAAAGCAATAAAAAAAGTATTGTTTTTGCTGAAGCAGATCATTTAGATGTCTTAAAAGCGGCTCAAAGAGTCCATGATGAAAAACTTGGAAAACCTATTTTATTAGGTCGTAAAGAAGTGATTTTAGGATTGATGGAAGAAATTGGTTTTACTGCTAACATCCCTATTATAGACCCAAAGACCGATGAAGAAGCTGAACGAAGAGAACGTTTTGGAGAAACTTATTGGAAAAGTAGACAGCGAAAAGGACGTACGCTCTCTGAAGCAAAAAAATTAATGCGAGAGCGTAATTATTTTGCTGCAATGATGGTAAATGTAGGAGAGGCAGATGCATTAGTTACAGGCTATTCGAGACCATATCCTACGGTTGTTAAACCGATCTTAGAACTTATCAAAAGAGATAAAGGAATTACTAAAATTGCTGCAAGTAACTTAATGCTTACCAAACAAGGACCTTTATTTTTAGCCGATACAACTATTAATATCAATCCTACAGCCAAAGATTTAGTTAAAATTTCTCAAATGGCAGCCAATTTTGTAAAGATGTTTGGGTTAAAACCCAACATCGCAATGGTCTCTTTTTCTAATTTTGGTTCTTCAAATACTGAAACTTCTAAAAAAATTAGTGAAGCAGTGTCCTATTTACATCGTTATCTTCCCGATTTATCGGTAGACGGTGAACTTCAGGCAGATTTTGCGCTAAATAGAGAAATGTTAGCGAAAGAATTTCCATTTTCAAAACTAAATGGCAAAAAAGTAAATGTGTTAATTTTTCCTAATTTAGAATCTGCAAACATCACTTACAAATTATTAAAAGAATTACATGAGGCAGAATCAATAGGTCCAGTTATTCTTGGGTTGAATAAGCCTGCTCATATTTTGCAATTAGGAGCTAGTGTAGATGAGATCGTGAATATGGCTGCTTTGGCTGCCGTCGATGCGCAAGAAAAAGGTAAAAGAAATACAAAATAAAAATTGTTACTTTACAAGTTAGAATAATAGAAGTATATGATTACACAAATTAGAGGAAGACTGGTAGAAAAACATCCAACAGAAGTGGTTGTTGATTGTAATGGCGTTGGGTATTTACTTCATATTTCTCTGAATACTTTTTCTAATTTACCAGAGGAAGAAGCGGTTATTTTATATACCCATTTATCGATAAGAGAAGACGCTCACACTCTTTTTGGATTCATCACAAAAACAGAAAGAGCAGTTTTTAAATTATTAATTTCTGTTTCTGGAGTCGGACCAAGTATTGCAAGAACGATGCTATCCTCTATGACTTCAGAAGAGATACAACATGCAATTGCATCAGAAAATGTTCCACTAATACAATCTGTGAAAGGGATTGGCGCAAAAACAGCACAAAGAGTGATTGTAGACCTAAAAGATAAAATTTTAAAAACTTTTGAAATCGACGAAGTTTCTACAATACAAAACAATACCAACAAAGATCAAGCGTTATCTGCATTAGATGTTTTAGGTTTTAATAAGAAACAGTCGGAAAAAGTTGTTTCTATGATCTTAAAAGAGAACCCAGAAGCTTCAGTTGAAAATTTGATAAAACTAGCTTTGAAGAATTTATAATAATTTGAATTATTTTTTTAAAAATATATTTTTACTTCTTTTTGTGCTGATGGCAGGCTCAACTGTTTATGGACAAGAAAATAAAAAAGATTCAATTTCTGTAAAAAAAGATAGTGTTGGCTTAAGGTATAATTTTAAAAAAGAACAGACAGGAGGGCTATTTCTTGACTACCTTGCAGACAAAGAAATAATTTTCGACAAAGAGTTAAACAAATATGTAATCATAGAAAAAATAGGGGATTACCTCACAAAAACACCTGTTTTTCTATCCCAAAAAGAATATGCTCAATATCGCTTAAAAAAGGATATGACGCAGTACTTTAAAAACAAAGTAAGCGCAACAAACTCAAAGAAAAAAGGAGCTTCATCGGCTCAAAAAGATTTATTGCCAACCTATTACATAAATTCAGATTTTTTTAAATCTGTTTTTGGGGGGAATACAATTAAATTTACCCCTACAGGGAATCTAAATCTAAAATTAGGGTTTATCTACCAAAATACTGAAAACCCGCAATTATCAGAAGAAAACAGAAGCAGTTTTACCTTTGACTTTGACCAACAAATCAATTCGAGCATCAAAGCTAAAGTTGGAGAGCGTCTTGAATTTACTGCAAATTACGACACACAATCAACCTTCGATTTTCAAAATTTAGTTAAGGTGGAGTTTATCCCTCCCTCACTATCTGATATAGAATATAACGAAGATGGAATTTTGCAAGGGCTAGAAGCAGGAAATATTTCCATGCCTATCAAAAACTCTTTAATTAATGGAGCACAAAGTTTATTTGGTGTAAAAACGCAGTTGAAATTTGGAAATACAAACCTAACCGCCGTCTTTTCTCAACAAAATTCAGAAAGTAAAACAATCGTTGCAGAAGGGGGTGCCTCTGTTGAACCTTTTCAATTAAAAGCAACCGATTATGATAATGATCGCCACTTTTTTTTATCACAATACTTTATAGACAATTATGCAAACTCCCTTAAAAATTACCCTCTAATTAACAGTCAAATTAATATTACTAGAATAGAAGTTTGGGTTACAAATAGAAACGCAAGTACAGATGATTTTAGAAGTATTGTTGCTTTGGCTGATATTGGCGAGTCTGAAAACAAGGTTTTGGTAAATCAAACAGGTGAAGTATTTGCAACAAATCCTCCCGTTACAAATGGTGGAAACATTCCTACAAATGAATCCAACAACTTATCAAATTTATTAACTTCAAATAGCGGAATTAGAAGTATCTCCTCAGTAAATACAACATTACAAGAATATAATATGGAGGAGGGTTTAGATTATTCTGTATTAGAAAATGCAAGAAAATTAACTCCAAATGAATTTAAAATAAACAATCAATTAGGTTTTATCTCTTTGAATAGGAGATTAAATGATGGTGAAGTTTTAGCAGTTGCCTATGAGTACACCGTTGCTGGAGGAATTACAGGAGTAACAAAAAATTCTTTTAAAGTTGGAGAATTTTCAAATGATGGGATTCAATCTCCGAATGCTTTAGCTGTAAAATTGTTGCGAAGTGAAATTTTAAAAACAAAAAGAGAAAACATTAATGGGATAGAGGAATCATTTCCCACATGGCGTTTAATGATGAAAAATGTCTATGCTCTTGGTGCTTTCCCTCTCACACAAGAAGGGTTTCGTTTCGAGATTCAATATAGGGATGACCAAACAGGAATCCCATCAAACGTTTTACAAAACGCCAAAACATCTGGGATCTCTAATTTACCACTACTTCAAGTTCTAAAATTAGATCAATTAGATCAAAGTCAATATAAATCTCCTGATGGATTTTTTGACTATGTAGAAGGGATTACCGTTAATTCTCAAAATGGATTTATCTTTTTCCCAGAGCCAGAGCCTTTTGGAAATGATTTGGTCCAAAAAAATGCGAATGATATTGGTTTAGATGAAACCTTAGATGACGTCTTTTTGTTTAAAGAATTATATTTAAATACAAAAATTAACATCCAGAACAATTTTCAAAATAAAGACAAGTATTTTTTAAAGGGGTATTTTAAATCCGAAAACTCTGGTGGAATTCCAATTGGAGCATTTAATGTCCCTAGAGGTTCTGTTAGTGTAAGCTCTGGTGGAAGACAATTGGTAGAAGGAGTCGATTATGTGGTAGATTATCAACTAGGGCGAGTACAAATTATAGACCCAGGAATACAATCTTCGGGAAGTCCTATAAATATTTCTACAGAAAATAATGCAGTATTTAATCAGCAACGTAAAACTTTTATGGGGGTCGATGTTGAACATAAATTCTCAGATAATTTTATTGTTGGTGCCACCATTTTAAACGTAAATGAAAGACCCATTACTCCTAAGATTAACTTTGGCTCTGACCCAATAAATAATACTATGTTTGGGGCAAACATAAATTACTCAAGCGAAGTCCCATTCTTTACAAAATTAGCGAACAAACTCCCCTTTGTTGATACTGACGTTCCTTCTAATTTGTCCGTAAGAGCAGACATGGCATACATTCTTCCCGGAACTCCCAGTGGTATTGATGTTACAGGAGCTGCAACCACCTATATTGATGATTTTGAAGCATCTCAAATTCCTATTAGTATATTATCTCCCTTTGATTGGTATGAGGCAAGTACCCCTAAATATTTTCCAGGTTTTAATGGAAAGCAAGACGATTTATCCTACAATTACAAAAGAGGAAAGCTCGCTTGGTATAATGTTGATCAAATTTTTTACGGATTAGGAGACACTCCTGCAAGCATCACTGCCAAAGAACTTTCTAGGGCCGAAACAAGACAAATTAATTACAGTGAATTATTTCCAAATGTACAGTTAGACATTACGCAAAACACATTGATTAGGACCCTAGATTTGGCTTATTTTCCTGCAGAGAGAGGATCTTATAATTTTAACACCAATGAAATGGATGTTGAAAACGATGGAACTTTTAAAAATCCACAACAAAATTGGGGAGGGATCATGAGACCTTTAACAACAAATAATTTTGACCAAGCAAACGTTGAATACCTTCAGTTTTGGATAATGGACCCTTATGAGAATTATTCTATTAGAACTGAAGAAGGTCTCCCTCAAGGCCTAACCCCCTCAGATCTCTCGAATCAGGTTGGAGATCTCTATATCAATTTAGGAAATGTTTCTGAAGACATCCTAAAAGATAGGTATAAGATGTATGAGAATGGATTGCCAGAAAACGGAGGGGAGTTTAACACGGAACAAACGCGCTGGGGGAAAGTTCCAACAAATCCATCAATTATTTATACTTTCAATCAAGAGGAGGGTGCTCGATCTAATCAAGATCTTGGTTTTGATGGATTGTCTGATGCTGAGGAGTTCTCAAAATATAGCACTACAATTCCAAACTTTGAGAAATTAAATCCCAATGATCCCGCCTCTGATAACTTTCAATTTTTTAGAGGTAGTGAACTAGATGCAATTAATGCTTCAATCATTACCCGATATAAAAATTACAACAATACTGAAGGAAATTCGCCCACTCTAAATCAATCTTCAGAAGCGTATCCTACATCTTCCACAACATATCCAGATGTAGAGGATATTAATAAAGATCAAACCATGAATACCGTAGAAAGTTACTACGAGTATAAAATTTCCATGAATAAAAACGACCTGTTTGTTGGGAACAACTTTATTGTCGATGAAAAAACAACAGATGTTACCCTGGAGAACGGAGATACTCAAAAAACAAAATGGTATCAATTTAGAGTTCCTGTTAGAAGTGGAACGCCCATAAATGGAATTTCAGACTTTAACAGCATCCGATTTATAAGAATGTTTTTAACCAATTTTAAAATGCCTGTCGTGTTGCGTTTTGGTGAATTCGATTTGGTCCGTGGAGATTGGAGACGTTATACAAAAACCTTAGACGAATCTATCAATCAAATAGATTTAAATAACGATGAATTAAAAGGTTTTGAAGTTGGTGTTGTCAGTATTGAACAAAACGAAGGAAGCTATATTCAACCACCGGGAATACAAAGAGAACGTTTACAAGGAAGTACCACTGTTCAATTACAAAATGAGCAATCAGTTACTTTAAAA
>Ga0206682_10002993_pt1 | contig 14834 bp, 24 predicted proteins | sample M240m12015metaG_FD_155444 | JGI IMG/M metagenome (GOLD analysis project Ga0206682, IMG submission 155444) | Ammonia-oxidizing marine archaeal communities from Monterey Bay, California, United States - M2 40m 12015 | ecosystem: Environmental > Aquatic > Marine > Intertidal zone | place: USA... | reverse complement strand
ATAGTGTGGAGGAAACGAAACCGCACCACTCAAAAATATCATATATATAAAGTATCCTATAAGTGCAAGCAGCTAATTAGTAGAATGTATCGTATTATGCTAGGCGAAGAAGATATGCCTACAACAAAATTAGAAAAAAGTAATAGATATAGTTACAAAGTAATAACAAAAGCAATAGATTATGCCAACAAAGACAAATAAATCACCATTTACAATACCTACCGCTTTAATAGGTATGGGAGTAAAAGGATTAGTAGGAGGATTTGGTGAAGTTTTAAGAGATAGAAAAGAAGCTAAAGACGCTGGTGAAAAGTATTCATTTAAAGAAGGTTTAGGTGATTTTGGTAGAGGATTAGCTACTGGTGTAACTGGTATGGACTTTACAGATCAAAGAGAAGCTGAAGAGCAACCTACTTATAAAACTAATATAGATCCTATGACAGGAGAAGAAATACCATTAATGATGACTGGAAATATGAAACCTTTAAAAATGTTAACAGGTATAAAAGGAAATATACCTCATAACATGTCAGCCGCTCAATATAAGAGCGCTTTGAAAATGTCTGAAATATCTGGAGCTGCTCCATTGCAAAGCAATGCTTTTTATGCTTCATTAAACGCTGCTAAAGAAAAAGGTGCTGACACCTTTGATGTTGGTGGAAAAACTTTTAACGTTAAATAAATAATTATGCCAAGTTACGGAGAGTACCAAAAGCCTGCAGGAGTATTAAAATCTTGTGGATGTGATAGTATGTGCGGATGCCATACTAAAAAGAATATACCAGGCATCGAGAACAATATACCTTATAAAGGCAACGCTGTTCTTAACGCTAACAAATGATAGGTTTAGAAGACTTGAAGCTGTATTTATTAAATGCATCTTCTTTTGCTTTAGCTAGCTTAAACTGGATAGAGCCTGCATTAGAGATTTTATTACTAGCTTTAACTATTGGATATACTATCCACAAATGGTTGCTAATACATAAAAATAAAAAATGAGAAGTATAAACGAAATTATAGTACATTGCTCTGCTACAAGAGAAGGACAACACATACCTGTTGAAACTATTAAAAAGTGGCATACAGAAGGTAGAGGCTGGACAGACATAGGCTACCATTTTTATATAGAACTCGATGGTACTATTAAAAAAGGAAGAGACATAGATAAAACAGGGGCTCATTGCAAAGGGCACAATAGAAATTCAATAGGAATTTGTTATTGCGGAGGCGTAGAGAGCGATGGTAAAACGCCAAAGGATACAAGAACACCAGAACAAAAAGAAAGTTTGTTACACGTCCTTAAAACGTTAATGGCGATGTATCCACTTGCTACTATTTATTCACACAATGAGTTTGCTAATAAAGCATGCCCATCATTTGACGCTACTAAAGAATATGAAGATCTCTGAAAACACTGAGTTTAAGATTGATATAAAAACTGTAATTGGAATAATAATGCTAACAACTACTTTAGTCGGTATGTATTATACTTTACAAGAAGACATACGTTTGGCTAAAACGCTTCCACCAGTTGAAGTAACTCGTTTAGAATACGAGTTAAAAGAAGAGTGGAACGAAAAAATGATTATGCAGTTGAAAGATCAAGTAGAAGTATTAGAAGAAACAAATGACATATTAAAAGAAGAGATTAAAATAACTTCAGCTATGATACAAGATGGTACCGAAGCTGATGCTATGCTAGATGAGTTAAATGCTAAACTAGAAGAATTAAAAAACAAAAAACCTAAAACAACAGTAATAGTTAAAGAAGTTGAAATAGGTAAAAAACGTAAGTGGTAATGGGAAAAATATCAGGACCTTGTAAAGCGGCAGCAAAAAGAAAATTTAAAGTATGGCCAAGTGCTTATGCTAGCGGCTGGGGAGTTAGATGTACTAAAGCTGGTGGACCAAGTAAAATGGGTAAAAGTAAAAAGAAAAAGTGAAAAAAAAAGGTGGAGCATATCGCGGCACTTTAAAAGCTAGAATAAATAAATTGTACGGAGGAGATGTTACTTGTAGTAAAGTAAAGAGTTTGAAAGGAAGAAGAAAAAAAACTAAAAGAGATGTACAACTAGCTAATTGGTTTATTAATATGCATAATTGTAAGTAATGGCTAAAAAAAGACCTGAATGGAAAGATAGCAAATATGCAGATGCTAAAGGAAAGTTTAAAAGTTTATCTTGTGGAGAATTAGCTAATTGGTTAATAAAGTCTAGAAAAGGTAATAAAAAAGCTATTGTAGGATCTTTAAATCAACAAATAGTTTTTAATAGAAAAAAGAAACCAAGCTATGCTAAAAAAATGGTTTGCGCTAGAAATAAAGCAATGAAAAAATTAGGTAATGCCAAAAAGTAAAGTAAAAGGTGGAGGCACTAAAAAAGTTTGTTTACCAGCAGCAAAAGCTAGAAGTTTAAGTAAAGCTGAAAAGCAAAAGATAATTAGAGCTAAAGAATCTGCAGGTAGATCTGGAAAATATAAAAGATCTAGCAAGACTAATGTCAAAGGTGCAAGAAAAAAAGGCGCTACACTTCGTGATTGGTTTGAAAAAGAAAACTGGATTAATATAAAGACAGGTAGACCTTGTGGTGAATCAACTAAAAAGAAAAAGAAATAATGTATACTCAACCAAGTGCTCCTTTTGAGAAAAAAGGTAGAATAAGAAAAACAACTAAAGGTAAAGGTAGAAACTTTAGAACAACTGAAGAAGGCGCTGGTATGACTGCTAAGGGAGTTAAAGAGTATAGAAAGAAAAACCCAGGTAGTAAGCTTAAAACTGCTGTGACTGGAAAAGTTAAACCAGGTAGTAAAGCTGCTAAAAGAAGAAAATCATTTTGTGCTAGATCAAAAGGTTGGAAAAGCGAAAGAGGATTAGCTGCTAGAAAAAGATGGAAGTGTTAATATGAGTTTTAAATTAAAATCACCTTATAATATAGATAATACTCCTATATACTTTGTAAAGGAAGAAGATGGTGTTTTAGGTAGAACTAATATGAATTGTACTATTACTATCAACGATAAAGTAAGAGATCAAAAGCAAATTAAAGAAATTATAAATCATGAGATGGTCCACGTTAAACAAATAAAAGACGGTAGACTAGCTTATGATGACAAAAACATTTACCATAGAAAAAGTGGTAAAGGTAAATGGAAAGTTAAAAAAAGAAGTAAACAAGTAGATGGTTCTCCAATAAATTGGTGGGAAAAAGAAGCTTATAAAAAATAAAGTTATGGGTAGATTAGAAAAATTAAAAGTAAGAGCTGTAAACGCTTTGGAAAAAGGAAATGTAAAAAAATTCGATAAAATTGACAAGAAAAGAACTGACATGCAATTACCTGGATTAACCGCCGCGCTACAAGCTAAATCACCTTACATGATGTATGGTAAAAAATCAGATATCATGATGAGTGAAAGTCCACTTGCTAAATATGGATGTTCTAAAAAGTACAAAAAAGGTAAGTAGTGGCTGAAGTTAAAAAGTTTAACGAAACTAAAATAGGGGCTTTTCTAGCAAGTAAAGCTCCTAAGGTTTTATCTGCATTAGGTGACGTATTACCTAACCAAGGAACGCTAGGTGTAGTAAAAAATCTTATATCAAGTGATACTAAGATTAAAGCTGTTGACAAAGAGCAAGCATTAAAACTTATTGAACAAGATCTTCAAGAATTAAAAGAAGTATCTAGTAGATGGAGAGCTGATATGAAGTCAGATTCATGGCTTAGTAAAAACACTAGACCACTAGCTTTAGTATTTTTAACAGTATCTGCAGTTTTCATGATGGCTGTAGATTCATTTCATTTACAATTTGATGTAGATGAATCATGGATAAACTTATTAAAAACTTTGCTGGTTACAGTATATGTAGCATACTTTGGATCTAGAGGTGCTGAAAAAATTACAAAAATAAATAAATAAAATGAAAGGCGTACAATTAAAACAAGCTAATGAAGTTAGACTTTTTGCTCACGATGTATTAGATTTAAATAAGTCAGGCTCTTCCTACACATATGGAGATGTCATACCAGACACTGATCAAAGAGGAGTTTGCTTATATGCTGGTGTAGCTATAGCTGAAATAGAGGTGGTTATGGAAAGCGGTACTCAATGCAAGTTTAAAGGTATTACAGCTGGATCTTTTTTACCAGTATTAGTAACTAAAGTTATTGCAATACCAGACGGAGCAACAGTAGGCGGAGAAGGAGAATTATTAGCCTTATATTAAAAAATGAGGATAAGTATATCTAGTCCAATACCGGGTTTAGGGTCCATACCAGGCCCTAGCCGACCAGGTTATGGGCCGTCAGGCTCTTACGACTTTCAGTTTGAAGTAACAGGTGCTGTAACTATAAAAGCTAACGCAGCTGGCGCAGGTAACTTTAGGGTAAGCTGGCCAAATGGTACTACGCAAGTACTATCCGGTAACAATGCTTCTGTTGCGGCTCCTGATGGAACGGCTGGTATTGTATCTATAAACAATGAAAAATTAGATGATACTTATTGTGATGAATTTGCAGTTGTAGGTGGGCAGACTAATGTAAGTAAAGTTATATCTTGGGGTGCTAATCCTTGGAGTAATATGACTAATGCTTTTAACGGCTGTACTTCACTTTCAGATATAAGCACTACAAGTTTTATATCATCTGCGCAAGGTGATATGGTTACAATGTTTAATGGATGTACTTCACTTCTTGAAGCTGATATAAGAAACTGGGATTTATCGGCCGGAGCTGACTGGTATTTAGGTTCTCCTTTTAAAGGTTTAGCTAATCTACAAAAGTTAGACATGACTGGAATGAACATAAAACTAATTAATAGATCTGATAGTGGTTTTGTATCAATAGGAACTGCCGCTACAAATGGATGTGAGTTTTTAATGTCTGGTATTAATTGGTCAACTAGTACATCTGCAATTTGGACTGATTTTTTAGCTGGAGTTAAAATAAATCCTAACTCTACATTTGCTAATTGGGTTTTTCCTTCATCAAGCGTTTCTATTAATAGAATGCTTAGAGGTGCTACAATATCTGGAGTTAATTCTACTTTAAATGTTTCTGGTTGGTCAACCTTTAGTGGTGGTGGTTTCTATCAAGTGTTTCAAAATTTTAATAGTGCAGATAGCCCAAACACAGATCAAGGAGTAAAAATAAATATAAGTAATATTAACTTGTCTAATGTTAGCGATTTTAGATCAATGTTTGAAGGGTCTGATGTTTCAGAAATAATAGGATTATCTACACTAGGAGCTTGCGCAGGAAACGCTAACTTAAATAAGTTCATGACAACCACTTCATTTTTAAAATTAAGTTCTTCTGATAATTTTTCTAATACTTTTATATCTAGTTTAAACCCAGTAGCAGCAGGTATAAGTGAGGCTTTTAAATATTGTGGTAGTTCAGTATCTTCAAATTTTGGAGTAGCGCCAAACCTTACAAATATTGATTTATCTAACGTAACAGGTGTTAATAGCACTTTTGAAGGAGCAAGATTTTATGATGCACCTGATTTAAGTACAGCTACTTTTCCTTCTACCGATGTTGAATTTAGCAAAACGTTTAAGGCGATGCGAACTGAAAATTCTAATACACATGTAGACTTTTCTAATGTTTCTGTTAAAATATCTTATGCTAGAGAAATGTTTAATGGTGTGCATGTAGATAATGTTACTTTTGGAAATAACGTAGATTTTTCACCTTGTACAGATGTTTATAGAAAATTTTACTACTCGTCTAGTAAAAGTGGTACGATTAATATAACATATCCAACTGCTGAATCAGGTTTATCTTGGGCCGCTTTAAATCAGCCTTTAGACTGGTTCAAAGGTACTACAGGGCCCACAACTGGACCTTTAACTACTTGTCAAGTAGATAACTTAATAAGAAGTTTTTATAATACCGCATTAAATAGTGGATTAAGTGTAAACTTTGGAACTAGTCAAATAACAGAATCACCTAGCGTGGTAAGTACTATGATAGATGAGTTAGAGAATACCGGTGGTTGGAATATAACTCCTAACACTTTAGATGCTACAATGCCATTTGCTTATCCATCATATAGTTTTGACTCAGAGGTTACTCAATCGGTTACTCCTACAACTATTCCAACAGGTGGTCAATTTAGTAGTACAGATCCAGGTGTAACTGTAAATGCTAGTACTGGAGTCGTTTCATGGGATAGTACCTATATGGGACTTCCTATAATTAGATGTACATACGCAGACGGTTGCTATAATGAAGTTCAAATGTCAATGATTATAACAGTAGATAATAATTACTCCATGGCATTTGATGGTTCAAGTAGTTATATTAATATTAATAGTTTAGCTTCAACTTTAGGTTCTGAAGGTAGTTTTTCTGCTTGGGTTAATGTTTCTGATTGGTCTTCAAGAGCTGCAATTTTAGGGTTTGCTTTCGATGCTGATAATTTTTTACGACTTGGAATAAGAACAAATAACAATAATTGTTTTTCTATTGGAGGACAATTTAATAATGTTGCTAACGAAGTAATATCTGATACAACCTCTCTTTCTGAAAATGTTTGGTATCACGTTGTAGCTACCTCAGACGGTAGTGTTTATAAACTATATGTTAATGGACAATTACAAACTTTAACTATTTTAGCAGGTTCTAATAACGGTGATTGGGTATCAGATTTTTCTTCAACAGCCAATAAAGGTACAATTGGTTCTCTAAACAGAACTGGTTCAAGTGAAGATTTATTCAACGGCAAAATAGACGAATTAGGTGTATTTAATAGAGAACTTACTGCAGCTCAAATAAAATTAATATATGATGCTAATAGTACTAACAAAGCAATTAAATTATCAAGCTTACCAGGAGGCGCTCCTGTAGCTTGGTACAGAATGGGGGATTAACTATGGGAACAAATTATATTGCACCAACGTGGCGAATGCCGGAAAACACTAACAAAGATAAGTTAAGTAATTATAGTATTGATTTTGATGGCGCAGATTATATAGATTGCGGAGATAGTGATGATTTTAGTTTTGGTAATGGTTCATCAGATTCTCCTTTTACTGTTTCTACTTGGGTATATGCAGAAGGAAGTTCAACTTTTCCATTTTTCGATAAATATCCAGATGCAGGCACTTGGTCTTTGAGAGAATATAGAATTGAGATATTTGGAACAGATAAAGTTGTTTTAATTATTTATGATGGTTCTGAAACTGCAAGGCACGAGATATATAGTAATTCATTAATAACACGTGACCAATGGCAACACGTGGTTATAACTTATGATGGAAGAGGAGGAGCAGATGCAGGAGATGGTGTTAAAATATATATAAATGGTTCTGAATCTACTACTACTATAAATTCATACGGAAATTATGTAGCAATGGAAAATACTACTTCGCCAGTACGAATTGGAAGAATAGGCAGCACTTATGCAGATGGTAAAATATCTCAATGTTGTGTTTTTGATTATGTACTATCTGAAAACCAACGAACATATTTAAATGCATTAAACAACCCAATGGCTATATCAGGTGGAGAGCCTATAGTATATTATCCATTAGGTGATAATTCAAATCCTACAGCTAGTGCTGGTTACCCTAACATTTCAGTTGTAGCAGATAGTGTTTTTAATTTTGCACCTAATAGTTTTATAAACTGTGGAGATGTTAATAGCGTAAATAGCGACGGACAATCAGCTTTTTCTATATCTTGCTGGTTTAAATCAACAAGTACTTCTGGTGGATCTTTAGTTACTAAATCCAAAAACTCAGCAAATTTTGACGGTTATCAACTTTGGTTAGACGCCACCGGTGAGGTGCGCTTTTACTTAGGTTCTTATACAGGTACAGCAAATACATCACCTTGGTTATATGTTAAAAGTGCAAATCAATTTAACAATGGTGAATGGCACAATGCTGTTGTAACTTACAACGCTAATCAAAGTACAAGCGGCATTAAACTATATATAGATAACGTTGAACAAGTTTTAAACGTATACAACAACGCTCCAAGTGTTAGTTCAAGTGTTCAAAATGATTTTATGATAGGCGCGCGTGGTAATTCTTCTGCAAACGGTTTTTACTACACCGGTGAAATTTCAAATGTTCAATTTTGGGATGCTAAACTAGAAGCTTCAGAAGCAGAGACTTTATATAACAACGGCCAACCATTAATGACAGGTACGCAGCCACAAGTTGCTAACCTAAAAGCTTGGTATAAGCTAAATCAATCATCAAATTGGGAAGCAGACAATGTAGGCGATTGGCAAATACCTGACGTTATATCTGCTTTTCCTCAAAGTTTTAATTTTATAGCGGCAAATAGCGATGCTATACAATTTGGTCCTTCAAATGGATTAGGATTTGATACTCAAATAAGTATATCAGCTTGGTTTAATCAAACTCCTGGTGGTGGTAATTTACAACAACTTGTAGCAGAAGATAAAACAGGTTCTTCTAGAAACTGGGGTATAATACTAGTTAGTAAAGTTCCTAATTTTCAGTTTTTTGACGAAGCAGGAGTACAAGTTCAACTAGTGGGAACAGCTTTGACAGAAGGAAAATGGCATCATATATTGTGTACAGCCACGGGTGATACTAGTACTAATGGAGTTAAAATGTATATAAATGGACAATTAGTAGCTCAAGGAACAGCATCTAATAACAATATAAAAAACGATAATATACAAGCTAAAATAGGCACTCAAACAGCTTCGACACCAACATATTATTTTGATGGTAAAATATCAAATGTAGCATTGTGGAACACTGATCGATCATCTGAAAAAGATAATATATATAATAATGGAACACCAGCTACTTCATATACTACTACGCCTCAATATTGGTATAAACTAGACAATACATCTGTGTGGAATCCAGATCCAGCTAATTACTGGACTTTTCCAAATGCAGGAGAACAAGATAATTCAGGAATTTTTAATTTTTCAAACTAAATAGATATGCCAGCAGGAGTATTCGCAGGACCTTACAACAAAACAGTTAGTGGTGGAATATGGACAGATCCAACAGATCCAACAATGTCATCAGAACAAAGCATAAACCCTATAATAGCAAATAAGCCTTTTACCATGTCGGTTTGGGTTAAGCCTAGCACAAAATTAGGTGAACGTTATTATCCAATAAATCCAGGTTTTTTTACTGCTACTGTAATAGCTTTAGAAAGAGTAATGATGGATCCTGCTCATAATTCTCAAAATATTAGCCAAGGTATAACTCTTAGTTTTAATCAAAATGGGTATTATCCTTATTCACCAATTATTAAGTGTAGTTTTAATGGCAATGGTGATCAAAGGTATTTGTTGACTCGAGGTCGACCAGGAGGATCAATGTATAACGTTTGGAATTATGACAGAGATGACGAATGGTTAAATATTATAGTAGCTTATGAACCAGGTTCTACTGGAACTGATAGAACTAAAAATTATATTTATTTTCAAGGAGATAGTACAGCAGCTGAGCAAAACGGCAGTGCATTTGACACTGTAGGCTCTCATTATACAGGAACTTTTGCTAGTGGAACAGTTGTAAATTCAATAGGGCAAAATGGAGACCAATATAATAAAATACCAGGAAGAAGAACTTTTTTAGGTGCTAGTGGAGACAGTGGAAGCACAACAGGTATTCCAATCACTACAATAACTAGAAACAGAGTACTTCAAATGAAAGAAATTGTAATATGGGATAGAATACTAACCAGCTCTGAAGTTCAAGAGGTTTGGAACAGCGGTACATCTTTAGGTAATAAAGATAATTATCCTAATACACCTAAAATTGGATGGATGTTTCCTAATGATGGCGTTACTTATGATCCTAATCATTATAACTCTCAACAAAACCAATATGGACAAATAAGAGTGCCTAACGTGTACAATTCATCATATGGAACTTTAACTTCTAATTATGGAAGAGTTACTAATCAAGCTGCATATATGAAACAATATTGGTTTCCATCTCCTTTAATTAACGATGCAAAGGCTGCAATTTCAATTTAATATATTATGAGTTTAAATTTTGATAGTTTAGTATATAATAATGTCTCTGTTAAAAATGGAGAATCTTCAGGAATGAACACCACAAACCTGGTTCAAAGTAATATAACTAAAAAAATTCCTTATAGTAGTTATAGTATTCAATTAGATGGAGGTTATACTAAATATGTTGGAACTGACTTTGAGTTTGGTGATGGAACAAATGATACTTCTTTTAGTACTAGCACTTGGATTAAACTAGATAATACAAATTGCACTTGGCTGTCATGTGGTTCTACCACTCAAAGAAGATACAGACTAGGAATAAGAAGTAGCGGTGCAGTAACATTTGAGCTGTATAGTAATAATACAAATGGCAACACACTAGCATTTGACAGTACTAGCACAACATTGATTACGACTGGAACATGGTACAACATAGTTACATCTTATGATGCTGTTAATACTACATTGAAATTGTTTATTGATGGACAAGCAGTAGTTGGTACACTAACTAACAATAGTTACACGGCTATGGGAACTGGAAGTACTGAGATGAATTTTGGTAGATTCTTTTCTAATGGAACAAAATATACAGAAGGGTTGATTAGTAACTTTTGTTTTTATAAACATATAATAAGTGACGACGATGCTATAAATATATACAATAATGGAATATCTCAAGACTTAAACAACTTTAGGGTTACGCCTTATGCTTGGTTTCCTATGGATCAAAACTACACATATTTTAACGGATCTGTTTTAGTAGTAAGGGATGTTATTGGTGGTAAAGATAGTGCTGGATTTAATATAATTCAACAAAATATAGTAGGAAATGCACCTGGATCTGAAGCGAATGGAACTGGAAATAATTTAAGTATTTCAAGTTTAAAAGGTAATATGAATAACAGCGTTAACAACTCTTACAGTGTTAATATGGCTGATTACGCTAGTGGTGTAGCAAACCCAGCTAATTCAGGTAGATCGACAGATACACCTAGTTAATTAAAAATAAAATGACAACATATATAGTAATAAATATAGATACACAAACTAGGTTAATAGATTTTAGCCAAGTTAATACAACTAGCTCTCAAACTATGAGAAGAAATTTAGCAAATACAGAAGCTATGATTGCTTATCAAGTGACTCCTAGTTTTATAACAAATGGCTCTGTAGTGCCTTTGCAAACTTTAAACCATGAAGAAGCTTTAGCACTATTAGCTACTCCAGCTTGGACTGACCCTAACGTTGATCCAAACGAAGATTAAGTAAAAAATTGATATGACTGGTAATATTCCTATAGACAACCCTATTGTTAGAACTTACTGGATAGCTTATGGCGATTCATCAGAAGATGACGTTAAGGGTTATGGATTTGTAGACCCTCAACAAAAGCTTTTGTGTAAGTGGTTTATAGATGAAACTATAGACGAGGCTGAATGGATAGCTGAGTTGAAAAAACATGGCATAGATCCAAATCCGCCTGAAGAAGAACAAGGCGAAGAATAAACAAAATATAATTAAATTAAATCAAATGAAAATCAAAGAAGAAGAATTAAAATTAATTCAAGAGCAGCAAAAGCAGCTTAATGAATTAGTTCATAACATCGGATTATTAGAAAGCCAAAAGCATGGCTTATTGCACGATATAGCTGGTGTTAATAAAGATATTGAAGACTATAAGGAAGTATTAGAAGCTGAATATGGTACAATAGAAATCAACCTGGAAAATGGTTCTTATACTAAGATAGATGTCGAAAGTAATAAGGAAGATTAGTATAGGTTCTGACTACAAGAACGATGCGATGCATTATTCAACTGGTCAGGAAGTGTACGGTGGACATACTATTAGCGATATTCTTTTTGAAGACCAAGACCAATCATATAATATTTTTATAACTAAAAATAATGAAGTCTTACCTTGGAAAAAGTTTAATGCTAATATGGCTATATCTGTAGAGTATGATCTTAAGTACTAGTGCAAAGCTTATATTATTTTATTGTCAAACCATTAAATGATAGGTATGACAATACAAGAACAGTTGCTGGTACTGATCTTATTATCAACAGCGGCATTGAAGATCATAGATTTATTAGTAAAAAAGCTGTAGTAGTTTCGACTCCTGCAGCTTATACTACTAAAATAAATATAGGAGATGAATTATATATTCACCATAATATATTTAGAAGATGGTATGATCAAAAAGGCAAAGAACGAAATAGTTCAACTCATTTCAAAGATGATCTTTATTTTGTTGCGCCTGAGCAAATCTACATGCATAATTTAAAAACGCATTTAGACTATTGCTTCGTAAAACCACTAAAAAACCAAAGTGTCTTAGAGAACAGAAAAGAACAACCTAATATTGGAATAGTAAAATATTCTAATAAGTCCTTAGAAGCTCTAGGAATCACACCTAAAACACTTATTACGTTTACACCTAACTCTGAGTTTGAGTTTATTATAGAAGGTGAACGACTTTATTGTATGAAATCTAATGATATAGCTTTAACTCATGAATACCAAGGAAACGAAGAAGAAAATAATCCAAGCTGGGCAAAAAGCAGTTGAGGAACTTATTAAGGTAGCAAAAGAAAAGATTGTTGACTCAGACGATGATGTAAGCGCTGACAGATTAAAAAACGCTGCCGCAACTAAAAAGCTAGCTATATTTGATGCTTTTGAAATACTTAATCGTATTCAACAAGAAGAGGATATGCTAAATGAAAAACCTAAAGAAGTAAAAGAACAAAAAACTTTTAAAGGTTTTGCAGAAGGGAGAAGTAAGTGAGTTACGAGCAAACTCTTTGGAAAGAAATTAAGGACGTTGTAAATCCTAAGATATTAGCTAAAAACAATAGATTTAAAAAATGGGATTATGGTTATAATTCTGATTATGATTTTATAGTAATAAGCAAAACAGGTAAAATTGGACAAATCATTGAAATACAGAATCTCAGGATTGCTTTACCAGCAGCAGATGAACCGTTTAAACGAAGTGAGAAAAAAGCGGAACAATACTGGGAAAAACAAGAATACCCAAAAGAATTAAGTAAGATTAAAAGTAGATTTGACTGGGAAGAATACCCAGCTGAATTTAAAGAAAAATGGTACGATTATATTGACAATGAATTTACAAGAAGAGAACAAGGGTATTGGTTTTTTAATAATGGTATTAATACTTACATTACTGGCACTCATTACATGTACTTGCAATGGTCAAAGATCGATATTGGAGCGCCAGACTTTAGAGAAGCAAACAGACTCTTCTTTATATTTTGGGAAGCATGTAAAGCAGATGCAAGATGTTACGGCATGTGCTACCTCAAAAACAGACGATCTGGATTCTCTTTTATGTCAAGCGCAGAGCTTGTCAACCAGGCTACAATATCTTCCGATGCTAGGTTTGGAATACTTTCCAAGTCTGGATCAGATGCCAAAAAAATGTTCACAGATAAAGTTGTACCCATATCAGTTAACTACCCGTTCTTTTTTAAACCCATTCAAGATGGTATGGACCGGCCGAAAACTGAATTGGCATATCGTGTTCCAGCATCGAAACTTACTAGAAGAAAGCTTGAATCGAATGAACAGCTTAGAGAACTAGACGGACTTGATACAACTATTGACTGGAAAAATACAGGTGATAACTCTTATGATGGTGAAAAGCTAAAACTATTAGCACATGATGAAAGTGGTAAATGGGAAAGACCTGATAATATATTAAACAACTGGAGAGTTACAAAAACTACATTAAGGCTAGGATCAAGAATCGTAGGTAAATGTATGATGGGCTCAACTTCAAATGCTTTAGACAAAGGTGGAGACAACTTCAAAAAATTATACTACGCTTCAGACGTTACTAAAAGAAATAGAAACGGACAAACATCTTCTGGGCTCTATAGCTTGTTCATTCCTATGGAATGGAACTACGAAGGATTCATCGATACTAATGGACTACCTGTTTTCGTTGGAGGCAAAACTCCAATCAAAGGAGTTGATGGCTATGAAATTACAACGGGAGTTATCGAGCACTGGGAAAACGAAGTTGACGGTTTAAGAGAAGATCCTGATGGTTTAAATGAATACTATAGACAGTTTCCAAGAACTGAAGCACATGCTTTCAGAGATGAAACAAAAGATAGTTTATTTAACTTAACTAAAATATACGAACAAATTGATTTTAATGCTGAGCTTAATAATTCAGCAGCTGTTACAACAGGTAGCTTTCAATGGGAAAATGGTATTAAAGATTCAAGGGTTATATTTAGCCCAAATAGATCAGGTAGGTTCCAGATAAGTTGGGTACCACCTAAAAGTCTTCAAAATCGAGTGATACTAAAGAATGGAGTTAAATACCCTGGAAATGAACACACTGGAGCATTTGGTTTAGATAGTTACGATATATCAGGAACAGTTGATGGCAAAGGTTCTAACGGAGCTTTACATGGACTTACAAAGTTTTCAATGGAAGACGTACCGCCAAATCATTTCTTTTTAGAATATATATCAAGGCCACAAACAGCTGAAATATTCTTTGAAGATGTATTAATGGCTATGGTATTTTATGGTATGCCTATACTTGCTGAAAATAACAAACCTAGGTTTTTATACTATTTAAAAAGAAGAGGTTACAGAGGTTATTCTATGAATCGTCCTGATAAAGTTTGGAATAAACTATCAACCACTGAAAAAGAAATAGGTGGAATACCTAACACAAGTGAAGATATTAAGCAAGCACATGCTGCTGCTATAGAATCTTATATAGAAAACTATGTAGGATTAAAAGAAGATGGTTACGGTGATATGTACCATCAAAAGACATTAGAAGATTGGTCTAAGTTCAATATTAACAATAGAACAAAGCAC
>Ga0206682_10002987_pt1 | contig 14853 bp, 9 predicted proteins | sample M240m12015metaG_FD_155444 | JGI IMG/M metagenome (GOLD analysis project Ga0206682, IMG submission 155444) | Ammonia-oxidizing marine archaeal communities from Monterey Bay, California, United States - M2 40m 12015 | ecosystem: Environmental > Aquatic > Marine > Intertidal zone | place: USA... | reverse complement strand
GATATCAGCTGTCAAGATCTCGTGAGCCAATCACGAGAGCCGTTGGCTTTTCCTCCTTGCACCGAGACCGTCGACACACCTCCAAGGCGCCGTCGACGGCGTATCCGGACGGAATATCGCGCGGAGGAGGTCGCGACGATGTTCAGAGGCGTCAACGTGGCGCATAAGTACGTCAACGCCGAGGTAGGCGCCGCATTGCCCCGCTTCTTGCCCCGGCAGGCCCGATGCTCACTTTTCCCGTTTGGTCAACAAAAACGCTCACGATTTGTTGCTTCCCCCCTCCCCTCAATCATCCTTCAGGGTAACGTCCTGCGCCGCTTGCTCACCCCCGACGAGTACGATGACATAAGACACTACGAGATACTATTTGTGGAGGGTCGCACCGGCATCAACCTCACGCACGGCCTTAAGAAGGGCAACATGTACGTCGCCATCACCTCCCGGAACCTGCACTTTTGCCCAATGTCGGGCGTGAAGCGCGACGTCGTCGTCACCGTGCCACTCTCGGAGATCGATAACGTGGAGCTCAAGGGACATCCGGGCAAACAGTTCTTCTACAGCCACATCTGGGGCACCCACAAGGCGAATAAGTTCGCGAAGAGGCTGAAGCTGACGCGCAAGAAGAAGACGGATTTCGTGCCGGAAGGAGATGGGTCCCCCGAGGAGGAGGCTGGGCAGGAGGGCTCCGGCGAAGATAACGGCGCACCGCCGCCCGCCTTGCCCGAGCCAGCGGAGGCCAAGCGCCAGTCGTTCGGCGGGTGGGGTAAATCCGGGCCGGTCGTGGAGTCCACGTCGACGTCCACCCCGCTCGGTCGATCGGAAAAGCCAAGAAACTTCAACTTTTGGGAGGCGATGGACAATCTGACGCCGCCGGGGCCCGGGCCGGTGACGGAGTCCGCGGAACATGCCGCCGCGCCCGAGACGGAAACCGCGGTGCCACCGGAACCGATCAACACCAAACCCCTGGAGAAGGCCGGGCCGTCCTTCGACGTCGCCGCGGCCGTGTCAGCCGCGACGTACTCGCCGCCCGAGTCCCCAGACACGCCCCCAGTGGCGTTCAAGTGGACGCAGCAGGAACAAACCACGGACTCGGACTTTGACTTCGAGCACATAAACATCGTGACGTACGAGGTTGGATCGCAGGTGCAGTACCAGCTGGAGTCCGCGGTGGTCAGGAATCAGGGCAGGATCTCGGTTCGCGACGCGGAGACGCAGATGGATCTGGCGCGTGCGGCGGAGGGCGAGGCGGACTCGGCCGCGGAGTGGGGCCGGGTCCAGTCGGCGCTCGCGGATGTCTTCCCGCGGGATATGCTCGCGTACGCCGCGGAGATGAACGACGCGGACGGCTGGACGTTCGGCGCGACGGGGATCGATGTCGCGGCGCAGATGACGGATCAGACGCGTCACGTGAGCAGGCGCGAGGATGGCTCTTTGCTCTTTGACGGTTCTTTGCTTCGCGAAGCGCCACCCGCGCTGCCGCCCGTCCCGAGCCAAACGGCGTACCAGTCACTGGAACCGAACGAGGGTGCGTTGATCGACCAGTCACCGCACGTATCGAACCCGATGCTCGAGAAGGCAAGGAACGGCATGATGCTCGCGGCGCCGCTCGCGCCCGCTCTTCGGGTCGCCGGCGCCACGCTCGAGGCTGCGCAAGCGCACGCTCGAGCCGTCGCGGGCGGCGCCAACCCCGCACGCGACCGCAACTACGCGAGGGAGACGTTCGGTACGTTGGAGCTGATGATGCTGGCGCCCGTGGAGATGGCGGAGAAGGGGCTGAACATCGCGGTTGAGTCGGTGTCGCCGCTGGACTGCGAGGACCTGTGCGCGGCTGCGGCCATGACGGAGCACTTCAAGCGGGTGCCGAGGATGCGCAAGCTCGCGCTCGGTTCTAGGACGCTCTTCGACGTCACCATCAACCGCCTCACCAAATCGGTCATGGAGGCGACCTACCCGCGGCCGTCGCTCCTCGCCGCCAGGCGCAAGGGCGATAACCTGGGCTCGCCGACGGTCAACTGGAACAGGCTCCTGCACGCCGCGAGGCAGGGCGCGTCCGCGCACCGCGCCGTGCAGCTCTTCGCGTGGGTCCGATCCGCGCTGGGTGGCGCCGAGGGTGCCGCGCACGAACGCGCGGACATAGTCGGTCGATACGAGAGCCTCGCGGCGCTCGTACACGCGTGCTTCGTCTTTGAGCCCGAGAAGCACCGCGCGACGGCGCCCCCGAGAGAAGTCGAAGACGTCGACGTCGGCGACGATGACGGTGATCACTCGGACGCGCCGCCATCGCCGGAGACGACGGACGCCACCCGACTCCGAGCTCCGGCACACGCGGTCTCCACGGGTGTCATCGACCTCATCGTGGACGTCCTGTACGAGTGCGCGCGTATGACGCACCACGCGCACCTCATGGGCGCTGGGGACGAGGTGTCGCAGCCGCCCAAGCACGTAGCCGCGCACGTCGTCAAGGCGAGAGTGACGAGGCGGGCGTTCCGCCCCAAGGTGTCCGCCATGTTCCAGCGGCTCATCAACCTCGTTCTCGACGCGCAGCACAGGGGGAACGGCGCCGTTACCGGCGCGGCCGCGGTTCGAGCGCATAGGTGTGCGTACGTGCTGCGTCACCTCATCGAGGGCACCGGCGACGGGTCCGTGGCGGCTTGCGTGGAGGAGGAGTACCCGATGGAGATGAACTACGTCATGACCAGGCCGGAGGTGATGAGCGTCACGGAGGCTGGAGGCGACGAGTTCTTCCGCAGGCACGTGAAGCCCGACTTGGATTTTGTCCTGGCTGAGTGCGTGCCGCACCTGTTGCCGGGGAAGAGGGACAAACAGAGAGAGGCGGCGGAGAAATTAAAGGGCAAGTCTTCGGCGACGATGAACACCATGATGCGAATGGCGGAGAGGGCGGAGACGGAGGTACAGTGATGTGCTCGGTCTTATAATACAACACATGACAATTCTTTACAGCATCACGCCTTCCAAGTTTTAAGGTACCGATCGGCCGCCGCGTACATGATGGCCTCCATCTCTTCGTCCGTCTCCGCAGCCTCTAGATTTTCCATCATGGCGTCGCCTATGTCTTGAAGGTCGGACATGTCATCCTCTTCGATGCCCATCATGTCGAGGGTGCGTTTAACGTCGTCCTTCATGACCTCCTCTTCGCCGAAAACCGACGCAAACATGACGCGCATGACAGCGCGCCTTTCCTCATCCTGGGCGAATTGAATGCCCTTCTCTTCCTCGGTCATCCCCATGTACGGAGTCTCCTCGGGGGCCTCGGTGATCTCGGGGTTGCTCATCGTCGACGACGGATACGCGCGACGCGAGTGTGGGCGAAGTCAACATTTGGGCAAACAGCACGTATATTTTTGAAAATTGGGCACCGCCCCGACTCTCAGAACATCCGCACTGTGGACCATGCCCCTGGCGTCGGACGCGCGGCCTCGCGGCCACGCGTCGGATATCGGCAACGGTGCGCTTCGATGGTCAGCACCAAGCGGCCCGGTGGTCAGCACCAAGCGGCCCGAGTCCGCCGGCAGGCGAAGCTCAGCCGGGCAGAAGGAAGAGGGCAGGCGGGTCCGAGAGGAGAGGAGGGCGTCCTCGTCAACCGCCACGTCCACGCGCGGTCCGGGCGAAGAGAGCGACGCTGCGGTTCGATCCTCCACCGAGGAGGGCTTCAACGTCGCGCTGGTGGAGCTCGCCGCGGAGATGGAAAGGGAGCTGGCGCTGGAGAGGACCGGGGACAAGCCGCGCACGGCGATCGGCTCGTTCATTGAAAAGTTCAGGGGAGACGGCGCGTCGCCGGGCGGGGCGGACGGGCGCGGAGGAGGCAACGGCGACGACCGAGGCGACGACGCGCCCTTCTGGTGGCGCGACCCGAACGCATCGTCGCCCTCGCCGGATCGGTCGCTTCGGGACAGCCACGCCGACGTCGTGCTCGCGGCGTCCCCGTCGCTCGACCGCTCGGGCTACTCCGAGGGTTGGCGATCCGAGGACTCGTATCCCGATGACGGTTTCCTCTCGGAGTTGTCCGAGACCAGCATGCGACTGACGCGCAGGCTCGCGGCTGCGAGGGAGACGGTCGGCGTGGACCCGGATGACAGCTGGCACGACCCGGACGCGTCGGCGATTGCATCCGACGATTACGCGCACCTCCTCGCCGACGACGTCGAACGGGTGGACATCCTGGAGCAGTGGAGGCGTCGAAGGAGGCTCGAGGCGGCGACGAAGGGCGCGGATGCGTCACACGCGGCGCGGGCGGCGGCGGCGGTCGCGGCGCTGGACGTTGGGCCCGACTCGGACCGCGAGACGGTTGAGAAAATAGCGGCGGCGGCGGCGGCGAAGGTTTCCGTGGAGGAGGCCGAGGCGGCGATGCTCCGAGCCGAGGCGGAGGCCGAGGCGACGGTGAGGGTGACGGGCGCGATTGGGGACGGGGATGCGAGCGGGGACGGGGATGCGAGTGGGGACGGGGACGCGAGTGGGGACGGGGATCCGCCCGTCCCCGCGGCCGAGCGACCGTCCCCAAACCCGAAGAGCCGAACCGAACAACCCGCGGCGGCTCTGAGCCCGGAGACTTTGCGCCGCCGCGACGAGGCCGCGTCGAGCCCCGCGAAGGGAAAGGCCCGGCGATCGCTCGAGTTTAGCGGCAAGCACGAGCCGGACGGCGACGAAGCATCGGACGTTCCCGATTCCGCGTCGGAGTCGAGCTCGATGCACACGCCCGCGGGATCGCCTCGAGGGAACCACGCGTCCGGGCGGCGTCCGGATGTGCTCGGTGACATTCTCGGAGACACCGTCGGCGACATGCTCTTCGGCGACGGCCCCGCGGCGTCCGCGCCTCTGATGGGGTTCCCGACGACCGCAGCCGCCGTCGCGTCGGCGAAGCCGCCGAGGTCCGCGCCGCCCAAACCTCCGAGGTCGCCGCCGAGCGGGATCCCGCCGTCGCCGCCGCCGTCGCCCAAGATCGCGTCCCCGCCTCCGTCCTCCTCTTCCTCCTCCGGGCCCGTCAGGCGACCGGCCAGCCTGCCGCCGGTGCACAGACCGCCGCTGCCGAAGCAAAATGCGGAGAAAGACCCGGTCCGGCGGGAACCACTGTCGCCCATAGAGATGGTCGCGGCGGAGGTTCCCCCGCGACCGCCGCGGCGACCCCTCGAGTCGCCGCCGGAGTCGCCAAAAGCGGCGGACGCTTTCGAGCACTCGCCGACGCGACAGTCCACAGCCGCGACAGCAGCAGCAGCGGCGGCGGCCTCGGCTGCCGCTAACCCGTGGCTGCCCGCGAGGATGCAAACCGGCGCGGCGGTTCACCAGCCGCCCGTCGCGTCCCCGGCGTCTTCGTACTCGGACGCGGCGGCGCCGGTCGGCGGCGCGTCGGCCCCTGGCTGGCTCGGCGAGGAGTGGGCCGATGCCGAGGATGAGGACGACGGTTTGGTCGTGATGTTGAAGGCGAGGATCGAGAACCTGCAGGGGCAGCTCGCGAGGTTTACCAATAGCTAGTAGTAGTGAAAATAGAGGTACGTGACATTAAACAGAAGCAATGATTATTGTTGAAATGAAAGGTCGTCGTTCGCCAACTTCGTCGAATGTACAGTTTTGCAGAGTTGGCACTTCGGAGAGTTTTCGTCGTATTCACAGTCTGGCAGCGGCGCGGTCCCCGGGGCTGCTCGGGGGGAACATCTGTGGGGACGCCGGCTTCTCCATCATCATCCCGCCTATTTCGATTTCGTCCGCGGGTTCCTTCTTGGCTGCGAAGAAGATCTTCACGCAGATTGCGCTGAACACGGTGTACAGCAGAAGGGAGTTGGCGTAGGCCAGAGAGAAGCACTGGCTGATAGGGAGCGGAGTAGAAGCCTCGCAACCGAAAGGGGCGGAGTTCTTGGCGTACTGGCAGTGGTAGGTCTTGTCGTAAAAGAGCTTGAACATTTCCAGCGCCTCCGCTTCGGTGATCACGCACGGAGTGAAGGTTTTGGTTCGATCGTAGCCATTGAGGATTTTGATCGCCTGTTGTTTAGCCGTGGAATCATCCCCTCCTTGAGTGTTCATTTGTTCCACCATGGCAGAACCACTTGCGAAGCCAGCAGCTGTCGCGATGTTCTCCAGGAGAGGATGGGAGTGGTTGAAGTAGCAGCTAGGCTTATCATCATCACCTGAAGAAGGCTTAAGATAGAGATCACGCCCTTCGTTGCCGTTTCCATAGTTTGGATTGCACCATTCCGTCGCTGTCTCACAACTACCGGAGCAACCGGTGCAAGTGGAACTTCCATCACGATCACAGCTGACAGCCTTGCAAGCCTTGTCATCTGCGCTGTCGTATTCTCTGCAGACGGTGGCGTGTGTCGTCTGCGCCGCTGGGGTGTCGAGGTCAGACCAGGTACCGGCAGTGCCACTCTTCTTGATGTACCAAACTGACGCCCCCGTTCCATCATCTGGACCGTCCGGTTGTTCGAAAAAGTGCAAACCGCAAGTGTTCAACGCCGCAAGCTCCGTCCTGAATTTAGTCTGATCCGCGAGGGCCAAATCTGTGGTGTCGTAGGCCCCGCCATCGGAGGCAAAGATTATGTCAGTCCAGACGGCGGGCTTCGTCGAGTGGGCGTACGGTACGTACTTCCAGGAATTTTTATCTGCATCAAAGACGACGGTGTCGGTAGCAGCGGCCGGGGTGGAAATCTTGGGCTCGCGCGCCAGCTCCATGCACGTCTCGAAGTTGAACGTGTTGCCCCAGTATTGGTCCTTCATCATCGAGGTGCAATTATATCCGTCGGCCTTTCCGTAGTCCCAGTTGGTCTGGATGGTCGTGTTCAGGGTGTTGTTGGCGGGGGAGGAGTACCACCACATCAAAACGCAGAACGCGACCCACTGCGAGATGATCAGGATCGCGTTGAAAGGCAGGAGGACGGCCTTGTCCGCGACCAAGTCCTCGTCTTTCTCCGTGTCATAAAACTCGGGCGAAATCGGGATCAGCTTCTCGAGACCCGACTTGACTCGCTTCTTTGATAGCTTCTTGAGAGCCATGTTAACTGCGGGTGCGAGGCTCGAGGTTGGAGAATGGAGATCGACCGGTGGTCCTGGTCGTGTGGGGTGCTTCGAGTTCGACTCTTGTGAGGCGAGTGTTGGATTTGATCACGTCATCCGGATTCGGAACAAAAAAACGTGATGTTTGTGTCGTCTAAAAAACACGTTTTCGGACGTTTTCCCCTCAGATTGCACATGCGAACAGTTCGGAAATATGTGTCAATTAGCAAATACAGATGTGAGACTTGTCTGTGGCAGTATTGTATGGAGAAACAATTATAATTCCTCAACCTCAATGTTGTAGAATACTGTTAACCTCCAAAAAAAAGGTTCATTGAAAAAAGTTCACCACTCTGGGTTGAACTTACGTCGATGGAGAGCAACAGCCGAGATCCCGAGCGCGCGACGCCAGCGACGATGGGGCAAATGAATCGATGTGTGCGTCGTTAGGATAAAAATGCGAGCAGCGCGGCGGTCGGCGTCTATCGGAGGGAGTTCATGAACCTCTGCGCGTCCCTCACCAGCTTGAAGACAGTCTCTCCCGGCCCCATCTCGATCTCCTCCCCGTCCTCGCCCTCGGGCCTGAGCTTGGACATCACCACGTCGTCCAGGTCGTCACCCGCGAGCCTCGTGGCGCTCTCCTGTACCAGCTTGAACCGCCCCGGCCTGGTCTCGTCCTCCAGGTACAGCCGCCACAGGCCGGGGTACCTCTTGAAGATGCTCCCGTTGCACCACGGCAGCGGCTGCAGGCAGTACACCACGGTCATCCTGCCGAGGAAATCCTGCCGCATGCGTCGCACGGTCAGACCGATCCCCGCGTCGCCGGACGCCAGCCTCGGGTTAATGAGCACCACCGCCGCGCCGCTCTCGTTCGCCAGCTTGGTCGTCGACGTCACCTTCTCCAGCGACGGGGGATCGGGCGCTGCGAACACGAGAACCTCGTCGCCGTCCTGGTACAGCAGACGATCGTTAGCGGACGCGATGGCGAAGGGCGCCTCGGGCCATCTCGCCTTGAGCATCGCCGCGCAACCCGCGTCGGGGAACACCACCTTGACCTTGGAGTCCGGGCCCATGCGCTCGCAGAGCTGCGCCGCGTACTCCCTGGTGATCTCCCAAACCTTGAGCTGGTCGCCAGCCTCGGCCATGACGTTGCCGGAGATGGGGTCCCAGAGCTCGTCGATGCGCAGCTCCACAAGGTTGCCGAGGCTGCCGTTGGAGATGGCCTGCTCCGTGGCGGTCGCGGCGGTGGCGACGGCGTCGAAGAGGTTGTCGGGGAGCTCGTCGTCGTCGAACTTCTGGGTGCCGTCATCGTTGGCGAGGCCCTTGATCTCGAGCTTGGGCGCCGCGGGGGCCGCGGAGTCGTCGGCGCCATCCTCGGCGCCGTCCTCGGAGGAGACGCTGATCTTTTGGAACTTGCCGGCGGCGACGCGCGCGGACCTCGCGTGGGACCCGGACGCGCGGAGCGACGGCGTGGCGATCGGAAATCGCGCCGCGGTGGGTTTGGAAGACGCGGAGCCGCGGACGGCGGTGACGCGCGGGGCCACGAGCGAGGCGGAGATCGTCGTCATCGGTATGCTCTTCGCAGATCTACGTTGGGACGGCGGATATGCTCAGCCGGCGCCGCGAGGGAGTGGCCGCGACACGGATCCATCCGGCGGATAAGAAAAAATCAACTGAACCGATCAGTCCGGCCTGAAAACGTCGAATGTCAACGTCACCGGTCGCCGCACACCGCGACGCCCGCGCACATCGCGACGCCCGCGCACATCGACTCCGCATGAGACACGTAGGCCGCGCGGAACGATTCGCAGACATCGCGAGCTGGGTCATCGGCGGTCTCGGCTTTGCCACGATCGTGTGGGCGTTCCAGACCCCGCCGGAGCCACGTCGCCCTGAACAACAACAAGTCTCCCCCCAGGAGGAGAGGCGGTCGACCGGCGGGGTCCCGTCGGAACCCGAGGAGCTCTCGCGCTGGATGCGCCGCGCGTCCGAGGGTGGCGCCGTGAACGATCTGCTGAACAGAGCGCTGGGCAAGGTTGGACCCTGGGCCAAGGACCAGAAGGCCTCGGACAACGACGTCCCCGCGAGGGTGCCAAAGAGATGAAGATGAAGACGCTCGTATGCGCGGTATCGTCGCCCGCCGGCGTCGGGTGCGGAATCCTGGCCACCCTGAAGGGTGCCCCGTGTATCCTCGTCCCGTTCCACGTCGTCGGCGGCCCCGAGAACGCACAGAAGGTGAGAATCGCAGCCAGGGTGGGAGGGAAGGTTGTGAACGTAAGCCTCCGCTCGCCGCCCTCGGAGGGATGGCAGCTGTCCAGCCCCGAGCCGCCGTCGGGACGCCCGCCGGACGTCAACCGCATGGACTACGTCATCGCGCCCTGTAAACTTCCCGAAGAGATCGACCGAACACATCTCGTGGCGCTCGAGGACTGCGACGAATCAAACGGGCCCGGCGGCGAAGTCGTCGTCGTCGCCGCGCCCGCCTCGTGGCTCCGTTCACGCGCCGCCGACGAAGCATCCATCGCGGACGAGACCCGGACGTCAGGGCACGTCACGTCGTCGTCGAGGGACCACGCGGGGGTGGCGATGCGTTACGACGCTCGCACCGCGTCTGGCGTCAGCGGGGGTGCGGTGTTTGAGACGCGAGTAGACGACGAGCCGCGTCTCGTGGCGATGCATCGCGCGGGAGCCGCTTCCGGATACGGGGACCCCGATGGCGAATGCGATGGGGACGCCGAGGGCGTGCACATCGCCGACATCATGAGGGATGTCGCGGAGACCGTCGCGGAGAACGCCGTGCGTGAAGCCGCGAGCGGGGGCGACCTCGCGGCGGCGGCGAAGGAGTTGCTTCGCCGCCCCGATTCTCTCACCCCGGGACGCGGGTGGCGAGGTCGTCGCTGCCGCGCGGCCGCCGCCGCGTTACGTGCGGCGGCCGAACACCCCGAACGCGCGGCACGGGCGGTCGCTGTCATCACGGGCACCGACGATGTGAACGAAGGAGCGCACACCCTGCTCACCGCGCTCGACACGTGGACGGAGGTGTTTGCGCGATCCGTTCGGTTCGCAGACGCCGCCGCTCACCTGGCCGGCTCACTCGCTCGAGCGGGACTGGGAAAAAATTCAGATGACTTCGTGGACGAATTCCTGGTAGATGCGCTTGTGAAGCACACGAAGGTTGAAGCCGTCGTGTGCAAGGTTCTGTGGGCACTGAGACTGAGGACGAAGCGCCGCGGCGGGGTTAGCTCTCGGTTGGCTGAGTCGTTTGAGTCGGCGACTTTGGAACTGAGAAAGGCTCGAGGTGGTGGTGAGGAATCATCCGTGCACCGCGAGCTGTCGATGCTCGATGTATTGATGGCCTCGACCCCGCACAGGGTCGCATAGCTGTTAGCCTACTGTAGTTCTGGTATATCAAATGACGATAGGTGCCGAGTTGAAACGAAATGCCCTAAAACACAGATTCCCGCACTCCCCTTCGCGCGGGCGAGGGGTTGCACGATGCAGGAATCGTCGCTGCAGACGAGGGGACGGGACTTCTATGGGTCCCTGCCGCTCGGTACCCGCGGCGTGCTCGTGACATGCGTCGCTCTGTACGTCACGGGCGTCCTCCTCGGCTTCGACGACTTCGCCCAGATCTGCATGGCCCCGGCGTGGGTGTTGAGGGATTGGCAGGTGTACCGCATGTTCACCTCGGTGTTCTTCCACGGAAGCGTGTTACACCTCGCGTTCAACATGATGGCGTTCGTGCCAATGGCGTCATCGCTGGAGCGGCTGCTGGGCACCGTGCAGTTCACGTACATCCTCGTGCTCTTCACGCTGCTGGCGTCGAGCTACCACGTCGGGCTGGCGTTCATCGGCGGAACGCTGGGCTACCCGTCGATGCACGAGTGCGCCATCGGGTTCAGCGGTGTCATCTTCGGCGTCATCGTCGTCGACACCCACCTCTCGTCGGTGGCGCAAAGATCGATATTCGGGTTCTTCACCGTGCCGTCGCAGTACTACCCTCTCTCGCTGCTGATCTTCCTGCAGGTGTTGATGCCTTCGGTGTCGTTCGTCGGCCACCTCTCCGGCCTCCTCGCGGGACTGACGTACGTGCGAGGCCACCTCAACCCGCTGCTACTGAGACCATCGACGACGACGTGGATCGAGCAACACGCGTGGGCGGCGCCGGCGGTGAGGCACGGCGCGTTCATCGTCGGGGGGTCCAGCGCCGACGCCGTGCCGGGAGCGGGGAGGCCGGACTCGCTGCCGACGCACATCTTCGCGTCTCGCGGCGGCGGCGACGGCGGCGACGGCGCGAGGCGGTGGTGGCAGATGCCCACGTTCGCGCGGCGACCCCCTCCGGTGGAAGGTACGTTCGCGACGATGGACGTGCCTCCCTCGGCGGGCGCCGGGGCTGGGAACCGGGGGGGACCTAAACCCAACTACGCGAGGCCGGGGGCGACGCCCGCCGCGTCCGCCGCCGCAGCCGCGGCGTCGCGCATGGGCCAGACCCCCGCGGAAAGGCGATCGTCCGCGCGCGAGCTGAGCGACACCGGGCCGATGGAGTCGATGGAGGTGCCCGTGACCGCGGCGGTGACGGCGACGACGGCGGCTGCGGTGGCGGCTTCTTCGGGGAATGGTGAATCCTCTCAGTCGCCGGCGACGGACCCGGATGGGCTCGCGACGCTGACGGAGATGGGGTTCCCGGCGGGGGACGCGCGTCGGGCGTTGTACGACGCGAGGGGAGACGTCGCCGCGGCGGTGGAGATACTGTCATCGGGAGGAGACGATCTTAGATGAGACGAGGCGTTTTGAAACATATTCAGATTTTTTTTGACATTTCTAGACAGGAAAGGAAAATGTACCTAACGTCCGTTGTAATCGGAAGGCGACCCGACCTCGTCGAGTCTTGCTCCGGAGCTGGCGGTCTTCGATCCCCACACAACAGGATCCCGCCCACCTCTCCCCCCCATGGAATGTGTTCGCCGCCGCCCGGACCGCCGGTCTCGGGGCGCCGCGGCTCGTAAAAAGTGCGTGTCTTTCGTCGTTTGCCGACGACTCACATGCCGGTCGATGGAATGTATGTTCGCAGAGAGACGCTCCGAGGTGGAGGCGTTGCGTCCCCTCGGAGGGTGCGATCGAGCGCACTGCTCCCTCTCCTCGTGTTGTTGTCCATCGCGCGCGCACAGGGGAGACTCCAAAAACTGCTCCAAATCTGTGCGCACCCGTACCGGCATGCCGATGAAATCCTCCCCTCCGTTCCTAGCTGCCTTGCGCGGCAGCCTCCACGGAGAGAGGACGCTAATGTCCTAGATGATCGTAATATGATGCCGCGGGACGCGGGCGTGTGAACGCCGAGCGGCCCGCGGCGCGCGCGGTAGCCGCGGCGGGGTGTGCCCGAGCGGGGCGTTCAAACACCCAGGGACTGAGACGCGTTACGTACGCGTCCATCCCCGGGGTTTGTCAGCCGGTCGAGACCCCGCCGAGGCTGAAGAATTGTGCTAACCCATGCTAATCCCGTTTCCCAAAACCCAAACTCGAGGGTCGGGGACTCGCCCGAGTCGATCGATGCGCCGCGGTAATAGATGCGGCGTTCAGTCGACGCCGAGCGTAGTCGCCGGTTCCCATTTCCCAAGTCGGTTCCCATTTCCCAAGTCCCGCGAGGGCCCTCACGGCGGACCCTCGCGCACGCCGCGACGATCGAACGTTTATGCCTCGTCGGAAGCCTGCTTGAGCACGGAGACAGCCTCCTGGACCTTGTCGGAGAGCGCCTTGGAGTCCTCGATGAGGTGGAGCACCTCGGACTGGTCCATCTCGAGAAGCATACCGGTGATCTTGGCGGAGGAGGCGGGCTCGACGGCGTCGACGAGGGGGTAGAGGGCCTCGCCGAGGAGCATGCGCTGCTGGTCCTGGGAGGCGTTGGGGAGCTGCGCCGCGAGCTGCTCGACGGCGGACATGGGAGTCTCGGGAGCGGGGGGCATGTTGGGCATGTTGGGCGCGGGGGGAGCGGGGGGCATGTTCTGGTTGAAGCCGCGCATCTGCTGTCCGCGGCCACCCTGGACACCGCCGCGACCGCCGCGACCACCGCGGCCGCGCTGGCCGGGCATACCGCCGCGCTGGGGCATGGGCATGTTGGCGTACTGCATGGGTCCACCGGGGCCCATGGGGCGGCCGGGGCCGGGGGGCATGATGGGCTGGAAGCCAAAGCCGGGCTGCGGCTGGGGAGGGCCCATGACGCCGGGGGGAGGCTGGCCGTAGTACATGGCGGCACCGGGGGGCACGCCGGGGGGAGGCATGCCGTAGGGCATGCCGGGCATGCCGCCGCTGGCGACGGCGCGCTGCGCAAACTGAGCCTGGAGGCGCATTCGGCGGTCCTCCTTGCGCTGCGCGAGGGCGACGTAGAGGGGCTTGGTGCCCGCCATCTTGCCGTTCATCTCGGTCACCGCGCGGGTAGCCTCGTCCGCGGAGGAGAAGGCGACGAACGCGGAGCCGCGGCTGTTGAGTGAGGGGGAAAGGGGGGGAGAACGCGCGTCAGCAAGTCGGACCCTAAGTAAAAAAACGCCCGCGAGAAAACGTGCGCGCGAATTGCGCGATAATTTCCGCCGACGTCGCGTCGGAATGCGCGCGCGCGGGCGCCGGCGACGCGGTGAAACGTCCCCGTGCTCCCCGCGCACGCATCCTTTGAGTGTTGGTTCATTTGAATTCGTATCGTACCTGGCGCCGGAGGCGTCGCGCATGACGCGGCAGCTGGTGATGGTACCGAACTCGGCGAAGAGCTCACGGAGCTTGGCGTCGTCGGTGGTGTCCTCGAGGTTCTTGATGTAGAGGTTGGCGCCGGCCATCTTCTCGAGCCTCTCGCGGCGCTCGGCGTCGAACTTCGCCTTGAGCTCAGCCTCACGCTCAGCCTTCTTCTGGGCGCGGCAGACGATCCACGCCTTGTCCTCAATCTTGTCGTAGCCGTCGAGCTTCTCGACCGCCTCGGAGGCACCCTCGGATTCCTCGTAGCAAACAAAGCCGAAGCCCTTGGACTTGCCTTCGCCGTCCTTCATGATGACGACGGAGGTGAGCTTGCCGAAGGCGCCGAAGATCTCCTTGAGCTTGTCCTCGTCGATGGACTCGTGAAGGTTCTTGACGTACACGTTGTTGAACATGGTCGGGCCGCCGCCGCGCTCGTTGCGGCGCTGGAAGGGGCCGACGTACACCTGCTTGTCGTTCAGGAGCATCCCGTTCACCTTCTCGATGGCCTGCTCCGCGGCCTCCTGCTCGGCGAACTGAACGAAACCGTAGCCCTTGGAGACTCCCTGGACGTCGGCGGCGACCTTCGCGGAGACGATGTTGCCGAACTGGGAGAAGGTGTCGTACAGAGCCTTGTTGTCGATCTCCTTGTCGAGGTTCTTGATGAAGATGTTGCCGACGCCGGACTTGCGAAGCGCGGGGTCGCGCTGCGAGTACATGATGCGAATGGGCCTGCCGTTGACGGGGTTGAAGTTGAGGACGTCGATGGCGCGCGCGGCATCGGGACCCTGCTGGAAGTTCACGTAGGCGTAGCCGAGGGAACGGCGGGTGATGAGGTCGCGGCAGACGCGGATGGACACCACCGGACCGATGGTGGAGAAGAGCTCGTAGAGCTGCGCCTCGGTGCAGTTGCTGTCGAGGTCGCCGCAGTAGAGGCTCGTCGCGGAGAGGCCGGACGCGGGCGCGGCGGGCGCGGCGGGAGCGGCGGGAGCGGACATCTTCCTTGTTTCTTTTTTTTGTTTTTTTGGGTTGTATGTGGTGACACGAGCGTGCACCGCGTAGGATTGAGAGGGACGCCGCGCCGTCTTTCGGCATCTTTAATAGTTTTGCGGGAAAAAGCGGCTCGTGGTTGCCAAA
>Ga0206682_10002986_pt1 | contig 14853 bp, 17 predicted proteins | sample M240m12015metaG_FD_155444 | JGI IMG/M metagenome (GOLD analysis project Ga0206682, IMG submission 155444) | Ammonia-oxidizing marine archaeal communities from Monterey Bay, California, United States - M2 40m 12015 | ecosystem: Environmental > Aquatic > Marine > Intertidal zone | place: USA... | reverse complement strand
TTTAGATGCAGAAGCTATAATGAATCTTGTATTTGTGAGTGTGTAAAATTTTCAAATTAATTGTTAGCAATTACTTAAAAATTTCTTTTTAGCACTTTTTAATTATTATTACTTTCACCAAATAACTAACTAAAAACCTACAAATGAAATTTTTTATTGATACAGCAAACCTAGAGATGATTCAAGAAGCCCAAGATTTGGGCATTTTAGATGGTGTAACCACCAATCCTTCTCTAATGGCTAAAGAAGGAATTTCAGGTTCTAAAAACATTATTAATCACTATAAAAAAATATGTGAAATCGTTGATGGCGATGTAAGTGCAGAAGTTATTTCAACAGATTTTGATGGAATGGTCAAAGAAGGCGAAGCATTGGCTAAGCTACATTCAAATATTGTAGTCAAAGTACCAATTATTAAAGATGGTATTAAGGCAATTAAATATTTTTCTGACAAAGGAATAAAAACCAATTGTACCTTAATATTTTCAGCTGGACAGGCATTGCTAGCAGCAAAAGCTGGTGCTACTTATGTTTCTCCATTTATTGGTAGATTAGACGATGTGAGTACAGACGGCATGGATTTAATTGCTCAAATAAGAGAGATTTATGATAATTACATGTTTGATACCGAGATACTTGCAGCTTCTGTAAGACACCCAATGCACATTATACAGTGTGCAGAGATTGGAGCAGATGTCATGACAGGACCTCTAAGCGCAATAACAGCTTTACTTAACCATCCACTTACCGATATTGGTTTAGCTAAATTTTTAGCCGATTTTAAAAAAGTAAATGGCTAGATAATTATGCTTATCAATGTTGTTGCAAAAGATCCTGATTTAAGAGTAATTCAAAAAATCATTAAAATCCTAAACAACGACGGACTAATTGTAATTCCTACCGATACAATCTATGCTTTTGCAACTAGCATAAAGAGCAAAAAAGGGCTAGAAAGATTGGCTAAAATCAAAAATATTAAATTAAAAAAGGCTAACTTTTCTTTAATTTGTCAGGACTTAAAAGATATTTCTAAATATACTAAGCCTTTTGATAGAAAGACCTTTAAAACTCTTAAAAATGCGCTTCCTGGTCCGTTTACATTTATATTAAATGCAAATAATAATATTTCCAAGATATTTAATTCCAATAAAAAAGAAATTGGAATAAGAATTCCAAACCATAAATTTATTAGAACACTTGTAGAAGAATTAAATCATCCTTTAATATGTTCTAGTGTAAACGATGAAGATGAAATTGTTAAATACACTACAGACCCATTGATAATATTTGAAAATCATGAAAATAATGTAGATGCAGTAATTGACTACGGATATGGAAAAAATGTAGCATCCACTGTTGTAGACTGTACTTCTAACGATTTGATATTGATAAGACAGGGAGCTGGTGTATTATAAAATGTTTAAGAAAGATTAACAATTAAAACTTAAGAAAATAGAAATTGTTTATAATTTTGAACTCATAAATTATGATAATAGCAATAATAGCACACGACGGTAAAAAAGCTGAAATGGTTCAGTTTTTAAATGAACAAGCTGATATTCTTCATAAGAACGAAATTGAGTTAATATCAACTGGAACTACAGGAGAAAAAGTCAAAAAAGCTGGATTTAAAGTTACCGCACTACTTTCTGGTCCACTAGGTGGAGATGCTCAAATAGCAGCAAAAGTTGCAGATGGAACTTGCCATATGGTAATATTTTTCAGAGATCCGTTAGAGAAACATCCTCATGAACCAGATATTTCAATGCTTATGAGATTGTGCGATGTTCACGATGTTCCTCTAGCTACTAACCCATCTAGCGCAGCTCTTTTAATAAAGGGTATTTACAGCAATTAATAAATTCTTAAACTATAGTTCTTTAATTCTCTATCTAAACTTTTAGATTTTGGACAATGAATATCTAAAGTCGTCCAGAACTCTCTGCTATGGTTTTTAACTTTGGTATGAACCAATTCGTGAAGAATAACATAATCTATAAGTTCTTCTCTAAGTCTCATTAAATGTAAAGAAAGATTTATGTTATTTTTAAAAGAACAACTCCCCCATCTAGTTTTTGTGTTTTTAATTGCTAATTTTTGATACGTGAAGTTGTGTTTTTTTGCCAATTCATTTACTCTTTTAGGTAAATAAGATTTAGCTTCTATTCTTAGAATTTTTTCAATTATATTTCTTATATAATCTTGACTTTCAATAGATTGTATTTCTTTTTTTACTGAAATATTAATTTTTACGAATTTGTTATCTTTTAAAAAAGTGTTTATTGTTTCCGAAGTGGAATCAATAAAAAAAGAATGGAATTTTGTATGAAATACACTACCAATTTTAAAATTCGTTTGTAATTTTTCCTGACTTTGTATTTTAAGAAGGTTCTTTTGAATCCAATTCATTTTAGATTCTACAAAATCTTTCGCTATTTTAAAAGATAAAAATCTAGGAACTGTAACTAAAACTCCTTCGAAAGGTTTTATTCTAATTGAGATATTTTTTGCTTTTAAACTCTTTCTGAAATTTATTTCAGTGTTCTGTATTTTTAAAATTTTATACTTCATTTATGGGTATCCCTAGTATTAAATAAATTGTGAATTGTTTTTATCTGTGATAAGTTTTTCACCACTATGATTAGATTTAATTTTTTTATAATTTGCTATTTAAGGTCCAATTGTTTATTAAATGTCTTGGTAGGTTCTTTGATTAGAATTTAAGAATCGGTATGATGAATTCGTTCTATTTAAAAAAATTTAGTTTTGTTGTTGAATTTTATATAAAGTCTTTAAAAGTGACTGATTTTCTTTATACAAGGTCTCTTTTATACTGTTGTAATGCAAAACTTTTCCAGAAAAAGCATCTAAGTCAAATATAAACTGCTCTGAACATATTATTTTTTTTGATGCCTGAAGACCAAATAGATACTCCTTATAATTGTCAGGCTTCTTTAATTCAGAATTCTCAAACAATCGATTGGTAAAATTATATGGTACAAATGGAAACTGCTTATTGTAAAATTCAATACCAATTTGATCAAATATTTTATTATTGTCTTCTACTCTCTTCAATATAACTTCGTAATAATAGGATAATTTTCTGGTCAGCTGTTTATCATCTAATCCGCTAAGTAAGCCGGAAGATTGAATTGCTTTAAATGTAGAGTTATTAATAAAAACTGTTCCATAAGATGGAAGTCTATCAATCTCCATCATTTTAATTTTAAGAGAATCCCAAGAAATTTTTTTACTATGAAAGTCATATATCAAAGTATGTAATTTCACTAAGTCTGCATATGCTTTAGTTCCTTCAATATTGTATCTGTTTATGGTGATGGAATCTGCTCTTAAATCATCAATTAAAGCTTTGTAATTTTGAATCATACTTTTTTTGATTTTATAGTCTTCTCTCATGTTTTCTGCAAAAAAACCAAGAGTAATACCAAAAAAAATCATTAAAAACTCAATAAAATACTTTTTGATTTTATCCATAAATTGTGAAATTGTTTTTTTCTGAAAACTATTTTTATCGTTTATTTATCTAAAAAAGTATAGGTTAATAAAATTTACTTCTAAATTTATTAAATATTAGTTTTTGAAAGATACTATTTAGTCTATTTTAATTTTAATGATTGCAAAAAAAATTATTTACATTTTAATCATTTACTTAGGAGCTTCCAATTTTTTATCCTGCAGTAAAACTTCCTATAAAAAAGCATCTCCTATTGTAGAGGATAATTGTATATCAATTTCTAATATTATGAAAGAAAAAAATATAGATAGTATATGGGAGCTTAGAAATGAAGAACAGGAACATTTATTCTATTTTCCAAATTTTGAAGAAGCCGAAAAAACAAAAATTATTCTCGAACATTATCAAACAAAATTTATTTGTAAATGTGGGGAAGGTTATTATACAAGCTCTAATGGAGAAGAAAATACAGATGCACTTATGATGCAATACCAATTGTCGTCTGATAGTTCTGGTATTGGAAATAAGGAATTAAATAGCTATGCTAACTCTTCTGAAGATTGTCTTCCATTTGACCCAGAGAAATTAGTTGCTAAAAGATCTCTAGATGGTAATTGGTATTTAATAGAAAAACCCGGACATTCTATGTTTGGATTTGGAAAGAACGAAGAAGAATGTGTTAAAGCACTTAGTGTAATTAAAAAATATGGTTTCAACCAGTCTTGTTTTGTTGGAAGAGCAAATCCGTCATTTAGCTATTTAAAAAGATATAGAGAAGATATAGATACTCTTGTAATTTTTTAATTGTAGAAAGTAGTTAATATAAATAATATCATTTATTATATACACAAATAATTGATTATAAGCATTTTAAGTAAATTTATTAAAACAAAATTTATCTTTTTTAATAGGCATTCAGTTTTTTTGAAAATGAATACTGTAATATTTTAGATAAAAATGTAACTCAACATTATATGAATTTTTATTTGATTGATAAAGTAAAAGAAATTAAAATAGGTAAATCAGCATCTGGAATAAAATGTTGGAGTTTAGACAACCAAATATTTGACGCACACTTTCCTGGTTTCCCAACAGTTCCTGGTGTTTTATTAACAGAATCAATGGCTCAATTGTCAGGGGTTTTAATAGAACAAAGTTATTATAGGGATTATGAAAATAAAGGAAATGTGTTTCCTATATTAAGTATTATTCAAAAAGCAAAATTTAGATCTTTCGTTGAACCAGGAGACCAATGTATAATCGAAACAACTCTTATTTCTATTGATGTAACAAGAGCTACTACCAAAACAACTACAAAAGTTGGAGATAAAATAGTATGTGAGGCAACATTATCTTTTGTTATAGGAAGTGAAAAAGACACTAAGGAAAATCCTTTTTTAAAAAAACGAGAATTATACTATCATAATATTATGCCCGAAAACTTTAAATAATAGTGACTTATATTTTAGATCATAATAGTTTTATATGTGGAAATTTTGAAGACGAAAAAATTTCAGAACTAAATAATATTTCTGTCAAAATTGGAAAATTAAGCTTAGATCGTGATTCTGATTTTTTTCCTTCTAGAAGTGATCAAAAAGTAATGAGAGATGATGTTAAAATGTCTATAGTTACTGCACAAGAATTATTAAATAAAAATAATTTTTCTCAAAAGATTCTATCTAATATTCCATTATTTGTATCCAACGGTTCTTTTTTTGGAAATTTTGAGAAACATTTATCTAGAGTTCTTAAAGTATTTAAAGATGCTTCTTTAGATGGTTCTAGAATAGAAATTTATAAAAAAATTTATAGGGCTAGTCCCCCACTTTTAGCAATAGAAACTCTTACAAATTCCAATATGAGTTTTATTGCTCAATACACTGGATTGAAAGGAAATAATGCAACTTTTGGAAATACGTCTATATCTACTTATTATGCATTAAAACAAGGGCTAAATGAAATAAAAAATGGAGGAAATTATTGCTGGGTAAGCTCTTCTAATGGAGCCAATATTTATTCGCATATAATGAATAGAAGCACAAGTGAAGTTGAATTAACTGGATTTGAAAATACAGGTGGTGGACATATAATTTTATCAAGAGAAAATAATAGTGATAAAAAAGCAATGTGTAGAATTTCCAAAATGACCAACTCAAAAAAAGTTCCCAATCTTTATGATAAAACCATTAAAAGAACATGGATTGAATTACTCAAAAGCTCTAAATCCGAACTAATTATTTTTTCGGGAGCTATTGACCATGGAGTGAATGACAAAGACGAGCAGTATTTAAAAGCTTTAAATATTCCAACCATATCAATTTTTGAAAAATATGGCTATTTGGGAGTTTCTAACCTAATATTTGGAATAATTGAAGGATTAAAGCATATTAAAAACGGCATAAAATCAATTGATGTAATTGATAGAGATGTCTATGGAAGAGAATCGTTAATTACAATCGAGTTATGTTAAAAAATAAAGTTTACATAATTGAATACGAAATGATTAGCCCAATAGCGCTAGGTAAAGATGAATTTATTGGAAATATAATTAGTAATAAGAGTGCTGAACAAATTGTAGATCGAGTTAATACGGATGGATTTCCCTTTAAAAAAGCTGCAGAAGTAAAACAAGATCTTTCTTATCTATATGAAAATGAAAAAGATGTAATTAAAAAAGCTTCTAAAATTGATAGGAAATTAGAGCTATTAGTTGCTGCTTATTGGAAAAGCAAAAAGAGATTAGAACCAATTATTAATCTTTTAAAGGAAGAAGAAACAGGAACTATTTTAGGGATAGGATCAGATGCATTACCATTAGAATTTTTTGAAGAGGAAATAAAGAACTATACACTAATGGGGCTTAATCCAGTACCAGAACTTGAGACCTATTTAAATAGCAACTCTTCAAAAGTTAACTTGGTAAACAACCCTTACGATATACATTCGCTTTATCTAGCAGAAAAATTTAAAGCGGGAGCATTCCAAAAATCAATTTTAACTGCATGTGTATCCTCTACTCAAGCTATAGCTTTGGGATATGAATCAATTTTAAATAACGAAGCAAAAGTTGTTATTGCAGGTGGTACAGACTCTTTAGTAAATTTAGTACCATTAACATCATTTGGTAAACTTGGAGTTATTCCAGAGACAGCAACTGGTACTGAATGCACTCCTTTTGATATGAACAGAAATGGCACACTTGCTGGTGAAGCGGCAGGGTTTGTAATTCTTGCGTCTGAAGAGTTTGTTAACCAAAATAATATACAACCTTTAGGTCAAATAATGGGATATGGTAACAGTCTTGATGGGTATAAAATTACTGCTCCAGATCCTAGTGGAATTTCTATGACAAAAGCGATTGAAAATGCACTATCAAATTCTGGACTGAAATCATCACAAATTGATTATATAAATGCACATGGTACTGGAACTAGACACAACGATGAATTAGAGTTAAGATGTATTGGAAAAGCTTTGGGAGATGATGCAAGAAAAATACCTATCTCATCAACCAAAGACAGACACGGCCATGCAATTGCTGCAGCTGGAATTCAAGAACTCTGTTTATTACTAGAACTTATGAAACATGAGACCATACCAAGTAACTTAAAATTAAAATCTCCATGTTCTGAGGAATTTAACTTACTTAGGGAAAATAAAAAGAAAAAAATAACTTACGCACTGACCAATAATTTTGCTTTTGGAGGTATTAATACAGTTTTAGCAATTAAAAATGAGAGGGTATGAATCTAAAATTAGATAATAAAGTTGTAATAATAACTGGCGCTACTGGTGGAATTGGTGGAGATATTGTCGCTGAGTTTCTAAGAGAAAAAGCAATAGCAGTATGTCTTATTAGAAATGAATTAAAAATGGAAGAATTCAAGTCTAATTTAATAAAAGAAGATATTCCGGTAAAAAATTTATATTCTTATAAATGTGATTTGTTAAATTACAATGATATTGTAAAATCAGTTGGAGATATAAATAAAAAGTTTGGTAAAGTAAATTCATTAGTAAATTGCGCAGGCTACACAAAAGAGTATCCATTTGCAATGCTAGATGAAGATGAAATATCTCATACTTTAGATATAAATCTTAAAAGTCCGATGATGCTTACTCACGCAATTTTAAGAATAATGTTCAGACAAAAGAATGGTTCTATAATTAACGTTTCCTCTATATCAGCAGTTAAAAAAGGTAGAGGAATAGTTGCTTATGCTTCTGCAAAATCTGGAATTGAAAACTTCACAAGGACTTTGGCTTCAGAAGTAGGGAAAAAAAATATAAGAGTGAATTGTATAAGACCAGGGATTATTGAAACTAGTATGAGTGGACAAGTAATGAGTAGAACTAAAGATCAAATAAAAGAAATTACTTGTTTGGGAAGGTTTGGAAAAACAAAAGAAATATCAAAAATGGCAACTTTTTTGGCATCTGACAATTCATCTTCTTATATTACAGGAGAATGATAACAATAGACGGTGGAATAATTTAAAAATAAAATGAAGAAAATTGAAGAAATATTTGAGGATGTGTGCAATGTAATTGAAAACTCTACAGGTTATAAAAAAGAAGATATTAATATGGAGGATACTCTATTTGATAAATTGGAAATTGATTCCATTGATTTGGTAGATATTTTATTTGAATTAGAGACATTGTATGATATTGAATTAAAAATAAGCGATATCGAACTAAAGGCAAAAAAAGAGTTAGGCGATGTTCAGTACGAAATCGATGGAGTGATAACTGCTGAAGGAATTGAGTCTTTAAAGCAACACATGAGTGAAATAAATCCAGACAAGCTTACTGAAGGTCTTACTATTAATGAACTTATTCAGCTATTTTCCATTCACTCGTTATGTAAACTTGTCTTATTAAAGCTGGAAGGTATGTAAAAATATAATTATAAAATTCTATAAAATGAGAATTTCAATTGTTGGAGCATATGGATTTACAGGAAAAATAATTTGTGAAGAATTCAATAAAATTAATTACTCCTACTCTATATATGGAAGAAATATAAACGCTCTTAATGAACTTAAAAAAGGAAATTCAAATATTAAAAATTCAAAATCAATCAATCTTAGGATAATTGGAGATGTAAATTATCTAATTGAAAATTCAGATGTAATTATCAATTGCGCTGGTCCTTTTACAGAAGAATCTTATTTACTAGTGAAAAATGTCGCTAAAAGTGGTAAAATATATTTAGACATTTCTGGGGAAATTGGATTTATTAAGAATTCAAGGGATTATTTACAAGAAATATCAGTTAAAAACAAATCGTTAATTATTCATGGCTGTGCATTTGAAAGTCTAGTATCAGACTTAATACTGCAATCTTTGAGTGAGAAAAATAAAATTAAATCTGTAAAAACATTTTACAAATTCAATCAAAAAAAAGTATCTCCAGGGACTAGAATAACTATGAAGCTAAGTAAATATAGAGAGAGTTTTAAGGTGAAAAATAATCAATGGTTGAATTGTGATTTAAAAAAAGATTTAATTCAAATAAATAATGGAAATAATAGCAAAGAAGTTGCTGTTCCATACCCACTGCCAGAAGTTGCTTTTTCAAAATGGAATTTTGAAGTAAATAAGGCTGAAAGTTTTCTTATTATCGATGAAAATGACTCTAAATATATGACTAACAGAAAAAGTGTAGAAGGAGAAGCTTTAGAAGAACTGGAGAAACTTCGTTTAAAAAAATACAAGGGACCGGAACTGAAAGATAGAATGTCTCAAAAATGTGAATTATTTGTAAATATCAATCAAGAAAGTATACATCCAAAGACTTTAGAAGCTGAAATAAAAGACACGTATTTACTTACAGCAAAAGCCATTGTCCTAACGGTAGAAAAAATTCTTAAAAAGAACCCAAATTTATATGGTATTGTTAGTCCAGGACAAATATTTAATGGAAATCCCTTAAAAATAATACAAAAGCTTGGGGTTAAATTAAACCACCAATCAAAATTTAGAATTAAAAATTGATTAATAAACGATGGGAAATAAAGATGGATTTTATAAAATAATTATTAGAAATAATAAGTTATTATTTGCTATTTTCATTTCTACAATATTGTTTTTAATCGTCACCATTCCTACTCCAAAATTTAATGGCGATATATCAGGATTCAACTTAGAAAAAAATAAAGAGTTCATTAAATATCAAAATACAGATTCTATTTTTAAAAATAAATCAAAAATATTTTTAGAGGTTATTCCTAACTCTGATAATAGAAAAGAAATTCAAAAAAAGATTAAAAAAATTTCTCAAGAAATTACTTCAAAATACAAAAACTCAACTGTAACCAATCCTTTAACTTATTATGATAAAATGATAAGACACTGGAAAATTAAGAACAATCAATTATCTACATTTCTAAAACAAGCAAAAGAAGTACCAGAACTTAAAAAACTAATATCCAACGATTTAAAATCATTTTTAGTGATAATTTCTTTTGATGATTTTAAAAGTATTGATATAGATTATTTAAATACTATTTTTCAGAAACCTTATCCAGAAATTAAAAAAATAAATGTTTTTAGCATAGCTCATTTAGAAACTTCTATTGAGAAATATGTTACAAAAGATGTTATTAATTTAACACTGCTTATTCTTATTTTCTTTTCATTATATATAATACTTTCTTTTAGGGATTTTAAAGCTTTGATATTTATGGCTTTTACCATTCTAGGACCTATTAGTATTTCATTATTGGTTTTCTACTTTTTAAATGTGCAAGTGAATTTAATTTCTCTTCTTGTCTTCCCAATTGTCCTTATACTGGCATTATCAGATTCAATTCATTTGTTAACAGGATTTGTGAAATTTAAACATATTGAGAATAGAGAGAAAAGAACAGAAAAAGTCATAGCAAATTATTTTATTCCTTCTTTTTTTTCTTCTTTAACTACTGCAGCAGCATTTTTAAGTTTTTACTTTTTTAATGATTCTGTTTTTATACAGCAGTTTGGAATGATCACAAGTATTGCATTGATGTTAGAGTTTATAATTGTATTTTCAATTGCACCATTTCTTTTAACAAGGCTGCATATTAAAAAGATAAATGACTACAATATTAACATGCTTTCTAACTTTCTTTTCAAGAACAAAAAAACTATATCAGTAGGGTTAATTGTTGTATTAATTACATCCTTGACGTTAGTAAATAAATTATCTGTTAGGACAAGTACAGATATATTTTTCCCAGTAAATTCAGAAATTAGTCACGTTAGAAATAGATTAATGGATAAATATTATTCAACAATAAAGTTAGATATTCTACTTACCAGTAAGGATAAGAAAAAGAATAACCAAATAATAGAAAATTATATTATTGAGTTAAATAAAAAATTTGAAAATGAAGCATTAATAGTCAATACTTCTTCAAGTTTAGACAAATTTTATTTCAAAACTCGATATGGTGTAAAAGCTAATTTGTTTAATTTCTTGGGAAATGGCAATCCATATTACGATGAAAAAACCAATACTCAAAGAATAGAATTAAAATTCAAAAGTGCTCAAGATGTAGTAGATTTTAGTAATGGAAAATTATTAGAAATAATAAATGATAGTCCAAAAGAAATAAATATTTCATATTCAAGTATGGGTCTATTATTAAATGAAATGAATAATAGTATTACTACTTCTTTAATAAAATCTCTGCTTAGCTCTGGATTGGTCATCTTTTTAATAATTCTAATAATGACAAAGTCTATTTTCGCTTCTTTATTAAGTTTATTACCTAACTTAATACCACTTGGCTTTATAATTATAATTTATTATGTATTCAATATAAATATTAATGTTATTACTGCATTAACTGCAGTTATAAGTATAGGCTTGTTAGATGATGACACCGTTCATATTTTGTATCGTAAATTTTGGTTAAAAAAACCTATGGAAGAACTTTCATTTAGTATTTTATCCTCAGCAATAATTTTAACAATTTGCTTTGCGTTGTTTATGACAAGCAGTTTTAAGCCTATAGTTGCATTTGGGTGGGTAAGTTCTTTAATTTTTATTATTGGCATCATTTCTGAAATGACCTTAATGCAGTGGATTTTACAATATTTTGGAAAAAATAAAATAAATTGAAACGAATGAGAATTTATTGGTCCTTCCGAAATATAAGTTTAATTCTAGGGTTGTTTTGTTATTTGTCATCTGTTAGTCAGGAAATCATTTGTAAAGACAATACCAAACTTTCTAAAGAAAAAGAGGCTATTGTCATACTTCCCGGATTTGGTGATTCAAAAAAAGGAAGAGATGAGCAAGAGAAATTCTTTAAAGAAAAGGGTTACGATTTATTTATTCCTGAGTATATGGACAAATTCAAAGTAGATAATTGTGTAGAAAACCTACACAAATTCTACAGAGAAAATCAATTAAAAGATTATAAAAAAATTCATTTTTTCTCATATATATTAGGATCGTGGGTATTGAATAAGTTTATTAATAAATATGGTGTTTTAAATATATCTACAATAGTTTACGACCGAAGTCCTACCCAGGAAAGAGCACCTTATTTAGCTGCTGAAAATTTAAATTTAATTATTTCAATGATGGGTATAAAGCATATAATGAATGACATGGCAGCTTTAGAATATCCTCCAATTGAAAACAAGGATTTACATATTGGAATTATCATTGAAAGTAAAGCAACAAAGTTGCTACGATTACTAGAAAAAAAGGCTTTAGAAATGGGTCCATTAGATTATAAATTAGAAAGTCTAAACCAAAAAACAGATGATTATCTTTATACATGGCTAAATCATGATCAAATGTACGAACGCTTTGATATCATTGGAGAAGAAATATTTTATTTTATAGAAAATCATTCATTTTCTAATAATGCGTTAAGAGTACAGTATGATTGGGATCCATTTACTAACTATAAAAAAGAAGGATTAAAATGATATCATTTTATAAAATCAAACCAAAATTTCAAAGATTATTAAAACCAATTTTAGTTGGATTATATAAGCTTGGAATTACAGCAAACCAAATTACAGTTAGTTCCATTATTTTGTCATTCTTAATAGGATTTTCTCTTTGGTTTCATCCTTATTATCATTGGGGGTTACTAGTGGTTCCAATTGGTCTTTTAATTAGAATGGCTCTTAATGCCTTAGATGGTATGATGGCAAGAACTTATAATATGCAATCTAAGTTAGGAGAGATTTTAAATGAAATTGGTGACGTAATTTCTGACTTATTTATATTTATTCCTATGACACAAATACAAGGACTTAACCACGAGCTTCTAGCTTTGTTTATCGGGCTATCTATTATAAATGAGTTTGCTGGATTTATGGGCAAATTAATTGGAAGAGAAAGAAGGTATGATGGTCCAATGGGAAAAAGCGATAGAGCATTTTTAGTTGGAATAATTTGTTTGATTCTTTTCTTTAGACCTATAGATTTGATAATTATCAACACTATATTTATCGTAGCATCCTCTCTAATAGTTTTAAGTACTGTAATAAGATTAAAAAAGGGATTGAAAGATGGATAAACTTATTCAAAATATAAATATTTCCGGAGAAATTCAAGTAGTAATATTTGTCATTTTAGCAATTCTAGTACTTTCTTCAATAGCATTAGGGATTTGGGGACTATTTAGTAAATCTAAAATGCTCAAAGAGCTTAAAACCAGAACAAAATCGTGGTGGATAATGTGTACGTTATTTATAACTGCCACCATTATTAGTAATGTGATTACCTATGTTTGTATTGGATTTTTATCATTTGCTGCATTAAGAGAATTTTATTCCGTTATTAGATTAAGGAAATCAGATAGAGCTGGAATGTTATGGTGTTATTTAGCCATTCCAGTCCAATATTATTTAGCTTACAGAGGATGGTACGAACTTTTCATAGTGTTTATTCCTGTATTTATGTTTGTTTGGATACCTTTTATTTTAGTATTACAAGGAGAAACTAAAATGATTATGTCCTCAATGGCTGGTCTTCCTACATCCCTAATGCTTTGTGTTTTTGGATTGAGTCATATGGCTTATTTGATAAGTTTACCAGAAATAAGTGGTTTTAGTGCTGGAGGTAAAGGACTTCTTCTATTTTTAATATTCATAACTCAGATAAATGATGTAATGCAATTTATATGGGGGAAATTAATAGGAAAACATAAAATATTGCCAAAAATTAGTCCTAATAAAACTTGGGGAGGTTTTGTTGGAGGTTTAATTTCTTCTGTTATTATCGGCTATCTAATGAGCTTTTTAACTCCATTAAACGACTGGCAAGTTATTGTGGTTAGCTTTTTCATAGCAGGAGTTGGTTTTGTGGGAGACGTAGTAGTATCTGCTATAAAACGAGACATGGGGGTAAAAGATATGGGACAAGCAATTCCTGGTCATGGTGGTGTTTTGGATAGAATAGATTCTTTAGCATTAACAACCCCTATTTTCTTTCATTTAGTTTATTTTTTCGCCTACTAGTGAGAACTTTTTTTCTCTATATTATTTATAAGATATTTTGGAATTTTTTCTTCAAAATAATAATTGGCGTTAGGTATATTGGAGAAAAGAAATTAATAAAACACCAACAATTTGTAATGGTAGCAAATCATAATAGTCATGCAGATGGAGTAACTCTTATGACTTCCGTTCCAGTAGACAGATTAGCATTAACTTATCCAGTAGCTGCAGAAGATTATTTTGGGAAAAGTAAACTTTCAGCCTTCCTATCTTGGTTTCTTATAAACCTCCTTTTAATTCCCAGAAAAAGAGATGAGAAAAATCCAAAAAGAGATCCTATTTTTATAATGGATAGTTATTTAAAAGATGGTAAGTCACTAATTTTTTTTCCTGAGGGATCAAGAGGTAAAGCAGGTAAAATACAGACTTTTAAAAAAGGTTTAGGACATTTAATGAAAGAAAATATGAATATTCCTATTGTACCAGTTTATTTGGAAGGAATTGGCAGAGTGTTGCCGAAGGGAAATAAAATAATGTTACCAGGAATAACCAAAATATATTTTGGAAACCCAATTTTTTTAGAAAACGAATCGGTAGAAGAAATTGTTGAAAAAGCAGAAAACGCTGTACACGATCTTAAGAATCGATGTGACAATAACAATAGCTCAAATTTAAGAGAGTAATATTTATACTTTATATCTTAGCTTTGTAAAAAATAAGACAATGTCTTCCTTTGAAAAATTTGGTTTAAGAAAACAACTTCACAATGCCATTGAAGATTTAGGATTTAATACTCCTACTCCAATACAAGAACAATCCTTTTCTGTTATTCTTTCTGGGAAAGACATGTTAGGAATAGCACAAACCGGAACGGGAAAGACTTTAGGGTATATGATGCCTTTATTGGATGAACTCAAATATTC
>Ga0206682_10002979_pt1 | contig 14892 bp, 11 predicted proteins | sample M240m12015metaG_FD_155444 | JGI IMG/M metagenome (GOLD analysis project Ga0206682, IMG submission 155444) | Ammonia-oxidizing marine archaeal communities from Monterey Bay, California, United States - M2 40m 12015 | ecosystem: Environmental > Aquatic > Marine > Intertidal zone | place: USA... | reverse complement strand
GATATTTGGGTTAACTCACCTAAAGTAGGAGTCCCCTTTTTTCTAGTATCCTTCTACCTTGCACCCCACCCAAGGGGCACACCCCGATAAGTCAGGATGGTTCCATCTAACCCCTATACATACTATTATGGCATGAATACGAAGAAAGTTAGCTTGGGCATTTGTATTCAGTTAATGGTGTGGTGTTTCTTTTTTGGCATGAAAATGTACTCTTTTATAGCAATTCAAAGGGTGGCAGAATATTAGACCCAAGAAGAGGCAAGTTTTATAGTGCAGAGCTGGCTATGCTAGAAAATGGCAACTTACTTGTCGAAGGCTGCTTGCTCTTTATATGTGATGGGGAAGAATGGTTTCCACTTGAAGTAACAATAAATCCAGATGGTTCTAGGCAGGCGATCCCCAAGGATAACAAAGGTATATAACGGCATGTTGCTTTGGTTCATTGTCCCCAGCATCAAAATTAAAACCCCAATATCTATTCAATCGATATTGCTTGCTTTTCTTTTATTAGCAGGTTGCAGTGGGCCGGATGTAAGGTTATTTGAAGCTGACGGAACGCTGATTGATAATGATATCGATAAAGCTCTTGAAATATACGAAAAGTTAGTCCAATAAGATTATGCGCTTTCCATCAGCGTTTTTACTTTGAGATGCCCGCGTTGAACTATCGTTCATTCCTACTCGTTATGCTCACCACCTATGGCGGTGTGCTAATGCATGGCGCGGTCCAAGCTGCTGCCGCGGAAGATCTTTCGCCAGGCAGTGGAACACTGCAGCTCGAAACGGCATCCCCGCATCGGTTTACAGCCGCATATCTCGACACTGACAAATTTACCGGCCGCTTCCGTTTCAGCATCGAGTCAGCTGACATTGGCAAGCGGGCTGAACTGTTTCTCGCAGCACAGCATCTTGAAAACTGGTATCTCCGTACTCCGCTCGGCTGGAAAGTGTGGGATGCCAGCCTTGCCACTTTAGATTCGTTTCAAACCGTCGAGCTTGAGAGCGAAACCCTGTACGAGCTTTTTCAGGATGCCGATTTACTTGAGGGGGACTATGACCTATACGCCGCCTACCAGACTGCAGGTGGCGATTTAGTAGTCTCATCAACCGTGATGGAATTTGAAATTAAATCTGCGCAGAAAGATTCGCTGCACAAGTTTATCTCTGATTCAGCCATGGAGGAGTTCATAAAAGAAGGCATGCGATTCAGTTCATCGGATCAGGTTTTCTTAAGGGCACTGGATACTGTTGCAACTGTCGCCGAGGCCAGCAGTAGTTCCAGCACAGCCACATCGCAGGTTTCTTCAACCAATGTGCAAGTTGCCGGCGTTGATGAAGCCGACACCATCAAATCTGATGGCCAGAGCCTCTATGCCCTGAGAAACTGCGGCAGTGAAAATTGTGTGGCCACATTCTTTCTGAACGCTGGTGAGGCGTCGGCCGCAGAGGTAGGTGTTTACCAACCCGAGAAAGACAAGCTTCCCCTTCCCGCCGAGAGCATGTATCTGATCAAGGGAGATAGCCAGGCTGAAGATATACTGGTTACTCTGTCGGGGCAAAATCACTCTATTCCCTGGCTAGACGTGTGGCGCTGGGGTGACAGCAAACTCGAGCTGGAGTTTTTGGATGCCTCGAGTCCCGCGAGCTTAACTCTGTCTAACCGGCTTCGTATCGATGGCAGTCTGATTTCCAGTCGCCGCATTGGCGACGTACTTTACCTAGTTACTCGCTATATACCCTCATTGCCCGGGTTTATCACTCACGCATACGATGACGATACACGGAAAAAAAATGACACTTTGCTCGCTGAATCGACGCTCCTAGAAATGACTCCCAAGATCACGTTTCTATCTGGCGCCGAACAAGAGTTAGTCAGTAGTGAGCGCTGTTATCTTGCTACGGGGGCCGTCGACGCAACAAGAAACCCTTCACTCATCAGTATCGTCGCAATACCCCTGAATTCTCCAGAATCGTTTTCCAGCACCTGTTTTCTCGGCAACACCGAGACGGTTTACATGACTCCAGACTCACTGTATCTGGCGACTACTCAAAATGAGTACAGTGTTTTGGCTAACGATGCACTTATTTATAATCCAAACCACAAGACGGCAGTGCATAAGTTTGCGCTCAAGGGGCGCAACATTGAGTACCGTGGATCCGGTGAGGTTGAGGGGCATTTGGGTTGGAGCGAAGACAAGCGCTCGTTTCGCATGGGAGCGAACGGTAATGGGGGTGAGTACCTCAACGTCGTTAGCTCGCTTGGCGATACTTGGAACGGTTCTACGAGTACGCGCCTCACCGTATTAAAAGAGAATGCGGGCAAATTACAAACAATCGATACCATCGATGGAATTGGCAAGCCCGGGGAACAACTCTATGCAGCCAGGTTTGTCGGTGACCGCGCTTATCTGGTTACCTTCAGAGTCATCGACCCGCTCTATGTAGTAGATCTGTCTGACCAGGATAATCCCAGCATTGCCGGTGAGCTGGAAATTGACGGGTATTCCGACTACCTGCACCCGATTGGAAACAATCTGCTACTCGGTATCGGCAAGGATGCTGTTCCCGACGATGGCTCGACCGACTTCAGTTTCACGAGAGGGGCCTGGTATCAGGGCGTTAAACTGTCTCTCTTCGACGTGTCAAATATCTCGGCGCCGACTGAAATCAACTCTCTGATATACGGTAAGCGTGGGTCGGAATCTGAAGTACTCTACGATCATCACGGCATCTCATTCCTAGCTGCTACAGATACAAGCCCTGCACGATTCTCCCTACCAATTCAGGTTCATGCCACCGAGCCGGACTCCCCTGAGTTTGATCCTAAAAAGCCCAGTGCCTGGTACAACTTTACCAACAAGGGGCTGTATTCTTTCGAGGCTACCGTGTCCGGCTTGTCAGAAGTTGGCTATATCGAGGCGGATTCGACGACACGACAAGACAGCTTCAACTTTTGGGGATCATTTCCAGACAGGTCTCTACTGGTCAATGACTCCGTTTTTTATGTCCATCAAGGGGAAGTTCGAAGTTCCGTCTGGGGCTTCCGCGGTCCGTAATCAAGATTTTTTCCTGTCAATTCTTCTACCCCTGTTGAATGGATTTTCAATAGAACAATGCTCCCATTACGGTAGTCAAAAGTAGAGACACCAGAGTAACTGCTGGTGAGACAGTCAGTTTTACAGGCACAGCTACTGACAGCGATGGAACGATTACAACCACTCAATGGCTTGTGGGGGGTTCTGTGGTAGCCACGGGTTTAAACGCAACTATTTCACTACCAAACAGATCAACCGTAGTCACTTTTAAAGCTACTGATAATGAAGGCGCTAGCTCCACAACGACGGCCACAATTACTGTTGCAACTCCCACTTATACTGTCACTGACGAATGGCCTTCACCCTATAACGGAGTAACACCGGACTCTTCCTCAGGTTTGGCGTTTAATAACATTGGAGTGTTTAGTGCTAGTGATTCAATAATCTATACCTGCCTCAGAGTTTTTACAGACGGTCTGCCAGGGTCAGTAGGCGGCATTAGCGAGTTTGATATAGGATTAAAGGTGGTGTCTCTCTCAGAGGCTACGGTGCAGATTACGAAGTTTAGAGAGTTCAATGCCATCGGCGCTCTTAACGAGAACGCACAAATCCCTGATTGCAGCGGTATATTTGAAACGACGACAGGCATTTATACCGACATTATCGTGGCGGGTGACAGCGTTCTTGATACTACATGGAGCTTAATTGACCCCACTAATTTAATTCTTAGGCTAAGTAGTTATCAGGAGTTGACTGCTAACTAACAACTCTACTCTGCTTCCTAACGCACCCACAACCGTTCCAGTCCAATGCCTATCCACTGGCTCTTCAGCCCTAGATAGCTCTCGTACCCACCCCCAATTCCCTAGCAACCGCCCAGTCAGCAACCCCACCCCCGGGGGTACCCCCGCTAACTCAGGATGGTTCCATTGCACCCGTATACATACTATTCTGAATACTCGAATCTGCGCTAGGAAGGTCAAAGTTATGAAACGTTCCATTCACACAATTTTATATTTATTTAAAGGAGTGATAGGAAATGACTAAAGGTAAATTTCAAATAACTCCTCTTGCGTTAATTTTGATATCAGCATCTTGTTTTTCTCAGAATTCTTTTGATTTGACAAAACTTGATTCGGGGCAGTTGTTGCTCAATTTAGATGAAACTGAGGTTGTAAGCGTTGAACAAGACATTCTAAACGCGTCTCTTTCATATTCAGCCCAAGGCAGTGGGAAAATATCGCTTCAAAATGAAGTTAATAAAAACATAGCAGCTGCATTAGAAATTATAGATTCAGTTTCAGAGCTTGAATATTCAACAGGGCAGTATTACATCTATACAATTCAGCCTGGAATGCCGCCACAGAACGGTTTAGGTATTCCTATATGGAGAGCGCAGCAAGGTCTTAAACTAAGCAGCTCTAATAGCTCTGAACTTTTGGAAATTGTCGGACAGTTACAAGCTGCTGGGTTGGAAGTTAATGGACTCAACTATAGCCTATCAGATGAGGCTTCAAAAAAAGCTACGGAATCGTTGCTATCAATGGTGCTAAATAGGTTAGAACGTAAGGCTAGCGAGACTGCTAATTTATTAGGGAAAAATTTTTCTAGTCTTATAGAAGTGACAATTAGAGAAAACGGGAATGGAGGGTTTTTCGAGCCAAGAATGGAGATGATGAGAGATTCTCAAGTTGGCACTCAGCAATTCGAGCGGCCGTCAGCAGTTCCCGGGCGAAGCGAGGTTTCATTAAGCGTATCGGCTAAAGCATTATTATCTCCTTAGGCGTTGATCAGACTATTTCAGCGGTGACTCATGAGGAGTGGTTGCAGAGCTTGTCCTGAGATACTGCTCATGAGGATGCTCTAAAAACGCATAGGAGCACCCCTGAGCGTCAAGCACCTTATCGCCAACCAACACCTCTCGATCGTCCAGTAACCACTTGACCTGCATATTCAAGGCCTTAATGAGGTGGAACGGTCTATATTATGACCCTGCGTGTCAAGCGTACTCTGACCCCACCCCCTAAAACCTCAAAATAGTTATATCCAGACCCTACCCCCGGGGATACCCCGACTTACTCAGAAAGGTTCCCTATTATGCTAGTACATACTATTCTCAACGAGTGATTAGATATTTTTGAGGCGGAGTATGGCTAAGGAAACTTACTTTCCCGTGTCACCTAAGCCCTAAGAGTTTTTGTCTTGAGGTGCATTTACGGCATACCGAAAATTTTGCCGAATGAATCATTATTCAGCTAACGACTTAATTTGAGGCAATATTTAGATTGGCTACTTCCCTACCAATAGAAAGGATAATCCAGGGAGTCAATTACTCGGCTGTGGCATTTGGCCTTTCACTCGCCGGAGCCATTTATGGTTATTTCTATCTTTCCATTTTACTGCTATTTCTGTCTGGAGTGGTTATAACGAAAGAATCGATTCGACTGCGAGAGCCGGACTTTATATTCATCGCAGTCACATCACTAATCCTTTTGATTACGATAGCATCAGCATATGAGCGAGATGCGTATTATGAATTCCTCCCCTTGGGATTCGTATATGCGCTGAGCGTATACATTTTTTTCATAATAAAAGCTAACTATAAACACGTACACCAAACTTTAGGCGTTGTTACTGTATGTTTTGTCATTAGCTCTTTTGATCTAATTCTTGGTGTTCTTACTGAGGATAAAGTTACAAGCTTGGAGTTGATCGAACAGTCAATCACTGCAGCTTTTGTTGTACCTAACGATTATGCCTTGTTCGTTATTGCAATGCCGTTATTTAGCTACTCGCTGAAGTCCTTTCCAATCGGTATTAAAAGATGGCTAATTCCCTTTTTATACATAACAGGGCTAATCACCGCGGCTAGTCTGAATTCCCGCCTATGCTTATTGTTATTGGTCATATCACTAGCCGTCGAATATCGCCTTTATATAAGTTTTATGAAAAGACAAACTATTGCTTTGTTGATCTTGACAGCAATCTTGAGCGTGATTCTAACCCCTGATTTTTTCGATAAGGTCCAATCTTTACCAACTTCGCGAATTCCGCTATGGGACGCGGTAATACATCAAATCACCCTTCACCCTTGGCTTGGAATGGGACTAGACTCGTTTAGTGATTTTTATGCCAATCATATTTCAGCTACGTCTTATTCCGATTTGATCACAGTAGATCGCCGTTTAATGCCTTGGCCCCACAATATCTTCCTTGAAATATCAGCGTCATTCGGCCTTCTTGTAGCCGCCTTATTTGCAGCAGGAATAATTGCATTTTTCACTAGCTATAGTACCATGTCAGGCCGCTTTGGCCTTTCTATTAGAACGACAGCTTGTTTGTTCATACTAGCAGGGTTGATTGAACTGACATATCTCAGAATATACCCAGTTCTAATCGTTGTCTTTTTAGCGTCAGTGCAAGTGGCTCATGCTAGTAATCAGGTAGGCTCAGAGTAACTCTATGAATATTCATCTTTCTCTTTTTAGAGCCTCTAGCTTTGCTTTACTCGCCGCTGCCACCATCATATTCGGCTCTGGATCATTCGGACAAGTCTTAAACAATTTTGGATATGGGTATGGGTACGGGTACGGGTATGGGTATGGGTATGGGTATGGCGAAACAGATGAGCCTTCATTAGCGACTATTCAGAAATCTATCTTAGGCAAATTCTATACTTCGCTTAATGGTGATGATTGGACCCAGAAAGACGGATGGAATGAAGCTGCCTCAGTTTGCGATTGGTTTGGAATAACGTGTGATAGAAGTGGTGCGATTACTGAGATTAGCCTTGATAACAATATGCTTCAAGGTACTTTAATCGACGATATCTGGACGCTACCTAATTTAGTAAAATTATCTTTAGGCAAAAATCAAATAATCGGTGCGTTACCAGCTACGCTATTTAGCGAATCACTTCAAATTTTAGATCTCGCCGAAAATAAACTCTCTGGAAATATCCCGTCAGAAATTCTTTCCCTTCCAAAGTTGTCGTGGCTAAATTTAAGGAAAAACTCGTTAGAAGGACCCTTGCCGGATTTCTCAAAGGGTAGCGAGAAACTATATCTCTTCGACGTTTGGTCAAATAATATCTCTGGTGAGCTGCCGGAAAACATTGGGAAGTTCCCAAGTCTTTCTACACTAAGCCTGCAAAGTAATAAGCTGTCTGGAGCTATTCCTGATTTCTCTCAAGGAGCCTCTAACCTCAAAAATTTGTGGCTGCACGAAAATAACCTAAATGGTCTAATTCCAGACTCTATTAGTGAGTTAACGAAATTAGAAATACTGTCGCTACACGCCAATGATCTTACGGGTACGATACCTAATTCATTAGCGAAGTTAACAAAGTTAAAAGTATTGGCATTAGGTCAAAATGCATTAAGCGGCGAGATACCAGAAATTTTTTCTGAATTACGGGATTTTTATCGTTTAGATCTGCGGAACAATTTATTGGAAGGAAAGATACCGGAGACCATCAACGAGTTAGAGAATATTGAATACCTATATCTGGACAATAATCAATTATCAGGCCCTATACCTGATATTTCCACAAATCTAACTCACCTTAAGGTTCTTTCGCTTTCTGGCAACGAACTATCTGGGAGCTTGCCCACATTAAGTGCGGCATCATCGCTCGAAAGAATCGATCTTTCATCCAACTCATTCACTGGCGAGCTCGATGATGTCTTCTCGTCCCTATTAAATCTAAAATCTTTGAAATTGTTTGACAATAATTGGACAGGGCCTCCGCCTGATTGGCTATCTAGATTGTCTCAAAATGGTGTTACGGTAGTTTCTTTAGATCGAGGCAGATACGCGTTTACTAACGTTCTCCCGATATTAGAAGTAGCAATAGATACATCTCTCCGTGTTGACAGCCAGCGAGATGGAAACGAAAGCGCAGTAGCGTCATTTAAAAGCTCTGATGTCGATGGCATTATTTCAAGCTTTGATTTATATCGTAATAATGAGTTAGTTTATTCGGACTCTACATCGTCGGGCACATTAACGGTGCCGCTAACATCAGGCATAAACAGGCTAAGGTTTAACGTTATAGATAACAGAATTGGCATAACAACCTTAGAAAAAGTAATTCGAGTTAGCGCGCCACCAACAGTACAGATAACAACGCCGACCTCAGTAGTTTTAGACACCGACGGTCTTCCGGGTGAATTTGTATCTTTTTCGGCAAGTGTTCAAGATATAGACAGAGACAGCTTTACCGTTGATTGGTATGTTAACGGCGTCAAGCGCGGCTCTGGGATTAATCCACCTAATATCTTACTCAATAATGGAGAAAGTGAGATAGAAGCGATAGTGATTGAAATAGGCACCGAACTCGCCGATAGCTCTTCACTAATACCCTTTGTTGAGCCCCCTGTGTATCAACCTTCTTTAACATGGCCTAAAGCGATCGCTGGGGAAGCCAGAAATTTACTCGAATTCAACAATATCGCTGAAATTGATGTTGGGCGTGGTTTGATGTTTGCATGTTTAGTAGCAGTCTCAGGCGAGGCAGCACTACCTCCGGTTGGCGTTAGATTCCTACTTAATTTAGGAACTGAGATTACGCTGACGACAGAAGCAACGAGAGGGTTCAATCCAACCGGCGCTTTCATGGAGGATGGCTCTCTGCCAACTTGCTCGGGCATTTTTGATAAGAGCTCCGGCATCTACACCGACTATATTTATTTTGATGGGAATGCCTACGAGCTTCAGTTTGAATCACAGGGAGATTCAGGCTTATTTAGATTGATAGATTTTATTATAGTAAATTAGAAAACTATAGTAATCGTAGCGAACCCAGCATTAGCCCCAATCACAAGGCAACTTTTGGCTATTCTACAAGTTTTCTAATTTTGCCTTTATGCACTTTTTTATTTTCGATATCGGAGATGGCTGAGAAAAAACAATGAGTGACTGGGGACCAAATCAATACCTTTCTGAGCTAATTGCTAACGCGCAAGCTGCTACTGTCCGAATAACACGCTCAACGGCTGTAATGATCTCGGACCGTTATGCCATAACTGCTGCTCACTCCCCGCTTGATGAAAACAATGAAATCACCCCTGGGCTTACTGCTCAAAACATGTGGGGTGAGATCAGAAATATCATCAATGTCTTTTATACAGTTGGTGAAGATTTTGCCATCGTTGAGCTGGAGTCTCCCTTCGAAAATAACTACTCCGTTAAGTTAGCTGACGAGAATGCTCAGGCTGGAGATGATGTTTTCGCCGTTGGACACCCCTACACAGTTGCTAATGCTGGAGTAGGTTGGGCTGTTTCCTTTGGTGAGAGATCTAGTATTGATTCAGGAGACTACTGGATAGACGCGAATATACTACAAGTGGAGGGTGGTAACTCTGGTGGTGGTGTATTTAATGATAAGGGTGAGCTGGTTGGAATTGTCTCAGTATCGTGGTTCGAGGAAGCCCATGAGTTCGATGCTACTTCTCCTTATTATCTAGACAATGAGGTTGTAGACGGCATTTTGGACGTTATTAATTTCCGTAACACAGCAGGGACAATCAGGCTCGAATTCATAAAAGACTTTCTTGCTCAATATGAAGTTGTGAATAGCCCCAACTTTGCTACTGAAGCGGATCTTCCTGAGAACCTTCCTGACCCTTATCAGAAAATCTTAACAGATGAACAAGTTGAGATCATTTCAACCAAAAGCGCGACTGATAAACTCTCCAATGTCTTGGTATCGAACAAAGGAGCTACTTCAAAAGATTCGAATGAGTTTAAATCAGGCGGAAGCGGCACGATAATTCACGACGGTTTAATACTAACTGTAGCTCATGCTTTAGATGGCAGGTACGAAGCCAGTATCGGGTTTTATGATGGAAGAATTGACGCAGACGCAAAGACTTATGCTATCTCGCATTATGGTGATTTTGGATTAGTCGCATCAGATGTACTACTCTCGAATGAATACCCTGTCCAAGAGATTGCGGTATCCAACCCTGAGGCGCTTGATCCTGTTTACTTCATCGGTGGGCCTAGAAGATCTTACCAAGATCTAGGTGGATGGATAGTATCGACTGGTTATAAAACTGAAACCAATGATACGAGTTATGTCTCTGGATTGTTCGATTCAGGAGGTCATTCAGGAGGAGGAATCTTTGACTTTAACTCTGATCTTGTTGGAACGGTAGCCACTGGGTGGGGAGGCATAATTGGCAATCAGTCATTGTTAGTAGATCGACAAGATCCTCATAAAACTTCTTATGCGCCCACTATACCTTCTTCCTGGGTAAATACGGGCAGCTCGGATTTTTTCTACTTGAAAAGTTTCGTCAGTGAACAGAGTCCTTCTTCGATCAACATAAACTCTACAGACTATTTTGTCGCGGGTGCTATAGCATTTGACGGCTCGATCTATTCCTATGGTTGGCAAACAAAGAATGCGGAAAATTCTGGATTTATCACTAAATATGATAGCCAAGGAAACCTAGACCAAAGCTGGGGAAGTGATGGGACGCTGATCATTAATTTGTCTCAGAATGATCAAATTAAGGGTTTGCTAGAAATTGATGATGAGTTAGTCGCAGTAGGTGAAACACAAATAAGCGCAGTGCAAAATGTTTTTACGGTCCAGATAACCTCAAATGGTTTGCTAAGTGAAAGTAACTTAAATTCGCGTGTTTTTTACGAAGATAGTTCCAACACTAACAATAAATCTGTCTTCGAATATAACGGCTCTATATATATAGCAGGTAACACTCATAACTCATCCAATTCAGACATAGTCCTTATTAAAATCACTGATGAAGAAATCGATAATACCTTTGGAGATGATGGAAGATTAAGGCTTATTGCGTCAAAATCAACCGAATCAGTCTCCCAGATTTTTGTCGATGATAGGGGAATTTTTCTTGTCTCAACATCTGATTCTTCAGAGGGAATCTGGAGTTACCAGGTCAATAAAGTCTCGTTAAGTGGCCAAGTTGATACTAGCTTTGGTGATCAGGGTTCAATGATCATCGATTTTAAAAATGAGTTTAATTTCTCAAGCAATATCTTGGTCAATGACCAATATATCTACATTTTTGGTCACACAACCTACTCTGCAGATGAAACACCTCTTATAGCAAGATTGAATCTTGATGGTTCACTCGACACGACTTTTGGCGATGATGGAGTATTATTTTTAGAGATCGATGCAGGAGGTAACGAGTTTATTAAAGATTCCAAATTAGTTGGCGACAGTATTGTTCTTTTAACGCATGGTACAAATACATTAATGACTAATGAGGGTTGGGGAGATACTCATCAATCCTTTAGTCGGCTTTCAAAAATTGTCGAAATTTCACTTGATGGCTCAGTGCTATCTAACAAAATATATAATTCTAATTTAAATTATATTCCAGCTGGCTTCGTCAAAAACTCTACTGATAATGCTTTCGTCGGTAATTTATTAGCAGATTCAGGTTACGATCAATTTATCTCATCCGCCTTAAGTCAATATCTTAGTGATGGCAACGTTTCCTCCAGAAATTTAATCGATGGTGTGATATCCACTGCGCCGCTTTACGGCACAGATGGTGATGACATTATTATGAGTGGTAATAGTTCAGAGGTTTATGCAGGCTCAGGTAATGACGTCATTAGTTCTGGTAGTCGGAGTCTCAAAATAGCTGGGCATGCTTATTATGTCGATGCTGGCCCGGGCGACGATAAGGTTTGGGGAAGTCACCATGATGATATCTTAATTGGTGGATCAGGGCATGATTACTTAAGTGGTCAGGGCGGGAATGATCAAATGTATCTTGGCTCTGAAGGAGGCGAGGCTGTCGGTTTTGATGGCGAAGATACAATCTTTATTCCATATGCCACAACGGATTTTCTCTTATTAGGCACATCGGAATCTACGAGTGGGTCGGCATTAACACTGCTCCACAAGGCTGACTATGATGTAATGTATTACGTAAGCGCAGAAAATCTTGTTTTTACGAATAAAAGTCTGAAGTCAACTGAGTACAAAAATGAATTCGAGATTCTCAGTTCTGATACCAAAATAAAATACCATCCCTATTTTGACGGTATGGGTATATCTCTCAGTTCACAACCCCTGAACCTACAACTACAATTGCCGATTCGAAATAATATTATTGTGAGCATTGACGGAAATCACATCATAAATGGAGGTTATAGCGATGGAAGAGTCGGATTATTTAGTAAAGGAGTCTCATTCGTCGATGGCAAAAGTGGCATTGACAATTTATGGGTTCTAAATAGAGTACCGGTAGAAATTTATAGATTTGAAAGCCTTTACTTACTATTCGATGAATCTCGCGAATCCTACATATATTTTACTAACATCGAAAAAATTAGAAGTTATATTGAGGGGTATAGTAATTCTGATGAGATGGATGATTACAGACTTGATAGCTACGACATTCAAGATGTAGATAGTTTTAGTGAGCTTACTATATTATCAAATAATATTAGTTACCTGCCCATAACTACTGATCAATTAACTTCTGATCTTGTTTTAAAATACGATGAAAATGTTACAAAAGAACTATCCGTGCATATATTCTTAGGGGAATATGAGGCGCTAGACAATTTTAGATTTAAGTGGTTTAAAAATGGCGTTGAGGTTTTAGGTGAAAACGAACCCACATACAAACTAGGCGACGGGGACCAAGGCGCTTCTTTTTACGTTCAAGTTTTGTACAGCGCGGAAAGTTCATTAGAGTACGCATTTAATAGCGCATCCATTACTACGTTAGAACCCACCTACTCCATCACATCGGGCGCAGAGTCCTATGATGAAGGGCAGAGTGCATTATTCAGCTTGGTCACTACTAATCTAGCCGCTGGTACTTCAGTACCCTACACCCTATCTGGCATCTCAGCATCAGACCTAGTAAGCAACTCGCTTACGGGAACAGCGACGGTAAGTGCCTCTGGAACGACAATAATTAGTTTGCCGCTCACTGCTGATGCGCTAACCGAGGGAGCTGAGACTCTCACGATTACTCTGGACGACTCTCCTGACACAGCTGTTTCATTAACTATTCTAGATACCTCGATTTCGTCATCATTAAGACTCAGCGCTGTATACGACTCACGAGATGAAGGTTCAACCGCCTACTTTAGCATCGTTACTAGTGTTATTGATGCAGGAACTAGTTTGGCTTATACGATTTCGGGAGTCTCTGCCTCTGATTTAGTAAGCGGTTCGCTTAATGGGACGATAACAACCGCGGCTGCGGGAGAAATTAAATTAATATCAATTCCAATCCGCAAAGACAATTTAACAGAGGGCGCTGAGACGCTTACCATTACTCTGGATGATTCATCGAGCACAACTGCTTCGTTAGTCGTTAATGACACATCAAAGGGAGCGACTTACTCCATCACTTCAGGCACAGAGTCCTATGATGAAGGGCAGAGTGCATTATTTAGCTTGGTCACTACTAACCTCGCTGCCGGCACTTCAGTCCCCTACACCCTCTCAGGCGTTTCAGCATCTGACCTTGTAAGCAATTCGCTTACGGGAACAGCAACGGTAAGTGCCTCTGGAACGACAATAATTAGTTTGCCGCTAGCTGCTGATGCCCTCACCGAAGGCGTTGAGACGCTTACCATTACTCTGGATGATTCATCGAGCACCACTGCTTCATTAATGATTAATGACTCTTCAAAAACGCCAGTTGTCGACGTCACCTTATATCGAACGACTATTCTTGGTGATAAAAATATATTAGGCCCAGACCCAGTTCTGATTAAAGCACTAACCGAAAATATAACGAAAACAGACGGCGTGATAACCGAACAGTTCTTCCTATATGCAGGAGCACGTTACGATTATAGTGATATAGATTCGTTAATTACTGTGGTAACTCGAAATGGCGAATTTACAGACGAGTTTTCACAGGAAATATCAGATTATGCCGCGTCGTTTGAGAGTGCGACATACTCAGATGTAGTTAAACTTGTGGGAAGCTCAAGTATTGACGCTTGGCTTATAACGGTGGCAGGTGACGATGGTAACTACATAGGTTGAGTTGGCTTCAGCGCTTTGCAGTCTTCCTCCCAACCATTCTCCCGCTAATCAGCCCCAGTTCTCGTCCCAGCATCTCCGGCTCATAAAGCTCCGTCAACTTAGCGCTGCGCTCTTCGCGTATAGCTCTAGTCTCTCTGCCGTGCTTGGTGTTGGCTGCTATCTGACGAGCCTTGCCTTGGGTTTTCGGTCAACGCTTTAATACTTTTGGAAGCTGAATAGGGCACCGATAGCGTAAAATATATTGAGCTTTGAGGGCGTTGTTATGGAACTCGGTAATGAAGATGTGATGCTTCTAGCAGGTGGGAAGATTCGGTGTCGTCGTTGCAGTGCACGGAGTAAGCGCACTAAGTTACGTTGTGGTGCTCCTGCCATGAAAGGTAAAAAGGTGTGCGCTACGCATGGTGGTAAATCAACGGGGCCTAAAACAGAACAGGGTAAAGCGAACAGCGCCAAAGCAAACTTAAAGCACGGGAAGTACACAAAACAAGCTCAAATAGAATACAGTGGAGCTTCGGCACTACTATCACAACTCGAAGACGCTATGCACCTACTGGGCATGTCAGACGCACCTAGAGGCACAGGGCGCAAAGCAAAGGGGTACAGGCCGATTACATCAGTTGATGAGGTGCGAACGATGCTGATAGAAACAAACTAAATGACGGTATGCAATCCGAGGTGTTGGGAAATACCGTCAAAAATACCGTCAAAAATCTTGGATTCAGTAGGAGACTAATGGAATTCGAGGGAGTAGTAAAACCAAAAAAAGCCCTGATTAACAGGGCTTTAAGGACTTCTTTGGACTTGCGTGGACTTGTGTTTGGTGGAGGCGGGGGGAAT
>Ga0206682_10002976_pt1 | contig 14904 bp, 19 predicted proteins | sample M240m12015metaG_FD_155444 | JGI IMG/M metagenome (GOLD analysis project Ga0206682, IMG submission 155444) | Ammonia-oxidizing marine archaeal communities from Monterey Bay, California, United States - M2 40m 12015 | ecosystem: Environmental > Aquatic > Marine > Intertidal zone | place: USA... | reverse complement strand
GTGTCTTCGAAAGACGAAGATGGTGGGGAGCCAGTAGATCTCCCGTTGGATATCTGGAAGGGTGTCCGAGATCAGCTGTTCGGGGGTTTCGAAGATCTGGGCGAAGGCGATAGCAGCGAGTCAGAAGATGATATCGCCCCAGAGATGATGACGAAGCATGGCTACGAGAAAGATGGTTTCGTTGTGGATGAGTCCGATGATCCAGAGTGTAGTGACCTTGGAGACTCAGATCTTAGCGAAGATGAATATGAAGGGGAGTCTGACTACAGCGAAGATGAATTCACTTCGAACTCTTAAATTGATTTACGAGTAGGTCCACGCAACACGTCAACAACATGTCTATCACAGATCCTGGAACACTGCGGGCAAAACTCGCGGAGACTTTTGGAGGGATTCTCTCATCCCCATCACGAGGCCGGAATACTGAGCGGAGCATCTACAATGCTATTCTGAAGGAGGCCGAGCAACGGCGAGTTCCGATAAAGTGGCGGGATCCGAACTTCTCCACACTATACTTGTCAAAGGCAAAGACTGTTTTCACGAACCTTCGGATTCCAGCACCGAAAGACCAGATATCTCTCGTTCGTCGGATCCAGCTTAACCTCGTGGATGCAAAGGATGTTGGGACAATGACCCACCAAGAAATGTGTCCATGGGTGTGGAAGAGTCTTATTGAGGCGAAGATCGCCCGCGATAAGAGTCAGTACGAGATCAACATGGAGGCAGCAACGGAGGAGTTCAAGTGCTTCAAGTGCAAGAAGCGGAAGTGCACATACTATGAGCTACAGACACGATCAGCAGATGAGCCCATGACCACCTTTGTCAGCTGTCTTAACTGTGGGAACCACTGGAAGTGCTGAGTCTTACGCATGGTCTTGGCACCCGTGGCAAAGATGAGTATTTCCCACCTTGGGCTTTTGCCCTGGATTCGATGGCATTGTCTTGGCTAATGCTAATGCTTTAGCATCATCGAGATCCTTAGCGGCATCATTCAATGAGTGGGTCAGTGGTAGGGTGACACGGATGGTCTCAACCAGTTCTACAGCAGCACTAGCTCCCTCTACCAAGGTCTTGTGGTAGTGGGTAGTTTTCGGAAGCCCAGACCCTGCCCGTGGTGTAGCTGACAACTCAAACATTCTGGAAATAGTAGCGTCTACTATATTCGTTGCGGGATTTGACCCATCATTGCAGTTGTAGTCGTATGCTGTTTGATCTATTTTCTCCTTCAAGGCTTTCAAAACCACTGGAAGCATATGATTGCCTTTCGACAGCTGCGGTATCATGTAATTAGGACAGCTATCGAAGATATCCTGCTGCAACGTCATCTTACTTCGGATCGGCAGAGTAATAGGTTGCATCTCTGCAACTACCATTTCGGATATCTCTCGTGCAGCCGTAGCAGCATTCCTCTTACTGAACTCGATAGGTACATCTTCATCATCATGCTTCATGAGGTTCGTGTAGAACGCTCCAGCCACCCCAGGAACGAATACCTGCGAGTTCTTCTCGAAAGCTTTCCTATAGTTGTTACCGACCACTTTCTCGAATGCTTTGGTAAGCTCGTCTTTAGAAACACTTGCCACGAGTTGATCATATATCCACCGCATGTCTATCCCGAATAGCATTGTGCTGATATCAAACACAGGCCCCTCTGCACGAATGTTAGCAAGAGTATCTTCTATTCGTGTTCGAGGAATGCACTTACAAACGCATGGTACATCTGGTACATCTGGTACCTCGCCACAATGCTTTTCGATGAAAGGGACCACATTATTATTATCCATCCCCCACGAGGGACATTCCCTAGAAAGACATACAAGAGGCAGCTGGCGTTTGCAGACAGCTACTTCACCTGCATAATAGTATGGTGTTGATCCGTGCTGCATTGAACTCTTGTTCAATACATAACCTTCGACAAGGTCAAGATTCCTCGTTCCACGAATCTTATTAATCGGATCCGAATGCGGAGGCAATGCCGGGAATGTTTGTACGACACGCGATATTGTATTATCATCAACGTTCAGTAGGTTTTTCAACCCTGCCCGGCTTATCATGTGAATCAGTCTTTGCCTATCTTTGTTTTCATCCGTTGAATTTATATTGCGATTAAATTCATCATTTCCTGTCAAAGTGGCACCATCAGGTCCATCATTGTACGCACTATCCGCATCTACAGTATCCGCATCTACAGTATTCGGGTCGACAGCTGTAACTACATCATTAGCTGGTTTCCATACCCTTAATTCGTCCTGGATATGTATGAGGATCTGGATTCTGGTCTCAGAGGCGTTCTTATCCGTCTCCTTCGCGAGTTTTCTTTTGACAAGCTCCATCTGAGGGATGACACAGTCAAGCTGCGTGATGGCTTGCTTTGCCAATTTTGCATCATCTGACTCTGCACGCCGACCATCACGTCTGGTATTCAGCACCGAGGCGAACAGTGACATTAACGTTGTGTTTTCGGTTATCTTCGGTAGAACTCCTAATATTCCTATTCGAGTGGGTAGGGGAACATCGGGTTTCTGGGAGCAGCGTCTATGCTTACAACTGGTATCGCGTACTGCATCTCCACATCTAACTTCTCCAGCAACTGAATATCCATAGCGGAGCTGTGCAAATGCAAGGGCCATTACAAACATAAAATATGCATTGTTTGATAGCCCATACTTCTTCGCAAAAACATTTCTCGGATCAGAAGCATTGCTTGGGTCAGTTTCTAGAAGATTCTGTTCAGCCCCATTTACAAAAAGCTCAGTGAGATCGTACTGAAGCAGGTCAACTATCTTCGCCTGGAGAAGGATATAACGCTGTATATCATTATTAGTATTAGTACTCCATTCAGGACACTCACTTCCGTCGTCTGTTTGGGCTTTCCGGGCAGCTTGAAGCTTGGTATGAAGATCGGTGTGCTTCTCTACGATATTGTCAGTCCAACCAGCACCATCGCCACCAATCGCTTTTTGGGCTATCTTGAGAAGACCCTCAAAGTCATCGAATATCATGCCTAGTTTCTCTGCCTGGGCTGCTTTAGTTCCACCATACGCTAAACGAAGTATGTCCTCTTTCGGCGATCGCTTATGGTGAGACAGAAAATCGACAACATCTGATGGAACTACAACAGGTTCCGTTTGTGTCTTGTCAATAGCAGTAGACATATTACTGCCGTCATCGTCAAGGACCTCAGCTAGTGCTACGCCTGCTGTCGATGGTTCGTAGTTCGTGACTTTAACGCGGGCTGGGACTTCTTCAGTCACTACTATGTTCGTCGCATTCGAATTAACTGATGTCATATACTACTTACTAAGAACATACCTATCACAAGAATTTCTATAAAGAAGACGTATATATATCACTTGGTTACCTTGGCCTACAGAGATGACGATAGAAGCATGTTCCGGTAGCGGGAGCCTTGATATTGTAGCCTTGTATCCATCGAGCTTACGAAGCTTTCTTGCCGCATCCTCAAGATGCATACTCGAACACGGTGTCAACCCTTCTCTCCATCCTAGAATCTCCAGAAGGAGGCACCTATCAACGCGGCGGCCTTGGTACTCATAGTTCCACAGGTCCATGATGGGGTCGGTTCTGGCTTGTAAAGCCTCACTGAGCTTCTCGGGGACAACGGGACAGCCGAGCCACTCGAAATCATATTCTCGGATCTTTCGTGCATCGATCGGAACCTCGAATGCACTGGTACTTGCTACAACTGTCACGTTCATTATGTTCTGTGTATGTTCTTACGAAAATAAACAGAACTACTTACTGTTCCAGGGAGAGAATGGGAACTCTTGTTTGTCAGAGAGACTGTATTCTTGATGAGCTCTCTCTAGAATGTCAAGTGCTTCTCCTATCTGCTTGTTAGTGACCTTACTAGCCCCCCCCTTGGACTTGTCTGGATGATACTGCTCCGGGATTACGGTGTAGTTGCTCTCTTCATGGAAAAGATGATGGAACACAATGAAGTATCCAAATGTTAGACCCAGCGATATTGCCAGATCTCTCGTGGTCGTGAACGCGAGTGTGAAGACAAATACGAGGTCTACATATTCTAACTCAAGTGCAGACCGTTGCAGCCCCGAGATCTTGAGACGTTCGGCCTTAGACAGCACTGGTATTAGCAGTGCAGCTACACCAAGTATCCACTTACTCTGCTCTATTGTGGCCGTGACCCCCACTGATGCTGCGACTTCAGGCTTCTTAGACATACTCTAAGCCCAGATAATCACATGGCTTTTGGGGCCATGGCATCGCATGGTGCACAGTCGGTTTTGCCGCACGGTGTCTCTGCATCGCCTTTAGGGTTATTAGGACCTGGTCCTTTCCACATTTGCTTGTTCCACTCGTAGCAGGATCCAGCCATCACTTCCTTCGACGAAGAGGTCCCTGATGGTGGCTTGGCACCCTTAACCTTTGGAGGTACAGGCAATGAGTCGGATGGTTTAGCTCGGATTGTCTCTTCCACTAGGATACAACTAGGTCCGCTGAATACAGCAGGTTTCGCAGCACTATCCTTCCTTTTGGCTTTCCCATTGTTGTTCTTTGACGAACTACCATTCGTTCCCACCCCAGACTGCAGTCCAATGTCGGATCCCGTATCATAGTCTGAATCTGAATCCGAATCCGAATCCGAATCTGAATCTGAATCTGAATCTGAATCTGAATCTGAATCTGAATTTGAATCTGAACATGCATTCTCTAGACCTTCCTTTGTGCTCCCCAAACTGCTAATGACGAGGGCGAGTCCTATTCCTGAGAGAAGTGTAGTGCCTGTACCCATTCCCTTCGGCGATGCGGCTATAGCCACCAAGCCTATAGCGAGGGCTGCGTTTTGTGCAGTGTTATAGTGTCCCCTGGTCATGCTCCAAGCAAGCACACCTAGAATAGCTATAGCGGCCTTCACATTTGCCGGAGTAACTTTCGCAAGCATCATATACTATTAGCGAAGGGAATATCCAGCGGCGGAGACCGCGAGATTATATCTGACCGATCTATAGTAATGAGTTCTGCATTCTCGAGCTATGCGGCATCGCCGGCTAGCCTAACTGATGCATATGGGACACAACAGCCCCCAGTGGTAGCACCTGCTAATACATCTGTGAGTAACGATGCCGAACGCACAGATAAACTGAAAGAGATGAAGGCCCGAATCCACAATAGTGTAAGCAATGTCAGTAGCAAAATGAGCATGGGTGAATTTACCCCACCTACCCATGCAGCAGTCACTTCGAAGGGTCTAGAAGACCTTCCTGTTTCTCCAGGCGATACTATTCCTGAGCAAAGCATAGCCGGGTTCCCTTCTGACTACAGCACAAATGCATACGGAACAGGTTATACAAAACCAAATGAACAGAAAGATCTTCTTGAGAAGTTGAACTATGCTATACACCTTCTAGAGACCCAGCACGATCGCCGGACAGCAACTGTTACCGAAGAGCTTCTCCTCTACGGTCTGCTCGGGATGTTTATCATCTGTGTACTTGATAACTTTGCACGAGCCGGAAAGTACATCAGATGAGCACAGCAACCTTATCACAGGGGTGGGGATACTCAATGTAGTTGTACAAATAGTAGTTGGCATAGCTTTTCTCCAGCGGAACAGATACCTTCTCTGACTCCTGCTGTATAATAGCACTATCTCCAACACCGTCTACCACAACAATGTATTTTCCCTGTCTATGGGTCCGCACGGCATCACAGTAGTCATGGAAGAACTCTGCCCTATTAATGCTGTTACTCTTGAGAGAGAACATGCAATCTTCTACTGGTTGATGTGATTTGACCTCATTACTCCTGAACACGAAGATTGATCCACTGTTAGCACGATACACGCTATAAATACTTTCCTGTAGGGCGAACACTGTAGTCAAATGTGGTGTATACGCTACACAGTTGTACTTCATCATAGCCGGTACATTCTGCAATAACTCAGCAGCTTCCCTTGGTTCTAGCTTGACCACACTATTCTCTACCGATGTCGGACCAATGGGTGCCTGTGTCGCTGTTGATATAACGCAGGTTAGAGGTACGATTGGTGTTGATGTGCCTTCCCTTTTGAATAGACAATGGACGCAATTGGTTCTCTCACGGATTGTTGCAGAAAGAGTAGTAATTAGACGCGGGGCTACTCCCTTCTTTCGGCTTTTTTTCTTAACGCATAGATGGTCAATGTAATTAACAGTAATTGTTTTTTTGCCTAGACGACATTTTGCAGGTCTTGATGTGATACATCCAATAAGATCACCGTTCTTGTCACTCATTGTGGCTATGTAAGAGTCAGTAGCCATAACGAAGGTTGCCTTAAATGTGTCAAGTGACGGGGTATAAGTAAAGTCTTGGAGAGGTGAATAGTTCTCTTCAAGAAACTTTAGAACCTGGGTGATATCGCTTTCTACACAGTCATTGATACTGCGGACAAAAATAGAACGATCATAGAACCTGTCATTCTTGTTTGGCCGCGATTCATCAATGATTGAACCCCTTTGTAACCATTGAAAAATGTTCAAGTGGAGGAAAACCGGCTGTTTGTTCCAGAAAGGGTAGCGTATAGCATGCACTATCTTTCCAATGGCTATGCATACCACCAGTAGAGTGATGATGAATGTGTACATATTCATCCTCATTTAGACTCATTATTGAGCCTTCTGCAATATGTATACTTGGTTATGATAATATCCAACGGGCTCGAGACTGAAACGGCCAGTAATAGTGAAACCGGCATCACGAGCGGCTGCAAGCACATCCTTCTGCCGAGGCATATGAAGTGCGTGCCGATTTTGCGTGGGTCTCCCCCCATCTTTAGGAGTAATGGTCTCAACAAAGGTGTAGTTATCGCCATGGGATGGCTCCTCAAGACTCGCCACATAACTGCATGTGTTGAATAGTACTTCCGACCGGGTCAAGCGTTTCTTAGCGTAGTCCTGGGGAGATACGCTCTGTATGGGGTTCGCTGCTGGAACGATCGGGTCGAACTTGTTTCTGTCGACGAGATGCACGGCAAGTTTTCCTCCTGGGACCAGCATCCCATTTAGAATCCTGAAGAGTCTATGTTTGTCCTTGTGGCGATAGACCTCGAAGTATAGCACAGTAACGTGCGTATATAGTTTCCGGTCTATGAGCTTGGAAGGTTCAATAATGTTATCGACTACAAGGTCGAGGAAAGGATAGTCTCGTTTTGCCTTCTTTATCATGTTTGCTGAACTATCAACACCTTTCACACTAGAAGTCACCTTCTGGAGAAGTGCTGCCCTATGCCCGGTCGAGCAGCCAATATCAAGAACATGTGAGTCCTTTCCCATTTCGGTGAATTTGGCAACCTGTGCCACCTCGAAGTTATCCTTTTCCTGTACTCGGAATAGTGTGTCGAATATGCTGACATATTGCGGAGTGAATATAGCGTCGCCTACTAATTGCTGGAATTTAGGGTTTGGGATATTCGTCATCCCTTCTCGCGTTGTGTATTTCATCACCAAAAGCATCGCCATAATGACACATATAAGAAGTAGCGGTGATGCACGGAAATTCTTCAGGTTCCAGAACATTGTGTATATAAACTGTGATAGATTATCCATACAATAGGTACACATGCAAATCTCTGACATACGAGTACTGAAAGATTTCACTAAAACCACATTCTCCGGCTACAAGAAAAGTGATGTAGTGAAGGCTTTTGACCGTTGTTTGGTGTCTGGCTCTGTGGAGAGAGCGTGTTTCTGGGCAGCCGAATTGGTCTGCTCCGGAAGATTCCTTGACATATGGGAGACTCTAATGGTAACCTATTCACAGAACTGCTTCTCCTCAGCCCCCAAAATAGCCATGGTGCTGTCCGAACTCCTCACTAGTTTTGGATCGCTCGCTAATGGTCAGTATTCTGGGAATGAGCTGGAGCTCCGCAACGTCGATCATGTCCGAGCTATAGTCGCCCAGGCTGTGGCTTCTGTTGCATTCTCCCAGAAGACATATGCTATCAAGAGGATCAAAGTGCCAACACCGGAGTTCGATATCGTGGCTATTCCCCATAGGATGAAAGCCCCCGATACCAGCTACTCTACAGACTATCGGGTGGGCGATCCAAAAGAACTATTCATTTCAATTAATGAGCTAGTATTTGCACTAAGTGGTTCGTATGACGCAACGTTGGCGTGTTACTGGATAGAATGGATAGCTGGGTACACTACGTTCTGTAAGAAAAAGAAAGTGGTGCTGACATGTGCAACACGACATGACATATCTGGTGGCACTCGGTCGAATGATGTAGTCTGGATGATCTGGGAAGAACTTATAAAGGCTGCGAAAACTGATCACCAAAAGAAAGGTATTAATGCATTACTTAGGCTGTTCAAAATGCAGTACAAGAACAGCACTATGTCAAAGCGTATTTATGTATTGTATGCAGCTGTGAAGGCATGCAGCCCTGATTTCATCTTTACTGGATCATTAGATAGTGTAAGTGCGGGAATGAAAGAGGCATGCTCTTACACCAACCGGTTATATAAGATGATATCGACATCGAGTGTCGCTAAAGAGAAAAGACCACTGGATTCGGAGAGCTTAAATATGCTCCTTAGCGTAAATGCATTCGTGCCATCACGCTAAACGTAGCAGACCCCTTGTTGGATCTCCTGCTTTCCAGATACCGCTGTTGGCATTGTAGCGTCGCTCTCTACAGTGTAGTTGTTCTTTTGGTAGAACTTCAAACGCTTCTTCCACTGCCGGCGGAACACTTCATGCTGATCTACTACATCGTATACAATTGGTGTATGTTCCTTCGTGCGGAGAATCCGGCCTACAGCTTGCTCTACAGAAGTTCTCGGGGAAGCAAGAATAAGTGTGGAGAGGCCCTTAATATCCAATGCTTCTTCTGCCATACCGTAGGTTGCTAGTATAACGCGACATTTGGCCGATTTATCTAGGTCTTTCTCTTTCATACCTCCAACATAGTACCCTGTGTCAATCCCTGCTGCAGTGGCACTTGTCATAAGGGATGTCAAGAGACACCTGTTCTGTGCTAGCACTAAGAGTTGCCTACCCTCTTCTTCGGTATCTACTATGTCTCTGATAGTAGATGCAACAAACTCGACCCGAGGTCCGAACTCATGCACTTTGCTTATCATGGTAGCGTATTTCACTTGCCCCCTGAAATCCAACTCCGCTCTGTTAAACTCTTCGTCAGGGGATGAGAAAGACTTGACCCGTACAATGACTCGCCCACAGTCGTCTCTCTTCTTCTTCGCGACAACGCCACCAATAAACATTTTGAATACCTTAGATAACCCATCTTTTCGGGTCATTGTAGCTGACAACCCTAACATACATGGTGTGACAATTTTGAACAGAGCATTGCTGAAAACCTCTGCGGACATGTGATGACATTCATCAATGATAGTAAACCCGAACGAGTCCCATACTTCGGCTGGATAGTCCTTCATAGCAATGGATTGTAGCATGGCAATAACGATGTCGCATCCGTCTATTTCTAGGTGGGGACCCTGGATTTTACCTACCCTAGCCCCAGGCAAAAACTGCCCGATTCTCTCCCGCCATTGGTTTACCAGAAAGTCTTTATGTACGACAACAATTGTACGCTTCCCAAGAGCCGCAGCAAGCCACAAAGCAACGACCGTCTTGCCGAAGCCGCAGTACAATTCGAGGAGACCCCCCCCATCTTTAGCTTTTGTCATGAACTTTGTTGCACATTCTTCCTGTTCTGAACGGAGAGAACCGGAAAAATCCATCGATACATCCTCACCCCGGGGTCTCCTGTCGGATAGGGGCTTCCCGAACGATTTCTCTCCATAGCACCTCGGAACATACATTTTCTTTGCAGACTCCCTATAAATAGGGAAGCTTGGGGGGCTGCCAAACCCCGGTCCTGGAGCTTTCGGAGACACTGTTAGATCTTTGCGGATTCTCTCTTGTTGTAGCGGTGTTAGTTTTGACTTTGGTATAGTGTATCCGCGTCGACCAAAATATGTCTCCATTATGCTATACTCACGTCGAACGTTGAAACCGTTTTCGCGAGAGAAAATATCTGAGTAGTTTATACATGAAGTTCGACCGCAAATTCCTTATGGGGCTATTGACAGAATTTGTAGGTATTGCGATATGGGCTGTTGCACTGAATGCCGCAAAGAATCAACCACTGGGGTCCATAGCAGAGAAAGCGATTCTTGGGGGAGCTCTATTCATGGCTCTTGTTCTAGCAACTCGGGACTCCAAAATCGTCGGCACAGCCCTCGTAGCTCTCTCCTTGGTTCAGATTTTCAAGGCATTCACAAGTAAGGCATCTGCATTGAAAAGGTTCACTCCGAGCGAGGTTAATAAGCAGGCTCAGCTTCTTGCCTACAACAACCAGAGCGTCACTCTAGAGGAGGAGGCTGTGTACAATATGATCCCTTATGCAACGAACACACCAACTAAGGCCAGCTATCAACCCGTCCTCGGGAAACAACACCTCGCCACATCACTATAAACCAATAATACTAGAACACATACGCTCTAGCATTATCAAGATTCCGTTCATGTCCCGCCGAATTTTGCAGGAAATATTCGGCGTATAGACGTCCCTGCACGCATTGCCACATTCCCCCAACCTCCATTAACATGCTTATGTACGAGCACGCCTATTCCTATCACCACAGGTATTAATGTGCAGCACAATATGACAGTAAGTTTCGCATCATTTGACAACCCTTTCTTACTTGGGCCAACGCCAACGCCAACGCCAACGTCCTTTTCCTTGCAGCTCTGCCCGCCAGGACAAGAATTTCCCCATGGAGGTTTGCCTATTGTGTCGTCGGTCCAACATTCAATGTATTCAAAATGGTCTGGCATTATGTTGGTATGAGAAAAATAATGCGGGACTGTAGTATACCTAATGGCTTATATTGAGACACTAGAGAGTGCACTTCCAAGATGGCCGGCGGAGGAGGGCTATCCTGGTTGGATTCTACCTGTCCATCAGCAGGGAGTAACGAGAGGGCTCAGTTGCAAAGACATTATGAAGCTTAATATCGGTACACGAGCCATAGCATGTGCGTCAGATAAAGCTTATACACCTAAGTTGACAAGTGCAGTGTACCCTTCAAATGTTCCCGTTGCACTCATGTCAGTCGAAGGGAATACAGTTGCATTCATGATGGGCCATCATGCATGCCCTATGCAGTGTGACCCAGATGTCATACTAGGACCAACATATGAAGTTTACAGGGGCATCAACATGTTGATTAATCCAGACGGTACAGTTACCGTGATAGATATGACAAATGGTAGCGAGCCTTCTAAGACATTCGCTTCGAGAGAAGAACTAGAGATGTCGGACTATTTCCAAAACACCCTAGCTAGTCTTGACCCCAGAAACATTGATAGCGACATGAAACAAGAACTGGAAACCCTCGGTTCAGTTCGCAAAGATTTCTCGGATCTCGGTGCTAAAGATAGGTCCGGTGCTTTCAACGAACTCTGGAAAGTCGCTCCTGCGGTCCCTATAGAAGATAAAGTCGCTCCGTTCGTAGCCGATGCTTTTGAAAGGGATTGTTCGAGTGAGTCCATCTGGGCCATGAATCAGATCCTCCCTGGTACAGATAGAAAGTCTATCGAATTCGCTGTCACTAGTGAGTGTAGACCAGAGTCTCCTGAAGATGTGCCTCCATTCGGGATATCTGACCCCAGTTCTGTAGACTTCCGAAGACCCGACCCCGTCCTGCTCAGTCCCACCCCAGCATCTACAGACTTAGATGGAGCTATAGACTTCCGAAGACCCGACCCTGTCCTGCTCAGTCCCATCCCAGCATCTACAGACTTAGATGGAGCTATTGAGTTTCAGATTGCTCCGAAAGTGAAGCTGCGTTTGCCACAATGAGTGTGGAGCGTATCGCTGCAAATTGTACGCACCCTTTCGAGAACATATCGAGTGATCGGATGTGACTGTCCTTGATAGCAACGATCTCTTTATCACTATCATAAGTATCGACTAAGTACTGTAGTCCGGTATTAACATGTGTGACTACTTCAGCAATTTCATAATACAATGTATGTACCTCATCTGTGACAGTATTCCATCGCACATGCTCTATATAGTGATCCAGATACTGCTGCAGTTGTGCAATAGCTAACTTCATGTAGTCAATACATGTTTCTTTGGACTCTCCAAGTGCATATCTCCATAACCCCTGTGTTCTACCGGGACTGCCGACACATATTTTGCCTGTGAACCTGTCAGAATACGGTTTGCCACCGGGGACCATATCGATAAGGAACTTGCACTTTGCCTTGGTATCAGTGAATTCATCCTTCAGTTTTTCCATTTGTATACCATTGTATACGATTGTATATTCTTATACGAATGGAGAATAAGGGATTCCGTTTCTCTCATACATTGTAACCTTAAATAGCTGATTATACCCCTCGACGTAGACTTCATCCCCGTTCCATAGACTCTGGCAACCATATTCACCAGTACATGATCTTCCGCTCTTCGAAACGGGTAGTTGGATACCGTAGCCAGTATCACTAGCAGTATAGTACTGCCATGTATCGCGGCCAGGTGCTAGAGGTCGGCCCATTAGCGGAAGGATCTGTCCGTCCCCAGACAGAAAGCCAACCTGCTGATATGGCCCTTTCCCTGGAATCTGTGATGTATTACCATAGAAGACTGAGGTAGGTGGAGGGGGGATCATTTGCTGTGCGTACGGTGATATGGGAAGGCTGATCTCAGGTATTCTCCTGACAACCTCCTGCTCCACTAGTACCTGCTGTGGGGAGATATTTGCTCTATATGACTCCGAGTAGACATAGTATGACAGAGCAAATGCGACGAATACGACAAGTACTAGAACAGTGCTTTCTACACAGATGACTCCGGGTGGACACGCTTTCATTACATACGGGGTTGATAATAAACTTTTATTGACTGTTTCCTCCATTTAAGGTGGCCATAAGAGCTGATGCTTGTTGCATCAGGGGCTTCACATGATCCATCGCCTTAAGTAGAGACTTCTGTTGTTCAATGATCGCTTGAGTGTCCTTAGCCATAGCACCAGTAGCTTTGGTACCGAGCTGTTTTGTGATATTATCAATCGCAGCTACGTTGCTCTTTTCGTCGAGCCGTGGAACATCAACCTTGTCCTCGTTTTCGTCCAGTGGAGTTGTGCCTTGTGCTCTCTCTTTCTCTTCCTTTTTTGCAGCATTCTTCTGCTTGGCTTTCTTTACCTTTGCCACAGCTTCTTGCATGTTGTTCGCGTCCACAACAATGCTATCCTTGTCTGTGTCACTACTTACCATTCCCTCTTTCATGGGGACAAATTGGGCTACCAACATGCCAGCCGAGATGGCCGCGGCCAGGACAACTATCATGTTGGCAGAGGTAGCACGAGCTATAACGCCGCCTACAACCATGGCCTCTGCTTTCTTTGTATTTCCCATGGCAACCGACCCTACGAAGCAGTATGCCGCAATTGCTGACACTACATACAGTAAGTGTTTGTCTGTTAGGAGCTTTGCAAGCTTCATTTGTATATAGTGTCTTTACATTAAAATTGATGTGGACATCCTCACCACCACTGGAATAACAAAATGAAGCTTGGTATTGTCTCGCTGATCCATCCTAGATACCACGGCGAACACCATGAAGACGCATCCTATCTGGTCAATATGTCATTCAGTTCTGAAAGTATCCCCTGGAAGGGAGAATCAGTCTTGGCTCGTATCAATCCTGCAGTCTTACAACACCACCCCAAAATCCGGAACTACTGGAGTATCACCAGGGCCCTTGGTATGGAACTCATCACGGAATGGACAAGTGATGACGGGGCTTGTTATGCGGTTCTGCACACTTGGGTTATCCGTATGGTGCAAAGGAAGTGGCGTGATCTCTTGGACCAAAAGCGAATCCGCTTGGCCGAGCTCTCAACAATGTCTGCACTGGAGTATCAGCGGGTCCATGGAAAAAGTATCCCGACAAAGTTACGTATTTCGCCCTGGTGGAAAAGTCGATACCCTTGGATGACTTAAAGATGCCAATATATCAGTCCTATAAATGTCGGTCGCAAATGCTATGTATACGGCCCTCCACAATGAAGCCTGGGCGGAGATTACTACTGCACGGGCCACACTACTGATCTATTTCACAAGTCCCGTTGGTATTGGTGAACATCCGCAACATTTGGAGGAGATGACTAAGCTACTTGACAAAATTTCACAAGCCGAGGACCGGATCAAAGCCCTTTCTGAGCACTTTTCAGAGTTCGGCAATACTGAACAATCTCACGCAAGTTCTTGATCTGAGCTGCGACATTACGTCTCTTCCACGCCGTAAGATCATGCTGGTTTGTCAGATACTCAACTAGGGTCTGGCATGCTTCCTCCAATAAGACTGGCTGTTCTAGCTCCTGTTCAACTCGTCTAAGCTCTCCCGCCAGAATATCTTTCCGCGAAGATGGGTTCGTCATTATTCATTGGGAGATATTTAAACTCTTGCCACCGAGTATATAGCATGTCGAAAAGCGGAACTTCCGAGAAACTCCTAGTAGAAAACCCTAACAGATTTGTTATGTTTCCGCTCGAGGACCAGACCATATGGGATGCCTATAAAAAACAGATGGATTCCTTCTGGAGAGTCGAGGAAGTCGATCTTTCGAAGGACATGTCCCATTGGAAAACACTGACGAAGAATGAACAGCATTTCATCAAGTACATTCTCGCATTCTTTTCTTCAAGTGATGGTATTGTTCTTGAGAATCTTGGAAGTCGGTTCATTACGGAAGTGCAGTTGCCTGAAGCACGGGCTTTCTATGGCTTCCAAATGATGATGGAGAACATACATAGTGAAATGTACAGTGTCTTGATAGACACCTACATATCGGATGAGAGAGAAAAGAGGGAGTGTTTTGGTGCGATTGATGCTTTCCC
>Ga0206682_10002975_pt1 | contig 14905 bp, 10 predicted proteins | sample M240m12015metaG_FD_155444 | JGI IMG/M metagenome (GOLD analysis project Ga0206682, IMG submission 155444) | Ammonia-oxidizing marine archaeal communities from Monterey Bay, California, United States - M2 40m 12015 | ecosystem: Environmental > Aquatic > Marine > Intertidal zone | place: USA... | reverse complement strand
TCGAAACGAACGAATCGGCAATCTCGGTTCGGCCGTGTCCTCGCGTCTCGCGCGCGTCCCGACCCGCCTCCGACAGCGTGTCGCTCTCCGCGTCGCGGTCACGTCGCTCGTCCGCCGTGGATGCGCCAACGTCTCGACTCGCCTCGGCGCGCGCGGGCGAAGGCGGGGCGGGCGAAGCGACCGCGACGTGCAGGACGACGGGCGCGATGTCGCGCCGATCTCTTCTCGGAAAGGAGGACTCGTACGCGGCGTACGCCGCGTGCGTCGAGGCGTCGCCCAGAGGCGATGCGCTCACGGGCTCTTCCTCCTCCAACACCGCCTTCTTCTTCCTAGGAGAAAAGAAACGCATCTTCCCCGGGGAAAAGAGCCCCATCGCGCCCGCTCCACCACCACGACGCCGCGTCCCCGACAGTGAATGTCGCACACGCCAATGCGCCGGAAATTCTCGGGAAACGCGTTGTTACTTCATTTACCAGCTGCATCCAAACGACGTATCACTTCGACCTGCCGGGTCCCGCGCGCTCCGTGCCGCCATGTCCCTCCGCAGGCTCGCCGCCGTCGCGACGCGCGAGGTGGCGCGAATTTCGCGCGCGGGACCCCCCCCGCGCGTCCCCAGACCCGCCAGCGCGGCGTTCGTCCAAACAGGCGCGATCGCGCGGACGCACCCGAACGCGTACAGCTCCTCCGCGGCCGCGGCGCCGACCGCCTCCCTCGCCGCGCTTCGCGCCGCGCGGTCCCTCCGCGCGAGCGCGCGCCACGGCTCGAGCAAAGCCGGGAGGCCCAAGCTCGCGACGCCTCCGCGCGAGTCGTCCACGCCGCGCCCCTCCGGCGCGGCCCCGGCCGCGAGCTCCGCGCTTCCCACGCGCGCGTCCGCGCAGAGCCTGCACCTCGCCGTGGAGAATGCGTACTTGAACTGGGTGCGCAACGGCATCACCGCGACCGCGCTGGGCATGGCGTTCGTGCACTTCCGCGTCACCACGGACGACGCCGAGTTCTCCCTCGGCGGCGCGGTGCTGCAGACGATGGGCGCCGCGTACGTCGTCATCGGCGCCGCGTCGTACGTGTCGTCGGCGTTTTTCCTGCGGCGCGAGCTCGCGTTGACCGCCTTCGGCGCGGCGTGGTACGCAGCCAACGCGGCCTGGCCGCTGGCGATGTACGCGACGGGCATGGCGTGCCTGCTGGACTGGCACCCCACGTGGCTGCTGACGCTGCTCGCGGCGAACGCGCATCGCCTGCCCGAGCAGTGGCAGGACCGGTACGTGAGCGTGGTGGGCGAAAAGGGGAGAAGGCGCGACGTGAAGGACGCCGGGCGCGCGCGAAACGGGAAAAAGACCCTCGCGACGTCGTGGGGCAACAGTTAGAGAGTACCCGTATCGATAAATATAAAAGGGACACGAGTATATGAAAACCGCGCGCTACGTACGCGTCCCGCGTACGCGTCCCGCGTACGCGTCCCGCGTCCCGCGCGCGTTCACGACTTTGCCACGGCGGCGGTGATCTCCGCGATCTTCTCGTCGATGAGTTCGATGACGCGGTCGGAGGACGAGTACGCGCCCGTGGCCATGAGCTCGGCGCGCTCGCTCACCAGACGACGCACCTCCTTCTCCAGCGCGCGTTTCTCCGCCAGGGACGCCGCCGTGATGGGGAGCGCCGCCGCGGCGGTCGCCGGTTTCGTCGGCTTCGCGCGTTCGCCTCCCTCCTCGCGCGCCGTCGCCGTCGCCGTCGCCGTCGCCGTTCGCCGGTCGTCCTCCCCCCCGGGCTTCGCGTCGCCGCCGCCGCCCCGCGCCTCGGCCCGCTCCTCCTCGAACTCCCGCGCGCTCTGGAACAGAGCCTTCAGCCCGGACTCGCTCTCCATGGACCACGACCCGGGAGAGGGCTCGCTCGGGTTCGCGCCCGCGACGACTTCGCCGTCAGCGCGAGACGCCGAAGACGGTCGAGTCTCCCGCTCGCGCTCCTGCGACGCCTTCGCGCGCGCGCGGCGCGACCGGAGCTGGTCCAGCGCTGCGCTCTTCTTCTCGCCCTCGCCGGGCCGCGCCCTGGCGGGGCTTCGGGAGGGCTCGCGGCTCCGCGAGGCGGGGCTCCGGGCTGGGCTCCGGGAGGGCTCGCGGCTCTTGGAGGGGCTGCGCGTCGCGACGCCCGCGGGCACGAAAGGGACCGCGCCCGGCTCCCGCGGCGCGCTCTGGCCCTCGCGCCTGCTTCGCTGCGAGTTCGCTTTCGGCTCGTCGCCGAAAGCCGCCTCCGCGTCGAGCGCCGCCACGCTCTCGCGGAACTCGCGCAGGAACGGGTCCGCTTCGAGTTGAGGCTCAGACGGCTTCTCCGCGCCGCCAAACAGGTCCGTCGCGAAGTCCGCCGCGCTCGGCGCCGGCTTGGGCGGCGCCACGCCGCGCAGCACGCGCGGGCGCTCGGCTTTTGGCGGCGCGTTTTCCGCGCCGTCGGGCTGCGCGCTCAGGTTGGCGAGCGCGGCGCGCAGGTACGTGCGCTCGCGCTCAAGCGCCACCACCTGCTTCGCCATCTTCTGGATCTGCGTCTTGAAGCGGTCGCGCGACTTGACAGCGTCGTGCGCGGTGCGCTCGGCGTCCGCGCGGCGCTGCTGCAGCGTCGCAATCTCCGCGTGCAGACTCGCCTCGGAAGACTCCAGGTGCGCCTTCTTGTACCCGTGGAACGCGCGCTCCACCGCGGCGGCGCGCGCGTTGGCCTCCTCCACGCGCTCGGCGAGCGACGCCGCGCGCCGCTCGACGTCGGCGGCGCGCCCTTTCTCCATCTCCAGCTGGTGCTCGCACTCCTGCTGCAGGCGCCGCACGGCGTGCTGCGCCTCGGACATGCGCTGCGCCATCTCGCGGCGCTCCGCCTCGCGGCGCACGCTCAGGCTCTCCTCCGCGGCGACCAGACGGCGCTCGCGCTCCTGCGTCGCCGCCAGCGCGCCGGCCAACCGCTTCTCCGTCGCCGCGCACGCGTCCTGCGTCCGCCGGTGCTCGGCTTCGCGCTGCGCCTCGCGGCGCCGCCACTCGCCCTCCAGCGCCGCCATGCGCTCCGCCTCGCGCGCGCGCATGGTCGCCGTCCACTTCGCCTCCTGCGCCTGCTTCCACACCTCCAGCTCCCACGCCACGGCGTACTCGCGGCCCTTGCGCAGCGAGTCCATCGAGGCCAAGCTGTCCGCGACGCCCGCCGTCGACGTGCGCGCCTCGAGCGCCGCGCTCGCCGCCTCCCCGTCGCCCGCCGCGAACGACGCGCGCCGCGGCGTCGGCGCCGTCTCCCTCGATGCCGCGACCACCTCTGCCGCCGCCGCCGTGCGCTCCATGGACGCGCGGAGCGTCGACGCCTTGACCACCGCGCTCGGCGCGCGCTCGGGCCGCGACGGCAAACCGAGGGCGCTCCGGGAAACCGAGGAGGACAGGTCCGGCGCCGCCGCGTCGTGGGCGTCGTGGGCGTCGTGGGCGTCGGGTCCTCGCGCGGCGTCGCGCGCCGCCGCCCACGACGGCAGAGGCCCTTTTTCCGCGAGGCTGAGCACAACCCTGAGCTCGCCCACCTTCACGGCCTCGGCGTCAAGCAGCAGCGCGGACCTCGGCGCGGCGGGCGTCTCCGGGTCCGCGTCCGACATCACGGGCGCGTACCCGTCCAGCGTCGGCTCGCGCAGCAGCGGCGCCAGCGAGACGGTGGCGGTTCCGAGCAGCACGTCCGCCGCGTACGCGTCCTTGTGCCACACCTCCGCGGCGACGCGCGGGCCCGCGGCGAGCGCGGTGGCCAGGCCCATGACCCCCGCGCCGAAGTCGACGTGCCCGAGCCCGTTCTGCAGGATCACCTCCGAGGCGCGGGCCACCGCCGCGGGCGGATTGGTGCGCACCGGCGTCGCCGCGGCGGCGCGCGGCTTGCCGCCGAGCGACACCGCGTCCAGCAGCTCCGCCGGCAGGGACAGCTTGACCACCACGGACGCGGTCGGGAAGGGCAAACGGCGCGTCGACTTGAAGCTGCGCACGTCCGCGGTGAGCGTGAACAGGTGGGTGGTCTCCGAAGCAGGCGCGGGGTCTCCAGGGTCTCCGGGGTCTCCGGGGTCTTGCGCGTTTTGCGGACGGGTCGCGCGCGCCGGTTCGGCGCGCGCCTCGGCCGACGGAGTCGCCGCCGCGTCGCGCGACGCCGACGCGCGGCTCGCTTCGTCTCGGCTCAGGCTCGAGCGCGGGCTCGCGCCGCCCGCCTCCGGCGCGTCCTCGCTCGCTTTCTGCGTACCGAACACCTTCGCGTCCCGCGGCGCGCTCGGCGTCACCTCTGCGAGCGTCGCGGAGACGCGCACCTCGGGCGACGACGCGCCCTTGTCCGTCTGGAACGTCGCCGACGAGAGCTTGAGCCAGGTGCCGGCGCGCTCGCCCCCGGGCGCCGGTTCCAGCGCGTTCTGCTTCATCGCGCGGATGTCCACCACGGCCCAGCCCAGGCGGCGGTGGTCGTCCGAGACTGTCGCGAGAGGCGCGACGAGCGGTGAGGAGCGGGGAGAGGGGGGGCGAACGGCGGTCAGGATGAAGAGCGCGGAGGGTCGGGAACGGGGCGTCGCGCATTTAAATGAACGGGAGCGCGCGTCGGGGGGGGGCGCGTACCCGTGAGCTTGAGCTTCGTGCCCTGCGCTTGCAGCCTCTTAATCTCGCCAACACTGCGTTTCCACGTCAGCGCCGGACCGCTCCACACCGGGGTGGTGGACAGGCGCGTGAAGCCCGTGCCGTGCTGCTCGTCGTCGAACACGCCATTTACCTCGAACGAGGTGTCAGCCGGGAAATGGCGACCCTCGTGCACGAGCACCTTGAGCTCGAACACGGGCGCGCCCACCTCGGCTCCCGCCGCCATGGCGAAGAAACGCTACAGACGTGAACGGACCTGTCGCGCGCGCGGGGAGGCGTCGTGTGCGCCGCGCTCCGCGCTTTGCGCGCGCGCCGACCCGCCGGCCCATCCAAGGCGCACGTATTCGGCTCAGGATTTTTTGAATTTGCATCTGGTATCGGGCATGTCGGGCGCTTCCGTGGTCTATTCTTGAGTAAAAAAACGGCAAAAAGTCGTCTCATTCGTCGGACCGACGACGCGACATCACAAGAAGTTCCCCTCGATCTGCCCCTTGATCTGCCTCAATTTCTCGATGACCTCCGGCTGCATGAGCTCCGCGGCCTGCCCCGTGATTGACGCCTTCCCCTGCTGCTGCTCGTACGCCTTGAGCACCGCGTCGATGGTGGCGAGCAGCGCGGGCGCCTCGCAAAACAGAAAATCCTCATCCTCGGTGGTGAGCTCCGGCCCAGGCGTGAACGCCTCTTCCAGACCGTTCCTGATATCCCTCGGGTCGTCCCCCACGGCGAGCAGGTGCTTCAGGATCCGAACTTCCTTGGGCTGCTGCCTGCCCATGGTCTCCTTCATCTTGAAGTACAGGTGCGCCATCACGTCCTTCACCTCCTCCTCCACCATCGGCGACTCCTTCACCGACATGTACGCCTTCGCCGCCGTCAACACCAGCGCCGGGTCCAACTTGCCCTCCACGGCCATCTCGTCGATCTTCTGGTTCATCTCCTCCAGCGTCTCCACCTGCAGGAGCTCCTGGAAGTTCTCCGCCGCGTTCTCGAGCGTCTCCGTGTCCTTCGTGGCCTCGTCGAACGCCTCGCAGATGGACAACAAGCGGCTCGCCAGCCGCGCCAAGTCGTCGCGCGCCTCGTCGGCGTTTGCGTCGGACCGACTCTCCTCGTCGCGCGCGGTCTTCATGTCCGACGTCGCGCGGTCGTTCGTCACGCCCCCCTCGCCTTGTCGCGCCGCCTCGACCGCCTCCGCGTCGGCTTCGCGCGATGCCGCGCTCCGCGTCGCGCTGGTCGACGCCTGGTCGCGCACCAGAGCCTCGAGCTTGAACCGGAGGAACTGGAAAAACTCCGTGGTGAACTCGGCGCGCCGGCTCGTGACCATGCCCTCCCACATCTCCTCGCCCGTGTCCTGCACCTCCGCGAGCAGGTCCTGGTATATCGCCACGCGCTCGGACGTGCCCTGCATCAGGCGAAGCAGGCGGGAGAGCCGGAGCATATCCTCGGGGTCCTCCTCCTCGGCCGCGCGCGTCTTGAGGCGCGCGAAGAAGCCATCGCGAAGCGTCGGCCAGCGCTCGCTCGACGCGAGGAGCCCGATCCAGTCCTCCTGGTCGCGCTTCAGGAAGATGTTCGCGAGGTTGTCGAACATCTCGGGCGAGCCGCTGTCCGGGTCGTCGCCGCCATCCTTCGCGACGCTCTCCGCAGCCTCCGCGGAGGCCTCTCCGGGAGACTCGGCGGCGGCGGCGCGACGCGAAACGGGGCGCCCGGTCGTGGCTGCCGCCGCGAGGCGGCGCGCGCGATGCACGCGCGCGCGCGGTGCGATCGCGGTAATCGCGAAGCGACTCGTGCTAACCGCGGCGGCCATCGTCCCGGTGGAGGGGGCGCGGGCGGGGAGGTTTGGCGGCAACGACGCGACGGTCACCGCAATGTGAGTGGGAGGAGATTGTTTTCTCCGAGACCTTGAAAACCTGTAGTCCGAGACATTCGAGAATTTCCCGTTTTTGGATCAGGCACTCGGGGGCGCGCAGTCGGCAAGTCGCGTCGGTCTGGAGTGTTCCTCGCGTCGCGACGAAACCATGGGCGGCGGTATCTTTGGGTCCACGACTCAGCCCTCGTGGAAAGGCCGCGCCCCGCAGCGGTGCCCCACGCACGTAGAGGATCCGTATCGCGAGTACATCGTGAAAGAATCGAGATGGCTCGACTCGTTCATGGAACGCGAGCTCAACCCGCCCCCCGCCCCGCCCTCGTACGACGTCACACCGCCGAACAGCCGGCCGGGCACGGCGACGCCTCACTTCTCGAGCACGTCCCTGCGTCCGAAACCGGGCGAAGGCGCCGTCGTCGCCGTGGGGTGCGTCCCCGCGGGTCCGGTCGACCCGATGCCCGAACCGCCGATGACGAAGATCGAGCGGCGCGCGCGAGCCACCGCGCTCGTCGCCGCCGCGCACCGCGAGCGTCTGCGCGCCGCGGGCGTGAACGCGCGCGGGGTCGCGGACCGGGGCGCGGGCGCGGACGCGAACCCGGTGCACGCCACGAGGGCGTGGCAGGCGAACAAGACGCTCAGGCACGAGGACGCGTTCGTGACCATCCGGGAAAAGCAGCGTGCCGTCGACGCGGCGCGGCGCGAAGCGACGCGGCGCGCCGCGGGCGGGACGCGCCGCGCGTCCGTCGCGTCCGCCGCGAACGCGGGAGCGTCGACGACAGACCGCGTCGGTCTGCTGACGACTTGGAAAGACGACGCCGAGAAACGAACGACGCTCCGACGAACGGCGGCGACGACGCTCCGACGCGCGCCGAAATTCTCGGCTCGGACGTCCACCGCGACGTCTTCCAAGCCGCGCACGGCGGCGGCGTCCGAGGTGAACATCGCGACGCGCGCGACGGGCGCGCCGGGCGAGCAGAGCTCGCCTTTGGTGCTGAACCTGGACCACCTGGAGGACAGCTCAATCGAGGTGCTCCTGCACGAGCTGCGCAAGGCGGAGAAGGCGGTGGCGGCGGGCGAGGAGCCGCCGGAGACGTACGCGGCGGCGGCGGCGGCGCTCGCCGCTTGCAGGACGAACGAGACGAACGAGGAAACCGCGTGAACGCGCGCCGCGGTCGTTATATAGGAACACTGCGAAGGTTTCATGACGTTTGTCGAATACGTCGCACGTCACGCGCGCGTACGAAGCAGAAGAAGCGAACCATCACAACATCTTCGCCTGGGACTCGAACGCGGCTCTTCTGCTCCTGTTTTCGGCGGCGAGACGCGCGGCGCGCCTCGCCGCGCCCGACCCGCTCTCGGCGCGCCTTCTGTCCCACACCTTGTATGCGACGCGCGCCACCGCCCCCACGCCGACGGCGACGTACACGCGGCTCATCCAGCTCTGCAGCTTCGCGAACTCCTCAGCCTCCGCCTCGGCCATCGTGGAGCCGTCGCGCGTGCTCTTCTTCTTCCGCCGCGAAGCCGACGTCCTCGCGCGGTCATCGGCGGTTTTCGAGGAGGACCGCGCCGACGACGCCGCGCCGAGCGCGTCGCCCGCCGCGTCGGCGCCGTCGAAGCACCACGCCGAGACATCAGACGAGGACTCGGACACCACGTCGTACCCGGCAGCGACGCACATCTGCGTTCCTCGCTCGTCCGCCCGCCCCTCCTCCCCCATCCAGTCCGACAGCTTCGCGCAGATCGTGTCGCTCGCGCGGCACGGCACGACGCGACCGAGCGCGTCCTCGGCGAAGTGCTCCTCCGCGCACGCGCGGAAGACCGAGTCGCAGACGCGCGCGCACACCGGCGTCTTCGCCGCCACGCCCGCGCGCGGGTCGCACACCGAGCACTCCAGCGACGTCCAGGCCTGCGCGGGGGAACGAGGGGTGTCGGATGAAGGTGAGCGCGCGCGACGACGGGTACGGATCGGATCGACCGGATCGACTCGGGAGGAGGCTGATGACGTTCGTCGCGCGCTCGCGGGAGACGAAAACCTCGCGCGATCGCCTCGCCGCGGACCGCGAAGAGGCGCGTCTCGCGTACCTCTCTGCACCCCGGGGAAAAACCGTTCGCCTGCATGTGCGCCACCACCCTGCGCACGCCGTCCGTCGTGCCCCGGTCGCAGCACGTGCTCCGCTCGTACTGCTGGCAGAACGTCAAGCCGCGGTTCTTCGAGGGGGGCTTGCCGTGCGCCAGGAAATCGGGGTACCCCGCGTGCGACACGCACGTGGGCGCGCTGGACTTGGCGGCGACGCCCGCCAGGGACACGGCGAGAAGGGTCGCGACGAGCGATCGCGCGCGAATCGTCCCGCGGTCTGTCATGCTCCCGTGCGCCGTCATCCTCTCCCGCTCCCGCAGCAATGACACGGGGCGCAACTGACGAGAGAGGCAACGCAGAAAGAGAGGCCCTCTTGGTACCGAAACAACCTTACACGGCCGACTTCGATACCATCCGCTGATCGCGATTCCGCGATTCCGCGAATCAGCGAATGAAACGCGCGTACGTCGAATACGTTACGCGGAACGTCAGCGGGGTCGTATCGCCGAGACCGATATCGCGTCGACGCGGCACAAGCGCACGCGTCGGCGCACGCGCAGGGGACACGAGGCACGGCACGCGCGGTAGGACATCTCGAGTGTCTCGTGATCGACTCGGAGGCGTTCGATTCGGACAGCTCGCGTGAGCCCTGGAGAGAGTATGGCGTCGACGGCACGACTCGCATCGTCGCATCTCGCGCACGCGCGCGTCAGGAATGGGCACGACACGTCGTCGAGAAGCCGATCGACGTCCACGTCGTCGAGCTGGAGCCGCTGCCCCTCGAGACCGCGCGCTGGAGCTCGCGTCGGCGGCTTTGACGGACGCGGAGGGGGACGCGCGCGCGGTCGCTTCGCGCGCGCGCGCGCTTCCCTCGGCGACGACTCGCCCCCCGGGGTGGGTGGCGTGCTCCTCGAGGCGCCAACCTGCGAGCTCGTGTCCAACGAGGGCGGGAAGTTTTCGCTGGTGGGCGAGATGGTTTTGGCGTCGTGCTCCGCGGATTCCGTGTACGCCATGCTCACAGACTACCTCGCGTCGCCGCGCGTATTCTCCACGGTGGACTCCGTGCGCGTGGACGCGATGGACGACGGCCGCCTTCTGGTGCAGCAGAGCTGCCGGTGGCGGTTCCTGGTGTTCGGCGGCGCGTTCCCGTGCCGGCTCGCCGTCGCGGAGGCGCGCGACCGGCGATACATGGAGGCGCGCCTGCACGAAAAAGGATTCATCCGCGAGTTCGAGGGGAGCTGGACCGTCTCCGAGGATGTCGATACTGGGGGCGTGCGCGTGCGCCACACGCTCGCGCTGCGCCCGGCGCTCACGCCGCCGTACGCGCACGAGATCTTCCTCAAGCAGATCCGGGGGATACTGAAGGATGTCGAAAACGAAGTCGCCGCCTGGGACGGGCGCGGATACCGAGCCGCGGCGGCGGACGACGCTTCGCCGCGCGACGACGAGAGCGCCGTCGCGACCGTCGCGGCCGATCGGGCGCTCTCTTCCCGGTGATGGTCGTGTACGCTTTTCGACTCGACAGAGCCGAGGGCCTATGGGTCTCTCTCTCTTCTGTAGCGACGATCGCTCTTGTAATACGAACACCGCGCGCGCGTACATCACGAAACAACCGCGTCGTCGTCTGAGACTCAAAAGCACGTCGTACAAACTACGAAGGTACAAAAGACGCTCCGCGCTCTACCCGCGCGCGGCGATTTCGCAGAGCTGCAGAGACTGGCCGGCGTAGAAGCGCACGTCCACGTCCTCGTCCGCCTCCAGCTCCGCCAACGTCGTTCGGATCTCCCCCTCCACCGCGGCGGCGTCCAGGGCCGCCGCCACCTCCCCGAGCGCCTTGGCGGCGCCAAAGCGCACGTTGGGCACGGCATCCTTCGCCGCGCGCTTCAGCGCGGGCACGATGTCCCGCAAACACGTCTCCCGCCCGGCGACGGACGCGAGAAGCGTCATGACGCGCACGATCGCGGTCCGGTGCAGGTAGTGCGGGTTCTGCGCGAGCGCCATGACGCGCGGGATGACGTGCTCCTTGGCCCACTCCTCGCCGAACACCTCCGCCAGCCGCTTCAAGTTCACCGCGGCGGCTTCGCGGATGGAGTACACGCGGTCGCCGAGCCAGCGCAGGCACAGCTTGGTGAGCTCGCCGTCCTCGCCCGTGTCGCCGTTCTTCTGGAACAGGAACGCCGTGCCCATCTGGCTCGCCAGCAGCGGCACGTACTCGATGATGGCTAGGCGCACGCGCCAGTGCGCGTCCTCAGCGAGGTCCTCGATGGCGGGCAGCAGCTCCCGCGCCAGCAGATCCACGCCGATCACCGAGTTCACCTCCTCCAGCTTAGAGATGATGTTCAGCCGCACCTCCGGGATCTCATCCTTGAGCAGCGTGAGGAACACCGGCAGCAAATGCTCGATCGTGCGGTCCTTGCCCAGCGTGGGCGCCAAGCCCATCACCACGGACGCCAGCGCCGCGCGCACGTGCTGGCTGGCGTCGCCCGCCAGCTCCTTGACCCTCGGCACAATCTCCGCCGTCGCCGCCTCCGGGCCAACCAGCCGGCACAGCTCGCTCGCCAGCCCCGCGCTCGCGATGCGCACCTCCGCCTCGCCGTCCGCGAGCAGGCGCTCGTACGCGCCCACCAGCTCCGCGCGCGCCGTCTGCGCGCCCACGCACTCGCACAGGTCGTACAGCTGCTTGGCCACCGCGTAGCGCACGCGCCAGCTCTTGTCGGCGACGAACGTTTTCGCCGCCGTCACCATCTCCGTCGCGCACGCCTCCTTCGGCAACAGCCGCCCCAGCTTGGCGCAGTCCTCCACCACCAGCAGACGCACGCTGTCCTGCTCGTCGTTCGTGAGCCGCTGGAACAGCGCCAGCATCTCCGTCTCGACGTGCTTCGCGTCGCACTTCGAGGCGAACGCGCCCAGATGCTGCGCGGCGGCGCGGCGCACCATCGGCGTCTCGTCCCCGCACAGCTTGGCGTACGCCCCGCGCATCTCGTCGCGCGCCGCCTCGTCCCCCGCGCACAGCTCGTACGCCGTGGCCATCAGCCCGCACGCGGAGACGCGCGCGGAGAACCAGTCGCCCGAGGCGAGGCGCGCGGCGAGCGGCGCGAAGTGCGCCCGCGCGCCCTCCGGCGTCATGCCCCTCGCCACCGCGCACGCCGAGCGCACCGCCGCGTCGCGCACCGCCGTCTCCTCCACGGACGCGAGGTTCTCCAGGGGCGTGAGCAGCGCGTGCGCGTGCTCTGGGCCGCCCACGGACCCGAGCAGGTTGACCATCTCCTCCGCCACCGCCAGAAGGCACTCGTCCTCCTCGTCGTTGGCGTCGGCGAGGAACGGCACGAGCTCGCTCCGCGTGCGCTCGGGGCCGAGCGCCTGCGCGATGGTGGTCAGGCGCCGTATGGAGTTCAAGCGGAGCTGCACGTTCTCGTTCTACGTTTTTGGAAGAGTGCGATCGCGTCGACGGGGGGGCAGTGCGGCGTGGGCGTCGATGGGGTCAGCACGGGTCATTCGGCCGGACCGAGCGTCGGGAGCGCCGGGAGGAGGCGCGGGCGCATCGGGAGGCGAAACGCGAAAAGCACCGACGTCGGACGGAAAACGGACGACGTCTCGGTCGCGTCTCCGCGCGCGTCCCTCGGCGTCCCGCGCGTCGCGGAACGACGCGGAGCGCTCGTGGGACGTCCCGAGTCCGCGCCGCGCGGGATCGAGGCGTTCCGACGCGCGTCGTGTCCGCCACGCGACGCAGATCACGGCCCGCGATCATTGCGGTATTTTCGCGAGCGCGGTGTTCAAAACCGATGGGTTTTGCGCGACCGTGGACGCCGGAAACGGCGCGGCGTCGCCGCCGCGGGCGTCCTCGCGTCCTCGCACGCCTGTCGAACACGCACCTTGAGCTCATCGATCAACATCGCGACGTTGAACAGGTCGGAGTCATCGGACGCCATGGTGCCCGCTGCGAACGGATGCACGTGCGACTCGAAGTGCGCGAAGAGACAAACGGTTCCGCGGAAAGGTCGCTCGCGCTACATTGTATGCCGAGACGTCCTTTGAGAGGCAAAAATCGAAACGAAAGCAGCCGATGAGCGGTCTGTTTGACACTCAAGACGGACAAAAAAATACGCTTTCGAATCCGACCGCCTTCGTGGTCATAACAAAACCGTCGCTCGCTCGTCCTATGTGCCTAATAACGCTACGCGTGTCTAGTACTCGCCGTTCCCCTGCTGGTGCTGGAAGGCTCGCACCTCGTCCGAAAACTTCTGGGAAAGGTCACTCACCTGTCGCGATGAAAGAGGGAGGAGAGGGGGAAGGTGAGCCGCGGTTTGCGGGCGGGAGACGCGCGCGCGACGCGCGACGCCGCGTTCCGTTTCATTTAATGTACCGTAATCATTCGGGCGCCGTTTCCGTCGCGAGTCGTACCTCCGTCCGCAGGTGGTCCACCGCTTCCGTCATCGCCTGCATGGGAGAGGAGTCCTTGTTGGTGTGGACCTGCGGGTTGATGACGCGGAACGCGTGTCAGTCGTCGTCGATGGACGCGAGACGCGAGGGAGGAAACCCTAAAAGTGACACACCCGGAGGAGATGGAACGAACCCGCTCTGGGGGAGACGCGTCGCGGTGTGCGCGACGCGGTGAGAGCGAACGCGCGCATCGCGACGAACCGGCGCGCACCTTAACGACGATGCGGTTATCGGAGGGGTGCGGCACTTGGTACCCCGCGAACACCACGTTCGGGTCGCGGTGCAGCTGCATGCGCACGGTGTTTCCCAGCGTGTGATCCTCCTTCTGCACGATGAACGTTCCCGCGTTGGAAACCTTCGTGTCGCGCGTGAAGGTGAGCTTCCGGACGCCCTCCGGAAGCACGAACTTCTCGGCACGGGAAGGCTGGTTCATGGTGCCACGCCGTTTCGCGCGCGCAGAGTGCTGGGGGCAGACCCTGTGCGCCGCGAAGTGCGATCGGGGGCGTTCGACCGCGCTGATCGAGGAATTCGGGAGCAGTGGCTTCGCCGGCGCGCGGGCCGCTTCGTCTCTCGGCCGAAAATAAAAAAGGCGTTTCTCGAGAAGGGCGGGGTCTTCCAGTCCCACGCGCGCCGCGTACGCAGGTCGGACGCGCGTCGCGAGTGAGCCACACGTCTCACCTCGGCGCAGGACTGAATGCCTCCCCGCAGAAGGCAGAGGTCGGCAGAGGAAGACGTTGCGGTGCCACCCCCCTCCGTGTTCGGTCGAGCCATGAGCCCATCGCCAGATCTAAAACGTCGCAGGAGCGACGACGGTTCCGGAGCTTCCCGGAGCTTCCCGGAACGCGCGGTGACGCGCGTGACACCCGCGGATACCCCCGCGAGCACGTTCCCGAACGTTCCCACCGTGGGCCCCTCCGGGCTCATTCACAAGAGGCAGTACGTCAGACTGCTCGAGCAGTCGCTGTACGAGCTCGGGTTCGCGGATCTCGCGAGCGCGCTGGAAAAGCGCTCGGGCGTGACCCGCGCGACGCGCGACGCGGAGGCGTTCGAGCGCGCGGTGCTCGACGGGAGGTGGGACGACGCCGTCGCGCGTCTTCCGAAAACGGCAGAGTTCGCCGAGGCCCAACTGGTGTGCCTGGAGTGCCTGTACGAGGACCAGATCCGCGGCGGCGCGTACGACGCCGCGCTGGCGACGCTGCAGAAGCGCGTCGCGCCCCTGTTCGATCTTTCTCCGCGCGAAAAAAAAAACACGCCTCCGGAACCCTCGGGCTTCCTCGGCGACGGCGACCGTCTGCGCGGGCTGGCCGTACTCCTGATGTTCCAGGCGGACGACGCCAATAACGCGGCGCTGACGTTGTCGGGGGCGTGCGCGCGCGAATGCGTCGAGGCTGTACCGGGAACCGCGGTCAGCGTCGCGGAGCGCGCCGCGAGCGGACGTCTCGAAAACCGTCTCGAAAACGTCTCGCGTCGCCGCGGTGACGCGCCGAACACACGCGGACGAACCCGCAACGAGCTCGTGTTACGCCTCGCGCTGGACGCGCTTCCCCCCGAATGGGCGCCTCCGTCGGGCCGGCTGGAGACGCTCGTCGAGCAGGCGCTCGCGGCGCAAATGCGGCGATGCGAGTACCACAACGCGTACGCCGCGCCACCGTCTCTGTTCCGCGACTACGCGTGCGGAGAGGAGCAGCTCCCCACGCGCGCGGCGCTCACGCTGGACGCGCACAACGACGAGGTGTGGAGCCTGGCGTTCGACCACACCGGCGCGAGGCTCGCCACCGCGTCGCGGGACGGCGCGGTCATCCTCTGGGAGGTGCTGGCGCGCGGCGCGCGCGCGCGCGCGCACGAGACAGCCAGGATCGACGTCTGCGAGGACGTGTGCCTGGACGGCGAGCGCGTGATAAAGAACCGGGCGGCGTGGTACTTGAGCCG
>Ga0206682_10002973_pt1 | contig 14908 bp, 9 predicted proteins | sample M240m12015metaG_FD_155444 | JGI IMG/M metagenome (GOLD analysis project Ga0206682, IMG submission 155444) | Ammonia-oxidizing marine archaeal communities from Monterey Bay, California, United States - M2 40m 12015 | ecosystem: Environmental > Aquatic > Marine > Intertidal zone | place: USA... | reverse complement strand
TGCGCGCGATCCCGCGCGCGAGCGCGAAAAACTTCGCGCGCCACCCTTCGCGTTCGGTCGAAGGCCTCGCGATACGTCGTCCCGTTCTTCGAGAGGCGCGCCCGCGCGCGGCTCGCGCGACGACGACGCGCGCACGACGAGCCTCGTTCCGTTTTTTTTAAACGTCTTGCCACGTGGACCTTGCTGGGTTATACACCGTGGTTTTTCCTGAACAAGACGCTCGATCGAACGTTTTGCACCAGCCAGCTGGCAGAGCCGTTCATCCGCGAAGGCGACCGAAACCGACGCGCGCCGCGACGCGGCGACGGACGACTGACCAGAAGACTGACCGTTCCGTCTTTGCATCTCCGCTCGTTCCCGTTCCGTCGCGTCGTGTAGGCGTCCGTCTTCTTCCTGTTCTTCGCCGCGCTCGCTCCCGCGATCGCGTTCGGCGCGGTGCTCACGTCGGCGACGGCGGGCATGCTCGGCGCGACTGAGGTGATCCTCGCCACCGCCATCGGCGGCGTCGCGTACTCCGTGCTGTGCGGCCAGCCCATGTCCATCCTGGCGTCCACCGGCTCCGTGGTGACCTACACCGCGATCCTGTACCAGACGTGCGTTGCCCAGGGCCTGCCCTTCTTCGGCACCTACGCCTGGACCGGCATCTGGACGGCGATCATCCTGATGCTCGTCGCCGTCACGTCCTCCTCCAACCTCGTGCGCTTCTTCACCAAGTTCACCGACGAGACCTTCGCCGCGCTCGTGGCGTGCATCTTCTGCGTCGAGTCCGCCAAGAAGATCATCATGATGTTTTTCAACTCCAACATCTCCTCCACCCTCGCCATGGGCTCCGCCATGGTGGCGGTTGTCACCCTGGGCTCCGCGCTGGCCATCTCCAACTTCAAGCAGTCGCCCTACGGCCCCGAGGGCATCCGCACCGCCATCGGTGACTTCGCGCCCACCATCGCGGTCGCCGTCGGCGTGTACTTCGCGCAGTTCCTCGCCGCCAACTACGGCTTCTCCTTCGAGGCGCTGTCGCTCCCCGACTCGCTCGCGCCCACCGCGAACCGCCCCTGGATCGCCGACCTCGCCGCCGTTCCCAACAACATCAAGCTCATGTCGGCGCTCGCCGCGCCCGCGTGCGCGATTCTGCTCTACATGGACCAGAACATCACCACCCGCCTCGTCAACAACTCCGCGGGCCTCAAGAAGCCCGGCGCGTACCACCTTGACATGTTCTGGCTGTCGCTCATCACCGGCCTCACCTCCATCTGCGGCCTTCCCTGGATCTGCGCCTCCACCGTGCACTCCATCACGCACGTCAAGTCGCTCACCGACACCCAGAAGGACCCCGCGACCGGCCGCGAAGTCGTGACCGGCGTCACCGAAACCCGCTGGACCCCTCTGATCCTCAACGGCCTCATCGGTCTGTCCATCGTGTGCCTCAAGCCCGTGCTCGTGCAGATCCCCATGTGTGTGCTCTCCGGCCTCTTCTTCTACCTCGGCCTCGCCGCCATGCGCGGGAACGAGTTCCTCGAGCGCGTGTCCATGTGCCTCATCACGGACCCCGCCGAGATGCCCAAGACCCACCCTCTCGTGACGGGCGGCGTCGACCTCGGCGTCCTCAAGAAGTTCACCTACATGCAGATCATCTGCCTCGGTATCATGTGGTGGGTGAAGGGCTCCCCCGCCGCGATGCTGTTCCCCATCCTCATCGCCGCGCTCGGCCCCGTCCGCATCGTCGCGGGCAAGGCTGGCTGGTTCTCCCAGGACGAGCTCAACCTGCTCGACGAGCAGGTCGAGACCGACCCCGGCTACGTCAAGGCGTAAGCGGAAGGCGTCATCGCTTTACAATCACAGCGTAAGTAAATACATCTCGAGAGACGGAGGTGGTACGGGGGCGGCGCGCGACCGGGGGGTCGAAGAGACGCGCTCGCTCTTCGTCGCGAGAGTTTCGCCTTAGCCTCGCGCGACGCCGTTTATTCATAGACCACGGTTCCTCACCGATCTCGACGCACTCGCGCGCTTCCTTCGCTTCCTTCGTGTGACTCGTCTTGTCTGTTCAGGGGCACCGTCGCGCGTCGGAAGTCGTTCCTGAACCTTCTCCGCGCGCGACGAAGAGACGGCTTCTAGATGTTTCGGAGAATCTCACGGGGGCACGAGGGCACCCCTGACTGCAGTGCCTGGGATATTCACCCGGAAGGCGTTCCCGGGCGAACGTTTCGTGTCGCTCCTTTCGCTTCGCACACACTTCGACACGTCGCGCGGTGGACGTCACAGCGGGAGGCGCCATGTTGACCCCCGCGCGGTGCCCTGCGCGCGCGCCGGCGCGTGCCTCGTTCCGCGCTTCCCGGCGCCACGCGCGTCGGGCGCGGCGCGCGTGGACGACCACGGCGGAGGCTGCGTCCCCCACCGCGTCGTCGGCACCCGAGCCGATCCGCGCGCCTCCCGGGTCGCGCGTGTACTTCGCGTACGGGAGCAACGTGAACACCAAGACCATGAAGGGCACGAGGGGCATAACGCCCTCGGCGGCGTACCCCGCGGTCCTCCCCGGGTACGAGCTCGTGTTCAACGTCCCCGGCCTGCCGTTCATCGAGCCCGCGTTCGCGTCCGTGCGGCGCGTCGTCACGGGAAAAACAGACGACGCGCCTTCGAGATTCGCGCGCTTCGCGACGGAGACGCACGGCGTGGCGTACGTCGTCACGGACGAGCAGTGGCGGACCATCCTGCGCACGGAAACCTCGTACGTGCGCGAGGACGTCACGCTGGAGCGCTTCTTGCCCGCATCCACGCGGGTCGACGGCGACGCGCCACCCGCCACGCCGCAGAAGATCTTCGCGACGACGCTGGTGTTCGCCGACGCGGACGTCGGCGGAGTGGCGCTTTTGCCCAGCGCGCGGTACCTGGGTTTGCTTCGCGAGGGCGCAGACGAGTGGGGCCTCGACCCGAGCTGGCGGGAGTACCTGCGCGCGGCGGTCCAGGCGTACGACCCGGGGATTTCCGCCACCAGGACGCTGGGCGCGGCGGTGGCGGCGGCTTCGTTCGCGCCGCTCGCCGCAGTCGCCGCGCCCGCGTCGGCGGCGGCGGCGGCGCGGGGCGCGTTCGAGACGCTCCTGGAGCCTTCGGGAGGGACTTCGGGACTTCGGGCGCCGGGTCGGTCTGGGACTCCAGACGGCGACGACGACCCCGAGCTCGTGGAGCGGGTGGCGGAGGCGGCGTTCGCGGCGGGTTTCCGCGCGTTCGCGGAGACGACGTGGGGGGTGCACAACGCGTTTTGGGCGCCGGCGTTCGGGTCGGGCGCCAACAACGACGATCGCTGAGTGAGGCGCCTCACCGAAGCACCTCACTGAAGTCGCGGTTCGTGACGGTTTCGCGTGTGTGTGGTGTGTCGTATCGATACGACACGATAGATGTCGACGTACACCGCTGTTTTTGTTCGAGTCGTACGCGTCGCGTTCGACGCGTCGCGAAAGACGTCGCGCGCGCGCCTAGCGGCGACCGCGCCCGCGCCCGCGCCCGCGCCCGCCGCCGCGCCCGCCTCTCGCCGCGCCCCTGCCTCTGCCTCCGCCCCTGCCGCCTCTGCCTCCGGCTCCGGATTTGACCGCGGGGGTGAACCCCGGGAAGAGCGCCTCCACGCACTTCCTGTACGAGAAGTCCTCGCACGACCCGTCCGTGCGGAGCACCATGTAGCACCGCGTGTCGTGTTCCGGGTGGTTGCGAATCTGGAACGTCTTTACCCCGCACCCGATCTTCTTGCCCGCCTCGGGGTGCGCGTCCCGCAGGCACGCCTCCACCACCATGAGCTCGTAGTCGTTCATGTCTTGGTTCACGGTCATGTTGTTCAGGATCCAGGAGAAGTACTTGATCATCTCCTCGGGCGCGGCGAAGGACTTCGGGCCGAGCTTCACCGGCGTCCACTCCTTCTTCTCCTTCTTCGCATCGGGGGCGGCATCACCAGCCTCGGCGTCCTCCGCCGTGCGCTTCTCGCCCACCTCGGCGGCGGGCACCTCCTCGGGCTTCGTCTCGTCGGACATCGTGCGTGTCGACTGCCTGCGAGTGCGCTCGGACGAATGCCGGAGGGCCAACCGGGACTGCCCCGACGCGCAAAAGCGCGAGCAGCCGCCGCCGGCGCCGCGAAAAAATCAATGAGTGCGACATGTGCGAATTCTCGAGTGGTCTTTTAGTCACGAATAACTCCCCCGAGTCGGCGCGGGTTGAAAAACCTTCGATTTCCGACAGCGACATGCGTCTCGGCGTTCAAGAAAACGCTCTTGGAAGTTCCCCTTCCAACGAGATTCCCGAAACGGCACGTGGCACGCGTGACCCCACCACTGCCTGCGCGCGGCCTCTGGTCCGCCGAACGCGGTCGCGCGATACGCACGTCTCGACGGACGACGTGATCCGACCCCGCGAGAGATGGGGCTCAAGGATCCCCTCGGCGACGCCCTGACGTCTTCCATGGCGCGCGTGATTCTGTCTCGACAGCCTCTCCCCGGCGATTGCAACGCGCGCGCGCGTTCCTCGGGCGTCGCGAGGAAAGCGCTGGGCGACCGCGCGAACACCGCCGACGCTGCGACCGTTGGGGTGGGCCGCACCCGAAAGCCGCGCGACGGCGCGACCGTAGCGTTGTCCCGGCCCACGAAGGCGTTCCTGGACCGACACCCGCTGTTCGTGAACGGCGAGGGCGTCGAGGTGGCTGTGCCGCGTTTCGTCGACGGCGGCGCGTCCGCGCCGGGCGCCGGCGAGAACCGAGCGCCGAGGGAGCGCGCGGAGCACCTCAGCCCCGCGCGTCGCGTCGCGGAGGGCAGACAGCGCTCGAAAGAGCTGTGGAAGAAGATCAACCCCGGGTACGTCGGTTCGGGGACGGACTGGCACCAGTCGGAATACGCGCGCGAGTTGGCGTTGACGGCGGCGAAGCTGGAGACGGCCAAGTTCGGCGCGCGCGACGCGTTCAAGCACCACCTCGCGAAAACGGACACGAGCGTGTACGTCGAGGCCGTGGCGAAGGAGCGGATATTCGCCAAAGCCGCGGCGTTGGAGGCTGCCCGGGAACTCGAGCGCCTCGGCGCGCTCGCCGCGGCGGGGTCGGTGCGATCCGGATCGGTGAAATCCGCGCCGGGCTCGAGCGCGGGCGACGCGCCGCCCGCGGCGGAACCCGCCGCGAACGCGACCCCGCCGCCCGAACCGAACGCCGAGGGAAGCGGGAAGTGAGCCACGATATGCGGTGTGCGCTACGTGAAGATACACACCGAAAGCGTACAGCGAGCGAGTGAGCTACAGAGAGCTAGGCGTTTGCGCGTCGGCGCCGTCGTTCGTTTTCGTTTTTGACCCTTAAGTTACTACCGCACGTCTACGTTTTCGCGTTTTCGCTTTTGTACGAGCGCGCGCGGCCGCTGAGCCCCTTCGCCGCCTCCAGCGGCGCGTCCGCGGCGGCGCCGTCCTCGTCACGCCGCGGGCCGGGCTCCAGCCCCGTGTACGTGCGCCGGCTGAGCAGGTACTCCGCGCCCGAGCGCACGTCGGCGACGCCCGAGCCGCCCGCGCGCGCCGCCACCGCCGCGTTCGCGCGCACGGCGAGCGCCGCGGCGGCCCGGCTCCTGCGCCGGACGTACCCGTCGCCCAGAACCCCCTCCTCCGCGTCGCCCTCCTCCTCGCCCTCCGAGGATGACGCCTCGTCCTCGTCCCCGTCCTCGTGCCCCGGGGAACGGCGCCCGGGAGGGCCCGCGCGCACGCCCCCGCCCAGGAAGGAAAACTCGGGCGTTTCCTCCGCCGGACGCTCTTCGCTCGAGAGCGGTCCCGCCGCGGCTCCGGCGGGACTGCTCTGCGGCTCCAGGAGGTGGTCGAAGTCCAGCCGCACCTCCCCGTCCCAGTGCGCGCCGTGCGTGAACGCCACCTGCGCCTCCCACGGCGTGATCACGGGCTGCAGGTAGTCGCGGCCGTCGACGAGCGCGGCGTGCTCGCACGACACCAGCACGAAGGTTTCGATCTCGGGGAAGTTGGCCAGCTTCTGCGGGTTGGGTTTTCCCGCCACCACCGTGTACGACTTGCGCCCGGACCTCTTTATCAGCGCGCGCAGCTCGGCGATCGCGGCGAGGTACCCGGCGACGCCGAGCGTCCCGGCGACGATGCCGATCACCCGGGACTCGCGCGCCTTCTCGATGAGGAACCGGCGGCGCTTCACGACGCGCGCGACGACGCCGGACCCGGCGGCTTCGGACGCCAAACCGCCGCTTTCGGGATCGAACTGCGCGACGCCGCGGCACCGGCCGTGGAGCACGGAGAGCGCCTGCGTCAGCGAGGGGGACTCGCCTCGCCCGACCCACACGAAAGCGCACCGTGACAGCTCGGTCGCACCGGAGGGGAGGGAGAAGAAGTGGCTGCCCACCCGCAGAGACGCGTCGTTCGACGAAGTTCGTTTCCGAGTCTCGTCTCCGTCTCGTTCCGTCGCGCCGGGCGGGTCGCGGTCCGACGGTCGCGGGTCGCCGCAGGTCACGCACGTCCCGTCCCCGGACGCGTCCCCGCCGCCCGGTTCCGGAAAACCGCAGGCACTTCCCGATGCGCACGAGCATCCTTCGCCGCATCGCCGCATCGCCGCCGGTGCTTTCGAAAACGCGCGCGCGCGGGGAAGCGCCTCCACGGGCGCGGCGTCGGCGAAAACCACGGGGGGGCCGGCGCCGGCGCCGCCGTCCGTCGTTCCCCGCGCCACCGCCTCGCGAAGCGCCGCGGCTCTGTGCGCGTGTTCCTGGTCGACGAGCACGACGAGCGCCTCGACGTGGCGATCGCCGTCGGGCGCCGCCTCCGGGCGCGCGAGCGCGGCGGCGTGCGCGTGAATCGCCGCCGCGCACGCGTCCGCGTCGATCTCCACCTTGTGAAACACGAATCGCGCGGGCAACCGCGCGACGGGCGACATGCACGCGCGCCCGAAGTGCACGATGCAGTCCGCGTTGTGGTGCGCGGCGGCCACCTCATCGACGCAGCATGACCCGAACGTGGTGTCCGCGAGCACGAAGATGCGCACGGGGGTGCCTTCCGCGCGGTCGGAGGCGTCGTTGCACCGCCTCTCCAGCGCCGCCGCCACCGCCACGGCGTCTCCCAGGAGCTCGTCGGGCATCTGCAGCGCCACGCGCGAGTACCCGCCGCCGCGGACCCACGCGGCGGTGGCATCGAGTTCGTACGCCGACTCCAGGCGGGCGCTTTCGGACATGACCGACACCCCACGCGACGCCGCGCGTCGCGAAGTGGCGAGTGGTGGTGACAGGGCGGACGAAGACAATTTCGTGGTCTTCACACCTCGAAAAGAACCGGTTGTCGGTGATCCGCATTCGCGTCGCGTCGACGACACGGCGACGCGCGAGTCCCGCGAGGTCCCACTAGTGCGCTAGTGCGATGTGTCAATTAAAACGCGCGAGCGAATCTCGTCACTCGTGTCTTCAGCGCGTGTCTCGTTCCGTGCCCTCGTGTCTCGAATCCAGACCTTCCCGGCGCCGGGACTCGGCGTTTCCGATTCGGCCGTCAGACGATGCGCTCCCAAACGCACTCGCGGAACTCGGGGTCGTCGTCGCCCACCTCCTGCAGGATCCGCAGGACATCCGCCGGGGGGCTCAGGTCCAGCTTGTCCGCGCGTTCCCACCGCTCGAGCCGGGTCAAACCCAGCGCCGGTCCGAATTTCTGTTTGAGCAGTACGCGGGAGGTGGCATCAGTCGCGGCGTTCGACGAGTGATGAGCGCGTCTGGAGAAAACTGCTTCGTCTCGGAAGTGCCGACGTCCCGAAGATGATGACGAGACGCGGATCTCGGGATGACCGACCGACGGGCGCGTCTAGGGGAGAGGAATATCTCGGGGTTTAAACGCGCGGGGGACGCACCGAGGTCATGTCGAACGATTTCAGGACGTTGAGGTACTCCTCCGTGGTGTCGTTCTCGGGTTTGGTGTCTGCGGGAGGTCGGGGTTGTCAGCGAATCGTCACGGTTGGAATCGGGTGGGAATTTTCTTTCGACGCATCCCGCCGACGCACGAGACGCACGCACGGGTACGTACCGGCAGCTCTGGCGGACTTAGCCTTGGGCTTGCCTTTCACGACGCCGCGACCGCGCTTCGTCGCCTGGAACGCGTCGGTGACCTTCGCGGGGGCCATGGTTCTCGTGCCTCGAGTCGAAAGCGCGACGAAGACTGAATTGCAGGTCATCACTCGGTTCGATGGCGAGTCATCTCGACGCGAGCACCGCCCACCGCGCCCAGTTTGCAGTTTGGGAAAGATTTCTTCGCGTGAGCGGGGGGCTTGAGGTCCGCCCGCAGCCCCCTCCTGGGCCACTTCGGAGGCGCGCGACTCCCTCGCGGCGCCCGGATCGGTCTTACCCGCGCATCCGCGTCGCGTTCGATCGCGCGGAGTCATGGCCTCGAGAGCCAGTGACGCCACCCCCCTCCTCGACGAGGAGGCCAAGCCCCCGCTCGATGTAACACCTGTTGAGGCGCGACGCCAGCGCATTCGCCGGTACGCGCGAACCGCCGCGGTCGGCCTGTTCCTGTGCGTCGGCGCGCTCGCCGCGACGGCCGCGCAGCAGAGCCTGCTTTCCGGCGAGCTGTCCCATTTCTTCGAGGACGCGAACCTGGGCGGCTCCAAGTGCGACGGCACGTGCCCCGCGGTGGCGCCGCGCGACTGGCGCAAGATGTCAGACAAGGGGTCGGCGCACCTCCTCATCTTCGGCGACAGCACGGACAAGCTGTGGCACAAGGCGTTCTGCAACACGCTTCTGCCCGAGGAGGAGCGGTGCGTCTCCCCCAACGAGTGCGCCACGCCCTCGCCCGCGTTCCTTCCGAACAACATGCAGCCCTTCGTGTGCGTGGACGGCGACGACCGGTGCGCCGCCGGGACGTGCTACGAGTCGCCCAGCGCGCACTGCTGGAAAAAGGAGGAGCACCGCGCCGCCGCCGCGTGCAAGGCGCCCGTGGCGGAGGGCCCCGCGCTGGGGTTCGTGCACATCTTCGGCGCCGACCCCGAGTACGTGCAGGACATGAAGGCGATCCACAACCAGTACGCCGTCAAGGGGCTCCCCGTGAAGATCGCCGATCGCGTGCGCGTCGCCGCGCGCGCCTTCGGCGCCTTCACCGCGCGCCGGCCGGTGGTGGCGGTGGTGGACGTCGGCGACTGGTGGTCGGGCGCGCACCTGGGCTGGTGGAAGAGCTGGGAGAAGGCGCTGAGCAGCAAGAGCAAGTTTGACGCGCAGCTCGCGGCGTACCGCGAGGACATGTCCGCGCTGGTGCGCACGGTGGATGCCGCGATGAAGGCCACGAAGCGGCCGTACGTGCTCGTGGGCAAGAGCACGCACAACCGCGGGTTCGACGAGCGCGGCGTGGAGTTTATGTTCTCGAGAAAGATGGGCGACGTGGTGAAGGAGGTGTTCGAGAGCGCGGGCCACCACTTCTACGACTGGCGCGCGGTGGCGGACGACGCCGCCGCGCAGGGGAAGTGGGATATGGTGGACAAGCTGCACCAGAGCGCGGCGGCGAGCGACGTGCAGACGGCGGCGTTTATGGCGTGGACGCGAAGGACGCTGGGCGACAAGTTCCACGTCTCGCTGGACGCGCAGGCTGCCGCGCTGGAGGCGCGCGAGCGCGCGCGCGCGGAGGAGCAGAAGAAGGAGGACGCGCTGGCGCGGAGGCACAGGGCGCAAGAGAAGGCGGAGGCGGAGGCGGCGGCGCAGAAGGCGAAGGACGACGCCGAGTGGGAGGCGGCGGAGGAGGAGCGCCGACAGGAGGCGGCGCGGGAGGCCGCCGCCAAGGAGGCGGAGGAAAAGGAAAAGCTGGAAAAGGCGCAGGAGGAGGCCATGTCCACGCTGGCCAACATCCGGGGGGTCATGCGCGGGAACATCGCCAACATCGTGGGCGAGAGCGAAGCCGCGGCGGCGGCGGCGTACTAGCGGGGAGCGGCTTTCAGCCTCATCACTCGACAGTTTGTTCAAACTTCGACGCCAATGACTCCGATTTCCAAACACCCATAGGCAGTCACATCAGACTGAACGCCATACGGAAAATCAGCCCGAAAAGAAATCTTGGGTTCTTGGCGTGAACCGAAGCTTTGCAACACCCTCGCGGCGTCTGCCACGACGGGCTCGTCTCGGACGCGCCACTGCTTGAATCGCACGGCTGAACGCTCGACGACGAACGTCGCGCGGTTCCAGGTGCGATGTGCATCTCACGGACGCGATCGCGCGTCTTCTTCGCGGTGACGGCCGCGTTGCTCCTGGGCGCGATCGAGGTGTCCGCCGTGGTTCCGGCGGTCGCGTCTGCGTCCCGCCCCCAATCCGCCGGCGCGCTGGGCGACGGGTCCGCCCCCTCGCTGCACCTCGACGTCGTCCTTCGCTCGGACGATGTCAACGGGGACATGGTGACCAAGTTCCGCGACGCCGTGGCGTTCTCCGTGGGCGCGGCGACCCCCGAAGACGCCGCCGTCGCGGTCACGTTTCCCGTCGTGGGCGTCATGGCGTTCGACGAGCCGGACGAGACCAAGGTGGATCTCGCCGCCGTCGCCGCGACGGTGGCCACCAGCCTCGGGACGCCCCTCGGGACGGTCTCCACGCGCATTTTCCCCGTCGACGGGCGGCTCGCGCAGATGGTCGCCGCGATGGGCGCCGCCGCCGCCCTGGGCGACGGGGCGGGGGCGGAGGCGGAGACGGAGATGACCGCCGAGCGCGTCGAGGATGGCGGCTTTCTGCTCGCCGACGAGCACATCTCCGATTTACAGGATCTCGAGGACATCGAGGAGTACGTCTCCGAGGAGGTGGCCGAGGGCTTCATGGACTCCGAGAACGTCGAGAGCGTGGACGGTGCGCTCGAGACGCTGCCCGCCGGGGGCATCCGCTTCGATCTGACCCGGGTCGAGTACACGATCGACGTCGGCGCGGGCGTGGGCGCCGTTTCCGCCGACGCGCCGCCGCACGACGTCTTTGAGCGCGCCGCCGCGCTCGCCGCCGCCGCGAGCGGCGCCATCTTCACCGACCGCATCGCCGCCGCCGTGGGCATCTCCGCCGAGGCGGAGACCGTGCCCGAGGTGCGCTGCGCGCTCGCCGTCGACGTCACGCTGCCCGAGGGGTCGTCCACGCAGGAGGCGGAGGACAACATCGCGGGCTACTCCGGCGCGCGGCTCATCGCCGCGGCGCTCGCCGCGGACGGCCTGATTCTCACCGTCGACCCGGTGGCCGTGACGCGGATCGTGCAGACGCCCGCGGAAGACGAGGGTCAGGACTACACGTACGGCGTCGAGCCCCCCTCGACGCCGACGCCTGAACCGACGCCTGAACCGACGCCTGAACCGACGCCGCCCGCGATGGCGCCCGCGACGGCGCCGCGCTCGGCCGCGATCGAGGCGCCCGTCCCGACGCCCGAGCCGACCCCCGAGCCTATCGCTGAGAACGCCGACCCCGCGGCGGACCGATACGACGAGGGTTTCGCGGACGGCGCCGCCGCCGGCGAGGACGGCATGGACCCCGAGACGGCGGCGGACGTCGCCGACGGGCTGCACGACCCGACGCGGTACGCCGAGGGCTACGCCGCGGGCGTCGCCGCCTCGGCGCGGCCCGGCGGGGACGAGGGAGCGGACCTGTACCAGAGCGGCTTCCTGGACGGCTTCCAGGAAGCCAAGGGCACCGAGGATGAGGCGGCGTCGGCGTACGCGCGGCGGAACAGCGAGGAGACCGATATCGAGACCGATATCGAGACCGATATCGAGACCGATATCGAGACGGTCGCGGAGGCGGAAGTCGTCGCGAGCCCGCCGACGGAGGAACCGGAAACGCCCGCGTTTGAAAGCGCCGTCGTCCCCGCGGCGCGCCTCACCCCCGGCGAGGGCCGCGGCCACCAGGGCGCGTTGGACGTGGTCAAGACCCTCGGGCTCGACCCCGAGCTGCTCGAGCGGCTCGCCGTGGTGGACGTCGAGCCCGATTCCGAGGACGAGGACGAGAACCAAAAAAAAGAAGACGCGTTCGCGAACAGGTCGCCCGCCGCGCGCGCGCGAGTCGCCGAACGCGTGCGCGCGCGCCGCGTCGCCGGGCGCGTGGCGTACCGCGCCGGCGTGCGCGCGACGCGCGACGCGGTGGCGAAGAAGTACGGCGCGGCGTCGTCCGCGATGGCCGCGTTGGACCGCGCGTTCCCCGAGGCGGCGCGCGAGGACGACGACGACCTGCTCGAGGGCGGCGACGACCCTCTGACCGAGGAAGAGCGCGACGTCGCCGGCCGCGACGGGTACCGCGAGGGGCTCAAGACGGCGAACGCCGCGCTGGCGACGGCGTACTCGGTGGCGCAAGTCATCACGCGAGGCGCGGGCGACGACGAGCGCGCCGCGCGCGCGACGGCCGCGCTCGGGTCGATCGCCGAGGACGCCCCCGGAAGCGGCGCGCTCGGCGCGTCCGCGCGGAGGGATGGCGCGCGGGTGGGTGACTCGGAGGCGCGGCGGGGCGTGATGAGCGCCAGGAGGAGAGCCGTGTACGCCGGCTGGGCGGCGGCGTTGGCGGCGGCGGCCGCCGCCGCCGCCGCGCGCGCTCGCCGCGGCGCGCCGCCGGAGGGAGACGCGCGCGAGAAGCTTGTGGCTGACGCGGAGGGACACTCCGCGCGCGAGCGGTACGGCGCGTCCATGGTGTGAACGCGCGCCGTCGTGTAACTGTAGACGCCCTGTACGTATCGCGTCGCGGAGGCGAACCGGTGAGCCTCCAGCTTGCGCTGCGTTCGCGAAACGACGGTCGGAGAAGTCTTTATAAAAAAACATAGCCTGATGATGACTGGGCGCCATACGATAATCGACGACGAGATCTCCTAAAATCCAGCCAATCACACGCCGTTTTCCTCCCACCGCGTGACCGGATCATCGTCGCGATGCGTCGCGCCGAGTGCGCACTACGTAGAGCGCTCGCCTCTCGCCGAACCGAACATCAGGTGCGTGCCTTTCGAGTGATTACGCGACCCTCGCGCGTTTCGTCTCCGGGAGCGCGCGGGTCGTTCCCGCGCGTCTCGCCTCCCCACGCGCGCGTCTCCCGTCCCGACACCGTCATATCTCGGCCATCGGGTCGGGTGACGTAACAAGCACCGCCCCGAGTCGGCGCGAGCGCGTCGTCGAGCGCTTCCGTCGCGCTCTTCTTTCGCGCGCGACTAACCCGCGTGTGTCACGAACCTCCTTCGTCTCGCTCCAGAATGTCGGCCGTGTCCTGCTCCTCCGTCCGCGCGACGGTCGCGCCCAAGGCTGTCGCCAAGCGCGACGCCGCGAAGGCCGCGAAGACGGCCAAGTCGGTGTCCCTCGCGACCCCCGCGTTCGCGGCGGCGTCCCTCACCGGCCCCGCGTTTGCCGCCACCGAGGCTCTCTCGCAGACCGCCGACGGCGTCGGCGTCGCCGTGGGCGGCGCCGCCGCGGTCGCCGCGGTGGGCGGCCTGCTCATCGCGACCGACCCCAACAAGCGCCGCGAGGACATGAAGTCCTCCGCGGGCGGCGACGAGGCCAAGTCGGTTGCGGATTACTTCAACTCCACCGGCTTCGAGCGCTGGAACAAGATCTACGGCGAGACGGACGACGTGAACAAGGTGCAGATGGACATCCGCGTCGGCCACCAGCAGACCGTGGACAAGGTGCTGGACTGGACCGCCGGCATGGACATGAACGGCGTCACCGTGTGCGACGCCGGGTGCGGCACCGGCTCGCTCGCCATCCCCCTCGCGCTGCGCGGCGCCTCCATCGCCGCGTCCGACATCTCCTCCGCGATGGTCGGCGAGGCTGAGCAGAGGTACAACGCCGAGGTGGCGGCGGGCAAGAAGGCACCCGCGGTCGCGCCCAAGTTCGAGGCGCTCGGGCTGGAGGAGTGCTCCGGGAAGTACAACATGGTGACGTGCATCGACGTGATGATCCACTACCCCACCGACCGCGTCAACGGCATGATCTCGCACCTCGCGTCGCTGTCCGACGACAAGCTCGTCATCTCCTTCGCGCCCAAGACGATGGCGTACAGCATCCTGAAGCGGGTCGGCGAGCTCTTCCCCGGTCCCAGCAAGGCCACGCGTGCTTACCTGCACGCCGAGGAGGACGTGGAGGAGGCGCTCAACGCCGCGGGGTTCAAGGTGACGCGCCGCGAGATGACTGCCACGCAGTTTTACTTCTCGCGTCTCCTCGAGTGCGAGCGCGTTTGAGGGGCGCGTCTCGTCGCGGCGAGCTTTAAACCTACCACCTGATACTAATATGCTACGTAGCTAGCTAGTCGGCGACGGGCGAACCGAACGCGCCGAGAACGACGCGCGCCGGGACCGGTTCCGCCACGGTGGTCGGCGTCGCGGGGCGGTCGAGCTCAAAACCCTTCACGCCTTTGCTTTTCCCCTCCTGCGCTTCGAGAGCCAACCTCTCTTCCCTCGCGGCTCTCCCGCGCTCGACCCTTTGCTTCTTCAGCGCCTCCTCCGCCACGCGCGCCCGCTCGCTCTCCAGGACGACGCGCGGCGCGAGCGTCGCCCATTCCTCGCCGACGCGTGACAGCAGCCACCGCATGCCATCGTCGACGCCGGCGTCGCGGCTCTTTGGCTTCTTCCCGTCGCCCTCTCGGCCTAGCAGAGACGTGCAAGCGATGACCCGGTACCGCGCGTTGCCCACAGTGTCCAGCCCCAGCGCCTTCGCCACCTCCGCCTCCGACCGCGCGCCGGGCAAGTCCTGCTTGTTTGCGAACACCGCCACCGGCTTCCCGGAGAGCTGGGGATCCCGAATGGTCTCCAGCAGCGCCTCCCTGGCTTCCTCGGCGCGCTTCGAGTCCGCGCTGTCCACCACGAACACGCACGCGTGCACGTCCGCGACGTAGTGCTTCCAGATGCCGCGGATGCGTTTCCCGCCACCGAGGTCGAACACGTCCACGTCGAACCCGGAGTCGAACGTCCGCTCGCGGCGCAGTGCGACGTTGTGAAAGCCCACGGTGGG
>Ga0206682_10002970_pt1 | contig 14913 bp, 23 predicted proteins | sample M240m12015metaG_FD_155444 | JGI IMG/M metagenome (GOLD analysis project Ga0206682, IMG submission 155444) | Ammonia-oxidizing marine archaeal communities from Monterey Bay, California, United States - M2 40m 12015 | ecosystem: Environmental > Aquatic > Marine > Intertidal zone | place: USA... | reverse complement strand
GTGCAGAGATTTCAGACATATTCATACGTTCATTGACCATACGACCAATGAAGTGGTCAACCATTTCCTCTTTGGAAAGGTCGTTCTCGAAGTATGCCTTGACGTTCATCTTGGATGCTTCGAACAGTGCTTGGTTTTCTTTGCGAATTTTCTTCACAAACTCATTTGGATTTAACATGTTAGTTCCTTATTCACTCTATTGACAATAACAGTATTTATACAATTTGTTTCATCAACTCTCCAACATTCTCACCAGCGTTGGGGAGTTTGTCTTTGAGAAAGAAATGAATGAAGTGACAATCCTTCAGATTATCGACTGCACTATACAATCCATTCCATTTACCGTCCATGTGTTTGGTTGGAATGTTATATCTCTTGAGGAAGTAGTTCAACAATGTCTGGTCAGTAGACCACTTCCATGCACCCTGTCCATCAACAAAGTCCTTGAACTCCATACGATTGATGAAACTGTGTGGGTCTTGGCCCTTGAGATATGGTTTGAAGAGTTCACTGTTCAACAGAATCAGACCCATGTTGAAGAACTCAAACCCTAGACTATTCGGTCGGAAATCCAATTTATTACTATGGAGAGAATTATATTGCATACGAGAGTAATTGATAATCTTGTCTTTATACCAATCCTGAATACTCATCTCACGTTCACACACAGCCCCAAAGGCTTGTTCCGTTCCAAAGTCCTCAAAGATATTTGGTGCGTCTGGTCGGATATAGATGTCCGCGTCTACGATTGCAATCTGGTCATAGTCATCCAGATAATCAAACGCATTCTCTTTCTCGTAGATAGGTAGATATCCACCATATTTCATATAGGACTCTTCACTACGATTTGTCGCAAAGATATCTGGTTTGATACGCAACTTAGGCTGTGTCAATACAATGTGTTCAATATCATACTTCTTACAATATTCAGATACACTTTCAATACAGTGTTTATATAGTTTTGACGGTTTGCCTACCGACACTTGGAAAATCATTCTATTCATGTTCACACGTTCCTCCAATCTCTCTATCATAATAAGGTCTGGTATATGTGACAATCTTACTCTTATCTATACTCTTATACCAATGCAATTTTTCATTCCACGGAAAACTCAACTTATCATTGTTGTTTTCATATTGCATAAAATCACAAAGAATATCATCAACATACTTCTGATGAATTCGACTATGCATATACTCTAATATAGTTTCAGCCCAATCTGGAGTCATATAATATCCGCTAGTGGTAGGACAGATTGATAAGCGTCCCCAATACGGATGTCCCGCAAACCTCTCTGTATAGTTTTTACATTGTTCTTTATTTTCGAAGTCAGTGATTTGAAAAAAGTCTGCGATGATTGGCATATCGTCTGTAAGACAAACTGTATCATGTTCGATGATGGTGATTGGTTTCCCTTCATTGTAACACTTTTCCCATAAAGAGTAATGCGATTCCCAACATCCCAATAACGTATCAGATAACGCCCGATTACCGTGATATGAATCAATCGGGATGTGTCTCTTTAATGTTTTAGGGGTGACTGCATTGAACATATTCACATCAAACCCGTGATTTTCCCACGAGGGTAAGACGCTGTTAACATAGTGTTGTGATACCTCGTTATCAGGTATCTGTATCATCCACACATTCATTATATAATCCATGTTGAATTGTTGAAGAAGCCCAACTGGCATTTACGGGCCATGGCGATAAGTCTTTATCGTTGTCATAGTTATGTAGTGAGGGTTTATCAAACACCACATCTAATTCACCTCTATCATATTCTTTTAAGAAGTCTGCCATCTGACCGTCAACGTTTAGGTCGGGTTTATTGTCAAAATATTCAAACCACCGTTCCAGAAATTCTGGTGTGAGATAAACCGCCCCTAGTAAATTAAATGATAGTTTTCTCATACAAAATTCTTTCCATTGAAAATTTGTATGAACTAATTTAGCATCGTGTTCTGCAACGATGTAAGGTTTTTTAGATTTTACTATACGTCTCCATATACGCAGATGAGAATACCAAACAGCTTTCTCCGTCTCAGAAAAGTATGGGACAACCTTTTTTTTAGTTCGTTTCTGTATAGCAATAGTTTTGCTAGTCTTGTCTTTTTTTGAAAAATCTAGAAAGTCAGGCATTGTTTCGGGAGTATATGCACTTACATAACTGACCTTGAACCCAGCGTCTTCCCAAGTCTTTCTAGATTGTCGTGCATATCCTTCAGATTTTTTGTGACCTCTCATCACAAGCATTAACACCGTTGGTTTATCGGAAGTCATTGAGGTCGAACTCCGTCCCATACATGTGGTGAAGGTCACGATTGTGATTCGAGTAAACTAGAACTTCAGGGTCATCAAGTAGAAAGTCGCACCCACGGCAGTAATCAGGATAATTTCCAGTAGTATGGTCATCACGGAGTTGACTATACTCATCACCGAACCAGATTTCTTCAATTGTGTTTTCAGATGTGTGACCGAGAACCGCTTCATCGTCTCTGCCCAAGACTTGACAACAAGGAGCGACAGCACCTCTTTTACCATCAAGGCCACCAACACGAATAACAACGTCTGGACTAAAAGGTCGCCCACAGGTCTTTACCTCACCTTCGCGTTTATAAGACGGGTCATACACACCACTCCAGTTGTGTAGTTTCCAAATCTCTGTTTTAACGCCTAGGTCTTCGACCAATGCTTTGTATTCGTCTAGTTCATTCTGTAGATTGTCATTGTCAGTTATCAGATGATATGTTGCAACTACACACTTTGAGTCGGTCTCATCCACATACGCCTTCATCTCGCGGATGTTCTGAATAATCTGTTCGTATGTGCCACCGACTTTATTATACATCCACTCGTTGTATTTATCAGAATTAGAACCTATAAAGGAGAATCGATAGAAGTCAAGACCCGCATCAACACAATCCTTCATGTATTGACCATGCATCTTGAATCCGTTAGAGAAGATAACAGCCTGTGCGTTATACTTCTTGACAATTCTGATATAGTCAGGTAGGTTGTTGACTGCGGTTGCCTCACCACTACCATCAAGGTTTACGACTCGTAGACCATGTTTAGCACAATCAGCAACATTCTGTTCAAACTCTTCAAGAGTCATCTTACCCTTGAATCGCATGTCGCGTCCACCTGTTCGCATATCTTGAGGACACATACTACACGAGTAGTTACATCCACCATATACTTCTATTACTGCTCTATCAATCTTCATGAAATCTCTTTATATTTTTGAGATGCTTTTCAGCTCTCTTATTCATATCTCCAAGTTGGTTCGAAAAATCATCACCATCTTTCTTCCACCAATCCATAACATCACCTCTCGCTTTATTTTTTAGGTCAGAGAGTTCCTGATATTTCTCAGTATTTAGTTCTAGTTTTCTATGACTAAATTTTGGTATCCTTATTGCATTTGGTGTATTGTAATTTGTTATAGATTCATATGATGGAATGAACATGGGTTTACCTAAGTTCCGTGCAATGTAATGCCACATTCCATCATAACAGACAATAAATCTTGCTTGTTGAATCTGTCTAAATGCATCTCTGATAGGAGTTCTATAGGTTAACTGAACTATATTCCAACCCTCCCAAGAAAGCATCTTAATTATATCATGCCAATCCTCTTTTGTCAAGAAGTTTTTCCAGTTTCTTGGTGCTTGTGAATTTTTCATTGGTGTCCAGATGACAATCTTTTTTGTTCTTTTTGTATCAAAAGCTTCTGGTTTGAAAACCCAGTTGTTATCTACTGGTTCTCCTTTACCAGAATCAAAAATAAATCTGGTTTTGTCTTTCTCTGGGTTCATGTTGCCCTTTGGAAACAAGTCTGAATTAAAGACATGTGTCATCGTTACATCTTCTTGACGATGATATTGTTTATGAATCCAATCTGTGCGTTGGACAATTGTCTCAGGGTCTTTGGGATGTTCAAGATAATCTTCATCATGAGACCAATGCATCTCAAGATTAATCTTTTGCTTGGTATCCCTAGCGTATTTATGACAAACATTGAGAGCGTGCATGGAGTCACCAATACCCCATGTGCCTCGCCATCTAACTTTTTCCATTACTTCTTAGTAAGTGCCGATGCGCCAAAGAATGCAGCTACGATTGCTGCAACTGATACAAAATAGACAGATGCAATATCTGCTACGAGTTCAGCCGCCTTATCCAGACCAACCAAGCTTGTGAAGAAGATGCCAGCGGGGTATAACAACATACCCAAGAGGGCAAACCATGCCATCTTGCGTTGTGCATCTGCCTTCTCATCTTCATTCTCAAATCTACGCATCTCTTCTGCTTTCGCAAGTTCTTTGTCACTCACTACACCATCTCCATCCAAATCATATTTGTCATAGATTGATTGTTCTTGTAATTGTTTTTGTTTTTTTGCCATGATAGTCTCTCCGTAATTACGAAGGTATTTAGTCAACTAAGAACTCGTAGATATCTTTCCAGTTTTTCATCAAAGGGAAGTCTTTACAATCCATGTTGTATGCGTGTTCCATGACAAGAGGTTCAAGACCAACCTTTGCACCAGCATAGGCGTTCTCTACCTTATCTTCAATCCAGACATACTCAGTTCCTTCATAGGGAGCAAGAACTTCGTCTTTGTCTGCACCAGTGTCAAGATAGATAAACTTCTCAAATGCAGTCTCACCGAACAACTTCTGAATGTTCATTGTCCGCAACCGTTGTGCGTTCTGGTCTTTACTCAGACTTGTAATCAGGTGAAAGACATATCCATGTTCTTCATGAAGTTTCTTGACATACTGGATAGCATCCCGAAGAGGCGGAATGAAACCAACTGCGGCACTTTCGTTGAAGTCCCGAACTAACCGTTTGGCTTCTGCTTTTGGAATACCATAGAGTTCAGCGATGTCATATGCGAACTTATCAGATACACGATATCCTTTCTCGTGCATCCAGACATCGAATGCATAACCCCAGTTCAACAGAACACCGTCTGCATCAGTGAGAATGACTTTGTGATATTGTGTATTGTATTCTAACATATTTACCTCTTTCTTGATTATGTCTTATTATGACATAAAGAAAGAGAAATGTCAAGTCTTTTTTAGGTATTTGAACTTATTATTTTTCATAATCATTCGATAAGTCCAGTCTTATAGACTGTCTTACCATCTTCCCTCATAGCAGTTAGAACAGATTTGCGATTACCTTCAACTTTATACGAGACATGAACCCAACCACTGTCAGGAATGCCAGGCGTATAGAACTCAAGGATGAGTTGGTCAAAGTCCAGATTGTCTTCAATCCACTTTGCAACTTCGTAGTTGGATGTGCCTGGGCATTCAATGTCCACTGCCTCACCTTTACAGTGTTGTGACCGTGACGAACCACCCACGGCTTCATTCAGTGCAGGGCCACGGTATCCAGAGTTGATAGTAGTGACACCGAAGTTATCTCGAACAGGTTGAACGACCATCAAGAATAATGCCTGTGCCGCAACCAAGTGTTCTTCATTCGGTGTATTATCGATACCTTGTCGCAGAGCAGTCTGGGACTTGGTAAATTCACTCAGGGTGAAGTTTGGTGATAGTCTCAATTTAGTTTTCCTCTTTCGACCATTTCTTTGGTCATTATATAATCTCTTACAAAGTCTGACCTTACAATATCCGCCCATCCGAATTCTACCGTTGTAAAGTTATTCATGACTTCCATTATGTTTAGAAAGTCCAGAACACCGTTCTTGTCAGTCTCTTTATTTAGGTCTGATTGATAGTAGTCGCCACTAAAGATGATGCGTGTGTTGCGTCCTACACGGGTGATAATACTATCCAGTTCGTGATATGTAAGGTTCTGCATCTCATCAACCAGAATGATTGCGTCATCGATTGTCTGTCCTCGAATGAATGAAGTGGACATAAAAGAGACCGCTCCTTGTGTCTCAAGCGCATCATATGCCATCTTCTCATTGAACAGTTCGGTTGCGATTGCTCGATACGGTGCGGTATATGCGTCCACCTTCTCCTCGATTGAGCCGGGCAGATAACCCATCTCTCGTGTCGGAACAACACTCCTTACAATAACAAGTTTGTCTTGTTCATACGACTTGTCGAGAACATCAGAAAGGGCAAGATACATTCCAATGAATGTCTTACCTGTGCCAGCAGAACCAGCGAGAACCAGATGGTCTCCGTCATCCCACGAGTCGTATGCTATCTTTTGATTTTGTGTGATTGCATCGTAGTTGAGGAGATGGTCTATCTTCAGACGTTTCATCGTCATGTCTTGATAGTGTTCGACCTACCCGAACCCTTCTTGATATTCTTCATCAAGTCTTTCCAGTCACCCGATGTTTTATTGATTACGTTACCTGTCGATGAAACAAAGCCAGGTGTGCCTAAAACTTGTTCTATTGGTTCTTCTGAACCGATTGGATACCACTGGTCGTTGTCAGAATCCCAGAAGTAACCGTCTTCTTCAATGCGTTTTTTAGTCATAATTAAACTCCAAGTAAGTAACGTTGAGGGTGACCAGCACCCCCAACGAGATACTTGACCACCTACCTTTATGCTAGAATTGAACTTTCGTATTCAGAAATAGTCTGATTGAGAAAACTTTGTTTCTTTGATAACTTATGAGCGAGGTTGTCGCGTCCCTTTTTCTTGAGACGATGTATATAGTTATCAAGTTCTCGGCTGTCGTTTTTCAATCTCTCTATTTGTGTTCTTGGCATAATTGCTCCTTATTCTAGAGTTGAAATAAAACATAACGAAAGTTAGGATAATAGGTTCGGGAACGCCTCCTCTACTATCTTCTTAGTCAAACCTTTTACTGGTGCTTTCTTTTGCACCATATTGAGAACGATGATTGCATCTTCAGCGTGGATACTTTCCAATAACTGAATGAACATTGTCTCACGTCTCATGTTTGTAATCTTTTCCGATTGAGGTAAACCCTTTACAAAGTAACCAAAGTTGCGATGTTCCTTACGCAGGGTCGAGGGAACACTCTCTGGTCTGTTTGGGTTGTAGGGTGGTTTACCTTCGGGTAAACTGAATTCCAGAGTCTTGTCATACGCGCCGCGACAGACATCTCGAATGGCAGGGATATTGTTTGCTTTAAGCAATTTAATTTTATCGGCTCTGGTAGTTTGTTGCCCAAACTGTTCCAGAATTTCGAATACTTCTAATTCCATTAGAATCCTCTTATATTATATAGGGTTTTCAATCTCTTCATGGTGCGATTTATGCACATAATTCGTAAAATATTCACGCACACCAGACGAACTATAAGAGAAGCCTGGAATGGTATGAATACTTATATAGTCATCATTTACCACCCGAAAGATTTCAAACCAGTTCTTGTCAAATCCATCTCCGTCAGGATAGTCGGAGCGGGTTAAAATGAAGTCGCCTATTCGGGCGACTTCGGTGTCAAACGGTTTGGATGCCATAGTGTTCATCAAACTCCTCTAACATCTGTTGGTATTCCATAACAAGGAATGTATAAGTTGCCACAGCTTCTTTGTTGTCATTCAGTTCTGCTTTTTCTAGGTCACGCTCGGCGTGTTCAAGAAATCCCACGATGGCATACCGTTTAGCTCGAATGTCCATTTCATCAATCATGCGGCTAACGCCTCCTCACCCATTTGGATGTAACCCTTGTCAAACTTACCTACATTGACATTAATGTAGTATGCGATGTCGAAGTAGTCAATCATGATGTCGGTTTTGTTATACCACTCACCACGACCAGTAGGTGCTTTCATTGCGGCAACCAACTCATTCAGAAAGTCAGCAGTCTCACCGCTATAGAACTTGTCAATGTGATAGGTATTGACTTGACTGTGGTGAAGACCATCAGTGGCAGTGTAATAGATATCATTGCCACGGTCATCCAGACCTTCGAAGTTCAAAGGCCCTTGTTGTAGAGTCACAACCAAAGAACTGTGGTGATTGATGCTGATAGAACCTTTCATACCATACTTCTTGAAAACTGCCTTGATTCCAGGCGCTAACTCTTTTTTCATCTCTTGTGATACATAAGCCATAGTTTGTTTCCTCTCTCTTAACTATACTATTATATTACGACATTCCGCAAAGAATGTCAAGCAAAAAGTGCCAAATATTCGGGATTATTTGTTTCCAAAGTAACAAACGGCCCGAAGTATCCTTCGAAAGTCTGCAACAGGTGATTGTAGTCACCCGCCTGCAAGTCTTCCATGACCTCATCTTTATTGTAATCAAGTTCCCGACACAGATTAGATGCAGCACCTAGAAGGACAAACGCATTGCCTTCAGGCCCATCTAGGTTGAGAACATATCCAGTATCATTGTTTTGACGTATCATATTAAGCCTCTGCTTTCCAATTGTAAAGATTGATATCAAACTCTTCCATAAGAATACCACCAACATTCTCACGGTCAACAGAGTCTCCACCACCCCATTGTTCGCCTTTTATATTTTTGACGTAGATGTTAATCGCTTCACGAATTTGTTGTTTGGTCGCAAATCCGTGTTCTCCGTAGATTTCGCCTTCACCATAAAACATGTGGCAATAATCAACAAACTGATTATACTCTTCTAATTTAATTTCGTAATTCATAATCATTTCCTCTCTCTTGACTATATCTTATACTACGACATAGAACAGGAATTGTCAAGCGGAAAAATCAAAAATAATGTTTTTTTCTGCTTCCCAATAATCATGGAAATCTGTGCGTTTTTTATATTTCTGAACCACAATTCTTACAGTCTCACGAAAGTCCCAGTTACGTTCTTCCATAAACTCAAACATACACTTCATAGGCATCGGTTCAAGACAATACATTGCGGTTACTCTTTTTCTTATAATATTTCTCAGACTGTTTGCGATATAGACTTTGATTGTATCCCCATATATTTCAACAGGAGGAATGTTAAATGACACCATCTCCTTTGCTGTTGTGATTGCGGGGATAAGACCATTCTCGAAAAAATTCTCGTGGTGATGGGACATACCAAAGGCTACGATATCATCTTCTTTAAACACAGACTTTCTTTCAATCTCTTCATAGGTCACAGGTGTTGGATTATAATCTTCATCCATAATAGATAGTGCTTCATCAGATGGATATACATCATATGGTTGAGCGTAAGTATCAGGCATATCCTCCACGAGAGATTGTTCTAGATTTACACATCTCTCTTTGACTATATCTGTAAATTTGTGAAATCTATCTTCCCCAAAAACTTTTGTCCATATGTCAATATTCGCTCCATCAATTCGGTAATCACATACAAACTTATTCCTATTGCGAATTTTATTGTAGTTCTTTTCATAGAACTCATTATCATGAAAAGGATTGAAAGTATCATCAGGTGCAACCATGAGAGGCATACCCAACTCCATTCCTGCAAATATGAAAGCTAGGTTATTACCATGAACGATTGGTATTTGAATCTGAAGAACTTGACCCTTCTCAGCTCCGTTATTAATCAATAAGTGTTTTGCCTTGTTGATTCTTTTACAGAACTGTTGATAGGTCATCCCGTCAATCAGAATGTCTTTTCGGATAATATCCCGTCTCATGTAAGTGTCCTCGTAACTGTTCCATACTGATTTTAGTGTCACTCATAAATGGTGTCAGGTCAATGTCTGGTAATTCAATTTTTCTAGGGTTAACTAAGAAAAATTGACCATCTCTAAGTTCTAACTCATCTTCGATATATCTAGGTTCATCCCACAAGTCAGAATGAATCTCAACTCTATTTCCTTTCATAACCATTCCATAAAACTGGTCAGGCATAACACCCAGACAATTCTCCTCAACAACACTATCTTCATCAACGAAATTTACCAAGAACGGAATGGCTGTATCGATAGACCCGTAGTGTGATAAGAACTTCACATTGTATTGTCTTGCGAGTTCCACGAATTTCTCATCAAGTGCAAACCCACACATGTTGATATTCAGTGTTCTCTTAAACGGTTCTTTGATTGTTTCTAGAAAGTCAATCAGTGTTGCCTTATTAGGTATCATGATATGAGTCGTATTGATTTTACGAATCATGTGATATCCCTGCAATAGAAGATGGTCTTCTCCTGACAGGTCATGGCCGATAGGGATATTGAAGTGACGTTTTGACCCCATCAAAGCAGGGAATAGAGATGTGAGAAGTGCAGATGCGTGGTGTAGATTGCGTGAATGACATACAAAGGAATCTGGTTCGAAACCAAACACATCGATGTTTCTCTTTGATATCTCATAGACCTCTTTGTGTGAGAACAAGATAGGTCGCGACGCTTTAGTCGTTCCCGATGTCGAACTCAATAAGAATGGGTCATCAGGTGATACATCAACACGGAAATCGTTTTGATAAGTCTTCCATGCGTGTCTGATATCTACAGGTTCGCCGCCGTATCGTCTAATCATCTCATCATGCAGACCCCCATAGATGTCAGTCGTATCAATCTCTGAGTCGTGAATATAGAACTGTGATGGCCCGTGCAGTGCGAGTTTGGTATATGGTAGTGACTCCAGAGTTGCGGGACTATCTAGAATCATAATCTTTAGACCCATCTCCGCACACGCAAAGATAGATGCGATATGCCAGTGGTTCACATGAAGAATGGAGATAGTGATGAGGTCACCCTTCTCTGCGCCTGCATCACGCAACAGGTTCTTTACCCTGTTAATCGTAAAGGATATTGTTTCTTTGGAATAATTGTCGAAGACGATATCGTCTCGAATGCAATCACGATTTAAGATGTTTGGAATGGATTTTACAGCCGATGAACTCATTGTAATAATCGTCTCTCAATAACACATCATATTGAAATTGTAGTTTCGCTTCATAGTATGAACAATCCCCTTTGGTCTTACACAGTCTGAGAATCTCTCTATGGAACTCCTGGCCACCTTCTAGAAGTGTCTTTACTTGTTCTGACGAACCATAGTATTTCTTCCAGTCAGATTGAACTCTTGTCCGAACTCTACGTTTTCTTGTCTTTGTCTTGGGGAGAATCTTGGGTTTCCAGAAGAACTTTTTACCGATATACTTCTTACCAGTAGACACCTCTGTAAGGCAGTAGACGAATCCTTGGTATTCCTCCAAGAACTCGTCTTCTGGTTCAAACTCTTTATCTTCATATATCCACATGAAGGTATATATGTTTAATTTATAGATGTCCCACACATGGGGCAGAACGAAGGTTCTTCTTCGCTGTCTCTTACCAGACACTCAACCAAACTATCACACACATCGCATTCTATTTCGTATGTTTCATCCACTATGCTACTTCATCCCAGCCCCAGTCACCTTCCATACCATTCACGGAATATTCGGTAACACGTTTCTCAAAGAAGTTGTCGTGGGATGCGCCATTCAGAACCCAGTCCAACCACGGTAGTGGATTGTCCTTGACACCGAACTTTGGTTTCATGCCAAGTTGTAGAAGTCTACGGTCTGCGATATGACGGATGTATTGTTTTACATCTTCTTCGGTCAGACCTTCCATCTCCACGCCATCAAATGCAAGTTTGATGAAACGGTCTTCTAGTTTGACCACATCTTTTGCCATCTGATAGATTTTAGACTTGAGTTCGTCATTGACGATACGAGGTTTCTCTTCACAGAACTCACGGAAGAGTTTCGCATTACCTTGAACGTGAAGAGTCTCGTCACGAATAGACCACTCAACGATTGTTCCCATACCCTTCATCTTACCGAAGCGTTGGAAGTTCAACAACATCACAAACGATGCAAATACTGACAGACCTTCGTTGAATACAGACTGTGCAAGTGATAACGCAAGACCAGTATGACTGTTAGTGTCACCCTGTTTCATGAAGTCAATCTTGTCTGCCATCTCAGTATATTCGAGGAACATATGAAAGTCCTCATCAGGCAGACCCAGCGTATCATTCAACAATGCATATGCACGTTGGTGAGTCGCTTCACGGCCTGCAAACGATGATAACATGTTACGGACTTCATTGTTCTTAAAACGAGGAATCAATAGTTCGTGATAATTCTCACCAACCTGAACGTCAGACTGTGTAAACAGACGCAAGACTTGTGTGATGAAGTTCTTCTCTACATCAGTAAGTTTAGTCTTCCAGTCCTGAACGTCCTCAGACAGTTCCGCTTCGTCTTCTGTCCAATGGATTTCTTCGTGTTTCTTGGATAGTTCTACGGCCCACGGATGGGCAAATGGTTTATATGTTGTGCTAAAATCTAGTAGTGACATCGTTTCTCCTCTAACCTTCGCAGGCTCTACATTCGTCGTCTTCTGTTGTCTCTAGTGGTTTGTTAAAGTGTTCCATAAGTTCATCATATCCCCCAATGTATTCACCTTCGATGTAAATCTGTGGGACAGTTTTAACTTCTCGACCTGTCACTTCACGGGCAGTCTTGCCAATTTCTTTTAGGTCGATGTAATCAAAAGGAATACCACGCAAGCGAAGTTCTTCCTTTGCCATAGAGCAGAATGGGCAATCTGATTTACCATACACGATAGTTCTCATATCACCCGCAAGGGCAACACGCTCTACCTTCTCAGAGACGTTCTCTGCACGCTGTTTTGCTTCGGTGCGTAGATAGTATAGTCCTTTTAGACCTTTCTTCCACGCACTAAAGTGAACCTTATTTACATATGACTTCTCTGCACCAGCAGGGAAGAACAGGTTCACTGATTGACCTTGACAAATAAACGGTTGACGTTCTGCGGCATGTTGGACAACCCACATCTGGTCTAGTTCGTCTGCGGTCTTAAAGATTGACTTCTCACCCTCATTGAGGAATGGTAAGTGTTGAACAGAACCCTTCTTGGTAATAATAGAAGTCCAATTGGATTCGTTGTTCTCACCCTTCTCAGTCAGAAGTTCATCGAGGTATTTGTTCTTTACCAAGAATGAACCTGCACGAGTTCGATGGGTGTATGCGTTTGCCTTCAATGGTTCGATAGAAGGACTTGTTGATAGAATTATTCCACTGGAGGCGTTTGGGGCGATGGCGAGCAAGTGTGAGTTGCGCCTTTCACTCCCAACACCATCAGGATACTCACCACGCTCTTCGGCAAGGAGTTTAGTTTCTGCAACCGCTTCTCTGTTGATGAAGTCGAACACGGTTTTGTTGATTTCTCGGGCTGCTTCTGATTCCCATGCGACTCCTTGTTTTTGGAGGAGGCTGTGGAATCCCATTGCTCCGAGCCCGATTGAGCGTTCTCGTTCTGCACTGTATTTGGCCCGTGAGATTGTGTCTGGTGCTTCGTCGATAAAGAACTGCAAGACATTATCAAGCATCCGCACAAGGTCACGAATAATAGTTGTATCTTTCCATTCATCGTAGTATTCTAAATTCAGAGATGACAAGCAACACACCGCAGTTCTGTCTGCGTCTGTTGGTAGGTGAATCTCATTACACAGGTTTGACCCGTGAATCTTTAGTCCTCTATCTTTTAACGGTTGTGGCAACGCTTTGTTTGCCGTATCAATGAAGTTCAAGTATGGTTCACCTGTTCGGAAACGAATCTCAAGGAGACGTTCCCATAACTTACGAGCGTTGACCGTATCTTTTACTTCATCATTCTTTGGGTCACGCAAATCAAAGTCTTTGTTCTCAAACACACACTGCATGAACTCATCGCTGATATTTATAGCATTGTGTAAGTTGAGCGCTTTGCGTTGCACATCACCAGTAGGAATACGCATGTTCATGAACTCAACAACATCTGGATGTGAGATGTCCATGTATGCGGCATATGAACCCTTGCGTGTCTTACCTTGACGATACGCAATCATGTCTGCATCTACTGTATGCAGAAATGGCATTGGGCCAGGTGCGATGTCCGAAACAGTTCGCACATCTGACCAGTGTCCTCCGACACCACCACCATAGACAGACAACCAACGCAACTCTGACGAGTGACTAATAAGACCCTCAAGTGTGTCAGGGACATAGGTGAGGAAACAAGAGATAGGCATCCCTTTGTCTTTCTTCTCACCGTTGGGTGCATTGGACAATACAGGAGAGGCAAACATGAACCATTTGTTAGACACATAGTCATAGAGACGTTGTGCGAGGTCTTCGTCCATCTCTTCTCTATACTTACTCCACGCTTCTGATGCCCGTCTAAATCCTTCTTGTGGACTCTTCTCATAATCATTTAGGTAAAAGTCTTTTAACATCCCGACTGCGTATTCAGCGAGTAGGGAGTCTTTCTTCTTATCAATTTTAACGGACATATTATCTTTCCATAGCGTATAGGTTATCTCTGGGGGTGATACTACTTATATCCCCAGAGCTTTTCATATTGTCTTATTATACCCTAAAAGGGCAGAAATGTCAAATTATTTTTTGCAGTAACCTACACATTTCTGTAACTTCAGAAATAGTTGGTTTTTGTAATACTCATCATCAGGATGAAAGGTATCGCTTGTGTGTGACAGACCAGCATCAATTTCAAAAGTGTCAGTAAACTTCCACTTACCATAAATCATAGAGTTGGTTGACATGTCCTTAATGATATGAACATCGGTATTACTATCACGGCGACTAATACCATCGGCGTCTTCTTCAAACTTGAATCCCATAATCAAACCAGTGTAGAGACCTTGAAACTCAGCAGCCTTTACTTTATATACAACACACGATGCTAGAAGCATGGTGGATGCTAATACTAATACTCTAATCAAAATTTATATCCTAATGTCATATATGTCACGCTATATTCTTCTTCAGCATCGTCAGTGATATACAAGTCTCTTACTTTGAAAGTTGTATTCGTTGACAACTGATAACTAACAATCATTTCATTCTTTGTGAGTTCGTGGACGTTAGACCCATTCTCAAACAAATACTTATTGGTGAATGACCACTTACTATCTGGATGTTTGTATCTCACCCAAGTAGAGTTGCGCCATACCAACTCACTATATTCTTCT
>Ga0206682_10002966_pt1 | contig 14917 bp, 31 predicted proteins | sample M240m12015metaG_FD_155444 | JGI IMG/M metagenome (GOLD analysis project Ga0206682, IMG submission 155444) | Ammonia-oxidizing marine archaeal communities from Monterey Bay, California, United States - M2 40m 12015 | ecosystem: Environmental > Aquatic > Marine > Intertidal zone | place: USA... | reverse complement strand
TATCAACTCTTTGTCCCTCTATATATAATTGTATTTTCTGCATCTATCGAATGTCGTTTATTACATTAAATGAATTATCAAAGTCAAATGTGTACTCTACTAACTTATCGTTTAAAGATGTCTTATAAGTTATGTTTGATGTCTTAACGTTAATCGGTATTACTTGTGCTACACTATTAATTACATTAGTAACCCATACCTTTTCAGATAGCATCATTTGTTTAAATACTTCGTTGTATTCTTCGCTTAAAAAACCACTACTTAAAGTAACAGATTCTTTTCCTACAACGTTAAAATCTCTGTAAACGTGATTACTTGAACTATATGTGTAATTAGAACTTAATATATTGGATTTATAAGATTCTTTCTTAACATTCATCTTTTCAACTGACTTCTTAAAGAATATCATATCCTGTAAAGCACCATACTTATTTACAAACGTTACCTTTTTAGGTTCGTATTTACATTCTTCTAAAATCTCTATATTTATAGTTTGTGTATCTGAACCGGAGGTAACAGTTATCTTGTCATTATTAAGGATAGAAATATATTCTATCTGTTCATCACTTTGGTTTGAAGATAAGTAAGTTACTGTACTTGCTAATTGACCATTTACATAATAACGAACTGTTGGACTTGTAATGGTATAAATAGGAATCTTAAAAGTATTGTCTTTTAAAACAGATAAGTTTCTATTTGTAATCATTATAGGATTTGATACATTGGCACTTTCTTCAAAATAGTTATAACCATCAAAAGCAATAAAACTTTCTCCATCATCTGCTACTTCATTATCATTAGAATCATACGCTCTTAAAGATGTTGATACCCAAACTGCTTGACCATTATAATTACCATCAAATGTTGTATCTAAATAATCTCTTATTAATTCCGCTATCTCAAAGAATACTATAAAAGTACCCGATTTACGAATATTGTAAGTTTCTGTTGATGGTTGAGAGGATGAAGAACCAGTCCAAATGAATAGTTTTAGTATTGCATAAGATAATGAACTATCATCAATAGATACATATTTCGGACTTCTTACGTTTATTATTGCCATTATTTATTATTTACTGTTGTTTTTATTAATTGCTCTACATCTAAAGCAAATGATTCTACTAATTCTTTTGGTAGGTTCTTAAATGCTTTCTCAAATGGTTTGGTAAAAAACAAACTTGGTTTGATACCTTTTTTATATATACTATTTGCTATTGCAAACTGTAAACCTTTTCTACTTACAAACCTACCTTTTTTATCCCTTGTTCCTTTTAATCCTTTTCTAATAACCCATTGACTAAATGCACTTGCAGGAGGTTTTTTATTTGTGTATTTAAAAGGTGTATTGTATTTTTTCTCTGTACCACTTACACCCTTATCTTGAAACACTCCATATTCTTCCATTAAGAAACTTAATTGGAAACTATTTTTAGAAAACTTTACATCGCCATCTAAACTATTGTATAATTTCTTACTACTATTTTTAGAGCCATAAGGTTTACTTCCTTTAGTTAAATTAGTTCTACTTTGTTGTATAACATATTTAGCAAAAGTATTTAGAGCGTTCTGTGTTTCTTTTAACTGCATATATTAATATCGTTTTGAATAAATACATCAAACGTACAAGCCCAACCTGCTAATTTATTTTCAAACCTTTCATAGAATGGCTCACAATTAGGAGAACCATCTAATTGGTATAAATCACTATGCAAGTTCCCTTTTCTTAATAACATTGTCAATCTATTTAATACCGCTAATTGAGTATTCAATACATCTTGCTCGTTATCGTTGCCTCTAAATATATCTGTTGTAGGTGCTTTGCTTTCATCTACAATATCCATAGCCATAACAGTAATGTTAAAAGATAAATACTGTTCTTCTGTAATTACGTTGTTTACAATAATATGTGATAAAGGAAATATAGTTTGTTTAGATAAATCTATTTCTGTTATATCTCCAGTTGTTACTGTATTGACATTTACATCATTAAGTAATTGGTCTTTTATAGTTTCAGTAAGTTGGTAAAATCCTCTAATCCCTTGCATCTAAAATTTCTTTTTAATTTGTTTTGCTTCTAATTCGTTTTTCTCTTTTTCAAATGTCAAGAACATTAAACATTCGTGCATTTTTAGTTTTGTGATATTTTCAAATCTTCTAATATCTGATTGAGCGAGAGCATAAATGCTTGAGTACCAACCCCATTTGCTTCCGAATTGAGATGTGCTTGAAAGGTCTTTATCTCTGTATCCTCCAAAGAGTTCATCATAATTCTGCACAAGTCGTTCCCTAAACGATAAAAAAAAAGGATAGAACCCAATACTGCATCTAATGGCATTGCTTTTAAATGCTCTGTTTCTCCTGCTTCATATTCTTTTATGTGGTATCTATTACCCTTTCGCATTTCTACTGGTCTGTAAAGAACTCCCATAGCTTTCTCTATATTATCCCAATCTCCTATGAAAGTATCTAAATCTATATACTCTCCAAAACTCATTTCATCAAGGTTAGGAATAAACCCATATTCAATACCATCTATTTTAAAGGTATTTACTAAACTTGGTTTACTATCAAACATTTCAGATATAATAGTTACAACAGTTCTAACGTCAGTAGCTTTTAAGTATCTTACTTGTTCTGATTTCAAGTTGCAGAATATCTCAATCATCTTTAAAGATAGTTCTGTTTCTGATAAATCTTTTAACTTTATGTACTCTTGGTATTGTCCAAGTGTAACCTCGTTTAAGTTATTAGGTACTATTAATTCGACTTTCATATATGTATATAGTTAGTTTTTAAATATTTTATTACAAGGTACAAAAAAACCCTTACATCTCTGTAAAGGTTTAATTATTTAGTTGGTTGTTATTTTTTAATACCCTCTGTTTGCTTTAGAAAATTCTCTTTTGATTTTGTTTGATGTAGCACCATTTAAAATTCTTAATTCGTTAAATGCAATTTCATAAGAATCTTTTGCAGATTTAAACGCTTCTGTTACCTCAACCATTCCGCTTGAATTTTTTTCAAATGAATTTAATATATCGCTATATTTATTTACTCTTTCGTTGATTGGGTTTCTTAAAGTTGTATATAATTCTAAAGTCATTTTGTATCTATTTATTTTGTTCCCTACAAAGATATAACCTTTATTTGGTTCTCACAAGTTTATTCACAAAAAATGTTGATTATTTTTATATAATAGCGTATTTACCAAAGTTAGGTTTACTCAATACTGAATAGGTAGCGTATCGAACCGCATCAATAGTATGGTTGTTTTTGTCTATTGGTTTGTTTATCATCTTACCACTTCTGTCCTCTTGCCATTTGTAGTTCCTAAACTCTTGTATGCAATTATGACTATCTTTCTCTATATGTATTTTAAAGCGTTTTAAGAGGTCTATACCTGCGTTGATACTATCAGCACCTTTTAAACTTGGTCTTACGTTAAAACCCATTCTACGCAGTTCCTCAATCAATCTTGGTTCAGCACTATCAAAGTAAATCAATTCCCTTTCAATACCTATGTCTTTCCATTTCCTACTAATATCGTAAGTAGTCATCTGTGTTTGGTATATGTGTTCTTTGATGTAGAGGTTATGTTCTTTCTTGTAAACAGAAACTAATGTTGTAGGGTCATTGGAATATCCTGCATCTGCTCCGTAGCTTATAAACTCTGCATCGTGTGGTATGTGGTTTACTTCTGTGTAATTAAATATAGTAGCTTTAGACACACCCTTTAAACCTAAACCATAAATCTGCCAATAGGTTTCATCTGTATCTTTTAAACGTTCTATTTCTTCTGTAATGCTTTTATTTAAAAAGCTATTATCTAAATAAGTAGTAATGTAAAAATCTGCATCATCTCTTGGGATTACTTTATCATAAATCCAATGGTATTCATCTGATGGGTTAAAGTCAAGTATTATCTTATCTTCTGTTCTAAATATTAACTGTTGCCAATCTTCGTAATCTAATTCGTTTGCTTCATTTATAAATAGTAAGTTTCTTTTTCTACCTCTTACCTTTTGTGGTTGGTCTAAAGAAATAAACTCTACAAGGTTTCCGTTTAGCTTGTATTCGTGGTTTGACTTATTGTGGTGTAACTCTGAATAAGAATTATACTGCTTTAGTATATCTAAAAAATCTCTCATAACAGAACTACGAACCGCAGGAAATGTCTTTCTACATATCGTAACTGTCTTACCAGTATTATCTAAACAGTATTTGAAAATAATATACAAGAGAACGTTGTATGTTTTACCACTTCTTGTTCCACCTTGCTCTATTGTAATCTTCTTATCTGATTCTAAAAGATGTTCAAAAACAACATTAGTTTTTATCTTCACGCTTTATTATTTCTATTTGAAAGTTAGTAGGCATACCCTCTGCTCCAGTTATCTCTTGTCTTTCTACATAACCTCTATTCTTTCCTTTTGTCTTTAAATAGAATATAGTTTCAGATGTTTTACCATCTCTTATATTCTCAAACAGTTTACTTTCTACAAAATCTAAAGCAATGTTTTCAATATCTTTTACTTGTCGTGCAAATACCTCATCATCTTTTAACCATTGGTAGAATGTTGTTCTTCCTACTCCTACTATTTTACAAGCAGTTGTAACAACTCCTAACGATTTTTCTAACGCTTCTATAATTGCTTTTTTATGGTGTTCTGTTCTGTTTTGGTTTTCTTTCATATTACATTTTTACCACACACTTCACAAGTGTTTGTTTCCTTATCTTGTTTATTTATTTCTTGCTCTAACACTTCTTCTAAACTATCTTCAAATGGTACTACTGTTAAACCCCAATCACTAACTTGCTGACCATTCCAATCGTTTGCTAATATATCCCAGTCCCATTCTCCAAACCCTACATTATCTTTTACAATAAATTCTCTTTCTTGTTCTTGTGTTAATTCATCAGCAACTAATATATACACTTCTTTTAATCCTGCTTCCTTACACGCTTTTAAACGCATATTACCACCAAGTACAACCATATCACTATTCACTACGATAGGTCTTAACTTTAACATCTGTGGGAACTCCTTAATTGATTTTACAAGTTTCTTAAATTTGTAATCCTTTATAAATCTTGGATTGTTTTCATTAGGTCTAACCTCTTGAATATTTATTAGTTGCATATTAGTATATAGTTAATTGTTAATTATTTTAATCTAATTTTAAAAAGTCAGCAGATTCGTGTTCCATAAACCATTCTTGGTTTTCTTTGTATTTATCTATTACTGCATCAATCATAACAAGTTCATCTATATCAGAGTTCTTTATTTTGTCCATTAACGTTGTAATCTTTCTTAATACGTTTGTGGTCATTTCTTGGTTGTTTAGGTAAACAGTATTGTAATCATCTTGCACATAACTCTCTAACATATTTAGAAACTTGTTTCCTTGATTCTTTATGTTCTGTCTGTATTTGTTAGTTCCTTGTAAATCTTCTATTGCTTCTATTGTAAGTTGTCCAAGTAATACTACTTTTAAATAATCTAATTGTTTGTCGTTTTTCATTTTATTCTGTTTCTATTACTGTTTCTGTTTCTATTATTTCTTCTACTCTATTTAAACACTTTGCAATAGTATCAAACTGCATTTCATTTCTTCTGTTTACTATTTTCTTTTGTTCTTCTGTTAAGTCATTTAAGTTATTGTAAATGGTTTCTAACTGTGGTAACAATCTTAATATTGCTTTCTTCTTTTTTAATTCTTTTACTAACTCTCCATTTTTATATTCTAAATAAGAATACGAATCTTTTGGTAAGTTCTCCACCTTTCCAAAATGTACATACGCTAATTCTATTTGTTCTATATCTATATGGTGTAATATATTCTTTAATGAATGAAGAACTATGGAATGGTCTCTACCTACTGATTCTCCTATTGTAGTTAAACTACATTTAGTTAAATCCCTGCATAGTTTATAATACAAGGTTCTTGCATCTACATATTCTCTTTTTCTTGTATCTTTACATATATCTAAACCGTATGTATTGTTTACATATTCCTTTATTGATTCTATCATTTTAATTTCACTCATATTTTTCATTTTAGTTTGTTCTTAATTTTAATAAATTGTAGCACTCTATGTACCTTTGTTTTGCTTTTCCTTTGTGTACTTCTTTAAATAGTTCGTACATCTTCTTTGTGTATTGGTAATGGCTATTGCAATCAGCTAAATACTTTTCAGCAAACTTCTTACCCTTACCTTTAAAATAGTTTACATTGTCAGCAGTATCCCCTATAATCATTTGTTCGTATAGATTATACATTGCTTGTTCTTCTGTAATGTCATACACTACCTTATGTTTGTAGTGATAGTTATACATTAAGCAAGGGAACTGTTTGTAATCTTTATCTATTGAAACTATCATTACTTCATTTCTACCAAACTCGTTAGATAAATCATACCAGTATCTTGCAACCATATCATCTGTTTCTATACCATATCCATAAATAGAATTATGTTTGTCTTTCACGTATGCGTGTACCTCATTTAATAATGGTGGTTTCTGTTGGTTTGTTCTATTGGCTTTATACTTCTTTGTTATTAGCTTTCTAAAGTTTCCTAAAGAACCACTAAATATAAGTACCTTGTCTATCTCATAGTTTTCTTCAAGGTTATTTACAACACCCATAAGTTGCTCGTCAAACTTATCAGTTGCATCAGATAGTTTCTCATAATAAGGACTATCATCTGGAGTTAATCTTTTACGATAACAACTTGCAAATATTAAACTGTCTGCATCTATTAGTAATATCATAATAATATTTTTTTAAAACAATTTTAAATTTTTAGATTCTCTCATTTCTTTAATAGGTTTTAGAAGTTCTTCATATCCACTTATTTGCTTTCCTATATATTCGTGGCAATAAGATGCCCTTGCTACTCTGTTTCGATATTTTTCCGAATCAGCACCTTTCATAGTTCTTTTCTTTCCGTTCATTGATGTCCCTCTCCAATTATCTGCCTTATTAAAATATTCTCCTAATGCAGGATTTACTGTTTTTATATACATTTTTTTATTCTCTCTTACAAAAACACCTCCAATAAAATTACATATTCTACTACCTAATCCTAAACCTTGAAAGTCAGGTAAAACAACTATTCTACTAATAGCCATACCATTTGGTATTCCTTTTCTTGGTGTATTTAATATAGCTACTATACACACAAGTTTTTTATTCCATTCAAACAAAAGAAACTTTGCACCCTTATTTACATCCTCTGTTAAATAATGATGTTTTTTAAAGAAACCCCAAGCACCATACTCGACCCTACTAACTTGTAATTCAATTTGTGGTCTGCCTTGCCGAAGCCATTCGCCTCTCTCAAGTGCGCCTCCTTTTTGCGGGGAACAAGTCCAATCTGGCATTAACCATTCCATAATGTCATAATGGCAACTTGCTAAAATTATACGTTTATTTGTTCTCCTAATATACTTCTGCAAAGCAAAACTCATTGCTTTAGCTACATCTCTATCAACTACACTTGTATATTCATCAACTAAAACAACTTCACTGTCTTTAGCTTTCCCAACTTTATAAGCTAACTCTGCTCGATACTGTTCTCCATTGCTTAATAAATGAAAAGGTCTTAACCAAGTAGGAACACTACTTAAACCCATACTTGTAAGTAACAATGTAGCATCTTTTGGCTCTAACCAATCAAAGTTACTTATTAAAGGTTTTTTTGAATCAAAAATACTCTTTGATAACTCTCCCATTCTTTTCAAGATAGTAGTTTTACCACTACCACTACTCCCATATATAACTCCAATATTCCAATCAAAGTTCTTTGCATCACTTAAATTGTATTTAACTTCAACTTCTGTTTCTTCTTTGTTTTGTATATCAAACGCATCATAAACATAGTTAGTGTAATTGTCATTTTTAATTCTACTTTTTAATTTTATTGTCCCCATTTTATTTTTTTTATAACATAGATGCTTTAAAACAATCCCTACTGCAATAGCTATGTTCTTTATCCATTTGAGTTCCACACTCTTGACATTTGTATTCTTTGTCATTTAAATACTCGTCTAAATCGTAATCTAATTGGTTCATCTGTCTATTTTGTTTTTACTTCTTAATAATTCTATTTCTCTATTTAAATAATCTTGTGCCTTAATTAAGTCAAGTAGTTCATCGTGCTTCTTTCCTGCTCTTGCAATATACTTAATAATATTACCTCTACAAAAATTTAGTTCGTAATCTCGTATAACATCTATGATGTCGTAATCTTTTCCGTTCTCATAATGTGGTTGTGTTCCTCTCATAATTAGTTATCTTTAATCGTAACTATTATTTTTATTACTATTATTATTAATATTATTATTACAACTCCCATAGCTATAATACTTTTATGTTTCCATTACTGTAATGCTCACAAATAACTCCACTTGATAATCTAACAACCTTGTAAGGTTTTAGGTTCTTGTTCTCTTTTACTTGTTTGATAATTCTTTTAATTGTTTTCATCTTGTCTTTGATTTAAAGGGAGGTTTTACCCTCCCATTGTTATTTATAACCGTTGCATTGTTGCAGTTATTTCTCCAGTGTTGTTATTTACTAATTCATAAATATCTCTGTTCTTAAAAAACTTTCCAAGTTTATCACATTTATAAGTACCAATGTAACTGATTCCTACTTGATAGAAAAGTTCGTAACTTGTTTCATCTGCCGTTAAACGAATTGATTGCATTGTGTTGTTTTTGTTTGGACTAAAAACTTCTTTTGCTTTTGCTCTTGCTAATCTTAATAATTCTTTTGATGGTTTCATAATTTTGTCTTTTAGTGTAGAGGTTATTTCCTAACTACACTACAAATATAAAACTTATTTACTTATAAACAAAATTTTTAATAACTTTTTTTTCAATTATTTTTATTTACCAATACTGCTTTACTTTCTTCAAGTAGATAACAAGGTTTTAAAACTTTCTTATTTCCCCACATTGTAGTTTCTGGGCAATACTTATTTACTGCCTTTGGGAGTTCAATATCATTCAACCAAAACAAGTAGTTTGCCTTTGGGTCATTTACAAAGTATAGAGCAACTTTACCAGTACCGATTAGTTTATCATACTTAAACTTTTCAAGCATTTTTGTATCATAGTGCTTATTTCTAAACTTCATCTCTATAACACATTCTTTTCCTTTAGGAGTTAAACCCTCTGCATCCCAACTCTCTGAACCCTCTCCAGTCCATTTAAGTTTCCATCCATCAAGATTTAATATTTGTACTATTGCTTGTTCTAACTTATGAATTTTGTTTATCATATACTCTATCAATGTCAGCTATCCACATCTTGTAAATCTTTCCGTTACAAGTACAAGGTTCTGAATATTTATGGTTATAGTAATTTGCGTGTAATGTACATAAGATTTTCCTATACTCTGGAGTTAATCTGTTTGTTACATTTGCCTTAAAATCTACCCAAATAATTTTGTCTTGTTCTGTCATTTGTTTTATTTGTTTGTGTTCCTTAATTCTTTAAACATTTCAATAGTACATAATATTATTCCAACGAATGAGAACAATACTATAATGCAAAATATTAGTGTAATAAACTCTTTAATCATATTATAGTTCTTTGTATTTGTTTGCTAATGTTATATAGTGATAATCTGTTTTACTTAATTTTAGTTTTAACAAATCTTCTTTAACTTCCTTTCTTTTATTACCTACTGGTAACTTGTCTATTAACTGTTGTAGCTTCTGTGTTAGTTTCTTTCTATACATAACTATATTTTTAAATCTGTTATTGGTTTTAATATTGATGTAGGAATTGCACTTGCTGAAAAAGGATACTTACCACCATCTGGTCTGTTTATTGTTGGAGGATAATTTTCAATTATATGCTTTGTTTCAATATATCCAATAGGAAACCAATAATCTAAATGTTCTCTTGCGAATAAACTAAATATAACAATATCATATTTTTTTAATAGATTAAATTGACCTTGATTAATTAATCTTCTACCGTATAATTCATTGTCTGATATTTCTTTTCTTAAAATTTTTTTAGCATATTTTACTGGTACTGTTTCAGTTTTAACATCTATACTTTTACCATTTATTAAAAAATCAAAGTCATCTATTTTTTTATAATCTTTTCTTATATTCTTCTTCCAATCTACACCTAATAACTCTCCACAAGCAAACTCCCCTATAAAACCTATTTCATCTCTTTGAGAAGATGTAAGGTGTTTAACCTCAAAATGATGCTTTATAAATTTATCTCTTTTTTGAGATTCATTTTTAGCAGCAAATTTCATTTCTTTTGTAATATTTATTTTATCAATTACCATAATTCAATGTCATTTAAATCATCTCTACGCTTGTCGCAACCGCAAGATTCATAACCAAGTAATTTAGTTACCTTTTCTACAAGCCATTTAATTCCAGTATAAGTTGTAATTAGTTCTATAAAGTTTCCGAGTTTCATAATAAATCATCTTTAAGTTTATTCTTTACCTTGTTGTATGTATTATAAAGAGAATAGTAACCTATCTTTGTTTCTCTACTTAATTCAGCTACACTCTTTCCCTTTGCTATTAATTCAAATACTTTCTTATCATACCAGTAAACATCATCTACCGCCCTTAAATAACCATTTAAGAACTCCTCGTATTGTTCTTCATATTCCTTTGGGTCTATCTCCTCAAACTGTTTATCTATTTCATCTAAACTTACTTTAGTAATCTTCTTGTTACTTCTTAAAAAAGAAACATAAATCCCTCTTAATTGTTTAAACACATAATAGTAGTTAATCTCCCCATCTTCATACCAAATATTCTTTCCCTCTTTCTCATATCTAATCAAATAAATGTACATCTCTTGTACTATATCCTCTGAAATGTTTTTAGGACACCCAAAGGAGTTTACTATGTTAATCCAAGTTTGATGTTTCTTTGCTGCTTGTTCGATTAGTTGCGACATTCTAAAATGGTATTTTTTTATTTATTGGTTGTTTACGTACAAAACCCTCTAATGGGTCGTATATATCTCCCACTACAAAAGGTAGTGTGTATTTATTTATTTCAAAACTAAAATTGTCAAACGCATAACCTCTGCTCAATTTACACTTTACATCTACTCTACCTTTATGCGTTGTGCTTTTTTCTAAACTTATTGCAGTTTCACACTTCTTATATAACGTAGAACCAAGATGACCAGTTGCTTTATCACTTCCATAGTTGCTATGTATAACAGTTATAATATGGCAATCATATTCAACAGATAACCTCATTAATGTTCTTACACATTCGTTTCCATTTTTAATATCGTTTACCTCACTAACAAGGTCAGCTACACCATCTATAATTACTAAACCATTATTTCCCTCATTCTCTTTTAAAATATACTCTATAAAAGTAAGCATATCTCTATAACCTAATTTTCTTAAAGCATATTTTTTGTAGCAACCTAAATCTATATCTCCTGCCATACTTTCAATCCTCTTGGCTGCTTGTTGTGTATGCCACAAACCCATCTCTGTATCAAAATGAATTAAACATCTACCATCTCTATGTCCTTTTAAATTGCCTCCGTAAATATTTTGACCACTTAAATAAACACCTCCCAATAAACTTAAGAAAAATGTTTTACCAGTTTTACTTGGTGCTTGTACAAAACTTATATTTCCATAAGTACCCAAACCAATAGGTACACTCTTTTCTCCTACTCTTGTTTTTATTTTCTTTTCTCCTAAACTTAATGCTACTGGAGGGTAATCTAAAACCTCATCTGTAAATACTTCACAATCCTTTGCAATGAGTTCCATTGCCATATTCTCAATCGTCTTTTCTTCTGTAATATCTTCAACCATTTAATTTATTTTGTGTCATTAATTTTTGTCTAATATATAAAAAAAAAGGGTAGCTTTTACACTACCCTATAATTTTTAAAATGGTAAGTCGCTTACAACTTCCTCTTGTAACTCTTGTTTTACTTCTTTTTCAGCGTTTACAATACTTCCGTTGTTCCATACTACCTTTCCGTTTCCTACGTAGCTTCTTTGCTTTTTAGCTTCGTTCTCCTCTTTGGTTTGTGAAATGTAGATTGATGCGTTGTTTCCGAACCTTGTTTCATCGTTTACCGACATTGTAAGGTTTAAATAAACTGCTCCATCTTTTCCTGCTACAAATTTCTCCTTTGGTAATTTATCTACTCTTAAACTGTAATTGATAATTGCACTCATAATAATTCTATTTTAATTTAGGTTAATATACTATTTTTTAAATGATTCTGATTCATCTTCTCCAAATACTCCAAGTTCATAAAACCCAGTTAATTTAAGAACTGCTCTACTCATTGCTCTTTTCTCTGCCATTTCAGCAACGTACCAAGAGTTTGTGTTACCATCTTTGTAACCCTCTCCTTTTAATGCAGAACCAAAGGTTTCAATCTTCTTACCATCTTTTTCTGCTAATGCTTTAAATACTGAAAAGTTAGATTCACATCTTATTACTTCATAAGTAACACTCATTTGTTCTACTGCTTGTATCTTGTCAATACCTTGCCTTGTGATAATTACATAGTGTTGGTGTTTAAATACATCGTCTTTTGTTAATCCGTACTTCTTGTACAACTCAATTAATTTGTCTTTGTTCATTTGTCTATTGTTTAAAAATTATTTGTTTACTTACTTCTAACTGTGCTTCTAAAAAAGCAACTCTTTTTTCTAATGCTTCTATTCTATTGTGTAGATACTGTTCAAAATCTTCTGTCATAATGTTTACTCTTTTAATGTCCTCTGTGTGTGTCATAAGTTATTGTCTTTCAAATATATAAAAAAAATCTTAATTGTCATCAATTACATCCATAAAATCATTATAAGAATAATTCTCTTTTATACGAAACTTTGTTCTAATTCTATCTTCTGTAAATTCTGACCCTTTAGCATATCCAATTATAAATGCTAAAAAAATAACTCCAGAAATTAATAATAAATCTTCTATCATAATTGTTCGTTTATTGTTACACTTAATCCTAAATAGTTTCTTGTTCCTATTTTTGGTATCTTTACTTGATAGTTAATCCTTATATCAGTTAAGTTGCTATCTTGCTTTAAATGATACTCAATTTGTTTCTTTAGCTTATCCCAAGCAGAGTCGTTTATCTTCGTAATACTATTATCTTGTCCCACCATTGTTTTATTTTATTAATTAGATTCTTTAAATACATCATAAGGGTTGTCTGCGTTGGTAAATGATTTTATATCTAACCAAACACCATATTTTAAATTATATATATATTCTTCGTCTTCTAAATGGTCATAAATTTCTAATATGAATGTTGGGAACTTATCGATTTTTTGGTCTATTAAATCTTTGTACTGTGGTTTTAATCTGTCTAATAATGTCATAATATTTATTTTAATAGGGGTTTTTACACCCCTTTGTTATTGTTTGATTTATCCGTTGTATTTTAAATACAATTCATTGTTAGTTAAATCTTGGTCTAAACAATCATTAGCAAATATAGCATCCTCAATAGCTTGACCTCTTTGACTGTAACCATCCCACCCATTTAGAGATTGTCTATGTAATGGTAATTTTTCTTTTGGTGCTTTAAACCAATCTTGATTTAGTAACCAATCTTGATATGATTTAGGAGTGCTTTTAAATTGTTGTCCTTTGTGCTTTCCGAATTTTAATGTCATAATATTTTGTATTTTATAAGTTATTTAATGTTACTTTTTCTGCATATTCGTAATAATCATTTGCTTCGTGGTCTTTTGTGGTTTGGTTTATTAAATCCACACATTTTTGAGCATCTATATTTTTGTAAGTAGGGTTTAAAAAATCAGTAATGTCATAGCCATATCTTACATAAGTTTCTATTAGTTTTACGTAAGCTTTTTTTGTTGTCTTAATATTCATAATATTTTGTCTTTAATTAATTACTATGATACAAATATAAAACAAATATTTTAATTACACACAATAAATGTTAATTATTTTTAAATAAGTACAAAAAAAAAGGTTACAAATTAATGTAACCCTTTTAAAATAAAGACAAAATTGAGAAAAGTAAAAATCTTAATGACAATCAAATATAGTCATAATAATTGATATATCTATTGTAACTTATCAACCTTATGTGTATAAACCTCTATCAGTTCTAATAATTCTATATCTGTAAATTTTTGTATTTGTCTGCTCTTAATAAGTAATCTATCTGCTTTATCTTCTCCTAAATGTTTAGCAAATAAATATTGTTCTCCGTATCTGTAAACGTTACAACCCATACATTGAACCTCAACATTATCTTCATCCCATCGAGTAGAGTAATGCTTTCTACTCATAAAATGTCCTGCTTGTAAACTTTTCCAATGGTCTTGTTTACCACAAGTAACACATTCAGCTATATCATCTTTTGCATATCTTCTGCGTATGTAAATACTAAAGATTGCATCTAACTTTTTAACTATTGTTTTCCTACTTGCTTTCTTTGGCATATTATCAGTTTACACCATTATCCAAAACCTCAATTAAATGTCTAAAGGTGCTTCTTTCTTGTTCTCCAGTTACATCTACACCATTAATAACTAATCTAAAATAATCTTTTTTGTCTGTTTCTTTAAATTGAATAGAGTTCATATATCTTATATTTTTATTTATATATATTTTTTAATGTTTTTTATAACTATTTTTATATAATTATTTTATAAATATATTTTTATATACTTTTAATAATAATAAATTACAAAGTTATATATTTTTTTTTAAATAAAAAAGAGAAATATAATTTATTTTTTAAATGTAATGTTACCTGCTATCTTTTCAGCACTTCTACCTACTACATAACCTCCTATACCTAACTGTAACAAGTTCCAAAACTCATTCTCTAAAGGAGGAATAGGTAAATTAAATAAAGGTGCAATGAATTTAACATAGATAA
>Ga0206682_10002964_pt1 | contig 14924 bp, 11 predicted proteins | sample M240m12015metaG_FD_155444 | JGI IMG/M metagenome (GOLD analysis project Ga0206682, IMG submission 155444) | Ammonia-oxidizing marine archaeal communities from Monterey Bay, California, United States - M2 40m 12015 | ecosystem: Environmental > Aquatic > Marine > Intertidal zone | place: USA... | reverse complement strand
GCGAGGGCGGCGCCGAGGGCGACGCTCTCGCGCGTCGCCGCGGCGTCGCGCCCATGCCGGGCGTCGCGACGGCGCGTGACGCGCGACGCGACGACGCCGACGGCGGACGCGCGTCGTGTATGAAAAACCGTCTCGCACTGCGCACCATACCGGTGATATCAACAAAACCCGTCTCGCACTGCGCACCATACGACGCGCGCAGTGATATCAACAAAACCCGTCTCGCACTGCGCACCATACGACGCTACCGCGGCGTATCTCGCGCGCCGCGCGTATCGCGAGCGATCGCGCGCGGCCGACGCGGGCGCGGCACACGCGCGCGCCCGACGCATTCGCCCCCGAACTTCGCGGACGCGACACACGACGATGTTTGCCATCTCCAGCTCCGCGCTGACGCCGCGCGCGACGGTCGCGAACGCGACGCGCACGCGACGATCGACGACCGCGCGACGATCGACGGCGATCCGCGCCGAGGCGGAGGGCGCGAAGGCGGCGCCGGCGGCGCCGAAGGCGTGGACGGCGCCGAAGTTGAACCCGAACACGCCGTCGCCGATTTTCGGTGGTTCCACCGGCGGTCTGTTGAGAAAGGCGCAGGTGCGCGAGCGACGAGGGAGCGGCGAACGCGCGCGACGATCGAGGCGCGGGCGGGATACGCGACGAACCTAGGGGTGATGATTGGGGCGATTGGGGCGCCGGCGAACGGAGGGGGGAGGGCGAACGATGCGCGAACGATGCGTCGAGTTTCTTTGCGGCGCGGGCGCGCGGGCGATCGGGGGGGGGTCGAACGCGCGCGACGACGCGCGCGCAATCGCGCGATCGGGCGCGGTGGGATGGGAACGTTTGGCGCGAGGCGCGCGCGGGGGATTTCAAAGACGACGACGACGCGAGACTGACGGATGCGATGATGCGTTTGACGCGTGTAGGTTGAGGAGTTCTACGTGCTGACGTGGGAAGCGAAGAAGGAAGCCATCTTCGAGATGCCGGTGCGTGGACGAGGCGAGCGCGAAGGCGCGCGCGCGCGAAGATATCGCGCGCTTTGAAACGACGCGACGACGAAGAGGCAAAGATTGGGGATGCGCGACGCGATCGTGGACGCGAAACAGCGACTGACGTGATGAAACGTGTATTTTGCATCCGCAGACCGGTGGTGCCGCGATCATGCGCAAGGGCCCGAACCTGTTGAAGCTCGCGCGCAAGGAGCAATGCCTCGCGCTTTTGAACAACTTCCGCGCGAAGATGAAGCTCGACGGCTGCATCTACCGCGTGTTCCCGTCCGGTGAGGTGCAATACTTGCACCCGAAGGATGGTGTGTACCCGGAGAAGGTGAACAAGGGTCGCGTCGGTGCCAACCAGAACATGCGATCGATCGGCAAGAACACCAACCCGGCGTCGATCAAGTTCCAAGGCAAGCTCGGCCCGTTCGAAGTTTAGACAGACGGCTCGCGCTCGCCGCGCACCGAGGGTTCGGTCGTCGTCGTCGAGTCGCCGCTCGAGTCAGATGTCCGTCGATGTGTTTCACTCTTCGCGATGCGAAGTCAACGCGAGATGGCGTTCGTTTGAATTATTAGAATTCTTCGACGTCCCTCGCGCTTTGCGTCGCGTCGAGCGCGCTTCGACGTTCGCGGCGTCTGATTTCTTCGCGCGGCGTCGCTCGACGCTTCGATCTCACCCTCTGCGCGCGATCGTGATGTAAATCACGCCTCCTAGCCAAACTAATTGCAGTAACACACAGATTTTCACTGTTCATCCGCGCGCGCGCGTTCGCCCGCCCGCGCGCGATCGCCGGTCGCCGGTCGAGATCTTCGCCGCGATGACGCTGGCTGCGCGCCGTGGAATGACGCACATCGTATTTTAGAGCCATTATATATGCAAGATACGTTTTTAGGGTTTACCTATAATTTCGCGCGATCGGATCTTATCTGAGAAAATCTATACTGTTTGCGCATACGACGCGGACGCCCTCGGGACGACGCGCATCGGATAAGCGCCGACGATCGTCACAGCACGCCTCGCGTTCGCCGCTCCGTCCGCTCGCGACGCCGTGACGAAAGCAGACGCACGTAACACTTCGCGCGCGCACCACCGCACGCCTCGACGAGCGACATGCACGCGTTCACCATGCGCGCGAGCGCGATGAAGACGCCGGTGGCGAAGATGACGTCGCGATCGCGTTCGGCGACGCGACGCCAAGGCGCCGTGGTCGTCCGCGCGGCCGCGGCGACGGACGCGGAGACTGGGATCAAGAAGATGCGCGAGGGCATCAAGGAGGCGGCGAACGAAAACTTGTTGACGCCGCGATTTTACACGACGGATTTCGACGAGATGGAGCGCCTGTTCAGCACGGAGATCAACCCGAACTTGGACGAGACGGAGATTAACGCCATCTTGAACGAGTTCCGCGAGGATTTCAACCAGAAGCACTTCGTGCGCAACGATGAGTTCAAGGCGGCGGCGGATCAGATCAAGGGTGAGCCGCGCAGAATTTTCATCGAGTTTTTGGAGCGCTCGTGCACGGCGGAGTTTAGCGGGTTTTTGTTGTACAAGGAACTCGGCCGCAGATTGAAGAAGACGGCCCCGGCGGTGGCGGAGATCTTCACGTTGATGTCCCGCGACGAGGCGCGTCACGCTGGGTTCTTGAACAAGGCGATGAGCGATTTCAACTTGGCGCTCGACCTCGGGTTTTTGACCAAGAACCGCCAATACACGTTTTTCCAGCCGAAGTTCATCATGTACGCCACGTACTTGAGCGAAAAGATTGGCTACTGGCGTTACATCTCCATCTACCGCCACTTGCAAGCGAACCCGGACGAGCAATTGTACCCGTTGTTCAAGTACTTTGAGAACTGGTGCCAAGACGAAAACCGTCACGGCGACTTCTTCTCGGCGATTTTGAAGGCGCGCCCGGAGTTGATCAACACCACCGAAGCGAAGCTCTGGTCTCGATTCTTCTGCTTGTCCGTGTACGTCACCATGTACTTGAACGATCACGGCCGCAGTGAGTTCTACGAATCGCTCGGTTTGGACACGACGCAATTCAACATGCACGTCATTCACCAAACCAACAAGACGACGGCGACGATTTTCCCGCAAGTCATCGACACCTACAACCCGGAGTTCAAGGCGCGTCTCGACAAGCTCGTCGGCGTGAACACCCAACTCCAAGCCATCGGTAAGGGTGAAGGTTCGGAAATCATGAAGAACTTGCAAAAGGCGCCGCTCATCGCCACCTTCGCGGGTGAGTTGATCGGTTTGTTGGCCATGGCTCCGGTCGACGCCGGTTCCATCGACTTGACCGGCGTTCCGGAATCCGACCCGTCCTTCATGTACTAAGCGACAGTCACAGACGGCGACGAGGAGGACACACCAGCAACCATTTTAGCGCAACACACATCCACAAAAACGTGATTTTATCGTCACATCTTTTCAAGATTCTTAAAGTCTTCGGCGCCGTTCGCGCCGCCGGCGAACGATATCGCGAAACGAGCCAACACGCTTGGTATTTCCACTTTATTGTATTGGCGCGTAGTCTCGCTTTATAATATTACACAAGATTCGAAATGTTTATCCTCCTCGCGCACTCGATCGCGTCGCGCGTTCGATTCCGCGCGTTCGACGTCCGCGCGTTCGACGTCTGCGCGCCGCGCCTCCCCGTCTCGTCCTCATTCCACCGCGCGTCCGCGCATCCGCGCGTCTGCGCGCCGCCCGCGTCCGCGCGCGCTCAACGAACGTACCATGCGTCGTTTCATGCGCGACGCCTCGCGCTTAGAGCGCGACGCCAAGGCTGAGCACGATTTTTATCATTCATTAATCAGTCAGTTGCAGACGGAATTGGAAGACGCGAAACACTCGAGCGAATTACTGCGCGCCGAGCTCGATCGCGCGCGCGAGGGACGGTCGCGAGACGTCGCATCTTCGTCCGCGACGACGCCGAGCGGCGACGCGACGAACGCGAGGGAGACGACGACGGTGGGGGTGGAAAGGGAGACGCGAGGGGAGGACGAGGCGACGCGAGACGCGAAGGCGGAGGAGACGGAGCGGGAATTGATCGCGTTGCGCGCGAAAGTCGCAGCGTTGAGCGCGCAAAGCGAAAAAAGTGAGAGTGATGCGAATGATGACGCGGAACGCGCGCGGATGGTGGAGGAGTTGGATGAGATGCGAGAACACATGCGAACGGCGACGGCGAGCGCGCATCGAGCGAACGCCGAGGTGAACGCGGTGGCGCATCAAAATCGGACGTTGATGGAAAAAGAACGACGACGCGCGAACGCGGCAGAGGCGAGAATAAAAGAACTCATGGATCTCATGGAACAGCAGGTAAATGGTGAGGACGCGGCGATGCGTAAGCGCGCGGAGGCGTTAGAGGAAGCGTTGACAACGTCGACGAGCGAAGTCGAGACGCTTCGCTCGGAGAACGAGGAACTAGAGGTGCGGTTGCGAGCCGTGATCGAGCGCTTGGATGCGATTGAGTCATCCGTGGATGTGAGTGAGTCATCCGCGCTCGCGGTGGTGGTGGAGGAGAAGGAACGCGCGATGATGGGTCGGGCGTACGCCGACGAAGCGGCGACTTCGCTTCGACGCTCGGCGCTCGAGGCGCGAGCGGCGGCGAACGCGTTTCGCGCTCGCCTGTACCCCGACGGTGATCCTGAAAGTGACGATGCGCGAATGTTGGTGATCGTACACGCCGTGCTCGAGGGACATCCGTTTGACGACGCGAGTCGCGACGTCACAAACGCCGTTCGAGCACGTCTGCGATCGCACGGGGAAGAACGACTGGTGATTCTCGTGAGCGAAAATCTGTGCGATTTGATTCCAGACGACGCCGTGAACGCGCCGATGAGCTTAGGCGCCAAAATCTCTCTGCGAGACGTCGAAAATACGACGAACCGACGACCCGCGACGTTGCGCATAACGTATGCGTTCGACGTGCGCGATTCGCAAACAGGCGATGTCGTCAAGGGCGACGAGCGAATGATCACCATTCCCGTCGGCGCCGCCGGGACTCCGCACGCGTTCGCCATGCAAAGCGTATGGCTCGAAGCCGCGTGCACCGGCATAGAAGACGCTCTCAAAGCGTCTTATTCGCGATTGAGAGACGCCGAAAGCACGGCGAGCGCTGCCAAAGTACGCGCCATCGCGTTGCAAGGCGAAGCCGCGCGAATGCGTCACCATGGAGGCAGTTCGGCTCGAGCACAAGCTCTCGAGCGACGAGAACTCGAGATTGAAAGGCGCGAGGCCCAACTCAACGCCGAGGTCGTGGAAATCGAAGGCATGGTTGCGCGCGCGCGGGAAGAAGCCGAAGCCATGCGCCGCGAGGCGAACCGCATCGTCGCCGACGCCTCGGCGAGTCTCCGCGTCAAGGATGACGAAATCGAACGCCTGCGCGCGCTACAATCGTCCGTCACTCGCGCGCAAAACCGGTCGAAATCTTGGCGTCGAGAGACCGCCGCCGCGCGTTTAACCGCCGCCGCCGACGACGACGCTTCCAACGCTCGAAGACTCGCCGCCGCCGGCAACCATCGCGCCGCGGCGTCCTCTTTAGAAAACGCCGAGCGTCGTCTCGCGAGAATCACCGCCGCGTGCGTCGCCAAATCTACCTCTCGAGCGTTGGCGCCCGTAGACAACGTAAACTTGATGTAAATCGACGTCCGCGCCTCGCCGCGCGTCACACCTCGCCGCGCCGCGCGGCATGGACAAGTACTACCCCGACCCAGACGCGCCGCTCCGACCGCCGCCGCCGTCGCAGCCGACGCAGCCGCACGCCGGCGCCACCGTCGCGCACGGTGATCCCGCTCGAACGACCGTCGTCGTCTTACCGAGCGCGTACGCGCCGCAGACGCCGCAGCCGTCGGTGCCGAGTCAACAGATACCGACGGGTTTGCCGGTCGGTCAGGCGCGGCCGGCGTACTTGGGAGCGACGCGAGGGCACGAGCGACAAATCGTGAGCTGCGAGCGATGCGGACACAGCGGTCCCGCGGACGTGGTCAAGGTCAGAGGGGCGGCGAGCTGCTTCGCGGCCATCGTGACGTTTGGGATATCCGCGTGCCTTTGCGGAGACGCGTTCTCGGATACGTATCACCACTGCGCGAATTGCTCGGCGGTGTTAGCGTTCGCGAAATTAGCGTAGACGATGCGATGCGTGGATGACGCGCGCGCGCGATGTAAATAATGTTCGATTCCTGTGTCGCCGCGGGACTAAAATCCAAAGAAGGAGCCGAGCGTCGACGGGGGCGCGTTTTTCGCCTTGAGCGCCTCGTGCTCGAGCGCGAGCTCGCGAAGTTTGGTCTCGAGCGCGGTCTTCGCGGCGGTTTCCGTCTCCACGACGGATTCGAGGTCCTTGATCTTCTTCTTGAACGCGGCGGACGAGCCGGTGCCGAGTAGAGCGCCGAATAATCCCCCAGAGTCCTCGGCTTCGAGCTCGGCGAGCGCGGTCGAGAGCGACTCCACTTCTTTCTTCAGCTTCTCGTTTTGCGAGCGAAGTGTCGTCATCGATGCGTCTGTGGAGGCGGCGTGCTTCGCTTGAAGCGTCGTGTTTTGCGCCGTGACCTCCTCGATGAGTTTTTGATATTCGCTCTCGTTCTTCTCGTACGATTCCAACGCGGCTTTCAGCTCGGATTCCAAATCGCGCACGCGGGATTCCAAATTCTTTGCTCGAGTCTCGCTCTCGAGCGTCGACGCCTCGGTCGATTTCGCCAACGCAGTCTTCACGCGCTCGAGCTCGCTCGTGAGCGCGTCGACGCGCGCCGTCGATTCTCGCTCAGCCTTGGCCGAAGCCGCGAGCGCAGCGACGGTTTTCTCGAGTTCTCCTTCCAAACGCGCAATCGTCGTCACACGCGCTTCGTTTTCGGCGCTTACGCGCGCCATCTCGTCACGCAGCTCTTTATGGCTCTGCTCCAGTTCGTGCTCGCGCTCGTCAAAGCTCGTGTTTAACGCTTTCTCTTTCATCAGCACAGCAGCATTTTGCTCTCTCGCCGCAGCGGACATTTCCTTGGTCGCGATGTCGAGCGCGGCGGTGACTTCAGCGACGCGCACTTCGAGCTCCTTGATTCGTATCTTCGCTGTGCGCTCTGACGTCTTTGCATCGGTGAGTTCTTGCACCAAGTTGTGCTGAATCGTCGTCTGCTGTGCGATTTGCGACGATAAGGTGTTGCTCTGCGACGAGCGATGGGCGTCGAAATCCGCGCGCGCCTTGCTGAGCTGTGTCTTGAGCTCGTCAATCTCTGAAACGTGCGCAGCGACTTTGGCATCGAAATCGCGCTTAGCATCGCTCACCGCACGTTCGATCTGCGTCACGCGATCTATTTCGCTCGAGTTTGCCGCTTCCGCAAGTCGATGAGATTCCTCGCGCGCGACGCGCAACGCCTCGACGGCTTCATCGCGCGCCTTTCTCGCAGCGTCCAACTCTTCGCGCAAACGTAACGCGCTCTCTCGCGTATCCGCAAGATCTCTTTCGTACCGCGCCGTCATCGTCTGTCGAGATCGCACCAAGGCATCGTCGTTCCCCGCCGACGGACGCGGCTTCAACGGCGACGTCGACGCCGACGTTCCCGCCTCGCTCTCTTTACTCGCCCTCTCCAGCTTCTCCCTCAAATCATCCAACCGCTCGTTCAAATCCGTCGTCTCCTTTTTCAATCGCTCCGTCTTCGCCCTGTGCGTCGCCCGCTCCTCCTCCGCCCGTCGTCCGAACGCCTTCGTCGGCGACGGCGACGCCGACCCTCGCGCCGACCGCGTCCCCAACGGTTCATACATCGCCCTTCGCGTCCGCTCGTGCGATCGTCCCGCGTCCCGCCGCCGCGTCAACTCTTCGCTAAGCAACCGTCGGCTCGCCATCACCTTGGCCCGCAGCGCCTCCGCGCGTCGCAACGCTTCGAGTCGTTCGTGCTCGAGCCACATCATCGAGTTTTGCGCAACATTCGTCGTTCGCGCGGCTCCGTGCGGCGCCGATTCGAGCGCCATCGCGTCGCGCGCGCGCGCGCGCTTCGCGACTGTGTCGCGTGAAGCGCACGCGGCGTTCGAGGTGCGCTCGAGCGCTCGGCGCGAGCGAACGCGGGCGAATGTGACGCCGTCGGAATTAAGTTCCCCCGTCGGTTGGGAAACAAATCGACGTTTTGGGATCGAGCCGACAAAAATAGCAACGCGCCACTCGGCGACGCGCGCGCGGGCGATCGACGACGCGAAGAGCGCGAGAAACGATGAGAAACGCGGCGACGGATTTAAACGCGTCGCGGGCGAAGGCGACGACGCAACCGCGACGCGTGCGAACGCGGTTTCGACAAAAGTACGACGCCGGGGAGATACCGGCGCGCGTGGCGCACGGAACCGGCGCGAACGCGATCGCGTGGCGCGTCGATCCGAGCGCGCTCGACGCGAGCGCGTACTTGCCGTTGTTTATCGATGGGTTAAAGGAGACGAAGCATCCGTATCGCTTGCTCGCGGTGCGAGGCGGGATCGAGTTGACGCGCGCGTGCGGCGAACGCGCGTTGCTCGACGCCTTGCCACGGTCAGTCTTGCCGATGAAAGAAGCGCTCGGAACGGGCGACATGGCCGTGACCGCCGTCGCGCTCGAGCTCTTGCGAGAGTTCGTCAAGGTATCGCCGTCGATCGGTGAGGCTTTGGTACCGTATTACAGAAATCTGCTCCCGGCGTTGAACGCGTTGAAAGACGTCTCCGACGTCTACGTCTCTCTCGTCAACTTAACCGACTGTCGCTCCTGGCGCGAGCCTCACCGTCGTTCCCGCGTCACCGACGACGCCTCGGACGTCGCCGACGACGTCGACCGCTTTCCCTCGCGCGAAATCGTCGGCTGCGGCCGCTCCAAGCGCAACATCGGCTCTCTCGTTCGCGCCACTCTTCGCGCGCTCGAGCGTCGCGGCGGCGCCGACGCTCTGGTGAACATCAAGTACCAAATTCCCACGTATCAGAGCTGCGTTCGCTGCGAGTGAGCGTCGACCGGGCGTCGCTCGACGCGCGCGGTCCGCCGTCGCGCGCTTACAAAATGCAAGACTGTATACAACACGGCCAATCACCCGGCCCTAAAGCCCCCTCTAACGAGAATCGCGACGATATCGACACTTCGCGCCTCGCGCTTCGCGCCTCACGCGCGCGCGCGCGCGTCGATCGGTGACGATGCACCTCTCTCGCCCGCTCTTCGCGTCTCACGGCGCGCGCGTCGCTCGACGCGCTGAAAATCGCGGGAATGCGATCGCCGGACGCGCGCGCCCCGTCAGCACGCCGGCGGCGAACGAAACCGCGCGCGCGCGACGCGCGGCGGTCACGCGCGCGCTCAGGGACGCGGAGACGAACGCGGGAGTGCGCGATCGACGACCGGGGCTGGTGGTGATCGAAGAAGACGGAAGGATGCGCGAACGCGTGGAGGACGCGGCGAGGCGACTGGCGCGGGAGGCGAACGCGGTGGACGAGCACGTGCTGAACGAGGAACTCGCGGAGCGGAGAATCGCGTGTGCGGTGGAGCAGGATGACTTTGAGTCGGCGCAAAATTTAGTGGAGGAAAGGAAGCGGAAGGAACAGGAGCTGTCGCCGTCGACGGCGTTAGCGGTGGCGCTGGCGAGACGACTGCGGGAGCCGAACGCGGAGGACACGGAGGTGATTTGCGCAGACGTCGTGCAGTTGGGTGATCGAAGGCTTGTGCCGGCGCTTTTGCGCGCGCTTTGCGTGGTGAGTGATGAACACGAGAGCGCGGCGCAAGCGATTGAACACGCGCTTTGGATGTTGTGGCAAAAGTCTGGTAATAGTCATTACGACGCGAGGTTATTAGACGGCATTCGAGCGATGAGCATCGTGCCCGACGGGTTGCCCATGGCGCGGGATATCTTTTCAGAGATCATGGAAGCGAAGCCTGACTTCGCGGAGGCGCATAATAAACGCGCGACGGCGTTGTACTTGATGCAGCTGTACGACTTGAGCATTAAAGATTGCGACAACGTACTCAAGCTCAACCCCCAACACTTTGGCGCGCACTCGGGGAAAGGGTTGTGCTATCTCGCCTTACATCAATATCAAAATGCCCTCGACAGTTTCGAGGCGGCGTTGAGAATCAACCCGAGGATGGTGCACGTTCGCCGGTATCGCGAATCACTCAAAACCATGATTGATCGGGTTGAGAGTAAGCGTTTACAAGGCGGCGACTCCCCGTAGGGTGCGACCGAAATTGATTCTTTCATTCCGATATTCTTCTTCCGAGCATGACACGACGATACGACGACACAATAATGTACGATACCCAATTACAATAAACGAGATTTTGTATACGACATATATCTGTACTTTACGAAAATTCGCCGCGAGCTCTGAGCGCGGCGTACACTCGCGCTCGCGCCGCGCGGAGGGGTTCCATCTCCGCCGCAAATCGAGCGCTGTACGCGCGCTTATCTTCGCTAGATGTCGAATCATCGCGCATGTACTCCGCGCGCGCACTCTGAAGCTCGCTTATCTTTGTCTCGATCGCGTCGTATGCTTCAGACGACGCCGTCTCACCGTCACGCAAGGACAAGTCTACGTACGTCGCCGAGCGTCGGCTCGGATCGTACACTTGTCCAGGAGCCTCGCCCAGGGTCAACGCTTTATAAATCGGTTTGTCTCCCGCGGAGGCACCGAGATATGTACCGTGAACGCCAGTCCAACTCGGTGCGACCTCGCTCGTGTTTTCCTTTTCGTCCCACCAAGTCTTGACGTCTCGCGACGTGTAGACGCCGCCGAGCGAACGGTTCGCCGTTTGATCAACGTCGACTTCATTATGTTCGGTCTGCTCCACTTCGTCGTCCTCGTCATCATCGCTGTCATCATGTGTACTCCGTGCAACGCGCCAGACGCTCACTCGACCGCCTTCGTCACCGATGACGACCATCCACGGTGACGCGGCGGTCAGGCGCTCGCCCGATCGAAGCGAGATCGGCGTTGGACTCCACGCCACGTGCGTCACCGCGCCGTCGCCGCTCGCGCGCCAACTGGATGTTGCTTCTAATGTATCGCTATCGTGTACGCGCAAAAAACCATCCCGTGTGACGACAGCGACGAGGCCACCCATCGGAGAATGCGCCACTTTGACCACGGCGCCCGAGCGCACGACGTCTACGCCTCGCATCGTCGCGATGACGCCTGAATGATCGCTGTTTTCCAAGAGAGGTTTCCCAGCCCCGCTCGGGGACGCTCGAATGGACCACACACGCAACACACCGTCATCGCAACCCGTCACGGCGACGTTACGCGAACCAGGATGAGGATGCCAGGAGAAGGACGAGATTCGGCTCGAGTGTGCGTCGTACCACTTACACAAGCGTCCGCTCACGGAGCTCCACACGAGAAGTCTGTTCAGAGATCTCGACGCGCCTTTCAACGCGGACATTGCCGTCGAAGTGACGACGAGACGACCGCAGGAGAGGTAGTTCACGTCGATGATGGCGCCTGATTTCCAGCGAAGCGTGTGCAGGCACTCGCCCGCCGTCTCCGTCGCTTCTGCGACGAGATCCCACACTCGTCCATCGCCATCGAGAGAGCCGCTGGTGAGCTGCGCGCGACCACGCGTTGGATGAAACGCTAAACACGTTATCTCGCGTTTATGCGCGTTCAGTCCGGCAGGGATGACCAGCTCTAGCGTGGCGTGCGCGACGTCCCAGACGCAAATCGAGCCGTCACTCGCGCCCGCGGCAACGAACTCACCGGTACGATCAAAGTCGATCGCGGTCACGTTGACAGACTGAGAGAATCCAACAAGTGCGTTTGTCGACGCCACTGACGCGCTTGGGGCGCCTCGTTCGGTTAAATTAAATGTCCAAATACTCACGAAACCGTTCACGCCGGCGACGACGAGCTCGCCGTCGCCTTCTGGCGACCATTTCAACTCACTCACCGCGTGAGGTAACTTTGTCGAGTACAAGCACTCACCTTGAGGAACGCTAAATAACTTCAAGTTGTTATCCTCACCGATTGTGGCGACGTACGCGTTCGTCGTTTCCGCGTCGCCGCGCTCAATATTCGTCGAAGAAGGCTTCATCGCCAGACCGATAACGGGACCTCGATGCGCTTGCATGGACGCTACTCTGTCTTCGCGAAGCATCTTCGCCTCCACCCGCGCCAAACCCCCTATCAAAACGCTTGAGAACTCTTCGTCGTCATCGCTTGAGGTCGCTCGATCGACGCATTCGCGATAAAGCTCGGCGGCGCGGGACCACGCGCCGAGCGCCTCGAGCGCGCGTCCCTTCAAAATCCAAGGAGGAAACCACAGAGCGCGAACGCCGATGGCGCGATCGGCATCATCACACGCTTCTCGCCAGCGATCGAGTTTGGCGTACGCCATCCCTCGAGCGTGGTACAACTCGGCGTATTCCGCCGTTCCGTCCACTTTCGCGTACGCCGCCGCCGCCGTGTAACATTCAATCGCCTTCTCATACTCCCCAGCCTCGTACCGCGCGTCACCGATCGCCTTCAAATCTCCACCCATCGTGATCGAAGCGCCGTCTTCGCCTTGGCGTATCTCCAACGCGACCTCGACCTCGACCTCGTCTCTTCGGCGCGCGTCTCGCTCGCGCGTCTCGTCTCCCCTCGTCCCCGACCCGAATGCCGCGGTCCCCATCGTCGCCAACGCCGCGCGTTCGCGCTCAAACTTTGTCGTTATCGTTTCGTACGCGCGCTGTATCGCGCGGAACGCCTCGACGTCGCCCCCGGGCTTATCCGGGTGGTGCGCTCGTGCGAGCGTTTTATACGCAGCCTTCACATCGCGTTCGGACGCGCCTACGTCGAGACGGAGCGCGCTGAACGCGCTCGCGAGCGCTCGGCGCGCGCGTCGACGATTGTCCGACATCACGCGCGCGACCGGTCGCCTTCGCGCGCGCCGAGGGCGTCGTGGTGTGCTCGGCGTGCTCGATGAAAAAAAGCGTTTCTGCCAGACGGACGTTTTTTGAGCTCGAGACTCGGGGAGTGAATAAAAATGGAATTAGGGTCGATTTGTGTTATTAAAAGCGAGTCGAGTCGGTCGTCGAGAGTTTCCGTGGAGTTTCGTTCCATCGTCTTCCGTGATCGCGGTTTTCGCGAGATGAAGAAGTGCGTGGACGAGTGACGAGCGAGCTGGCGTTCGCGCGACTAGCGCATGAACGTCGCCGCCATGTCGTAGCCCAGAACAGCGTTCATGAAAGCTCGGTGATCCGGGACGAAGTTCGTCATCTTACGGTTATCGACGAAGTTTCTGAACGCCTCCATGACTTTGTCCGGAGCGCTGCCGTAGACGTCCTGGACGGCGCGCCACGCGTTATCGCTCGGAGCGACGGCGAGCACGGCGCTGCGCATCTTAGCCATGGTGACGTTGTCCGCCTCCTTGTGCACAACCTTCTTCGGAACCGCCTTCGAGGACGGACCACCGAACGGTCGCGCCTTGCCCGGCGACAGTTGAGCGCTCTTTTCCTTCTTCTTGTCCTCCTTGAGTTGCGCGGCGGCGATCTTGGTGGCTTCCCACGCGCGCTTCTCGTCGAGCAAACGCTGACGCTTGGCTTCACGAGCGGCGAGGGCGATGGCCTTTTGTTCAGCTTTGTACGCATCACGCTTGATGGCGTACGCCTGCGCTTCCTTCTCCGCCATGTCGTCGTACTTTTTGCGTTGCTGCGGCGTGCAAGCCTTCCACGCCGCGCCGAGCTGCGCGGCTTGATCGCGGAAAGACACGGCGTCGGGCGTGTTCGCCTTCGGTCTGAACGTCTTGTCGCGATATTCTTGCGCCCAAATGATGTAACTCGAACGGTTCTTGCGCGGGGCGTTCTTGTCCTTTTTGCGACGCTTGCGGTTACCATCCTTGTCGAATCGCAACGGCGGCTCCTCCTTCTCATCCGGAAGCGGCACGTAGTTCTGCATCTCGCGGTAGTATCGCGCCTTATCCTCGTCGGAAACGCGTTGACACTCATCTCGCTCGCTCTGCGTCACCGTCTTCCACTTCCCCGCGAGCTCCTTGGTCACGTCCGTGACGCTCCACGACGGATTCTTCTTTTGCGTCGCGTCTCTGTGCTTGTTCAAAAACACCAAATACGCCGACATCGCCCGCTTCGGCTTGTCCTTGTCCCGACGTTTCTTTCGCGGTTTCTTTTCCAACGTCTGCATCCCGACCGTCACCATCGTTCGCGTTCGTTCGCGCGCGTCTGCGTTCCCCTGCGCGCGTCGCGCGCGTCTTCGTCAGTCCCTCGCGCTTCAAAAAACCGTTTCAAACCGACATTCGTCCGTTGGCGCCCGCACCGATCCTCTCTCGCGCGCGACGCCGCGCGACGCCGCGACGCCCGTCGTCGCGCGTCCGCGCGTCCACCGTCGTCGTCCTCGTCCTCGTCGCCCTCGTCGTCGTCGTCGCGCGCCGTCGTCCCGCGCGTCGTCGTCGTCGTCGTCGTCGCCCCGTCGTCGTCGCGATTCGCGCCCGTCGTCGTCGCGATTCGCGTCGTCGCCGATCGGCGTCGCGATTCGCGTCGTCGTCGTCGTCGCGCGCGACGCCCCGCGTCGCCCGCGACGCCGAAGCGCGTCTCGAGCGTCGTCGCGAACGCACCGTAGTTAACGCCCCTCGCGCCGCGGTGTGCGCCCGCGCGCGCGTCGCGTCGGCGCGATCGCGCCTAGGTCGAACCGCGGCTCGACAGCGCGAAAAAACGCGTACTCTGCGCGATCGACGGGGCGATCGATCGATCGCGCGATCGACGCGCGATCGACGGACCGTCGATCGATCGAATGGTGCGATCGACGGGTCATCGATCGATCGACAACGCCAGCGATCGACCCATTCGATCGAACGCGCGCGACGAACGGCGCGTCGCGGCACGTCGCGACGACGACGACGACGACGACGATGTCGCATCAGGATTGGAAGGAGATCACGATCGGGAAACGGGCGACGAGCGGGACGTCGGGGACGAGCGCGAAGGCGATGAAGGACCCGAAGGCGGTCGCCGCGG
>Ga0206682_10002963_pt1 | contig 14924 bp, 14 predicted proteins | sample M240m12015metaG_FD_155444 | JGI IMG/M metagenome (GOLD analysis project Ga0206682, IMG submission 155444) | Ammonia-oxidizing marine archaeal communities from Monterey Bay, California, United States - M2 40m 12015 | ecosystem: Environmental > Aquatic > Marine > Intertidal zone | place: USA... | reverse complement strand
GTTTATTTTCATGGCAATGCTGGAACACTTGAAAATAGAATTCATAAATTAAATCACTTTAAAGATATGGATGTTAATTTTTTAATAATAGCTTGGAGAGGTTTTAGCGGTAATAAAGGCAAACCTTCTGAAAAAGGACTTTATATAGATGCAAATAGTGCAATTAAATGGCTTAAGAAATTAGGTTTAAATGAGAGAGATATCATACTGTATGGAGAGTCTCTTGGAACTGGGGTTGCAACTGAGATAGCACAAAGCAATAACTATGCTGGATTGGTACTTGAGACACCTTTTACATCAATGATACAGGCTGCGAAAAATTTTTATCCATATATCCCAGTGTCTCTTTTATTGAAAGACAAGTACGATAATCAAAAAAAAATTAAGAATATTAATATACCTGTTTTAGTTATGCATGGTGAAGTTGATCAAATTGTGCCTTTTTGGATGGGTAAAAAAATTTATGAAATTGCTAATCAACCAAAGTATTCTCATTTTACAAAATATGACGACCATATGATGGAGTATGATGAAAAGCTTTTATTTGCTCTAAAAACATTTGTTAAAAGTTTAAATTAAGCCACATTCCAAACAAATATAACACAAAATTTATTATTAAATATTAAATGTGAACAAAACACTTTTAATATTTATTATATTTCTATTTTTTAAAAATTCTGTTTTAGCTCAAGAAAATAAATCATTAGTTGATAATTTATTTCATATAGATCAGATGAATTCACATAATGAAAATTTTGCTCTTTATTTTAAAGCAAGAGATAAAGCGATATTAGCTAGAGGCGAAAATAGTAACTATATAAATGATTATCCCAAAGATCTTTATATTTATGATTATAAAACAAAAAGCTCTTCTCCATTAATTTCTTATGAGTGGTTTCCAAAAAGAGCAAAATACTTTCTTAAAGAATATGACTTTCCAGTTTTTCCTGATGATTTTGCCTATTATCTTTTGAAAGACAACAAAACATTAGTAATGATTAGTGCTGTTAAAAATTTAAATGCCAACTTTAAATTTGATATTAGTAAAAAAAAATTAGAGCTTTATCCAAAAAATGGAAAATTTGATTTTATTATTTCATCCATAGCTAAAAATTGTGGACATGATAATTTTAAAGAAAATTATAAGTGCACATTCTATAAACCTTTAATATCAAGCACTTTAATCAATTAATTTGGGTAAAAGCATCCGCAAATTTTTCTGCTTCAAAGATTTGTAGATCATCTTCTTTCTCACCTAGACCTAAAGCAATAATTGGAAGCTTGTACTTTTTAGCAACAGCTAAAAGAATCCCCCCTTTAGCGGTACCATCTAATTTTGTCATTATGAGACCAGTTATTGGGATTATTTTATTAAATTCCTCAACTTGATTAATTACATTTTGACCTGAAGTTGCATCTAAGACTAAAATCACATCGTGTGGTGCTTCAGGGTCTATTTTTTTTGTTACATTTGCAATTTTTTTATACTCCTCCATTAAGTTTTTTTTATTCTGTAATCTTCCAGCGGTATCAATTAAAACTTGAGTAAAGTTATTAGCAATTGCATCTTCAATAGCTTTATAAGCAACAGAAGCAGGATCTGCACCTTGTGATGATTTAGTTATCTCAACTTCTACTTTGTTTGCCCAATTTTCCAATTGCTCAATAGCTGCAGCCCGAAAAGTATCTGATGCAGCAAGCATAACTTTATTTCCATTTGCTTTTAATATTTTACTAATTTTTCCAATAGTTGTTGTTTTTCCAACACCATTAACACCCGAAACTAACGTAGCGTTAATTTTTTCTTTTTTCTGAAAAAAAGAATTATTTTCAAGAGGCTTCATTAAAGAAACAATATACTCTTTTAAAATTATACTTATTTCTTCAGTAATATCTTTCTTAGGATCAATTTTACTATCTGAGATTATTTCTTTAATTTCGGATGCAGCAATAACTCCAACATCAGATTGAATTAAATATTCTTCAATCCTATCTAAAGTTTTGTCATCTATTTCTTTTTTTACAACTATATCTCTTAAGCCAGATGTAAAAGCAGATGCACTTTTTTTAAAACCAGATTTAAATTTATCAAAAATTCCCATTAAATATTAATCTCTATATTTCTTATATCTGAGACAGGTCCTTTCATATGAATACTATTATTCGCATCAATTGTTATTGACAATTTACCTAATGCAAATTCAATATCGGTTTTTTTATCTGTTAGTCCGTTAATGTTTGCTGCTACAGCAGTAGCACATGCCGCAGTTCCACATGCCTTTGTAAGTCCAGCACCTCTTTCCCAAACCTTAACTTTAATTAATTTTTTACTAATAACTTTTGCAAGAGTTACATTACATTTCTCTGGAAAATAATTGTGATTTTCTATTTCAGGTCCTATCTTTTTTAAATCATATTCCTCAATATTATCTACAAAAAAAACAACATGAGGATTTCCTACATTTACAGAAGTTCCACCTATATGTTCAATATTATTTTTATTAACAATTTTGATGTTTAGGTTTTTTGTATCCAAATTTTTGTTTAATGGAATTTCATTCCAATTTGTTTTTGGGACTCCAATTTCAGTTTCTACTAAATTATTGTCTAAAATTTGTGATTTTAATGCACCAGAAGAGGTCCAAAGTATAATTTCTTTATCGTTATTTTCTTTTGATAAAAGATCAGCTACACACCTAGTTCCGTTTCCACACGCGCCAGAAATACTTCCATCTGAATTATAGAACTCTAATTCAGCATCTTTCTTATTATTATTTTGGATAAATATTAGCTGATCACATCCAATAAAATTGCGATCACAAATTTTGATAATCTGGTCTTTCGTTAGATTATAATTTTGACTTCTTTGATCAATAATTACAAAATCATTGCCTAAACCATCCATTTTAAATGCTTTAATATCCATATGTAGATATTTAACTTATTTATTGACTTTTTGAACCTCTATTATAGGTTGTCCCCGTTTCCGCAAAAACATTAACTTTGCGGTGTCTTTGGAAACAAAGAGATCGACACTAGTCAGCGAGGCTTCGCCCACTAGTGCGATTACTGCTGTGCGTAATAATTATGTTTGAAAATTTAACAAGTAAATTCGAAGAAATTTTTTCTTCTTTAAAAAAAGCCCCTTCACTTGATGAAGCTCAAGTAGATGAAGGCTTAAGAGGTATCAGGCAGGCTCTGTTAGAAGCCGACGTTACTTTAGAAGTAGCTAAAGAATTTATTGAAAACGTAAAACCAAAAGTTTTAGGCCAAGAAATTATTAGATCAACCTCTCCCGGAGATATGGTTGTAAAAATTGTATATGATGAATTAGTAAATTTATTAGGTGAGTCAAATAGTGAGATAAATCTAAGTGCTGTTCCACCTGTTCCTATGATGCTTGTTGGGCTACAGGGTTCAGGAAAAACAACTACTACTGCAAAATTAGCTAAATATTTAGAAACTAACAAAAAGAAAAAAGTAATGATGGTTAGTCTTGATATTTATAGACCAGCTGCACAAGAACAGCTTAGATCTCTTGGAGAACAAAATAATATCTTAACGCTTCCAATAATAGAGGGTCAACAACCAACTGATATTTGCCAAAGAGCGATAAGTGCTGCAAATCTTAATGGTGCTGAGATTATTTTATTTGATACTGCAGGAAGAACTCAAATTGACTTACAAATGATGAGTGAAATTAAACAAATAGAAAGTGTAATTAATCCTACAGAGACTTTTTTAGTTGCAGATTCTTTAACAGGGCAAGTTGCAGCTTCTGTTGCAAAAGAATTTAAAAATACTGTAAATCTTTCAGGGATAATTTTGACTAGAGCTGATGGTGATGCAAGAGGTGGAGCAGCCGTTAGTATGAAATATGTTTCAAATGTCCCAATTAAATTTTTAGGTATAGGTGAAAAAATTGACAATCTTGAAGTATTTCACCCTGATAGAATAGCTAACAGAATTCTTGGAATGGGAGACATAGTATCTCTTGTAGAAAAAGCTGCACAAGATTTAGGTGAAGAAAATATTAAAAAAGCAGAGGAAAATTTAAAAAAAGGTCAATTTTCAATGCAAGATTATCTAACTCAGTTGAGACAAATGAAAAAAATGGGAGGTATTGAGGGCATAATGTCTTTTATGCCTGGTGTTTCAAAAATGAAATCTCAAATGGACTCAGCTGGAATTGACGAAAGTATTATAACAAAAAATGAAGCTATTATTTTGTCGATGACTAAAAGAGAAAGAGAGAACCCAAAACTTATTGATGGTTCTAGAAAAAAAAGAATTGCTAATGGCTCTGGCACAGATCCAGCCACTATCAATAAATTGCTAAAGCAATTTAAAATGATGTCTGAAATGATGAAGAAGATGTCAAAAGGAAATCTGAAAGGTATGTCTGATAAAGGAATACCGCCAGAGCTATTTAATCAATTAAAATAATAAAAAGGAGAAAGAATGTTAAAACTAAGATTATCAAGAGGTGGAACAAAAAAACGACCTGTTTACAAAGTTGTTGTAGCAGATAGTCGTTTTGCAAGAGATGGAAGATTTATTGAGAAAGTGGGATTTTTTAATCCTCTTTTACCTAAAGATAAAAAAGAAAGAGTTGGTCTTGAAGCTGAAAGAATTAAGTATTGGTTAGGTCAAGGCGCTCAACCAACAACTAGAGTTGCTAGAATTTTAGGTGAAAACGAATTAATGCCAATGCCTGCAAATGGTAACAATCCTAAAAAAGCTGTTCCAAAAAAAGAGAGAAAAAAAGAAGGTGAAGAGGCTCCAGCAGCTCCTAAAGCAGCACCAGCAGAAGCTCCTAAAGAAGAAGCTCCAGCAGCAGAGGCAGCACCAGCAGAAGCTCCAGCAGCAGAGGCAGCACCAGCAGAAGCTCCTAAAGAAGAAGCTCCAGCAGCAGAGGCTCCTAAAGAAGAAGCTCCAGCAGCAGAGGCTCCTAAAGAGGAACAGAAATAATTTAAAAATTATTTATGTGGCAAGCTCAAGTGTTTACACTTTATCCAGAAATTTTCCCTGGGCCTTTATCAAAAGGCCTATATGGAAAAGCTTTATCTAAAAATCTATGGAACTTAAATATTGTAAACATCAGAGATGCAGCTGAAGACAAACATAAAACAGTTGATGACACTCCTTATGGAGGAGGTTCTGGAATGCTTTTAAAAGCAGATGTTCTAGCAAAATCTTTAGATCAAAATAAAATTGAAGGTGGAAGAATAATTTATTTATCACCTAAAGGTAAAAAATTTGATCAAAATTATGCTCGAGAATTATCAAATGATAAATCGGTATCTTTCATTTGTGGTCATTTTGAAGGTGTTGATGAAAGAGTATTATCTACTCGAAACATAGAGGAGATAAGTATTGGAGATTATATTTTATCAGGAGGAGAAACAGCAGCATTTGTTATGATTGATAGTATATTAAGACTTTTACCTGGAGTTCTGGGTAATGAAAATTCTAGGATTGACGAAAGTTTTGAAAATGGGTTACTTGAGTATCCACAATACACAAAACCTCAAATTTGGGAGGAAAAAGCTGTTCCAGAGGTACTATTATCCGGTGATCACAGTAAAATTAAAGACTGGCGTTTATCTCAATCTGAGGCTATAACACGCGTCCGAAGACCAGATTTATGGCAAAAATATAAGAAAAATTAACTTGATAAATACTGACATGAAAACAATTGAAGAAATAAACCAACATAACGTAAAAAAAATACTATCAGAGAAGAAGATTCCAGATTTTTATCCAGGAGACGTAGTTAAAGTTGGTGTTAGAATTACCGAAGGTAAAAAAGAAAGAATTCAATATTTTGAAGGTGTTTGTATTGCTAAAAAAAGTAGAGATTTAAATTCTTCTTTTACGGTTAGAAAAATTTCTTTTGGAGAAGGTGTTGAAAGAACTTTCCCATTATATGGAACGCTTATAGATTCAATTAAAGTAATAAGATCAGGAAAAGTAAGAAGAGCTAAACTTTACTACTTAAGAGACAGAACTGGTAAATCAGCAAGAATTGCAGAAAAGATAAGAAAAAAAATAGGGATAGATGTTGATGTGAAACCTGAAACAGTAACAGAAGAAAACGTTGTACCAGTTTCAGATGCTCCAGCAGTAGAAGCGGCACCAGCAGCAGAAGCTCCTAAAGAAGAAGCTCCGGCAGCAGAGGTTTCAAAAGAAGAACCAAAATCAGAAAGCTCTTCAGAAAAAAAATAATTTTTTTTTCAATGTCCACTACTCTTTACGATAAAATTTGGAATGACCACTTGGTCGACCAACAAGATGATGGAACAGCCTTATTGTTTGTTGATAGACATTTAGTTCACGAAGTAACAAGTCCCCAAGCTTTTGAAGGTTTAAGAAATTCAAATAGAAAAGTTAGACATCCTAACTTAACTTTAGCTGTAGCTGATCACAATGTACCTACGACAGATAGAACAAAAGGAATAGCTGATGCAGAATCAAAAATACAAGTTGATACACTAGAAGCTAACTGTAAAGAATTTGGAGTACAACTTTTTGGAATGGATGATAAGCGTCAAGGGATAGTTCATATAATTGGACCTGAACAAGGTTTTACTCAACCTGGAACAGTAATAGTTTGTGGTGATAGCCATACAGCTACACATGGTGCTTTTGGTTCATTAGCATTTGGTATTGGAACATCCGAAGTTGAACATGTTTTAGCAACACAAACATTAGTTCAAAAAAAAGCAAAAAATTTTAGAATAAATGTTAATGGTCAATTACCTTTAGGTGTGACATCAAAAGACGTAATACTTCAAATCATTGGAAAAATTGGAACAGCTGGTGGAACAGGTTCAGTCATTGAATATGCTGGTGATTTAATTAGATCCTTAAGTGTTGAGCAAAGAATGACTATTTGCAATATGACAATAGAAGGTGGAGCAAGAGCAGGCTTAATAGCACCAGATGAAAAAATATTTAATTACTTAAAAGGAAAACCTATGTCTCCAAAAGGAGATAATTGGGAAAAAGCTTTAAACCATTGGAGTACTCTTCAAACTGATGCAGATGCAATTTTTGATCAAGAGCTGAATTTAAATGCAGGTGAAATTTTACCGATGATTACTTGGGGGACTTCTCCTCAAGATGTAATTACTATTGATGGTAAAGTTCCTAACCCTCAAAGTGAAAGTGATGAGGATAAAAAGAACTCTGTTGAAAGAGCTTTAAAATATATGGGTTTAAAACCAGATATGGCTGCTAAAGACATTAAAATAGATAAGGTATTTATTGGAAGCTGTACAAATGGCAGAATAGAAGACTTGAGAGAAGCTGCTAAAATTTTAAAAGATAAAAAAATATCATCACATGTAAATGCAATGGTTGTGCCAGGCTCTGGTTTAGTAAAAGAGCAAGCAGAACAAGAAGGTTTAGATAAAATATTTGTAAACTCTGGTTTTGAATGGAGAGAGCCAGGTTGTTCAATGTGTTTAGCAATGAATGCTGATAAATTAAAACCCGAAGAAAGATGCGCCTCTACTTCAAACAGAAATTTTGAAGGACGACAAGGAAGAGGTGGCAGAACTCATTTAGTTAGTCCTGGTATGGCAGCAGCGGCAGCAATATCTGGAAGTCTAGATGATGTAAGGAAGTATCAAAACTAATGCAAAAATTTAATACATTAAAAAGTGTGCCAGCATATTTACCAATAGTAAATATTGATACAGATATGATTATTCCAAAACAGTTTTTAAAGACAATTAAAAGAACTGGACTTGGAAAAAATTTATTCTTTGAAATGAGATATGATGATCAAGGTAAAGAAATTAGTGACTTTGTTTTAAATCAAAATCCTTACAATGGTTCAAAAATTCTAATTGCAGGTAAAAATTTTGGATGTGGCTCTTCTAGAGAACACGCACCTTGGGCACTATTAGATTTTGGGATAACTTGTGTAATTAGTTCTAGTTATGCAGATATATTTTATAGCAACTGTTTTAAAAATGGAATTTTACCCATAATTCTAGAAGAAGAAAAAATTAAAGAATTATCAGAATATGCAACAAGAAAAGAGGAAATTTCAGTTGATTTAAATGACGAAAAAATAGTTTATGGAAATAACGAAATTAAGTTTGATGTAGACCCATTTAAGAAAAAGTGTTTGCTTGAAGGATTAGACGATATTGCTCTTTCTTTAAAAAAGTCAGATAAAATTCAAAACTTTGAAACAGATTTAAAAAATAAAAAACCATGGATTTTTAATGATTAAAGTAAAAAAAAGAAAAATACTTTTATTACCAGGTGATGGTATTGGTCCCGAAGTTATTGGCGAAGTAAAAAAAATTATTAATTGGTTTAATGATAATAAATCTTTAGATTTTGAAATAGACGAAGATCTTGCTGGAGGTTGTTCTTATGATAAGCATGGGACACCTATAACTGATGAAGTATTTTACAAAGCTTTAGAAAGTGAAGTAGTTATGCTCGGGGCTGTTGGAGGTCCAAAATGGGATAATTTAGAATTTTCAAAAAAACCTGAAAGAGCATTATTGAAACTTAGAAAAGAATTAAAATTATTTGCAAATTTAAGACCTGCTATTTGTTTTGAACAATTAGTTGATGCATCAACATTAAAGCCAGAAATTGTGTCAGGATTAGACATAATGATAGTAAGAGAATTGACTGGTGGAATATATTTTGGTGAGCCAAGAGGAATTAAACCAATAGATAATGGTGAGAGAAAAGGAATTAATACCCACACATACACAACTAGTGAAATTACCAGAGTTGCAAGAATTGCTTTTGATTTAGCTAAAAAAAGATCTAACAAAGTCACTTCGTGTGAAAAATCAAATGTAATGGAGGCAGGTCAGCTTTGGAAAGAAGAAGTTCAAGAGCTTCACGATAAAGAATATAAAGATGTAGAATTAAGCCATATGCTTGCTGATAATTGTGCAATGCAGCTTTTAAGAAACCCAAAACAATTTGACGTGATAGTGACGGACAATTTATTTGGTGACATGCTTTCAGATCAAGCTTCAATGCTTACAGGATCTTTAGGACTTCTGCCATCTGCATCATTAGGAGCAAAAAACAAAGATGGTGAAATGAGAGCTATGTATGAACCTATTCATGGATCGGCACCAGATATTGCAGGTAAAGGAATAGCAAATCCGATTGCATCAATATTAAGTTTTGCAATGGCCCTTAGATATTCATTAGATCTAGATAATGAGGCAGATGCTTTGGAAAAAGCAGTTCAAGATGTGCTAAATGATGGTCTTAGAACAAAAGATATTCTTTCAGAAGGCATGAAAGAGACATCAACATCTGCAATGGGTGATGCGATAATTTCAAAATTGCAATAATTCTAGAATTATTCTAAAGTTTCCGAATGCCAAATTATATTGCACCTGTCGAGGATATGTTGTTTCTCTTTGAAAAACTAAGAGATAACAAAAACTATAACGAACTTGAAAAATATAATGAAGTCAGTTCAGATTTAGTTAAAGATATTTTAGAAGAAGCAGCAAAAATAAATCAAAATCTTATATTACCATTAGCAGTAGCTGGAGATGAAAATCCTGCTAAATTAGAGAATGGTGTTGTTATAACTCCACCTGGTTATAAAGAGGCTTACAATAAGTATATTGAAGATGGTTGGGTATCATTATCCTGTGATCCTAAATATGGTGGACAAGGAATGCCTAAAACAGTTAGCGCATTTTTCGATGAGATGTTATCCGCAACTTCTCTTTCCTTTAAACTTTATAGTGAATTAACTATAGGAGCTTATAATTGTATTTTGAAACATGCTGCTGATGAAATGAAAGATAAATATCTTCCAAAAATGGTTGAAGGTAGATGGAGTGGAACAATGTGTTTGACTGAGCCAGTTTGTGGAACTGATTTAGGAATGTTAAAGACTAAAGCCGTAGAACAATCTGATGGCACCTACAAGATTAGTGGACAAAAAATATTTATAACATCTGGTGATCAGGATCTTACTGAGAATATTATTCATCTGGTTATAGCAAGAGCTACAGACTCTCCACCAGGAACTAAAGGAATAAGTTTATTTCTTGTTCCAAAATTTATAGTAAAAGAAGATGGATCTATTGGTCCTCGAAATGGAGTATCTACTGGTTCTGTGGAGCATAAAATGGGTATTAAAGGTTCAGCAACATGTGTTTTGAATTTTGATGATGCTGTTGGATATATGATCGGACCAAAGAATAAAGGTTTAAGTCAAATGTTTACCATGATGAATTTAGAGAGAATTACAGTTGGGGTTCAGGGTTTGGGAATATCTGAAATTGCTTATCAAAATTCAGTCACATATGCCAAAGAAAGAAAACAAGGCAAAACAAATAATACAAAATCTACTAATGGTGCTGATTTTATAATTGAGCATGCTGATATTAGAAGATCTTTGTTGAATATGAAATCAATTATTGAAGGTGAAAGAGCCTTATGTTTTTGGCTGTCTCAACAAACGGAAGTAAGTCTTAATCATCCAGATGATAAAATCAAACAAGAAGCATCTGACTATGTTTCATTAATGACTCCAGTTGTTAAATCTCTATTTACTGACTTAGCTATGGAAATTACTAGTGATGCGATGCAAATTCATGGAGGGTATGGTTTTACAAAAGATCAAGGAATTGAGCAATTATATAGAGATAATCGAATTACACCGATTTATGAGGGTACAAATTCAGTTCAAGCAGCAGATTTAGTATTTAGAAAATTATCAAATAAAAATGGAAACATAATCGGTAAATTTTTAGATATGATCAAGATAGAGTGTGAAAGCGAAAATGAAAAAGTAAAAACTTTTTCAAAAGAGTTAAATTATTATTTAGATATTTTATTAAAATTTACTGATTGGATTAATGATAAGACTCAAATAGAAAAAGATGACGTTAGTGCTGCAGCAAATGACTATCTCAAAACTCTTGGATTTGTTTCAATAGCCTATTCATGGATTAAAGTACTTCAAGTAAGTTTTAATGACTATGAAGCTAACAAGAATTTTTATGATGATAAAATAAAAACAGCAAAATTTTATTTTGATAAAGTTTTACCAAGAGCTGAATTTCATTATAAGTCTGCTATATCAGGTAGCTCGAATATAATGAATTTTAAATTTAATTAGTGATGAGTAGTTACAATAAAAATTTAGATAAAAATAAAGCTAACCATATACCTCTAACTCCATTAACATTTTTAGAAAGAGCTAAAGATGTTTACCCTAATTATGAAGCAATAGTTTACGAAGATAGAAAATATACATGGATTGAAATTTATAAAAGAGCTGTAAAATTTGCGAGTGCATTATCAAAAATTGGAATTAATAAAGGGGATACTGTTTCATTTTTAGCTTTTAATACCCCTGAAATTTTTGAGGCACATTATTCAGTTCCAATGACTGGTGGGGTCTTAAACACTATCAATGTCAGATTAGATGCAAACACTATTGCCTATATTTTAGATCATAGTGAAGCTAAAGTATTAGTTGTAGATAGACAACTTCATGTAGAAGTAAAAAAAGCTTTAGAAAAGATTAATAAAAAAATTATTATTATTGACATAAATGATAAACATGCAGATCAGTCGAAGTTAGAAAAAATTGGTGACCTAGAATATGAAGATTTTTTAAACACTGGTGACGAAAATTATGATTGGAAAATGCCTGAAGACGAATGGCAAGCTATATCTTTAAGTTATACTTCAGGTACAACAGGGAATCCTAAGGGAGTTGTTTATCATCATAGAGGTGCATACTTGATGTCTACCGGAAGTTCAGTTGCTTGGAATATGCCAAATAGGTTGAATTTCCTTACAATTGTTCCAATGTTTCATTGTAATGGTTGGTGTTATCCTTGGACTATACCAATGTTGAATGGAAGGACAGTATGTCTAAGAAACATGGATGTGAAAAAAATCTTTGAACTAATAGATAAGTATAATGTAACTCATTTTGGTGGTGCACCAATCATATTAAATATGATTACAGGAGCACCAGAGACTGATCGAAAAAAACTTAAAAATAAGGTTTATGTGTTAACAGCAGGAGCTCCCCCACCTAGTATAATTTTTAAGAAAATGAAAGCTCTTGGTTTTGAAGTAATGCATGTTTATGGCTTAACAGAAACTTATGGTCACGTCACACAATGTTCTTGGAATGATGAGTGGAATGATTTTGATGAAGATAAACAAAATGAAATAAAAGCACGACAAGGGGTGAGATATCCAAATACTGAAGAAGTTACAGTTATGGACCCTGAAACAATGACTAAAGTTCCACAAGATGGAAAAACTATTGGTGAAATTATGATCAGGGGAAATGTTGTAATGAAAGGGTATTTCAAGGATAAAACTGCAACTGATAAAGCAATGGCCGGTGGCTGGTTTCATACTGGTGATTTGGCAGTTATATACCCGGATGGATACGTTAAGATACAAGATAGATCTAAAGATATTATTATTTCTGGAGGTGAAAATATTTCATCTATTGAAATTGAAAATACACTTGCAAAACATCCGTCAGTATCTATCGCAGCAGTAGTTGCAAAACCTGATGAAAAATGGGGAGAAGTTCCTTGTGCGTTTATAGAAATGATACAAGATAAACCAGCTACAGAAAAAGAATTAATAGACTTTTGTAAGGAAACTCTAGCAGGTTTTAAAGTACCTAAAAAAGTTATTTTCTGTGAATTACCAAAAACATCAACAGGAAAAATTCAGAAATTTGAATTAAGAAAACAGTTTTAGGAAATTATTTGATATTCGAACTAGAAAATAAAAGTGTTCATGCATCAAATGCTGGACAAGAATTAGATCATAAAAAAGAAACTATTATTTTTCTTCATGGTAGTGGCCTTTCACATATTGTTTGGTCTTTAGTTGAACAATTTTTTTCAAGCAGAAACTATAATGTATTATCAATTGATCTTCCTGGACATGGTAATTCAGAAGGTCCTTGTCTTCACACAATTGAGGAAATTGCTGACTGGTTAGAAAAAGTATTTATTAAATTAAAATTAGATAAAGTTATTTTGGTTGGTCACTCCCAAGGATGTCTAGAGATGCTTGAATATTCAAATAAATATCAGAGTAGGTTAAAAAAATTAGTTTTTATGGGTGGATCTTATAAAATGCCTGTAAATAAAGACTTAATAGACTTAGCAGAAAATGGAGACCCTGATGCTGTAAAACTAATGATGAAGTGGTGTTATGAGGGCTCAAAAAAATTTATAGGTGGAAACCCTATAAAAAGAATAATCCAATCTCCAAGAGATATTAGTGAAATATTAGGAGTAGATCTTGTTGCTTGCAATAATTATACGAATGGTTTGATCGCTGTAAAAACAATTGACTGTCCTACGATGTTTGTCTTTGGTGCACTAGACAAAATGGTCAATATTGAGGCCGGAAAAAAATTTGCAAATATGGTTAATAATTCAACTACTCATATAATTGATGGATGCGGTCATATGATTATGATTGAAAAAGCTTTTGAAATGCGAGAAAAGGTGTTGGAATTTTTACAAAAATGAAAAATTATTCAATAGCAAAATCTAGAAGACTTAGAAGTACACCTTATACTTCCAGAATAGAAAAACAGGGCGTAACCGCTTACACGGTTTATAATCATATGCTTTTACCTGCAGCGTTCGGATCTATCGCAGACTCTTATGAGCATTTAAAAAAAGATGTTCAAGTTTGGGATGTAGCAGCTGAACGACAAGTTGAAATTCAAGGAAAAGATTCTGCAAAACTTGTTCAATTAATGACGTGTAGAGATTTGTCAAAATCGAAAATTGGTAGATGTTATTATTGCCCAATTATTGATGATTCTGGAAATCTAGTAAATGATCCTGTAGTTTTAAAATTAGCAGAAGATAAATGGTGGATATCGATTGCTGACTCAGATGTGATCTTTTTTGCAAAAGGTTTAGCTTCTGGATACAACTTTGATGTCAAAATTGTTGAGCCAGTTGTTGATATTATTGCAGTTCAAGGCCCCAAATCTTTTGATTTAATGGAGAAAGTTTTTGGAAAAATAATCAAAGAATTAAAATTTTTTGGCTTTAGTTATTTTGACTTTGAAGGATCACAACATTTAATTGCAAGATCAGGTTGGTCTAAACAAGGAGGATACGAGGTGTATGTTCAAGACACCCAATCAGGGCAAAAATTGTACGACTACTTGTTTGAAGTAGGAAAAGAATTTAATGTAAAACCAGGTTGTCCAAATTTAATTGAAAGAATTGAAAGTGGGTTGCTTTCGTATGGAAATGATTTTGATAATAATGATAATCCTCTAGAGTGTGGTTTTGATCAATATGTTTCATTAGATAGTGAAATTAATTTCCTAGGAAAAGAAAAACTTAAAAAAATTAAATTAGATGGAATTAAAAAAAAATTAATGGGTGTTAAATTAGATGCTAAAGAAATTAGTATGTCAGGATCGTTAGATCTGAAAGATGATAATGGTAAAATTATCGGAGAATTGAGATCAGCGTGTTATTCCCCACATTTTGGAAAAGTTATAGGAATAGCCATGATGAAAAAACCTCATTGGGAAGTATCTCAGAGCGTTAAAGCTGAGATAAACGGCAATATTTGCAACGGAAACGTTTGCGATTTGCCTTTCATTTAGTATAAACTTCAACAAAATCATGAATATAGCGATCGTTGGAGCCACTGGTAATGTTGGTAGAAAAATATTGGAAGTTCTGGAAAAGAAAGAGCTAGCTATAGATAATTTATATTTACTAGCCTCATCTAGAAGTGCTGGATCTAAAATTAGTTTTAACGGAAAAGAACATGAGGTAATTGATCTTGAAACTTTTGATTTTTCGAAAGTAAAAATAACCTTTTTTGCAGCTGGAGGAAAAATTTCAGAAAATTTTGCTGAAATTGCAGCTAAATATTCT
>Ga0206682_10002961_pt1 | contig 14927 bp, 13 predicted proteins | sample M240m12015metaG_FD_155444 | JGI IMG/M metagenome (GOLD analysis project Ga0206682, IMG submission 155444) | Ammonia-oxidizing marine archaeal communities from Monterey Bay, California, United States - M2 40m 12015 | ecosystem: Environmental > Aquatic > Marine > Intertidal zone | place: USA... | reverse complement strand
TTAGATAACCCTGACTACTTATTCCAGGAACATTGTGTTCTAGTCCTGATTTCCACAATGCCCAAGTAGCAAAAGCAGCGCACCAAGGATTTGCTTTAGGTCCATCTACTGACAGTGTTCCGGCACCTGCAACTGCCCACGCTTCTGCAATAAGAGGATTTGGAGGTCTTCCTCGTTCTTTCCAATCTTGTTGAAGTGCTGCTTCAAGTGTATTTTGTATACTAGCATACTCTGTGCCAGCCGGTGCTGGATTAGCAGGCGGTTGTACAGGGGTTACTTCGCCGCCTAAATTTGGACTAAAATCGCCGTTGCCAGATATATCATTAGGCGCACCTGGTTGAAACCCAGGTGTACTTGTAGCGGCTGGTAAAAAATATCTATCAATTTCTGTTGGCTCTAACGGCCTTGCTGGTGATGTTACTTCACTTCCTGGTATAACTATTTGACACATTATGCTGTAAACCTTCCGTTGTTTGGTACAGTTGCACGACCGAGGGCAATATACTCATCTATTTTGGTTCCGTACCCGTCTGTACCAACTTGATTTCCTCTGCGCCATTTTCTAGCATCAGTTGGACCTTTTAAATGGGCTCCCATTAGTATTCCTGCAACTAAAGAAACACTATCGCCATCTCTAATAGCACCGTTGTTTCTGCAATATCTTAAATTTTGGTTTGTATATAAAACCATAGCATCTTCTTGGCAATCATTTTTGTTTGCAAGCCAATCTTCAACATTGTTTACACCATTTTTGCCTGTCCAGTTGCTTGGATTTAAACGCAATCTAGTACTACCGCCCCTAACAGACATTTTTATGTAGCCACCTTCTTTTAGTGCAAACCCGCCAAATTGATATTTGCCTGCAAAGCCAATACTATTTGTACAGTTATATTTCAGTCCACTTTCTCTAAAGCCAAGAGCGTTCAAGTAAGCAACAGTTTCAGCTTCGTTTAATCCGCGAATGGCGCCTGCTGGAGCAGCACTTAGTGGGCCATCGCTAGGACCGTCACATCCATATGCGCCGCTTGCTGTGCCTGCTGGTGGATAATCCTGCTGCAATGCTGCTCTCGCTACATTTTCTGACTGTTCAGCTATTAATTGTGTGCTTGGCAAGTTTAATGCTGTTGCACCACTTAACCCTGCTATTGTTTGAGCTACAGTATCTCCGCGATAAACTGCTGTGCTACGATATTTGTCAGCAATTTCTTGTGCAGCATCTGGATCAATTATTAGTGGATCGTCTTGAGTATATTTTGGATTTTCTACAATGGCACCAAGCTCAGTTGCTGTGGAGTTTATAGCTCGTCCGAGTGTACGCAAATCATCTTCTAGTGGATGCCCAAATGCTGGATTAATATTTGGAGCAATAACAACTACACGATAACCAGCTGCGGATAGGTTGGCATAACCTTCTCTTAGATTTTGGTTGGCTTTTTCTACATCACCAATGTCACCTACGCCAACTTGTATAACTGCATACTGACCTGAGGTTGCGTTTGGAAATGCAGCCGGATCACTTGCTACACTAGCATTTGTGTCAGCTTCTGCTGATGAACTAACTGCCGGGGCTTGAGATCCTGTACCTACAGCAGCATAAGTATCAGGCAGAACATTTTGCAAGAATGAATTAGTTTGTTGTTGACCGGCTCTTGTTTTATCTTGAGTATATGCTGCTGGATTGATGTTTTCGTGCTGCGGCCAAGGTTCGTGTTCTGGTATTCTTGCTGCTAAACTTGCTCTTACTGGCGGAACCGGTATAAATGGATTTGGTGCAGGAGGCAAGGTTGCTGTACGTGATTCTATAGCAGTGTCAGCAGTATAACTATCACTATTCAAATGTATTTCAGAAGCAGTTGTTTGAATGTTGGCACCATCTGCTTGTAAACTCATCAATGCTTGTGAATATAATTTAGTTGCACCTGTGCTATAAAGTTCTAGTGTATTAGCGGATGTAATATATGTTTGCAATCCACTGCTAAAATGAGATTGGCCGTCAACTTGATTATAACTATTACCAAGTGCTTTCATATGATACTCGCCGTCGGTTGATACCTTTACAAAACTACACCCTTCAATGCCAACACTTTCAGCACTACCTAATGCTAAATGCTGTTGACTTACTACATCCAACGATCCTTTACTTGTAATTGAAACTTTTGAATTACCATAAACTGCAACACCATCTTGTCCAGTAAGACTGATATTGGCTCCGGCATTCAGTGATATTTCGTTTTGTGCAGATGCACCGATACTACCGCCAGCATCGATTGCAAGGTCTTTACCTGAACTAATGTTCATATTTTCCATTGCTGTTAGATTTATATCTCTATCTGCTGTAAAGTTGATATCGTTTTCGCTGTGTAAACTAACACTATCTTGCGCATACACATCAATCTTACCGTTGCTAGACATTTCTATCCAACTAGAGCCTTTGCTGTTACTGATATAAATTAAATCTTCAGTGTTATGCAAAAGTATTTGGTGTCCTGTACGTGTTCTAATTCTAAACAATTCGTTTGCCGGTCTTTCAACGTCTCCGGTATCGGATGTTCTTTCAATATCCGCATACTCAAACGGAGTTGACTCAGGATGACCTTTTCTTAAAAATTTATCATCGCCGTCATCCATTACAATACTTGAACCACCAAGTCTTGCTTTATAAAATTCTGTTTCGTTTTCGCCATGCTGGAACAATGGAGCGTTAGGACGTTTATCAAACGGTCCAGGTGTATTCATTCCAAATACTGTGCTCGGAAGTTCTCTTCTTGCGCCACTAGTAGTAAGTCCTCTGACATCATCTGTTACTAACCCTGAACGATTTAATCTCTCAACAAAATCTGTGTTTACAGGCTTTATAAATTTTGAAGGCTGAGTTTCGCCATCTGGAGATGTAATAGCTTTGTTATATTCACCTACTGGCAGTTTTTGCCCTAGTTCGTTTAGGTAAGTTGAAGTACGTCCGTCAGGAACGGTAAAGTTTGTAAATGTATCAGGAATACATGCCATCCAAAAACCTAAATCGCTTCTTCCTTCAACTACTAAGACAATTACCTTTGTTCCGATATCAGGCGGTACTGCCCAAAAACCGTAACTCTGTTGCGAACTAGCAAATGTATTATCTGCGCCAGCTTGGTGTAAAGGAGTTTGGCCAGCAAATGGGCTTGCATATTGACATTGTAAACTTTGTCCTAGTTCGTCCCAATCACTGCCGTTAGCATTTGCTTTTAACAATGAAACATTAAGTCCGCCCATAAATGTTTGATCAAGATGCCCAATTACTCGTCCAACGTAAATACCTGGATCGGCTGGACGTGCAGCGTTATCGCTTCTTCTTGTAAACTCACTACGTATGTTTTGCGGTTCGGGCATATTTAAAATCCTAAGTTTCTTGTTATTCGACTTACTTCTGTGTTGAACTGATTAGCTGCTGTGTTTATAGTATTACTAGCTTGGTTAATATAGCCAGGAATTTGCCCTGCACCTAAATTACCAAGTAGCTCTTGTTGTGCTGCTTGTAACGATGTATTTAATCCTTGCGAAAGTCTCTGCTGAGCTTGCTGGAGTGCATCTCCGGATAACCCTGTAAGTGACCCAAGTAATTGATTTGTTGCTACATTAGTATTAAGATTTCGAAATATTCCAGGTACTTGAGAGGTAAGAGCATCAAGTGTACCATTTAAATTTGCTGCGATTGCATTGACTTGACTAAAAGCACTAAAAACATTTTCGGCGATGCCAGCCAACTGAGTACCTGATAATATATCTTCGAACTGATTTATTCCATTAAGGTTAAAAGCAGTTTGTAAAGTTTGTGCTGTTTGCTGTAACATTTCTTGAGTTTCGTTACTAGCAACAGATATCCTATTGTTGAGTTTTTCTATAACAAGATTTGGATTGCCTAATTTTGTTGCTGCTACTACTGCATTTGCTGAATTAACATCATCAAGTGATTGATTTGGCATTCTCAGTAGATTTAATTGCTGTGTAAACATTCCATTTGAAAATTCATTCTTAAATGTTGTAACTTTGTATAATCCGCTAAAAGCACTAGCTGGATCAAGTGCTGTTAAATTGCCAAAAAAGTCGACTGCTGTTTTAAAACTTATAAGCACATAAACTTCACCTCTTGTAAAATCTAGTTGTCCTTTGGATGTGTATCCTGTTGCAGCTGAACTAGGGTGGTTATTTCCAACATCAACTTCAGTAAAATAAAAAGGATCTCCCCAGATTCTCAAATCTAGTGTAACATTATCAGTATCACTGTTTAGTATCATTTTATTAAAATGATTTGCAATACGTACTTTTGCCGAGTCGTCTCCAGCGCCGCCTTCAGGAGCAGTAGTTCCACTTCCTATTGCAACATTAGCAGATGGCATTTCGTGTGAGCTATGAACAGTATACCCTGCACCAACTGATGGGACTCGTTGCGCAACATCTTCAGTAAATACCGGATTTCCAGAATTCTGCTGTGTGTCTTGTCCGCCTTGACTACCAATACGAGACATTTCTTTATAAAATGAATTATTAATATTAAAAGTAAAATCAATAATGTCAGTGTTTAACCCAGTGTAGGTATAATTGTAGTGCTTGACTGCATCTTTAATCTGCGGAGAATAACTTTGGTTACTTGATTGATTAGACAACCGACTAATATGAATTTCGTAAGGCGTAACAATGTATTCGTACTTTGTTGCTGACAAGCCTGTTTTTGCAATCATTCCAGTATCAATAATAGTAGTCTTTGAATGTATTTTAAACCAAGTTATAGTATTTCCACGAGCTCTTTGTAAAAATTCTGCTTTTGATTTTCCCCATTCGCTTCCAAGCAACACACTTTCAATAATTTTTTCAATCTTTTGTCCGGTGCCGAACTGGAATTCTCTCTGCTCTTGGTCGTAAGTCATTCCGGCTCTAGTTACAATTCTTGTTCCGTCTTGATTAGTAGTTACACTAGTATTATCAAATGCTTTGAAAGGAATAGTTCCATAATCAAAGGCATTTGCAGTAATAAGTGATTGACCCATTTCGTTGTCATTGGTGTTAATTACTGTGTTAGCAGGGCTACTTCTTAAATTGGTTATAGCAGACGCTTGATCACTAACTGCTGCGCCGATTAGGTTATTAATTGACACATCTTCTAAAGCAGTATCTAACCCAAGTGTAGACTCCAATGCCGAAATTTTATTTTCAAAAGCTGTATTAATTAAATTTATATCCGAGGCTATATTTTCTTGAATACTGTCAACTCTATCTCTAAGTGATTGCTCAAATGCGTTAGGTTGCGAATTATTTCCAAATATATTACCTGCTCCAAAAATTCCGCTGGCACTAAACGTTCCACTTTGCTGATTTCTTACCGAAACGTCTTTTGGAAAATTAATTTCAAACTGATGAGGAACATAATTAGGATCAGCTTCTGCCATATCAGTTTGTACTTTATTTAGATAGGATTCTAAACTATTTTCTCCCCAACTCAGTACTTCGCTTACACTTGCTCCTTGTAGCTTGGCTTCAGTTGGTATTTTTTCAATTTGATCATAAAATGCTTGGTGATTCCAAGGAATTGCTGTAACATGATATGTTGATCCTGCGGCTGTAACGTCAAACGTTACATTAATTAGTTTTATTACTAAGTTAGTACTTGGTAATACTTGTGGATTATTATTATCGTCAAATCCCTTAAACGTTCCTTGTAGTAAAAACGGTGCACCAATATAACTTACACCAGTTCCAAGTGCTTGTTCAGCAGCAATACTTAATGACTGAAAAAACAACCCAACACTCTGTGGCTCAGTAACTGTAAATTCCAATTTAATAGCATTACTAAAACTAGTGCCCGGATTGGGTGTAACTAGATAGTCAGTAATAACATTGTCAATAAAAAATTCAACATTGGTGTTAGTTGCATCTTCAATTAAAGTTGTAACTGCTTTATCTGAAAATCCTCCAGATTTAATAATTGGAACTGCTGGACCGTTTTCATAAGATTCAGGATAAGGTACTTGCTGGGGACTTAGTACTCCAAATACCCAGTTATAGTTGTAAGTAGCTAAGTTATTTAGAGTATTCTCTAATGTCATTTACGCTCCAAGTACTGTATCAAGTGTTGTTTTTTGTGGTAAACGAATAGTAGTTCCAGCAACAAAATCAAACACTGGATCTTTTATAGTATCTATGTTTCGTACTGCAAAAACCCACCATAATTTGGATGTACCATATAGATCAAAAGAAAGTAAATCAGGCCTGTAAGTATATTGAGGTTGGATAGTGTACGTAATGTCGTTATCAAGGGCAGGAATATCTCTTTTTTGATAAAGATCTAAATAATCACTTCTTACTCTTGTTTCAGCATAAGGGCTAGATGTTGAATATTTAATCATTAGATAAATCCTCCTGGTTTTGTATTTCCAACGTAATCGCCTCTTATAAACGATTCAAGATTAAAATCTTTTGTTGCTGTTCTACTGTATGCTGGAGACACTGTTACGTTTAGTGTACTCAAAGTTGGTACATAACAGTGTTTTGAGGATGTAAGGTTTACTTCAGGTATTTCGCTTTGTAAATCAAACCCTGTTGGAATTGGTACTTGTATATAATCAACTGCATTTGGCAAATCAAGGTTAAACATTTTAACAATTACTGGAGTTTCATCAAATACAAAATTACCGTATCCGCTTAATGCAACACGAGGCGGAGGATGTCCTTGTAACGGACCAGATCCAAAAAACATTTTTGTAATACTGCGTAAAAAATGCACTGCGGCAATCCAATACTGCCCATCAGCTTCGTTTTCAACTGGAAATTCTGCACTAATTGTAATATCTTCAATTCTACTTGATTCATAAACATGATACGGATAGTTTGTATGCACAGGCTGTACTGTATCGTAGTTTGCCATGCTAGATAATAATATTTGTGGGGTTGTAGGAAAAACTAAACTAGAATTACTTGTTATTAATGGAGCAAGTATCGGAGAATCTTTAAAATAATTCGGTGATGCTGGTAAATGTATTCTTACACGCCAGTCTTGAGAATTAGTATCTGATGAAGCTGACAATTGTGCTGTTTGAGCAAAAGATTGTACCGGAGTTGCTCCAAAATTTAAATCAGATCCTAATCTACCTTGGCTAATGAACTGAACAAAGTCAGCAGCATTACCATTTGTAAATACCCGATTGATATTTTGCACTGTATTAACAGCTCTTCCAATTGGCGAACTGTTAAAACTAGTTCTTAAACTATTTTTAACCGAATTGCCAATAACTTTAAATAAACTCATGTGAATCTCCTGTATAGTATTTAGTTGACAAAATTAAGTACGTGTATTATAATAAATACAACATAGGAGAAAACATGGCAAGAAGAGTAAACTATCTCAACAATAAAGATATGTTGGCAGAGATACATAAATCAAAAAATACATTTGCTAGTTACGTTGACCCGTCAAATGCAGATTACGATATTATTTTGCCAAGTGTTGACAAAATTAATATACGTACTGTTGCAGAGGCAAAACGTAATAAAGCAAAAAAACTAACAACTCGTCGGTATGAGGCCGAAAAAGCAGCTGGCAAGAAAGTAAAGCAAGCTGATTGCGAAGTAAGCTATCAAAGTATTACAAAAGAAGAATTAATTTTTCGTATTATGACGTTTGATCATATACCCGAGGAACCAGGACGCAAGAAAAATCCAAAAACTATTGCAGATACAAAAACTAAACTGCCATTTCCGCCATATGTACACTACAAGTTTGACGACGAAGGCAATTTACAACTAGTTGGCAAGTCTCACTGGGAAGGTGGTATGGAAAACGGACACTTTTCAAAGCAACACGGTAAAGCAACAAATAAACTTGCTATGATGTGGATGAAACTTGTTGATCGCTATGCTACAAGAGGAAATGTTCGTGGTTATACTTACAACGACGAAATGAAAGGACAAGCAATTCTACAACTTGCACAGATCGGGTTACAGTTTGACGAATCCAAGTCACAAAATCCGTTTGCTTATTATACAGCAGCAGTTACTAATAGTTTTGTACGTGTTATCAACCTAGAAAAGCGGAATCAAAACATTAGAGACGATATTCTCGAAATGAACGACCTAAATCCTTCACATACAAGGACACATTCCGGAGAATGGGAAGCTGCTCTTAAAAGAGAAGCAGAATCAACAAAAAAGTAATTGACAACTTAACTAAAATACCATATAATAGTATTCTACGATAGGAGTATTTCTTTGTTTAAAAAAGCTGCGGTCTTTACAGACATACACTTTGGATTAAAAGGCAATTCACGTATTCACAACCAAGATTGTGAGGATTACGTGGATTGGTTCATCCAAACAGCCAAGGAGCACGGGTGTGAAACTGCCTTGTTTACTGGTGATTGGAACCATAATCGCAATAGTCTAAATTTAACCACTATGGATGCCGGACTTCGATGTCTTGAGAAGATAGGTGCAGCGTTTGATAAGTTTTATATGTTTGCAGGTAACCACGATTTGTATTATAAAGACAAACGTGATGTAAAGTCAACCGAGTTTGCTCGACATATTCCCGGTGTTACTGTAATCGAAGACATACTTGTTGAAGACGATGTTGCATTAGTACCGTGGTTAGTAGGCGATGAATGGAAAAAGATGAAAGACATCCAAGCAAAATACTTGTTTGGACACTTTGAACTGCCTAGCTTCTATATGAATGCAATGGTACAAATGCCCGATCACGGCGAACTAAAGAGCGAGCATTTTGTAAACCAAGAGTATGTGTTCAGCGGACACTTCCACAAACGTCAAAAACAAGGCAAGGTGCATTACATTGGTAATGCATTTCCCCATAACTATGCCGATGCATGGGATGATGATCGTGGCATGATGATACTCGATAAAGAGAATAATGCAGAACCCGAATACATTAACTGGGTCGATTGCCCTAAGTATCGCACTGTTAAGCTATCGCAGCTAATTGACGAGAAAGATACGCTTCTCAAAAGCAGAATGTATCTAAGAGTTACACTCGACTTACCTGTAAGCTACGAAGAAGCAAGTTTTATTAAAGAAACATTTATAAACGACTACGATTGTAGAGAGATTACACTAATTCCTCACAAACAACTTGAAGAAATAAACACCGAACTTGATATTGCACAGTTTGAAAGTGTAGATCAAATTGTTTCAAACGAAATACTAGCAATCGATAGTGATAACTTCGATAAAGCAATGCTACTAGATATCTATAACGGATTAGAATGATAAAAATTAAAGACCTGACGGTAAAGAACTTCATGAGTGTGGGTAATGTTACCCAAGCAGTCGACTTTGACGAAGAGCAACTAACACTTGTGTTAGGCGAGAACTTAGATCAAGGCGGTGACGACACAGGATCACGTAACGGCACAGGCAAGACAACTATTATTAATGCGTTGTCGTATGCATTGTATGGTACAGCTCTTACAAACATCAAACGTAACAATTTGATCAATAAGACTAACAGCAAAGGTATGCTTGTTACCCTTAACTTTGAGAAGGCCGGTAATCAATATCGTATTGAACGTGGTAGATCACCAAACATACTCAAGTTTTATGTTAACGAGAATGAACAAATTGACGAATTGGCTGATAATAGCCAGGGCGATAGTCGTAAAACACAGGAATCAATTAAAGACCTGCTAGACATGAGCCACGATATGTTTAAACATATTGTTGCACTTAATACCTACACCGAACCTTTCCTTAGTATGCGGACAAACGACCAAAGAGCTATTATCGAACAGCTTCTTGGTATTACAATACTAAGTGAAAAAGCAGCATTACTTAAAGATTCGGTTAAAATTACCAAAGATACTATTACCGAAGAAACTTTAAAGATCGAAGCTATACAAAAAGCAAACGAAGGTATCCAAAGTACTATTACTAACCTTGAAAAAACACAAAGAGCATGGAAAGCCAAGCAACGTACCGATGTTGATAGACTAACAAGTGCAATTGAACAACTTGAAAAGTTAGATATTGATAAAGAATTAGATTCACACGATAAACTAGCAAACTGGACCAAGCATAATAATGCTATTTCGTCACTAAAGAAAGAATTGTCTACATTAGAACCTGCATTAGTACGTGCTGATAAGAGTGTTAGCAAATTAAACAAGGATATTGTCGAACTAAAGGATGCAACGTGCTATACTTGTGGACAAGAGCTTCATGCAGACAAAAAAGCCGAAATTGAGTCAAAGAAAGTAAAAGAACTCGAAGATGCAATAGCATATCAAAAAGAAATTACTCGAAAAGTAACAGATGCTACCATTGAACTAGATATAATCGGTGATATCAATGGTAAGCCTACTACATTCTACGAAGCCGCTAAAGAAGCATACGAACATAGAAACAACGTAGATAACTTAAAGCAAACACTGCTAAGTAAAGAGCAAGAGACAGACCCATATCAGGCACAAATTAACGATTTAACAAACACAGCACTACAAGATATCAACTGGTCAACAGTTAACGAACTTACTAATGTAAAAGAACACCAAGACTTCTTGCTAAAGCTATTGACTAACAAAGATAGCTTCATTAGAAAGAAAATTATTGATCAGAACTTAGCATATCTTAACAATAGACTAACATATTACTTAGATAAACTCGGTTTACCGCATCAAGTGGTATTCTTAAACGACTTAGCAGTTGAAATTACACAGCTAGGACAAGATCTCGACTTTGATAACTTATCACGTGGCGAACGTAATAGGTTAATCCTTGGTCTTTCGTTTGCATTCCGTGATGTTTGGGAGAGTTTGTATCAGAGTATTAACTTATTGTTCATTGATGAGCTTATTGATAGCGGAATGGACACAGCAGGCGTAGAAAATAGCATAGGCGTACTTAAAAAGATGACTAGAGAGCGTAGTAAGAACATTTTCCTTATCTCTCACAAGGACGAGCTAGTTGGCAGAGTCAACAACGTTCTAAGAGTAGTAAAAGAAAACGGGTTCACTAGTTATGCAACAGACATTGACATTGTAGAATGAACGAATTAGACACACATGACAAAATAGTGTTAGCAGTACTTGAATATTTTGAACTAAACGAAATATTCAACCACAGACCTGCAGAACTAAAGCGTAGGAAGGTGCGTAAGAAGCTATCTGCGCTACGTGATTTGTGTACTGTAAGACGAGAAGAAATACTAAAAGAACATATTAGGCATGTAAAAGACGGCAGAGCAAAAAATAATCCAAAAGAGGCACGTGAGGCACTAAAGAAGAAGTAACTACAGTATGAATTGGACATACAAAGGTAAAGAACTAACTGAAATACCAGATGAGTACGAAGGGTTTGTTTATCTTATTACCAATTTAACTAACAATCAAAAATACATAGGCAAAAAACTAGCAAAGTTTAAAACTACCAAGCCACCACTCAAAGGCAAGAAGAATAAACGTAGAGGCTACAAAGAAAGCGACTGGAAAACTTATTGGGGATCCAGTGATAGGCTTAATGCAGACGTAGCATCACTAGGCGAAGACAAGTTTACAAGAGAAATATTATACCTATGTAAAGGTAGGGGCGAAATGTCCTACATAGAGGCAAGAGAGCAGTTTGATAGGCGTGTACTCGAAACAGATGAATACTATAATGGTATTATTAATGTTAGAGTAGGCGGGTCAGATAAACTCAAACAGGCATTGTTAGAACAACATCTCCAGGCAAAACATTCCAACACCTAAGGTTAGCGGGCCAGTTTATAATACCGCTGTGGAAAACGCTCTCGTATAGAAGCACACGTAACATATTGATCGACTACCCAGAGGTAGGAAGCCACCAAACAAATTGGGCTCACTGGTTGATATAGATTGTTTTGTTGGCAGTCGAAAAACACAAACACAGTACATAAAAACTCTTTAGCAACAGGAACGAAGCGAGAGGTAGCTGTAAAAAGCGATGTCGACGTAGGTTGGGTAAGGTCAGAGCCCATTGTACTTTGTGTATAAACAATTACCTACTTCCAATGTCTCGGCTGGATAAAACTCACATGAAGTTATCTTTGAGATCAGGTGGAACCGTAACAGGTTCCGTCTGACCAAAACAATCTACATGAAACTTAAACATATCACTTATGTGATATGCTATTATAAATAATAAAAATGTGTAGAGCGATAGCGATACACAGATGAACGTTAGTTCATCTTGATAATAGAAAGTTATTATGGCATCACCTTTACTAAGAGCTATTGTTAAAAAATCAAATGATCTACATAGTTGTTGGAAAACACCTAATAGTGGACAGTGTCAAAAGTGTGAGCGTAATCAAGATAATAGTGAAGGTTATGTGTTCGAGGACTTTGATCAAGACGATTTAAAACTACTTGAAGAAATGATTGCGGATTATAAGTATAATCAAATATCTCACCCAAAAAAGATTACTGCTGTCTACAAAGGAGAATTTATACTTCCTGTTGGAATGAAATCTTCTGATACAACTAGACAACCGAGAATTGTTTGGGTGCTGGATCGTACTATTGGCAATGCAATTATATCTGGCAAAGTTGTACAAGCAGCAAACACTTTAGGATGGGCAAGTACTTGTGAATCAAAAGGCGATAAGATATTAATTGGTCTTGGATTTCGTGATAGAGGTGGTTCAGAATCCTACGACGAAGCATTTGTCAAACAGATATACAAATAATTGTATAAATAATAATAACACAAACAAGGATGTACTACGATGAACGTATTTCAAATTATTGCTGAAGACCAAGAACTAGATGAAGTAATTCCATTTACTAAAAAAGCAAAAATGATGAAGCAAGCAGGTAAAGCGGCTAAAGGTGCTACAAAAGATGAAGCACGCCAACTAGAAGTTGAATTACTTACGTATCTAAAAACATCTGGACAGACAGCAACAGCTGATGCTGTTTTAAAATACTTTGATCAAAAAGGTTACGGCAAGGTAGCAGCACCAATTATTGCTAATCTAAAGACCAAAGGAAATAAAAAAGCTGATCGTCAAACAGCAAGAGCTGATAAACGTCAAGCCAAAGCAGATGCTAAAGCAGCAGCAAGTGCTGATGCAGAAAAAGCAGCAGGGTTAGAAAAACAACGCCAAGGCATGGCAGCAATGTCAAGTATGTACAGTGAAGCTGCTGGCGATGATGTGTTAACCAAACGTGAAGTACGTGGTGTTATCAAACAGGTTGTGCAAAAAGGTTATGGCGGAGCAGCAGGATTTGGCAAAGGAAAGTTTGCTGCAACTGATCCAAAATTTAAATCAGCAAATGCTAAACCTGATCCAGCAATTCAAAAAGCTGCTGACATGTTGAAAAAAGCAGGATACACAGTAACTAAAACTTAAAAGTAAGGCTGTCCAGTTTTACTTGCAGTCTCTAGATTTTCTGCGGCTAGTTTAGATATAACTTCTTTATCATCCGGCGAAAGCATATATGCATCGTCATAGGATAATGCTCCTCGCATGTGCCAGCATATTTTTGCCATATCGTATCTAATTTGTTTTACTTCGTCTTCAAGGACCTTAACTTCTTTAAGAATGTCTTCAACTGAAAGTGCTAAGATCCTGATGCGAAAAAATTTGAAGCATCAAAGTTGATTGGTATTTCCATAGTGTCTGGAGCACCGTCAGCTCTGTCCTCTTCGCTAGTTACAATTTTTCTTGGCTTAACTGTAAACTTTTTTCTTTGTTCATCAACATGATCGAGAATTGATTTATATACATCAACTGGAGCATTTTCTAAAAAGTCAGCTAAGTGTCTTGTATCAGTAACAGTATTTCCGTCAACTGTAATTGACTTTACACTATTAAATACATTGGCAATATTAATATCAGTCAAACGCTGAAACGTTTCATTGAATTTTTGAATCTTTTCGCCTTCGCTCATATCGTCGTCGTTAACAATTTTAAGAATACGTTGTTCCTCAAATGTTTTAAGAGCAACATCAGTAAACTGTTTGTACGTCATTGGAGCAGTTTCAATTGTAAATTCATTATGTGTAAAACTAGTTTGATATTCGTTAACAACTAGTTCGTCTAAGATTTCAACTAGATTTGCTTCAAATGCACGTTCGTTTTCAGTACCTGGAATAGTAAACTCTAACGATAGTGTCTCGCCGTATGTAGCAATACGTATTGCCGTTAACAGTGCATCAAGATCAATATTTGGAACTAACCAAGCGTTTTTAATACCAGGACAGCAATTTTGAATTACACTTACTGTACTCTGTCCATTTAACAAAGCATCTGGTGTTTTGATCATAATTTCATCTTTGGCTGTCATAGCATACACTGCAACTTTACCATCTTCAGTTAGTTCAATTGTACCTTGTGGGTAAAACAAGCCCTTACTAGGTAAGTCGATGTATAGTTTAGGCTGACGAAAATGTTTCATCAGTGGGTTTGGTTTAATCTCAGTCATGTTTTCTCCGGATAAATACTTTGTTAAGTATATACCTATGTATTTAAGTGCGTAGTTAATTTAGGAACACAGTCGTGGCAGAAACAGAAATTTTAAATGTAGGCGGTCCTCAGGGCGTTGCTAGTGAAGCAACCTTACTAAAACTCATTGAATTAACACGTCAGCAACAGCGTGGACAAGGTTCAGCAGCATTGGCAGAAGCTAAGTTAAGAAAAACTCACAACGATTCAATTAAAAAAGGGTCTGAGAATGTTGGCATACTTGGTAAAGCAGCACAAGCCGGCGCAAAAGCATTTGATACATACACAAAAGTTTTAAAAGACGGCGTTGGTGGAGTAAGCGACTTTACTGACTCAATGAAATTTTTACCTAGTACAATGAAATCTCTAATACGTTTTGCAGATGCAAGCACACATCAGTTTAGAGAACTTAGTCAAGTTGGTGCAGGATTTGGTAATAGTATTTTTGAAATGAACAAAGTAGCTGCAACCAGCGGAATGG
>Ga0206682_10002958_pt1 | contig 14937 bp, 25 predicted proteins | sample M240m12015metaG_FD_155444 | JGI IMG/M metagenome (GOLD analysis project Ga0206682, IMG submission 155444) | Ammonia-oxidizing marine archaeal communities from Monterey Bay, California, United States - M2 40m 12015 | ecosystem: Environmental > Aquatic > Marine > Intertidal zone | place: USA... | reverse complement strand
TCCTCTTGACGTTTCTTCTGGTTTTTGATGAATAGGTAATGTTACACCATGTGTAATCCAACCTGCTTGTTTGAACAATGCGGCTGTTAAGGCACTGTCTACGCCTCCGCTCATACCTATAACAATGTCTTCTATTCCATGTGTATCTTTGTATTCCATTAGACTAGATACTATTGATTCAATGACTGTGTCCATTTTAGCCGCATCAGGATATAGTCCTGATTTGATATTGTCTTCTAATCTATCGCAAAACCAATCGTCAATTGGTCCACCTCCAGCAGGTGTTAATGCTAATACGTTATCTACTGTTAATGTCACTTTGTATCTCCTGTGATGTCTTCCATTGGATCATGGCACCTATTTTATCTCTACCGATTTTGTGTTGTCTCCAATACTTTAAATCTTTAAGAACTGTGCCATCTTCCATTTTGAAAAATGTACTGTTTTTATTTCTTTTACCTTTAATAAACAATGTTACTGCATAACCGTTTTCAGGGATTTCAACTCTATGGAAATCAGTGTGGGATCTAAATGCAAACCAACCTGGGCCGCGCCACACACGTTCCTTGCCTCTACACTCATAGTATCCTCCCGACAGTATAAGTGTAAAATAACCCCAAGGGTGATTATGTTCAAAAGGTAAATCACTTCCCTCTATTAAATTTAAACAAACTCTTGAGTCGCTGTACATTCCAGCAACACCTTGTATAAGTTTTGGTCCTAGAAAGTAAACACGATGCAAGTACTGTTGTCCTGTGAATATGTTGGTCAATGCCTCTGCACCAAACTTACTAGCAAGTTTCCAAAAGAGTTTTTTCATGCTACTATTTATTAGTCAAAAAAAAGCCAGTTACAATGAACTGGCTATATAGAATGATTAAAACTTACTTAGGTAATTTACCGTAAGGGTTTACATATTTCTTTGCTTCAGGTGTATCTTTAGCACTTCTTACTAACCAGTATAAAACTATAAAATTTAATCCTGGTACTATTAACATTAACTGCCACCAACCACTATGACCTCTATCATGTAATCTTCTTGCTGTTACTGTTATGCTTTGCACTAGTGTTCCTAGTGTGAATAGTGCTACTAACACTCCGGCCTCTTTCATCTCTCCGAATGGTTCTAACATACTCCAGAATGTAAATCCTAATACATAGTTATCTACTAGAGCCAATAGTCCAAACACTATAGTTGCGTATAATGTAAACCACCAGTACTCTGGTCTGTTTGATCTTCCGTTAATATCTGTTGCTCTTGTGACCAACACCGTCTTCATTGTATCAATAAAATGATTGATAATATTCATATATATCCTTGTACAACTAAATGTGTTATACGGGCTATATTTAGTAGTCAAAAAAAAGCCAGTTGCTAGAACTGGCTTTTTAATATAAATTCTTACTTCTCGTTTACGAATTCATATAGTTTTCTTGCTTCTTCAATTACTTCTTTCGTAGAGATATTGATGATAGGCGCTGATTCGTCTTGTCTATCTTCCTCTGGAATGCTGTAAAATGAATTTGTGGCTTGTTCTCTGTTATTTTCTAACAGTCCCATTGCCATACCTAGAATATCGGTTCGTAGTTCGAACCCACTTTTGCTGTTTGACATAATTTTCTCCTGTGTCAGTGTGTATGTATTAAATTTATAATACGAAATATATTTATAACCACAAAAAAAGCCAGTTACAAGAACTGGCTCCTTTCTATCCACCATCATGCGGACACGTTCTACACTTTATATTATTGTTATTATACTCTTGCTACTTCAACTTCTTGTTTACGGTTAGTTGGAAAAACTAATTCGTCTTTAAGATGATGCTGTCTTCTAGGCTTGCTAGAATCTGGGTAACCAATTCCCATTAATAATAAAGGTTTTTCATCAATGCCGAGTATTCTTTGAATCTCGTCTTTGTTACAACAAGAACAACAACCAGTGCTGTATCCTAGCATAGCCGCTGTCATATTGACATAGCCTGCCGCTACTCCTACTGCTTGGTGCATATCCATTTCCATAACTTTTTCATTTTCGCTTTGGTCTGTGTTCTTAGCGGCTTTTTCCGCATCAAAGTCCTTAACAAAAACAACTAGCAAATTTGCTAGTACTTGTGGATTAGTTGTTAGTCTGTCGCCTTTCATTGCCACACCACCTTTTTTGCCATCTTCAATAAGGAAACCCAAAGTGTTTCTGTGAATCTTATTAATGATATCTCTGTCAGTGATGAAGTAAGGTTTAAAGAATGTAACGTTCTGCTTACTAGGTGCACCTAAGCATGCCTGCTCGATGATTTCCATGTCCTCTTCCGGAATAGATTTGGAAAGGTCCCAGTTACGTTGAACGTGTTGACTCTTATGTATTGCTTTTAATAGCATATTTTTTAACATGTTAAACTCCTGTCAATACTTAATTTTTGGTCAATGCATTAACCATAGTATTGTACACATATTTATCTAATAGTGTAGGAATAAGCAGTGTAAGGATTATCGGATTTTTTTGTTTATCTCAACTGCTTTCTTTAGCATATTGAGTTTAATGCTTTTATCGTTTGCATACTTTAGCAATGCTTCAGTATCTTTAGGGAAACAATGACCGCCAAAGCCAAACTCTCCATCTGGTCCTGGTACTTGCATATGGCTGTCGCCTATGCGTGGATCTCTAGTAAGCATGTCTGTAAACTGTTCCCAACTAACTTGGCTAGTACCTGCTTGATGCAGTTTGTGTATATCGTTCATGAACATTACTTTAGTAGCAAGGTAACTGTTAATTGTGTACTTTAGCAAACTTGCTGTGGTTAAGTCAGTTTTAAACGTAGGTACAACCTTTACACTGCTGTGTCTTAGGTATGCCTTTTCTACTACTTCACAGTCTTTCCATTTACCGCCCAGCACTTGCATATTAGGATTAATAAAGTCTGCATGAGCATTTGCTTCTGTTAAAAACTCTGGATTGTATACTATCTTTAAGTCAAACTCTTTCTTAAATTGATGTAAGTAGTCAGGTATAATAGTACTCTTTACCACAACTACACCCTTGTAGTCTCGCATAGACAGTTCTACTAATACATCTGTAACTATGTCAACATTAATACTACCATCCTCATTAGGTGGTGTAGGAACGCATACAAACGTCAGTGTAGGGCTTTGCTCTACAAGTTGTTCTAATGTAGTATCTGAATGTACGGGGTCAACAATGATTTGTTCGACGTTTTTGTTAAAGCCATTACTAACTGCTCCACCAACAAAGCCTTTACCGATTATACCTATTTTAAAATTATCAGACATTTCGTTTTATTCTTTCCATTAAGTATAAATCTTCGTATGCTTCTTCACCTGCAAATTCCGGAGCATTCACTAATGCTTTGTCTACCTTCATTTTAATTTCCCATAGCCTCTTTTTCATAGAACTTGCTGTCCAGCCGTCATTACGAGGTTGATTCATCTCGTATTCTAACTCCCATATTATATGTTCTGCTTTTTTACTATCAGGAATAATCATACACCTATTTTACCATGCCTCTACGGCTTTTATTGTTTCGGGTAATCCCAATATACCATCAATCAAATCCATTTCAAATTCTTCTGGTGTATTTGCTTCTCCACCAAATGTTGCCCAACCTTGTTCTATAACTAAATCAAACGTTGATGCTGTTTCACCAATTGCTTTAAGACTATCGCCTTCTGGCATTGGAACTGTAACTGTGTATCTTGGCATTATTCACCTACCTGCATATTTTCAAAAACTGTATTGTGTGTCTTTCCGTTGTTTACTTTCACAAACGTTGTGCATTTTGACAAGTTCTTTAACTTGTTAGCACCAACATAAGTACAACCACTACGGAGGCCTCCAAGTACGTCTGTGACCACATTTGTAACGGAGCCTTTGTAAGGTAAACGTACAATTCTACCTTCGCTTGTTCTATGACCTTGTACACCACCATTGTCCTCCTGTGCTTGGGTAGTCGAACTACCATAAAATTCTACCATATTATCCTTTACTTCAAACCCACTCTCATCTGTACCTGCCATCATGCCACCTAGCATAACAAAGTCTGCACCGGCACCGAATGCCTTCACCACGTCTCCGCTAGAAGAACAACCCCCATCAGCAATGATGTGTCCGCCAAGACCATGAGCGGCATCCATACACTCAATGACCGCGGATAACTGTGGGTACCCAACACCAGTCTTAATGCGAGTAGTACAAACAGACCCAGGGCCAATCCCCACTTTAACAATATCTGCTCCACGTAATATTAACTCCTCTGTTAGATCCGCTGTTACTACATTGCCTGCAATAATAGTAATGTGTGGATATTTTTCTCTAAACCTAGCAACATAATCTAGGAAACGTTCTGAGTAACCATTAGCAACATCAATACACACATACTCTATGCTTCTACACAATTTAAGTGTAGCATCAATACGTTCTTGGTCTATGTCAGTAATACCTGTGCTAATTGCAATTTGGCTTTGAAGGTCTGATTTGTGTACATGGTTACCAAACCAATCCCAAATATCAGCAGGTTGATAGTTCTTATCCAAACATGTAAACATAGGGACTTTAATTAGTTCCTCTGCCATATTGAATGTGCCTACCCCTCCCATATTTGCCGCCATAATAGGAATGCCTTTATATCTTTTTTGGCTGTTCCTAAATGTGTATTCCCTAATTAAGTCTACATCTTTACGGCTACCCATTGTGCTACGTTTAGGTCTCAACAATACATCGCTGTAATCTAGTTTTACATCCGTGTCTATACGCATACTGCACATTCCTCTATTAATAAAATAATTCCTACATAAGTCATAAAGTGTGCCAATTGGTCAATGCCGTGTGTCACCCAGTATAGTTGATCTGTAGGTCCTAACTTCTTTGCTTTCCAAACATTACTTTTAACATAATCTACATGGTAATGTATAATGCTGTCTAATATTCCTAATGCAATACTAAAGATTAATGGGATACCACATAATACTAAAACTAATCCTGTTAGTATTCCATGCCAACTTGCATGGGCAGTTCCTCCAAAAGCACCGTATGTTGCTTTATCTTTAATCATCCAACTGTATTGCATGAAGTAATCTGCAACAACATGCTTAATCATAAGCAATGTTATAAGTTGTAATTCAAACATGGTTACCACCATCTTAAGTGATAAGGTACTTTACGCTTCAATGGTCCGATTAATCGTTCCTCAAACTCACCTAGTTGATAAGGTCGTGGAATCATCCATCCAAGCAAAATACCTAACACTATTAGTAAAAACGTAGACATTATAAGTCTCCTTCTTTAACAAAAACACCATCGACCATTTTACCTTTACGGTCTTTGATGTCGTCCCAAGCAGTACGCACACATTCAGTTATTGATAAATCGTTGCGTTCTGCAATATTAATTAAAACTACAATCATATCGCCGATATCATCTTTGATATCTTTACCTTTACAAATGTTATCTGACAGTTCGCCTGCTTCTTGAATAAGTTTAGCAAACTGTGATTTGTCATCACTTCCTTCAATTAGGTTTCTATCATGATGCCATTTTCTAATGTTGTCTACATTTTCGATAAGTGATTGTGTCTCATCGCTCTTCATCTTTGCCATGTTAACGTGTCTCCTTGTTCAAATACGTTATCGCCTCTGACACCTTTGTACTGCGTATATGATTTATCATCTAAGTAATACATCCATGCTACGCCTTGTGTAGTGTGAGTTTTTTGTCTACTGTAAAAGTCTGGGTAACCTTCAATAGCATCTAACTGTTCCATTGTTTCATCATCTACTTCCCATACTTCTCCTTCGATGTGAAACTTGCCGTTGAGAAATACACCTGGAAATGACCCAAGATCGCTCATTTCATAGTCGGGATATTGTGTTTTTGCTTTACCCACAATAACTGCACCCTCACCGAAGTTATTTAAACCTCTTATTTCTCCGCCACTTTTAAGTGACCCATAAACAAATACTTTATTCATACTCTTCTCTACTGTCTAACCTCTTTACAGTCTCTTCCAATGCTTTAATTCTTGCGTTCAGTCCAGTAATCAATATACTTGTATCTTGGTCTGTTACTATTGTGTCTAACGCAATCCTGTCATTACGCAATTGGTCTAAATTGCTTTCTAATGCTTTGATAGTCGACTCGTGTTCTTTGAGCAGACTAATCAATTCTGACTTAGTCATTTGTGTTTTAGATTTCTTCTTGTCTGCTTTATTCATATGCTTATTTTACGGTATTATGATTCAAATGTCAACCATTTTTTATACCGTTCTACCTCTGGTTTTAAGTATTCTGTTAGTTCTTCTATATAGTGTTTGTCTATGTGTGCCTTAACAATGTCTTTATCTTGTATATGTGATTTGTGTTTATGATGTGCTAAGAAGCCGTTGTCCAGTTGCCATTGTGATAATTTCTTTGTATCAACTACTTCTATTGTTTTGTACTGCATGTTATCGATTACATGTAGCCAATGACTTACATGTCCATTGTATAACCCCAGACCAAACTTATTATACTCATCATCATACCATTGTTCGAAATTCTCTAGATTTGGACGTTGCCCATTATGTTTTGATTGATGTTGCAAAGTCCACACAGTACGAGCACCACTGATGTAACGTTCATATGGGTCTCTTATAATTAGAGTGACATCATAGTCTGCCCAAGTAGTATCATCAAAAGGAGTTGCTACTTTTATCGGTAACTTAACGTATTTAGGAATTTTTTCTGCGTTATTAATCTTTTCGGATATACTGCGTCCTATATTACCTTGTAATAAATGAGGATCTGGGTTGCCATGATTCCAACCTATATTTTCCGATTTGTTTTTGAATATGTCTGTTACTGATTCACTTAATGTCATAAGCCCACACTTTCTAGCAGAAAGTATTACATGCTTGGCTGACTCGTTTACAAAAATTGACATTAGTATTCAAACTTATCCGACTCTTTAACTTTGGTGTACTTATTAAAATAGTCTTCAATGATGTTGTTATAATGAAACGTTATTCTGTGTAACACACGTTTAGCAATTATTTCTGGCTCCCACTCTACTCGTTTGTGTAATGTTAGCACTTGGTCCGATATAACAATATCACCAGGATGCCATTCATGTTCGTACACATACTTGTCTTGAAAACAGTGTGCCATTAATATATCTTTTAGTTCTGGGTCTGTAGGGAATGAACAATTGTTATGATAATGAAAGTATAATCCTTTTTTACCTGTAAAACTTTCGTGTACCAACGGCATAGTGTACTTGTGGTCAACTATACCGAATCCTTTCATAGTCATTAACTGTGGTGCTGGAACACCTTTAGCCCAATTCTCAGGAGCATACTCATAGTTACCTACTACACCTTCACATCTTTCTTTTATATCATCAGGGAGGTCTGCGTATGCTTTAGTTGTATCCATAAATGCTGTGTGAGTCTTTTCACAAAAACCTGCACCTTGCAATGCAACACCTCTTGCTCTATCCATTTCACCATTCATGTTACTGTGCCAATCTAGTTCTCCGTTACCAAAGATACCAGTTGCCATTCCTTTCTCTGTTTTTTCACCAGTAACACGTTGTACAGGATAATCGTTATCATCGCCAGTCCATGTAAATGGATCTAGAAACGGCTGTTTGCCTTTGCCTGTGTTTTCGCCATCACGTTTCCACAGCATCTGCTCACTGTTTGCAAAGTGCCCCATTTTGGCTATTAGTTTTGTAAATGGTAGTGTTTGGAAGGGTTGGTCTTTAAATACTACAATGAGATGTTCTAAATATAAATCATTTATATCACTGTAGTCTTGTTCTGTTAAATTTGCAATATCACAATCTATTTGAATGCCTATGCTAAGTGGTTTTACTTTCATATTGTTCCTCAAGTTTTTCAACTACACACCCGCTTTTTACTAAAAACTCACTGCCTGTTCCTTTGGCGGCATCATACGAACGTTTAAATATAACATGTCGTATTCCTGACTGGTGTATTAGTTTAGCACATTCAATGCATGGCTCATGTGTACAGAACAACGTTGCGTCTGTACTGCTTTCATTACTTTGTGCAAGTTTGGCTATTGCATTTGTTTCTGCATGTAGCACTTCTGGTTTGGTAAACAGCATTGTGGTACCTATATCGTGCTGTTCTTTAATTGTTTCACATTCGTTCTCCCATCCACTGGGCATACCATTATATCCAATACTTATAATACGATTGTCCTTTACAATGATTGCACCTACTTGGGCTCGTTTGGCATGACTTAATTGTGCAAATCTTTCTGCACAATCCATAAATGCATGTTTAAACTTATCCTTCACTGTCTGTCCCTATAAGTTGTTTAAGGTATAAAAGAGTTGCTAATGTGTATCTATCTTTAGTACCACTATGTGTAATTTTGTGTTTTGTAAGATCATGATTCAAGAAGAAAACACCTTTATTCTTTTCTCCAGGTACTGTATAATTCAAATGAGGGAAACTGGTGCCGCTTGTATCGTTGTCTTCCAAGTTTATAATCATGGCGCCGAACACAACTCTATTATCAACGTGTTCACCCATATTAAATCCTGGAGCATCTCTATTGTATGTGACTTGTTCACGAATATTATGGTCATACCATTTATGTACACTAGACAATTTGTTCCAATGACTAAATTGATATAACTGATCGAACGCCTCGAAATTGTTTTCTAAGACAGAAATGATTTCTGATTTAATATTGTTTTCGTCAAAGCCTGTGTCTTCTGTTAGAATTCGTTGAGTGTTGTATTCCGTTGTGCCTGAGCATTCTTGTATTTTATCAATATGATTTGTTTCTGTTAATAGTTCAACTTCCCAAGCAAAAGGTATGGTTGCAGATATAGGTTCGCGATTAATCTTAATTTCCAATCTTTTCATTTAATCACCAATTGTGTATATTTCCTGCTATAATAAAGAAGCATGTAATAAAGTTAACAAGAACAATAACTGTTCTTATCAATGCAATTTTATCTGCTTCGGCATCAGTTGCTCCTTCTTTTTCGCCAATTGCTTTAGCCCACAGTCTCCAAAACTGCTTTATTCTTGCCATGTACTAATACTCACTGCGGCTGATCTGCCTCCAAATCCAAAACTAGTTTTAAAGAATCTATTATATTCAGCATCAACAACACTATTGTTCAATATAAAATGATCGTCATTAGTAAACGGATTCTCTAGTCCTGCGTTTGCTGGTATAAATCCTTGTGTCATTGCTTCAGCACCTAATATAATTTCTGCTAAACCACTAGCACCCATCAAATGGCCAACTTGTCCTTTGTTGCTGTACAAGTAACTTTTCTGCGGGAAGTAATCTTTCAACACGTTGTACTCCACGGGATCTCCGAATGGTGTACTAGTGGCATGTGCATTCAAAACTGTGTAGTCGTTGGCACTGGTGCCTGCCTGGGATAAGGCATTATCGATTGCAATCCTGGCACCAGTGCCTTCAAGGTCTGGTTGAGTAGCATGGGCACCATCATTTGCTATGCCTATACCATCTACTACCCAACGTATATCTGCTCCTCTGGCTACTGCTTTTTCTAAAGGTTCTATAACTAAACATACTGAACCCTCTCCCATTACAAAACCATCTCTGCTTTCGTCCCACGGTACACTTCTACCTGTTGGACTAATAGCACCTAATAGTTGAAAATACAATGTACTCATTGAACTGGTCATCCAATCTGTACCTACAACTACAGCACAGTCGTAATCTTCTAACTGCATGTATTTTTTAGCAATGTCTAACGCCTGTACTCCACTAACACATGTACCACTAGTACCCATGCTAATGCCGTTCCACTTGTAGTGACTGCTTATATGATTGCTTATGTATTCGTGACTACTACTAAGTAACACTTGTGGATGTACTTTTGCTCTGCCCTTAACAAGTATATCACTAAACTTTGCTAGGTTAGGTGCACCACCTCTGATAGTGCCTACAAAAACTGGAGTATTGTCTGGAAAGTCTAAACCGCTTTGTTTAACTGCTTGGTCTACTGCTGACATGCTTGTGACTACAGTAGGATCTAACCAACGTTTGTTCTTGGGTTCTATGATACCATCTAAATCAAGGTCATCGATATTGCAATGAAATGCTTTTTCTACTTTGAGAAATTCATCTGCAAAATGACCAGGTAGTCGATAGTCTGTAACTGGAACGTCTAAAGCCTTTAAATTCTGTGTTACGGATTGGATTTCATTGCCTAAAGGCGAGACAATTCCCACTCCGGTGATAGCAAGTTTCATACTGATATTTACCGCTATTTGGTTGTGTGATTATTTATTATTGGTATGTTGTATTAAGATTTTCTAATAATAGCAGTTTGCCAATAACCCGTGTTGTCTGCTTCACTGTTTAACACATACTCTGCTGTCCAAAGTTTACCTGTGTTAGTCATAGCATTCATAGTTGTCCAAAATGCTGTTTGAATTGCTGGTAAGTGAAATGCAGTAACAACCATTGCTCCGCCACTATTTAAATTGTTAAACAATGATGCCATAGTTTCCTTCATGCTGTTAAGTTCATGTGCCGCTTGGCCCATGCTTACCGGCCATGGATTATAAATTACGCAATCGTATTTTAAGTTGCCACTCTCTGCAAGGGCAACGTCAGCCGCATTCTTAATAACATTTTTAGGAATGTCAGTGATTTTATTTGCTAAATCGTTAGTACCTAAAACAATTGGGTCGTTCGCTAATACAATGTTTGAAATAACTGCTGTTGGGTCTTCTCCCCAAAGATCTAGTTGGTCAACACTTACTGGGCTACCGCCTTCGTCTAAGTTAATTCTTGTTCTACCTGAAAGGTCAAGTTTGTAGGCGTTTGCCGCACTACCAACATTGTCGAAGTATTCGCTAGTTGTTAGATAAGCATCTGTGAAGATGTCTGCTGTAATAACTTTTATGTCTGCACCATTAGTAGCATTGTCTAATACAAACTTTGCTGTTTTACCAGTTCCTGCATATTGTTCGTTAATGCTAAGAATTCCACCAGCGTCCATTTGTTCTACAACAAGTTTAAAAACTGCACCGTGTGATTCAGTTATTAACCCGTCCATCAGGTCGTCCCACGTAAATGCGTCTTGATCTACTGCTCTCACCTGTGTTTCATTAGGTAAAGTTATATCTGTCATTGGTAATCTCCGTTAATTTGTTACTTGTCTAACACACTTATTTATCACTTTTGAGGATTATATCTGTAATATCCGGAAAATATAACACTAAATCTTGGATCTCTTGTATAGTATATTCGTTGCTAATACGCCCAATACGGAGTCTTCCTAAGCGGTATTTTGGATCAGTGTAATCAATGTGTTCATCTAGTTTGTTTTTTTGGCACCAGTCGTAAAATTCTGTTTCCTTCTGAGAGTCGACCTCATCAGTAGGGCTATTTTGTGGACCTGTCATAAAATTTACTGCTATGCCTGGACATAATGTTGTTTGCTGTCTAAGTTCACCTGTAGCAACTAGTTCGCTATCATCTGTCCAAAAACATGCACCTAAGTCTTTACCAACTGTGTGGTAGTCCATTTCTAGTTCTCCCCACAATGCATGTGGCTTACGCAACATATGGTCTTCTGCTGTTAGTTCAAGTCCTTCTGGTATAGGGCCTACTTGCTTTGCTACCACAAACACTTGGTCCATTTCAACTGGTCCTGCTTCTAATAGATGTACTAGTATGTTAACACGTTCTAATTGCTTTTGTGTTTCATTAGCATCTACTCCATGCACTTCTGTGTACAGTTGAAATATCTCATGCAGTTTGTTTAATTTTTTAACTTGTAAATGAGGTTCTATGGATACATCTAGTTTTAAAGTTTCTTCTATTAATAAGTCTTCTCGCAACTCGTTTACATTGTCTATGACAGTGTTCATTTCATTTGCAAGTTGTAAAGTAGACTCAGACGTATTACTACGCCTGACATCTACTCTTCCTTCAATATGAGAAGTTGGCTTTGTTGTTTCTAATAGCTCAACAAACCTGTCTACTACAGGTAAGTCATACAAGTCAAAGTCTAAAGTCTTAGTCTTGTCGCCGGATTCACTCTGAAACTGTATCTGCAGTTTCTTCATCTTTAATTCCTAGTTCCGAACGTCTAAGATCTTTCACGTTTGTGAGATACTCTAACATGCTTTCAGCATCACTAACTTGGAACGGATCGCCAGGATAGTTGTCTTGCTTACCTTCTTCGCAGAAAATCATTTCAACTCTACCGTTGTCAACTACCATGCTGTAACGTTGACTTCTGTAACCAAAGCACACTGCTTCTTTCTTAACAAGCATACCCATTTGTCTAGTAAAGTCGCCATTGCCGTCTGCAATAGGTTTGACATCTACAATGCCCATACCGTTAAGCCAAGAATTCATAACAAAACTGTCATTAACACTTAAACAGTATACTTCGTCAATGTCTTGTTCAATAATTTTTTTGTAGTTTGCTTCGTACACAGGTAAATGTGTAGTTGAGCATGTTGGTGTAAAAGCACCTGGTAATGCAAATAGCACTACTCTTTTGCCTTTAAAAATTTCTTCGCTGGATTCTTCTTGCCAGATCCAGTCAGCCGCTCCAGCGGGTTTAGTTCTTTTATTCCATGTAACTTCTGGAATAGTCATTTCAATTGCCATAATAGCCTCCGTGTGGTGTGTAATAGTTATTAGTTATCTTTGAAAATATTAAAATCCGAAAAATTCTTGTACTTTTTAAGTTCTTTATATTCATCATATCTAGATATTTCTATTCTAGTATGAGGTTCAGACAGTTCTGAAACCATGTTCTTAACTAGGTTACTTGTATAATTGTCTTTTATGTTTGTTAGTGTTAAAAATATACGTTTCCTATTTTGCATGATATCTGCATGGGCGTTTTGCCAACAAGAATGTAGTTCATCTATAGACATATTGTTAATGCGTTCTACTTCTTTAAGTACTGCTTTCATTCTCAAACTGTCATCTTTGATAGTGTCATAGCCTTCGTCAATACCGAAATGGTATCCTAAAGTTCTATATCCCAACTTCTTGAATCGTTGTAAAAAATATCTCTGTGAATATAATATTAATCCATGCCCATGTACAATGGGTTTTAAAACTTTTTCTGTTATGAACATGTTAGGCTTTTCCATATCTGCTACTGTTTCGCATGTTACCCAAACATAAAAATCATTGTCGGATGGAATATTTTGTGATTCTGTATCACCTATATGTGCATGGTCACCAAGTATAGTTTTTCCTACTCGCATATCTTTTTTAAATCGCTCAACTGTTGCTTTATTCATTCCTGGTAGTAGGTTAGGTTGGTACTTTTGTAATGCATGACCCATATTTTCCCAATCAACAATATCACCTGCATTGTCGTTGACTGCATCACCAAAATAACGCAACGGAGGATATGCACTAATAGTTGCTGTATCGATTATGCCTTTATCCCAAAATCCCCATAACATTGCGGTACGAGACATACTAGGACGTCTATTTAAAAACGACACCTTGTGATTACGTTTCTCATCAAAGTTAATTCTGTTATGATTATACACCACGTAATCAGGATATCTAGTTGCAATATCTTCTATACTACTCCAATCCATATGCCCAGTCATGTGCCAACGTACTATATACTTCAAAGGTTGTTCTTTACGCTCTGATGCAAATTTATTAATATCGTGTTGTGCTAAGAAATTGTGCCCCATAAGAAATACACGTTCTTTAGGAATGTTGTATAAGTTTATACAGTCGTAAATCTGTTCTATGATGTCTGTAAGCTCAGGGCTCTCATCACAAAATCCAATCACCATATTATGCTTTGGCAAGTTGTCCCAATTCTCAAAATATGATAACATGAAATCTACTTGCTGTTCTCTTAATTTAAAGTTTGTTCTATAACGGTTATACTCATCCATTTCCTTCCATCCACTAGTAGGAATAAACATGTTCCAAACTAGTGCAGGAATTTCCATATCCCATTTGTCTTTGAACACACTGAACGTTGTGAAGAAGTCATTAGACGACAGCACAAGCGGATGAGATGTTTCTTTATCATTGTGTTTTAATTGTAAGGAGCCATGTTGGAGCCGTTCTAGATGTTCCGGGTGAGTTAGATCATAATGGATGCCTTCTAGGTCTCGTAGGTTTTTAATGTCAACTGTTAGTTTCATCCAACTAGTTCCTTAATCAATGTATTAAGAAATAGTATAATACCAACACCGTTTAATAACATTAATGCTCTGTCCTTCCACAGTATGCCAACTATCATCCAACCTGTTACACCTATAAGACTTAATACTAAATCGTAGAATTGTAAACCTTCTACACCTCTAATACTCATACTGCTTAGTATAAAAATACTTGCAGTCCATTTAATATACCAACTCAGGTCTTGCTTTGGTGTTGCACTTTTTTGTATTCTACTAGAGTGCTTAATCTCGCCTACAGTAAATTCTTTGCCTTTCTTTGTCTCGATTATCACTTCATCTAATTTTTTGCTGTGTGCAGGTACTTTCCTACTCATAGTATGCCCATCTGATACTTTCCTTCATCACTAATTGCATCTGGATTCCAAGGAGGGTTAAATGTTAATGTTACTTTAACACCGTTGACTCCTTCAACTGCTCTAGTGGCAAATTCAATTTCCATTGGCAGTATTTCCGCCGCTGGGCAGTTAGGTGAGGTTAGTGTCATTATAACATTAGCGTCTAGTTCTTTGCTTACTGCAACCTGATAAATTAAACCCAAGTCGTATACATTTAAGTTTATTTCAGGGTCGTATACTCGCTTTAAATTAGCGATGATACTGTCTACTATTTGGTCTTGGACAGTTTCTTTATTGCTTTCCATAATCCCTCTACAAGCATAACACAATCGTGTTCATCGTTATATGGTGCTGAACTTATTCTCAACACTCCTTTACCACCCGAGTATTTATTACTTGC